>Ga0114933_10000082_pt1 | contig 112644 bp, 72 predicted proteins | sample 4SBtaG_FD_89691 | JGI IMG/M metagenome (GOLD analysis project Ga0114933, IMG submission 89691) | Deep subsurface microbial communities from Kolumbo volcano to uncover new lineages of life (NeLLi) - 4SBTROV12_W25 metaG | ecosystem: Environmental > Aquatic > Marine > Volcanic | place: Kolumbo...
GGCCAGCCGCTCCCATCCCATTGTTTGGGCGCGCCCCACTGTGCCGGGCTGACCCGTTTGAGCTGGAACGCGAAAGGCTGTGCATCTGTCGGCCAAGGCCGACTGCACGGTGGCGGGAGCTACCCTTCGGCTTCGAAAGGGGCTTGGGGTTCGGCTGCTACGCCTCGGCTTCGAAGAGGCCAGCCGCTCCCATCCCGCCACCGACGCACATCGTCACCATTCCGTACTTGTGGCCGTTGCGCTTGAGCGCGTGGACGAGCGTGGCGGTGAGCTTGGCGCCGGTTGCGCCGAGCGGGTGGCCGAGGGCGATCGCGCCCCCGGTTGGGTTGACCTTCTCGACATCGAGGCCGAGCTCGCGGATCACCGCCAACGACTGGGACGCGAAGGCTTCGTTGAGCTCGATGTGGTCGATATCACCGATCTCCACGCCGGCCTTGTCGAGGACCTTCGGGATGGCGGCGAGCGGGCCGATGCCCATCATCTCGGGTTTGACGCCAGCGACCGCGAAGCCGCGGAACGTCGCGAGGATCGGCCAACCCTCAGCTTCGGCCCGGGTGCGAGACGCGAGAATCACAGCGGCGGCGCCGTCCGTCAGCGGGCTGGAGTTGCCGGCCGTCACGGTGCCCTTCTGCTGAAACGCGGGGCGCAGCTTGGCGAGACTTTCGGCGGTTGTGCCAGGGCGCGGGAGCTCGTCGGCGTGCAGCTCACCGAGGGGGGTGCGAACCGGCACGATCTCGTCGGCGAAGACGTCGGCCTTGATGGCCTCGACGGCGCGGCGCTGGCTCTCGGCGGCGAACTTGTCCTGGTCTTCACGGCTCACGTCGTACTTGCTGGCGACGCGCTCGGCCGTGATGCCCATCGGCATGTAGACCTCGGGCCACTCGGCGACCATCTGCGGATGCGGCGACAGCTTGAAGCCGGTCATCGGCACCTGGGTCATGCTCTCGACGCCACCGGCGATAACGACCTCGGCGCCGCCGGCGATGATGCGCTCAGCGGCCTGGGCGACTGTCTGCAGACCGCTGCTGCAAAATCGGTTCACGGTCGCGCCGGGCACCGAATCGGGCAGACCAGCGCGCAGCAGGGCGATGCGGGCGATATTGAGGCCCTGCGGCCCCTCGGGCATGGCGCAGCCGAGCAGCACGTCTTCAATGTCCTCAGGCTTGAGACCGTCGACGCTCTCGATCGCGCCACGGATGGCGGTCGCGGCGAGGTCTTCGGGGCGAACGGCGGCGAGGCTGCCTTTGCGGGATCGGCCGCAAGGGGTGCGGACTGCGGCGACGATGACGGCTTCCATGGTGAACTCCTGGTGTCTGTAGTCAGTTTCGTTTGAGTGTGGGGAGTTGGTCCTTTTCAGACCGGGTCTGTCGTGCGCCGGAGAGTTGCCGCATTCGGCGTCGACAACCGAGCCAGGTCGTCTCGGCGTCTCGAAGGAATAGCAGCGCTATTTCGATGGGGCGGCGAGGCGGCATGGCGACGTGTTGTCGGCGTCGAGGTGGTGACTCGGAGGTGCACGGCAGACCCTAGTTGCGGAGCGGTTTGCCGGTCATGAGCATGTGCTCGATGCGCTGCTGGGTCTTTTCGAGCCCGCACAGGTGCATGAAGCCCTCGCGTTCGATCTCGAGCAGCTTGCCCTCGGTCAGCTTGCCGCCCTTTTCGCCTCCACAGAGCACCTTGGCGACCTGCCGGCCGACCACGACGTCATGTTCGCTGGCGTAGCCGCCCCACTTGAAGCTCTGCAGCGCCATCTCGAAGACGCCGAGGCCATCGGCGCCGGGCAGCACCAGGTTGTCGGCCTCGAGCGGCGGACGGTAGCCATCTTCAACCATGCGCAGCGCGACCTTCTTGGCGTCGGCGATGCGCGTGTCTCCATTGACGCTCCAACCATCGATCGGCCGCAAGAAGCCCATCTCGGCCATGTTGCCAGCGCCGGTCGCGACCTTGGCGAGCGCGATGGCTTCGAACGACTTCTGCAAGAACGGGATGCGATCGATCTGCATCTTGCCGTCGACACCGGCGAGCGCGCGCACCGTCATCTCTTTGCAGCCACCAGCGCCGGGGATGAGCCCGACACCGACCTCGACCAGGCCCATGTACGTCTCAGCCGCAGCCTGCATCCGCGTGGCGTGAATCGCGATCTCGCAACCGCCGCCAAGCGCCATGCCGTGGGGGGCCGAGATGATCGGCGCCTTGCTGTACTTGAGCGACTGCGCGAAGCCCTGGAACGTCGCGACGGCCTTTTCGAGGTCATCCCACTTGCCCTGCTTGGCGAGCATGCCGATGAAGAGCAGGTTGGCGCCGACGCTGAAGTTCTGGCCGTCGTTGGCGATGACCATGGCCTTGTACTTGCCGGCGTCCAGCCACTCGAGCGCTTCCATGCCGAGCGTGATGATCTGGTCGTCGAGCGCGTTCATCTTCGACGTGAAGCGCAGGCAAAGTACGTCGTCACCGAGGTCGACGAGGTCGGCGCTGGCGTTGGATTTGACCACCTCGTCGTTGGCTTCGAGCTTGGCGAGGTTGATGCCGGGCAGCGCTTCGATCGAGCGCATCGAGCCGTCGTGCCAGTAGGTCCACTCGTCGGGATCGCTGTATTGCGCCCCCTGCGACGCCGAATTAAAGGCCGTCCGCCCGCGCGCGAGCATGTCGGTGATGACCTTGGGCACTTCGCGTCCCTCGGCGGTCAGCTTCTCGGCGATGGTCTTGACGCCGATGGCGTCCCACAGCTCGAACGGGCCGAGGTCCCAGTTGAAGCCCCAGCGCATGGCGCGATCGATGCTCGTCGTGTCGTCGGCGATCTCGCCGAGGCGGTTGGCCGCATAGACCAACGACCGACTCAGCACCTTCCACGCGTAGTGGCCGGCGCGATCGTCGGCGAGGGCGAGGTGACGGACACGCTCCCGCACATTGTCGATCTTCTTGGCGGCGCCGATCGACGGGAACCTGGTCTTGTTCTTGCTCTCGTACTGCAGCGTCTCGGGGTTGAGGACCATGATCTCGCGGCCGACCTTCTTGTAGAAGCCGGCCTTATCGGGCGCCTTGGAGCCGATCTGACCGTTGTCGATCATCTTCTGCAGCACGGTCGGCAGCTCGAAGATGGCGCGCTCTTCGTCGTCGGGCAGGTTGTCAAAGCAGTTGCGCGCCACGTGGCCGAACGTATCGAGCCCGACGACGTCAGCTGTGCGGAAGATCGCCGACTTGGGACGCCCCATCGCCGGACCGCAGATCGTGTCGATGTCCTCGATGCGGTAGCCGTCCTTCAGCCACACATCGAGCGCCACCATCATGCCGTGCACGCCGATGCGGTTGGCGATGAAGTTGATGGTGTCCTTGGCGTACACGACGCCTTTGCCCATGTCGTTGGCGCAAAAGTCGTGCATGCGCGCTGTGACGGCGGGATCTGTGTCGTCGCCGTACACGATCTCGAGCAGCTTCATGTACCGCACGGGGTTGAAGAAGTGCGTGATCACAAAGTGCTTTTTGAAGCCTTCGCTGCGGCCTTCCGCCATCGCGGCGAGCGGGATGCCCGACGTGTTGGACGAGACAATGGTGTGTTCACCGCGATGCTCGTCCACCTTGGCGAAGACCGCCTGCTTGATGTCGAGGCGCTCGATGACCGCTTCCACGATCCAGTCGCACGCGCCGAGGGCTTCGAGGTCGTCTTCGAGGTTGCCGATCTCGACCCGAACCGCGTCGGCCTTGCGCTGAAAGAGCGCCGGCTTGGCTTTCAGAGCGCTCTTGAGCCCGGCGGCCGTGATCGCGTTGCGCTTGGCGCGGATCTTCTCGTAGCCGGTGTCCTGCGGGGCGACGGCCTCGGGAGCGTCGCGCGACACGATGTCGACGAGCAGGACGTCCACGCCACACGACGCCAGGTGCGCGGCGATCCCCTGGCCCATGACACCGGCGCCAATGACGCCCACACGGTCGATTCGTCGAGCGACGGCGCTGGGCCCGTTGCTGGTTGCGGAGGTGCTGGTCATGTCGGCTCCCTGTTCGGTACTGAGATGTGTCGCCAGCCGTGCAGATCGCCCGACTGGGCGGTGGGACTATCACTTGCGAGGTGGACGATCAATCACCACAACGCGACAACTTGAGTCGATGCGCGAGCGCGCGCGATCCCGGGGGCGAACGCGGTCTGATCGCCACCCTATCGACCCTGTGCGCCAGCCTTGCCAAGCATCCAATTGCCGATCCGCCCCATCTCGCCCTGTGGGATGCTGTGCTGGCCAGCGTGCTCGATCTGTTCGGCCGCAAATCCACGGTTCTCGAAGACCTGGATCGCGTTGCGCGTCGCCGTTGGCGGGACCACGGTATCGCCGCTGCCGTAGACGAACAGAATCGGCACCCGGGGCCCTTCGCTGAAGTCGAGCTGACCGACCACAGACCCACCGATGCACACCGCCGCCGCAACCTTGTGCGCGCTGCGGGCGAGCACATGAAGAATCGTCATGCAGCCCTGTGAGAACCCGAACAGAACGACCGGCTGGTCCATCGCGTCAATGTGCGCCCGAACCAGCGCGACAGTCTCGTTGACATTGCCGCGGCCAGCGCGCAAGGCCGTGGAATCAAACCACTGTTGGCCGTCGCTGTCCCGCCAGGTGAGCGGCCCTTCGAGAAAACGCCAAGCGAGCTGCGGATCGAAGGCGCGCGCGATCTCCGCAAAGTTGCGGCCGGTGTCGCCGCGGCCGTGAAGGGCGAGGATGTTGACCGCTGGGCGACCGTTCTGGGCCGCAACATCGGTCCACTTGCCGGGGGGCTTGGCCTTGGGCTTGACGCGACGTCCGGCCGAATCGAGCTGGCCAAGCGCCTTGGGGGGCTCGCTTGGATCGACCTTGGGCTGAGCGGTTTTGACCGGTTGGTCGCTCTTCTCCGCAGCCCTCTTGTCGGTGGCGCTCTGCTCGGCGGCTGCGGGCGTGGCTTTTTCAGGCTTGGCGACGTCAGCGGCTGTTTGGGCCGGCTCGGTCTGCTCAGCATCGGGCCCGCGGGTGACACGCCAGGTGATCAGCACCGCCACGATCGCGGCGATGATCATCCAGGTGATCGTGGTCTTCTTGCCCTTCTGCGCGGGGGAGTTCATGGCCACATCCAAAGCAAGGTGTTCGCCGGCTTGAGCGCCTTGTCGACAAAGCGCACGCCGCCGCTCAACAGCACGCCGCCGTGGTGCATCGTCGTGGCGAGAGCGGCGGCTCGGGCGGCGGGAAGCTTACGGGTCGCGGCGAGCTTGGGTTTGACCGCGTCGGCGTCGATGACATCCACCGTGTCGGCCGGTTCACCCGACGGGGTCATACCACCGGCCAGCAAGAGCCTGCTGCCAAACGACGCAACCGCCGCGCAACCGCGCTTGATCGACAGCTTATCGCCGGTCGCCCACGCCGTTCCCGGCAGAGGATGCCACCACACGGCGTCGCTCGCGTCGGACGGTCCACCGGGCCCGAATCCACCGGCGACAAGCACCCCGCGTGGCGAAAGTGGGGTCGCGATGGCGCCGAGCGAGATCTGTCCAAACGGCATCTGCAAGAACCCCGCGGGTGTGATCGAGCTGCCGTCGATCGTGATGACCTCGATGCGGTCGACGGTCGCCTTGACCGGACCGCCACCGCTGAGCGCGCCGCCGAGCACCCAGAGCTGGACCTTTTCGTTGACCGGATCGGTGAGGATCGCGCATTGGGCGTCGCGGCGAGGTTGCACGAGCGTCGTCTCGGCCGTGGGGCCGCTGCCCGGGTCCCAAAGCTCCACGCGTCCGGCGCCCTGGCCATCGCCACCCGCGAAGATCACCCGCCCGTCTACCGCAGCTGCACAATGCCGAGCGCGGGTTCGTGCCATCGGGACCGGGGCCGCCTTGATGGTCGACTGGTTGGTGCGAAGCATATCGACGGTCTTGGTGGGGCCCGTGCTCTTGGGACCGGCATAACCGCCCGCGACAATGACCCGCGCGCCGCCGATCGCCGTCGCTGTATGAAAGCTGCGCGCCTGGGACATCGACGCGTTGACCTTGGTGCGCTTGTGGGTGCTCGGATCGAGCCGCTCGATGGCCTTGGTCGGTGCGCCTTCAGCGCCCTTGTCGCACGGTGGTCCGCCCGCATAGACGCCGCCACCGGTGAAGAACAGCTCGCCGCTCGACGCCACGGCGACCGCTTCTCCGAGCCGGCCGCTATCGGCGATCGGCTTGCCCTCCGCGTCGACAAGCGTCACCACCTGCGCACCGCCACCTGCGGGCGCCAAGAACGCGTGCATGGTCCGATCGGGGCCGGCCTGGTCGACAAAAGCAGGCGCCGTCATCGCCCGCGCCTTCAGCGCACCGTTTTCATCGATGAGCGTCAACGTAAAGCGCGTGACTTCGCCAGCAAACGGCTCCACGCGCACCTTTTCGTCCGCCTTGGTCACGTCGAGGATCGACTCGGGCACGCCCTTGCCAGCGCCTCGATCGCGATGCACGACAAGCTTCCATCCGGCGGGCAGCGGCCACAAAGTCTTGGCCTCGGGCGGCACGACGGGCACGAGCACAACACCGCCCTTGGTGGGCTTGGCCTCATCCCCATCACCGCCATCCCCATCGCTGCAACCGACGGCGCCAAGCCCGAGCAGGAGCGAAGAAAGGCTGGCGACGAGCTTGTTCAAAGCGGCAATTCCCCTCTTGGAAGCGGTAGCTGTGCCGTCGTGCTCGACCCGGTGGGCGTGCAAGGCGGACCGGGGGTGTAGCGCATTGTCGCCATCGCCGCACCCATGCAGATCCTCGTATGCGAAACCGTGCCGGCGAACGGAGGCAGGTGCATGCACACCGAATAGTGGCCCTTCACCGGTCGATGGCCGCCGAAAAACGCGTCGAACAACGCCTCGACATCGTCGCCATGTTCGGCACGCGCCGCGCGAAATGCCGCGCCCCGTTCTCTCTCCGCCCGCGGCAGATCACCACCGTTGCTGACAACGACGGCCGGCAGCTCCAGCCGCTCCTCGACCACGCCATCACCCGCCCAACGCACCGAAGCGGCGCGCCGACGATCGACCGCAACGAGCACGAAAGGCCGCACGTGCCGCAGGTCGTGACCGAGCCTCTCCGGGTCGGAAACGGTGGCGACAACCTCGTCGACCGATGCGCATCTGGCGACTGAACGCACGATATGTCCGCGACTGACAGGATCAGCGGGCGGCGGCCGATGTCCGCCCTGGTAGTTGTTGAGCAAGCTGAGCGCGACGCCGTGTTCGTTGACCGCGGTCCAGGTCCCGCCTTCAGCCCCGTCCCGCGGCGCGAGATAAGCGACCCCGTCCAAGGCGACGCGTTCGGGCGGCGAGGCAGGCTTTCGGGCGACGCTCTCATCGCGGTTGCCGGCGACAAAAACCGTCCCATCCGCGTCGACAACGATGGCGACGGTGCACACTCAACCGCTCCTTTCGTCTTCGACCCGGGCGCCAGAAGCAGCCACGAAGTCGTCGCGATGGACGAGCTCAGGTGCCGGCAGCCAGCCGAGGATGTCGGCGATCTCCGAGGTCCGCTTGCCATGGATCTTGCGTGCGTCTTCGGCGTCGTAGCGCGACAGGCCGCGGCCGAGCACGTCACCCTCTTCGTCCTTGATCAGCACCGCATCGCCGACCCCGAAGCGACCGTGAACTTCGCGTACACCGGCGGGCAACAAGGACTTTCCGTCGTGCAGAAGCGCTCGGACCGCGCCGCGATCGAGCACGAGGTGACCGCGGCTACGGACGGACGCGAGGATCCACTTGCGGCGCCCCGTGAGCTTGCCGCCACCGGGCACAAAAAGCGTCCCGATCGGGTCACCTGAGAGGATCGCGGGCAGCTGATCAGGCTTGCGGCCGTTGGCGACGATCGTGACGATGCCAACCTCGGCAGCCTTGCGCGCGGCGAGCACCTTGCTGCGCATGCCGCCGGTTCCAAACTTGCTGGCGCCCTCTGTCGCGATACCGAGCACCCGATCGTCGCGCGCAGAGACCGCCTGGAAACGGCGCGCGTCCGGGTCTTTGTGGGGATCGGCGGTGTAGAGCCCGTCGACCTCGGTGAGCAACAGCAGCACCTGCGCCTCAACAAGCTGGGCGGCCTGGGCGGCGAGCGCGTCGTTGTCGCCAAAGCGGATCTCTTCGACGGCGACCGTGTCGTTTTCGTTGATGATCGGCAGCACGCCCACGTCCATGAGCTCGGACGTGACGCGGCGCGCGTGCAGAAATCGGCGCCGATCGCCAAGGTCGCTGTGCGTCAGCAAGACCTGCGCGACATGCAGACCACGCATCGCCATCTGCGACCGGTAGCGGGCCATCAAGGCGGACTGACCCAGCGCCGCAAGCGCCTGTTTGCCAAGGGTTCCCGTGCCCCGATCAGCCGCGCCTGGCACCTGGCCAACGATGCCGCGACCGAGCGCGACGGCACCCGAGCTGACGAGCAAGACCTGGCGACCGCTGGCCATCAGCTCCGCGATCGCGCCGCACAGCTGTTGGAAGACACTGTCAACGATCGCGCCATCGGGCCCGCAGAGCACCTGGGAGCCAACTTTGACCACGACACGCCGCGCGTCGCCCAGCATCGAGCGCACGACACCGTCGGAAACCTCATCGGGCAGGCTGTTTTGCGGATCGACCATCGGATTTTGGCGATTTCTCGGGCTTCTTGGCGTCTTGATTGCGCCAGGGCCGTAAACTCGGCGTCTTTTACGCGTCCACGCGCTCGATTCGCGCCCCAAGTGAGCGGAGCTTTTCATCGATGCGCTCGTAACCGCGGTCGATCTGGCGAATGTTGTAGATGCGACTCTTGCCCCGGGCACACAGCGCGGCGATCAACAGCGACATCCCGGCGCGAACATCCGGGCTCTCGAGCCGCGATGCATACAGCTGCGACGGCCCGACAACGACGACGCGGTGGGGATCGCACAGGATGATCTGCGCGCCCATGCCGATGAGCGCGTCGACGAAGAACATGCGCCCCTCGAACATCTTCTCGAAGAACAGCACCGTGCCCCGGCTTTGCGTCGCCACCGTGATCGCGATGCTCATCAGGTCAGTGGGAAACTGTGGCCAGGGCGCGTCGTCGATCTTGGGCACGTGACCGCTCATGTCGGCGCGCACCTCGAGCCGTTGGCGGCCGGGAACCAGCAGGCTGTTGCCCATCAGCTTGGTCTTGACGCCGAGCCGCTGAAAAACCATCCGCACCATGCGCAGGTGGTCGGGCACGATCTCGTCGATCCAAAGTTCGCCGCCGGTGACCGCCGCGAGGCCGATCATCGATCCAACCTCGAGGTAATCGGGACCAATGCGGTGATCGCAGCCCGCGAGCTTGTCGACGCCGTCGATCACGATGCAGTTGGTGCCGTGGCCAGCGATCTTGGCGCCCATCTTGATCAGCATCTCGGCGATGCCCTGCACATGGGGTTCACACGCGGCGTTGCGCAGGACCGTGCGGCCCTTGGCGGTCGCGGCGGCCATCAGCAGGTTTTCGGTCGCCGTGACCGAGGCTTCGTCCAGGAAGATGTCGGTGCCGACCAGGCCCTCGGTCTGCCCGTGGAAGGTGCTGCCAAACTCGAAGTGGGCGTCGAGGCGTTCGAGCCCGTGGAAGTGCGTGTCGAGGCGCCGCCGACCGATCACATCGCCACCGGGAGGCGGCAGATCGACATCGTTGGCGCGGCCGAGCAGGGGGCCGGCGAAGAGGATCGAAGCGCGGACGCGGCGGGCCATCTCGGTCGGGATCGACGTGGTCTTGAGCTTGGGGGTGTGCAGGCGCAACCGATGCGGGTTTTCGTACACGACATCGGTGCCGAGCTCGCGGAGGATGTCGAGCATCACGCGCACATCGAGGATGTCGGGCACGTTGTCGAGAACGACCACCTGGTCGGTAAGCAGCGCACAAGCGATGGCGGGGAGCGCCTCGTTCTTGTTGCCGGACACAGTGATGCGCCCGCCCAGCGGCACGCCGCCCTCGATGTGAAACGCTTGCATCTACGCTCCTTGCGAACCGGTCGAAGACGCGGGTTCGCTGCCACCGGGCGCCGTTCGGCGGGCGATGGTGCCCGAAACGACGTTGAAAATCGCGGTGGGCGCCGTCACCAGGATGTGAGCGGCGTCGGTTGTCGTGAGAAATACCTGCCCACCAAGCGCGTCGAGATGCGCCATGAGCGCGGCGTTGCGGGTCTTATCGAGCTCGCTGCTGACGTCGTCCATCAGCAAGATCGGCGGCTCGCCGTGGGTCCGTTCGAGGCTGCGCAGCTCGGCGATCTTCATCGCGAGAACCATCGCCCGGCACTGTCCCTGGCTGGCATGAACGCGCGCCGGGCGGCCGTTGAGCTCGAGGATGAGGTCATCGTGGTGCGGCCCAACCGACGTGAACCCGCGGCGTCGATCGGTGTCGCGGCGAGCGCCCAGCTCTGCGGTGATCAGCTCGGCGCGCTCGTCCACATCGAGGCATCCGCCACCGACCTTGGCGTGATAGCGCAACGAACAGCGCAACGAATCGGGCGCGAAGGCTGAGAATTCTTCCTGCACGCGGATCATGAAGTCGTTCACGAAGGTCTCGCGGTGGACGCCGACCGTGGCGCCGCTACGACTCAGAAGGTCATCGAAGACGTCGAGCATTCCCGCATCGATCGATCGGCCGACGTGGTCGCGGAGCAGCGCGTTGCGGTTGGCGAGCGCCTTTTCGTAGGTCCGCATCGCCTTGAGAAAGTCGCGATCGTGCGTCCAGATGGCGCGATCGAGGTAGCGACGGCGGTGGGCGGGTTCAGCGAACGGCAGCCGCAGATCATCGGGCGTAAAAAGCACCGCGACGAGCTTGCCGAGGTAATCGCGCCCGCGGTCCTGCTTCTTGCCGTCGATGAACACAATATTGCGGCCACCCCCGATCCGAAGCCCGACATCTGTGCTGGCGCCGTGATGACGAATGCGCGCGCCCAGCTCGGCGTGATCGCGGTCAAAAGCGATGGTTTCAGCGAGCCGACGGGTGCGGAAACTGCGCAGACCAGCGAGCAACCAGATGGTCTCGAGCGTGTTGGTCTTGCCCTGGCCATTGTCGCCGGTGAGCACATTGAAGCGCGGATCCGGGTAGATCTCGACACCCGACAGGTTGCGAAAACCGTCGGCAAAAAGCCGCTCGAGATGCACGAGATCCCCGCTGAGTTACGGGCCGATGAGGGCGATCGTCTAAAGACGCATGGGCATGACGACGAACGTGGCGCCGGGCGATTCTTCGCTGTGAAGCAAGCAGGGTGAGAACTGGTCGCTCACTTCGAGGGTCAGCTTGTCGACCTTGAGCGCGCTGCACACGTCGAGCAGGTACTTGGGGTTGAAGCCCACAGAGACGGACGCGCCGGCGTAATCGGGCAGCGGAATCTCCTCGTAGGCGTCGCCGCGGTCGGCGTGCAGCATCTCGAGGGTCATGCGGCCGGGCGCGTCGCCTTCGGGTTCGAGATCGACGCGAAGCAGGTTGTTCTTGCCGCTGGCGAGGGCCGAAACGCGACGGATGGCGGCGACAAGGGTCGCGCGGGACAGCAACACGCCATGTTCACCCGGATCGGGCAGGACGCGCTGGTATTCGGGGAAGGTCTCGTCGATTTGGCGAACCTGTAGCCGCGCGCGATCGCTCACGAAAACGATGTTGCGACCGATCAGCTCGATGCGAACGTAGGGGTCGGAGCCGTCGAGAATGCGCTGCAGCTCGTGCGCGCCGCGGCGGTGAACGATGCACTTGTAGGCGGCGCCGTCATAGTCGATCGCGTCGATCTCGCGCTCCACCTTGGACAGGCGATGGCCGTCGGTGGACACCATGATCAGCTTGGCGCGGTTGGTCCCGGCGCCCTCGATCTCGAGCAATACGCCGTTGAGCGCGGGGCGGCTCTCATCGGTAGACGAGGAAAACAACGTCTGCGCCAACATCTCCTGGATGTGCTGCTTTTCGACCGACAAACCGGCGCCAGCGCCCTCTTCCTCGACGTCGGGGAACTCTTCGGGAGCGAGTCCGTTGAGGTTGAACCGCCCCTGGCCCGACTTCATCTGCACGCGCACGCGGTGTTGATCGTCGGCGGACAGCTCGACATCGGTGCCATCGGGCAGCACGCGAACAACGTCGAAGAAATCGCGCCCGTTGACCAGCGCGGCGCCGGCCTCTTCGACCTCGGCGGTGACTTCGGCGGTCAGCGTGATGTCGTAATCGGTCGCGGTGAACGTCAGCGTGCCGTCGGCAGCGGCGAGGTGAACGCAGGCGAGCACGTTGTGCGGGGTCTTGCGGTCTACAACGCCCTGGGCCCGGTGCAACGGCACGGCAAGCGCGCTCTTGTCGATGGAAACTCGCATGGGCTCCTCGTTGGACAGCCGACGTGATGTCGAGGGGGCCATCTTCTACCGCTCTTGGGATCCCATGAAAAGGGTCCGTCGAGAGGCTGATTCAAGGTTTGGCGGACGCGAGATTGCCGGGTGCGACGAGGATCTCGAAGCGGCCATCGGCGTCGGTGACCGCCGAGCCGAGCAAGTGCGTCTGCATCATCACCTGGACCGCGTCGATACGGCGGGCAGCGGCCTGCAGCTCCTTGTCGGACACGCGCAGCGACGACTTGGCCAGCACGTCGATCAAAACACCGGCCTGCGGCTTACCCTTGGTGCCGAGGATACGCCCGTGCAAAACCGTGGGCGAAAGGGCGTTGAGCTCGATGTCATGCGGCGCGGTGTCGGCCTTGGACGGGGCCTTGACCTCGATCACGTCGGCCAGGGTGCGGGCCAACCCGATCTGCGAGGGTGGACGCACGATCATGGCGTAGCGGCCCGGGTCCAACCATGCGGCGAAACGGCCCTGGTCGTCGGCGGTCACGAATATGGGCGCGAGCGATGTGTCACCGAGAACCACGCCGGCGGCGGCAGGCAGGGGCTGGATGGTGACTTTGGCGTTGGCGACCGGCTTGTTGAGGTACTGCACGACACCGTGGACCTTGCGGCGGGATGGGCAGCGGATCGGATCGGCGGTGGCGGCGAGCTCGACCTGCTTGGACCACGCGCCGCTGCTGGTGTTGGCCGGTGGCGCGACGGCGATGATTCCCGTGCCCGAAAAGACCTGGACCTTGATGCCGCCGGTGCCGTCGCTGACGGCGCTTCGGACCGACCTGAAATCGCTGATGGAGTCGACCGCCTGCCAGCCGGATCCGCCGTTGTCGCCGCTCTTCACGCATCGCTTGGGCGAAGTCAGGGGCCTGATGACACGCACCCGGACCCCAGCAAGCGTCAGGCCGTGATCGCCGCGAATTTCGCGGACCAGCAGGTGATTGGCGGGCAATGGGCCGAGGTCGAGCTCGCCCAGGTCGTGCTTGATGACCGCTTCTTTGTGCAGCGCCGCGATGTCGATCGGCTGCGTCCAGGTGCCCGATGGCAAAGACGCGGCGAGTTTATCGCTCTCATCGTTGGCCTGGTCAGGGTCGAGCTTGTTGATCGTCGGTGAGAAATCGAGGTGGACCTTGCCGGCAGCGGCCTCCACGGCGACTTCGAAGCGGCCATCCGCATCGGTGACGGCGGCGCTCGATCGTTGGCGTCCGTCGTCGTCGACAAGGGCCACACGCAGGGTTGGGATCGCGGTGCAATCGGCGCCACATGGCGTCGCGGAGGCGGGGCCCGACACGGCATCACAGGCTGCTGACTTGGGTCGCGAAACGATGCGGCCGGCGACGCGAATCACATCGGGGGCGACGGGCAGCTTGATCGCGAGCGCATCGATGTCGCCGCCGATCATCACCCGTTCATAGCGAGGCGCGAGGTCGGCGCTTTCGGGCCAAAAAGCGACGTTGTAGGTGTGACCGGGCTGCACGCGCAGATCGAACACGTACTGCGTGAAGTCGGTGGTTTCGCCGGCGGGTTTGCTCGGGTTGAGCACGCTCGCGGTGGTGTAGCGAAGCCAGGTGCCGTCGACGAGGCCGGGCGCCGTAGCGATCAAGGTGCCGGGGATGAACTCGCTGAGGCCGCGACCTTTCGTGCCCAGTTTGACGGTGCCGCGCACACGGGCCGGCGTGGTCAGCTGCCAGTTGGTTGCCGCGGGCATTTCACCGCCGACTTGCGCGGCGAAGTGTTCTTCGACCAGGCCGGAGCTCGGACCGGGCGACACACGCATGACGACGGGATGTTCGTGCAACGAGGAATGGATGCAGAAGCGGCGTTGAAAACACCGTTGGCTGCCGGCGCAGTCGCTGTCGACCTGGCAACGGCCGGACTCACTGACCTCGGAGACCACGGTGCACGCCGATGTCGCCGCGAGGGCGAGGACCATCGAGACGACGAAGCCGAGGCGAGCGGGACGCGGAAGGGCCATCACTTCGGGCAGGCGTTCTTGGTTTCGATCTCCCAGATGACGGCGTCGAACACCGCTCCATCCTGAAAATCGAGCGGCTTGGTGGTCTTTGGTGTGCGCTCTCCATGGCTGACGACCACCCAGAGGTGGTGGCGCTTGGCGTTGGGGTTGGGTTTGTTGCAGATCGTCAGGAAGCAGCGCGCTTCGCCGCCGCAGGTTTGCCAGGTCTCAATCAGCTGCCCGGGTTCGAAGTCGTAGTACCAGCTGATCTGCACGTCGAGGTCGCTTGGTGTCGTCTTGATCGCGTCGGAGATCTCGAAAAAGTTGCCCGCCTCGACGAGGTCAAACCGCACCGGCGTCTCCAGCGACGGGGTCACGCGGTGTTTTTCGATGACGATCGTGGCGTCCTGCACAGCGGCCGTTTCCACCTCGGGCAGCGCGACACAGGCCACATTGACCAGCGCCGACAGCCCGAGCATCAACCCGCCAACAAACCGCAGCATGCGGCGCAGCAGGTCGCTTGGAAAAAAAGCAAGAAGCGTGCCGGCGGTCATCGTGTGGCGGACAAGGGGTTGCAGATCACGGTGTTGCGACCCGATGTTCCGCGCAGGAAAGCACGTCAGAGGGGGCGCCGACACCCGATCAGCATGACATCGCTGTCGTGGGCCCGCAAATCGTTTCCACCGCAAAAACCCAGTACTCCAGCCATGTTGGGCCAGCGCCGGGGGATGAATTCTCAGTTGGAAGCGGCGAGCTCGGCTTGCGCGATCTTGAGCAAGTTGCGGTACTTGCTGTTGCGCGGGTCGAGTGAGACGGCCTTCTTCAAGTACAGGACCTTGAGCCGCGCCTTGGTCGCCTTTTGCGCCAGTGCAGCCATCTTGGACGCCTTCTTCTGCTTGGCGGTCATGGGCTTGGTGCCCTTGCTGCTCACGCTCGTCTTCTTGGCGGCTTTCTTGGCGGCGGCTTTCTTGGCGGCGGCTTTCTTGGCGGCTTGGGCGGCGCGGCGGGCGGCGACGGCTTTCTTGGCCTTTTCGGCAGCCTTGCGCGCTTGCTCAGCCTTCGCTTCTTCAGCGGCCTTGCGCTTGGCTTCGCGACGTTTGGCGGCCTCACGACGGCGCGAACGCGAGCTATCGGACCGCGCTTTGTCGGCCCTGCGCGCCTTTTCGGCCTTCGCTTCTTCGGCGGCCTTGGCGTCAGCAGCGGCCTTGGCTTCGGCGGCGGCCTTGGCTTCGGCGGCGGCCTTGGATTCGGCAGCGGCCTTGGCGTCAGCAGCGGCCTTGGCTTCGGCTTCGAGTTTCGCAGCTTCGGCGACCTTCGCAGCTTCGGCAGCTTTGGCCTCTTCGGCGGCCCTGGCAGCTTCGGCAACTTTGGCTTCCTCGGCGGCTTTGGCTTCCTCGGCGGCCTTGGATTCGGCAGCGGCCTTGGCTTCACCTTCGGCGGGTTGGTCGCCGGCAGCAGCGCGACGGGCCAACTCGCGGCGCGCCATCGCACGGCACATTTCGGCCGGCGCGTTGCCAGCGTTGAGCGCCAGCGCGGCCTCGGCCTTCTTGAGCGCCTCGTCCGGTTTGCCGCCATCGGTCGTCAGCAGCTTGTTGCACTCGGCGACCAGGACGCGAACCTTGGCGTCCGGGTCTTCGGCCGGGGCGGTGCCTTCTTCGTCGGCTTTGGCGGCGGCGGGGGCCCCCGAATCGGCGGCGGGTTTGGCAGCAGGCTCGGCTTTTTCGGAGGCGGCCGGGTCGGCTTGGGGAGGCGTCACTTCCACGGGCGCGGCCGCGGAGGGCTTTGCGCCTTTGCCCTTCTTGTGGTCGTCCGGGATGTTCCAGATCATGTAGGCGACGGAACCGATCGCGGCGGCGGCCACGATCAACAACACGACGACGAGCCCTCTGCCCGGCCCGCGATGTTCCATGGGTGGCGCCGCTTCGTGCAGAGCGGTCTTGGGACCCGCGGAGTCATCGACGAAGAACGCCGACTCGGCCAACTCGACGCGCCGCGTCCGGTCGGTCATCGGACGGTTGTGAGCCTTGCGGCCCTTGGCCGGCGTCACCGTGATTTCGGCGTGCGCGCCTTGCCCTCGCTTGGCGGGACTACCGGTACCCGCGTCCGTTTTCGGCAGCGACGACTTGGCGGATTTCTTATCGGCCTTCTTCGGCTTCGTGTCGGCCTTGCCGGTCGGCTTCTTGTCGGCCTTGCCGGTCGGCTTCTTGTCCTTGGGTGGAGTCGCAACAGGCGCCGCGACGGGCGGATCGTCGACCGTGATCTCGGCTTCGGACACCGGCTGGGAGGCGACCGTGGCCTTGACGGCACCATCACTGGCGCGTCCACGTTTGCCGCGGCGTTTGCCACGGCGTTTGCCGCGCCGACCCCGTTTTTCCGACACCTCGGCGGCCGGCTGTGTCTCGGCAACCGGAGTGTCCGGTTCGCGCTGAGACGCGTTGGTTCGCATCGCCTGTTCGATATCGCTGAGCGACATCTGCTCGGTAGCGGCGACCTTCTCTTCCTCGTCCCGCAGCGCTTCGACAAGCGCGCTACCCATCTTGAGCGTGCGTCCGTCATCGACGAGCACGGCGTCGGGCAGATCGGCTGTCGGGGCTGGTTTGTCGTCGGACGTGGCGGCTTCGGCGGCGGCCTTGGTGGCGGCTTCTTCAGCAGCTTTCGCGGCGGCTTCTTCGGCGGCTTTGGCGGCAGCGGCATCCTCGGCGGCTTTCGCGGCAGCGGCTTGTTCAGCTTTCGCGGCAGCTTCTTGGGCGGCCTTCGCGGCAGCGGCATCCTCGGCGGCTTTCGCGGCAGCGGCTTGTTCAGCTTTCGCAGCAGCTTCTTGGGCGGCCTTCGCGGCGGCAGCTTCTTGGGCAGCCTTCGCGGCAGCTTCTTCGGCGGCAGCTTCTTCGGCGGCCCTCGCAGCGGCAGCATCCTCGGCAGCTTTCGCGGCGGCTTCTTCGGCGGCCCTCGCGGCGGCAGCTTCTTGGGCAGCCTTCGCGGCAGCTTCTTCAGCGGCCTTGGCGGCGGCACCACCATCGCCCGCGCTCAACGGCGGCAGCGGATCTTCGACCAGCGCGTCCGGCGCCCATTGTTCGGACACTGTCTGCAGCCCCGCAAACCAGTCGGCGACGGCCGCGCGCTTGTCGGGGTCTTTGTGCAGCGCGGGTCCGTTGGCTGCCTGCAGGTCTTTGACGCCCTTGAGCGCCGGTTTGACCAGGTCGAGGCGCAGCGGTTTTTCGATCGCCTGCCGCTTGAGGGTCATCAGCGGCTGTTTGGAACGGAACGGAGGCTTGCCTGCGGCGCTCGCCCAAACGACAAGGGCTGCGGAGTAGAGATCGGAGTTGCCGCGCGGGTCTTTGCCCTTGCACACCTCGGCGGGCATGAACTCGGGCGCGCCGTAAAAACCGTCGGCGGTGGCCCCGGTCTTGTACGCTGGCAGCAGTCGCCACCAACCGTAGCCAAAGCTGCGGCTACGCGCGTCGAGCGAGTCGCCTTCGAGCCAGAGCCGGTGCGGGCCGAGGTCGAGGTGAACGACACCAGCGCTCTCAGCCTGCGTCAGCGCGCGGGCGAGACCCAGTCCCAGGCGGGCGATCTGCGGCATCTTGGTGCGCAGCCGTCCTTCGAAGAGCTTGGACAGCAAGATGCCGTCGCCGCCTTCACTGAACAGCCACCCGCGGCCGTCATGACGACCCCATTCGGTGGTACGCAGGACATCTGTCGCGCCGCCAAGCTTGGCGTTGTCGGCGACGATTGCGGCGAGGGCCTCGTCATCAGCGGTGCCTTCCGCCAGCGCCAGCAGCAGCCCCGTGCCTCCGGACGATTCGTCCGTTACGCGGTGCAAGACACCTAGCTTGCTTTCCTCGAGCGTTTCGCTGGACACGAAACGGTCGGCGATCCGGTTGCTCATCAAGAATCGACTCCAGCAGTCGCTTGCGCGGTGAGTGCAGGCGCCACGACGCGAAGAACCAAGCGGCCTGCCATCATAGGCGGTGACCCCTACCCGGGCAACCCGACCACAGGACCGCCGTCGTCTTGCGGAACCGCGCCAACGAACCTAGAGTTGCGACGCTCTGCGGCGCGCATGCGAGCGGAGAAGAAGCGTGTAACGCGCTGTTGACGGCGACGCAAACCCATCGGGGAAGACCGCCAATCGGCAAACCTGGACAAGCCCATCGACCCGCACGCGTGGTCATCTACAAGGTCCTCGTGAACATGCATGAAGTTACGGTCCAACGCGTGCCCGTCGCAGCGTCCAACCTCTCGAAGAGCCCGGCTGAGCCCATGACCACCATCTCTTCACGCTCTATTTCCGCCATCGTCAGCTTTGTCGCGATCGCGATCGTCGCCGGCTGCGGAAACGCCGACTTCGACGCGGTGAAGTCGTACAAGGTCTTCCTCGAGGGCGCCAAGCCGTCGCTGCAGGCCATGAACCGCGTGCGAGAAGAGCTCTTCCAGGTCGCAAGCACCGACGAAATGCTCGCCAAGTTCCGCGACGAGCTGCTGCCGCAGGTCGAAAAGCTCGAGAAGCTCGCCAAGGACCAGGAAGACCCCGAGGTCAAGAAGCTCGAGACGATTCACACCACCCTCCGATCGGTCCTCTCGCGCTACGCCGAAGCGACGCAAACGCTGGTGGACGAGCTCGAGAAAGCGAAGAAGGACGAAGACCGCGAAAAAGCGCTCGTCGACTGGGGACAGGAAGACGAGAAGTTTGGATCGTCGATGCAGTCGCTGGTGCGGGACCTTGAGGCCTATCTCGACAAACTGAAAAAGCGTTAGCACCAACCGGTGCTGTGCGCCCTATCTTGCAGACTGCGCCTGTGCGGGCCGAATTGGCCAGCCGCGCACGCGTTGCGCAGGCACTTTTTGCCACAGAAGGGTCAGACCACGTTATAACGACGAACCGGCACGTCCCGCTACACACTGAAAACAACCACAAAAACAGGCGGTTGGGGTAAACGGAGTGAGGGGTCCCAAAGGGGAGAGGACCGATCAGGGGAAGGCAGTCTGTCCCCGGTCGGGCCGCTCGTGGGGCGACCACAAAACGCCTGCCACCCTATAAAATGCCTTCCCTTGTTGGGTCCTTTCCCCTTTGATCGGGGCGCCGTCTGCCAAGACAAACCAAGGGTCCTTTACTCGGGGCGCCGTCTGCCAAGACAAACCAAGGGTCCTTTACTCGGGGCGCCGTCTGCCAAGACAAACCAAGGGTCCTTTACTCGGGGCGCCGTCTGCCAAGACAACACCTCAGGCCCCGCTACCTGCGGCGCCGCTTTCGCCCCTGCCCGGGGCTGATGACGAGCCGCTTGCTGTCGTCGTTGCCAACGGTTTGCAGACCGACGCCGCCGGCGCGTTGGAGCTGGGTCGTGAACTGACGCAGGTCGTTCTGGGCGAGCGGGCCGATGGTGATCGGGCGGCGCAGCCGGACGACTTTGCGGGCCAGCGTCTGCGCAACTTTGCCCAGTCGATCGCCGCGGCGGCCGGTGAAGCCTTCGGTCTCGATGCGCAGGCGCGTGCGGCGCATGGCGTGGCGGTTGATCGCCTTGTTGAGGATGAACTGCAGCGATTCCCACGCGCGGCCTTCGAGCGCTGCGCCTTCGGGTTTGGTGATCTCGCCGATACGGATGACCACTTGCTCGTTATCGATCTCGCCCTTGAGATAGGTCACCTCGATACCGAGCAGGCGCATCGCCTCGGTCGCGGCGGAGATGCCGGTCTCGAGCTTGGTCTCAAGCGGGATCTCGATGCGCTTGCGGCGCGGTTTGTCGTCGCCTTTGCGGCCGCGCCTACCACCTCTGCCCTTGGCGCCGCCCCTGGACTCACCCTCTGCGGCGGCTTGGCCGTCCGCGCTCGATTCGCCAGCGCTCGATGCGCCAGCGCTCGATGCGCCAGCGCTCGGTTCGCCAGCGCTCTCGGCGGTCGGCGCAGCGCTCTGTTCAGCGGCAGCGCTTTGTTCGGCGGGCTGTTCAGCGGCAGCGCTTTGCTCGGTGGGCTTGTTTTCGACTTCGTCGTCGGGGGTGGCGTTTTCCGTCATCGTCTTCTCCAGGGCCATCAGGCCGCGGCAGCAAACTCTTCTTTGCGGTGCAGCAGCACGGTCTGGACCGAGCTGAGGACAGTGTTCACGAGGATGTAGAGCGTCAGGCCCGAGGGCAGCCAGGCCATCATCACTGTAAACATGATCGGCATGACCCACATCATGACTTTTCGCTGGGTCTCGTCACCGGACGTCTGCGGCGTCAGGCGGGTCTGCACGAACATGGCGGCGCCGAGCAGCAGCGGCAGCGCGAAATAGGGGTCCATCTTCGTGAGGTCGTCGATCCACAGGAAGAGCGGCTGGTTGTACAGCTCGACCGACGCGTAGATCGTGCGGTACAGGGAGATGTAGACCGGCATCTGGATGAACATCGGCAGGCAGCCGCCGAGCGGGTTGACGCCGTGGCGCTTGTACAGCGCGAACGTCTCCTGGTTGAGCTTGTTGGGGTCGGGACGCTCTTCACCAGCCCGGCGCGCTTCCTCTTCGAGTTTGGTCTTGATGCGGTCGAGCTCGGGTTTGAGCATCTGCATCTTCTTCATGCTCTTGAGGCTCTTGCCGGTGATGGGCCACAGCAGGCCCTTGATCATCACGGTGAGGATCAAGATCGCGAGCGGCCAGCTGCCGGTCAGGCCCTGCGCTTGCTTGAGGATCCACAGCAGCGGTCGCGCGATCGCGCCGAACCAGCCGAAATCGATCGCCTCCTCGAGCTGCTCGCCCGTCGACGACAACAGTTCGAGTCGCTTGGGGCCCGCGAACAGCCGGCTGTGCACCGCGAATACCCGGCGATGTTGAACCCGGTCGATCGCGGCGTTGGTAGCAGCAGCGTCAGCCGAGCCTTTGCGGCGGGCCGCTTCGATGAAGGGTTCGGGGATCTCCTCGGTCAGCGCGCGTTGCAAGCCCAGCGTCTTGAAGTCGTCGACGCAGGTCGTGCCCTGCCAGTGCTCGGCGTACCACGTCGGCACACAGCCACCCTTGGCGGCGGAAAGGGATTCGCCCTGGCTGCGCAAGACAGATTGCACGACACCATTGCCGACGTCGGACACGTGCACCGATGAGCCCTTGCGCCAGCCCTTGCCGGGCAACTCGGCGAGCGTGAAGTAGCGCGAGTCGGTCATGAGCCACTTCGGGACACCGGCGCGGGCGCGATCTTCGGGGTCTTCGTCGGAGAGCTCGGTGGTGTCGAAGTGAACGGTCTCACCGGCGACGTTGAAGCCGGCGCCTTTCTGATCGGCGGGTCCAGACATCGCTTCGAACAGACCGCCGGACTCCGCATTGGGGTCGCGGTATGCGGTCAGCGTGTGTTGAACGGCGAACTTCAGCGGCCGATCGCCGAGGTTCCAGACCTCGGTCGTCGCGTCCAACTGGTAGGGCGCATCGGGCACGAGCTGGTACGTGCGCGCGAGGTACACGGGGCTCTTGATGCGCGCCGGATCGGGCCACACGAAGGTCAGCGTGTCCTTGGTCTTGGCGACCACTCCGAAGCGTTCATCGGCGCCGAACAGCTCGTCGAGCGAGTCGTATCGTTTGGGCGTCTTCGTGCCGTCCTTGGCGACGACCGTGACCTCGAGATCGTCGTACTTCAGCCCGGCGATCGCGGCGCGGAAGGGGTCCCACTTGCTGTCATACGAATCGATGAGCTCGAGCTGACCGGGCGCGTATTTGCCGCGGGCCCATTGCGGGGTGCCTTTGCCGGCGCGGTCTTCGTCGACCAGGAATTGGCCTTCGAGCAGCTTGATCGACTCGGCCCCAGCGCGGCACGGCGACATTCCCCACGCTACGGCGCTGCTCTGGAGCACGACCGGCTGGGTTCCGGGGCGACACTTGGCCGACGCGATACTCGGCAGCGCGACAGCGGCGATAACAGCCATGACCGCGAGCTTGAGGGCGATCAACCGCGCGAACGGACGGCGAAGCGTCGGGCGATGCAGGGTCATCAGGAGACCTCGGGCGCAGCGGTAACTGCGCCGGCGGGGGAATAGCGGCCGCGCGGGACGGGATCGTGCCCACCGGTGCAAAGCGGCTGACAGCGCAGCAGGCGCCAAACCGTCAAGACGACCGCGCGGGCGACACCGTGATGCTGTAGCGCCTGGCGGGCGTAGTGCGAACAGCTTGGTGTGAAGCGGCAAGCGGGCGGCAGCACGGGTGAAATCCAACGTTGATAGCCGGCGATCGTCCGGTCGAACAACCACGCCACCGGCCGACGCCACGTGATGGCGGCAAGCTCGCGCGGAGTGGGGCTCGCCAACTGGCTCATCGTCGGGCTCGGGAGGGGCGGCGTTTGCGAGCGCGGGAGACCAGGTGCTGGAGCTCGCGGGTAACGTCGTTGTGGGTGGCGCGAGGCCAGGTTTGGCGGCTGCTGACGACGATGTCGAGAGCCGGCCAGTCGTCGCGGAGAGCGCGGAATGCTTCGCGGATCAGCCGTCGTAGTCGAGCGCGTGCGGGGCTGTTTCCAGCGCCCTTGGCGATCGCGAGTGCAAGTCGAGAAGGTCCGTCGTCTTTGCGGACAACCGCGACACCGAGATGCTCCCCGTACGCGCGTCGCCCGCGCTTGAGGGTCGCACCGATGGCCTTGCGTTTGCGCAGCCGGTGGCGGCGACCCAAGTGACCCCGCGCACCAGCGAACCCTTCGGAGCTGCTTGGCACAGGGCGGAAGGGTCTACTTCTTGGGGGTCGTGGCGGCGAGGCGCTTGCGGCCCTTTGCGCGACGGGCGTTGATGACCTTGCGGCCGTTGCTGGACGCCATGCGCTTGCGGAAGCCGTGGGTGCGGCGTCGGGCGGTACGGCTGGGCGTCGAGAGTCCTTTCTTCATCGATCTGTCCTGCGTGAGCGGGTGGGAGCGGCGATCTCTACGGGAGAAACCCTGAAGGCCCAGGAGGGCTAAGGATTTCCCTAATTATTTCGTTCGTTTACGACTGCCGTCAGCACTTTCCTCTGCGGAAAAGCCGCGTTAGCTAGCCACAGCCCCCTGCGGGTGTCAACAGAGATTGCATGCGGCCCAGGGGCAGCACGCAGATCTCGCGTCGATCCAGGGGGTTGTCACTTTTGTCAAAAACGGGGGTTGCGACCCGCTGCGATCTGCTGCTAGAGCTTTCTCTCGTGTGGATCGGACTGTGGATCGTGGATCGCATGTTCCTGTCGACACTGACGAATCGATCCGAATCGTCTCGCCCGGTTTTGCTCCCCTGTCGGCCCTGTCGACAGCGCAGTTGAGCTGGAGGCGAGCAGCTCCCGCGGTCGGCAAACGCCGGCATCCAGCGGCAGCGTCGGCATGTTTTGCCGCGGAACGAACGTCGGTGTCACGGGCCCGTGCGTGCGCCGCTGTCTGCCACCGTAACAAACCAATCTCCGCGGCGCGCCCAAGCAGATTCGGGTAGCGCAACCGAAATAAGGACCCGCCCCCGTGCACAACGACCCCGGCAACGACCAACAGATCGCGCTGAACTGGTTGGCTCCAAGCCCCCTCCCGACGGCGATGTCGACCGATACAGCACCGTTGCCCCCGTCACTGGGCAGCCCCGATCCCGCCGCCACCGCGCTGTGGACCCGCGCCATGGACGGCCTGCGTAGCCGCTGCAGCCGCGCGATCGTCGACGCCTGGTATCGCCCCATCAAGGTGCTCGGCAGCGACCGGACGCACCTGTACCTGGGCGTGCCCGACCGCGAGACCCACGATGTGCTGGCGCGCGACCACGTCGACCGCATAACAGCCGTGCTGCAAGAGATCGCCGACCGTCCGATCGAGGTGGCTCTGTGCGTGACGTCGCCGACAAACGTAGATGGCCCCGTTCGTGGCGCCCAAGCCGAGCTGCCCATCGCCGCAAAAGCAATAGCGCCCGCACCCGCGTGGTCGGACAACCTCGTGCAGATGCTCACGTTCGACGCGTTCGTGCAGGGTCGCTCCAACCAGATGGCCCACGGCGCCGCCCGCGCGGTCGTCCAGGCGCCCGGTACTTCGTTCAACCCGCTTTTCGTTCACGGCGGCGTCGGTGTCGGCAAAACCCACCTGCTCAACGCGATCGGCATCGCCGTGCGCCGCCAACACAAAGGCCTGCGCGTGCTCTATGTCCAGGCCGCGAGCTTCATCGACGACGTCATCGCCGCCATGCGCAGCAAACAACCGTCCGCCATGGCCGATGTCCGCGCCCGCTATCGCCACGTGGACGTGCTGCTCGTCGACGACATCCAGTTTCTGCGCGGCAAGACCCGCACCGAAGAAGAATTCTTCCACACCTTCAACGCGCTGCACCAGGCCGCCCGACAGATCGTCATCACGTCCGACCGTCACCCCAACGAGCTCGCCGGCTTCCAAGACCGCCTAAGCAGCCGCTTTTCATGGGGCCTGGTCACCGAAATCGGCGCCCCCGACCGCGACATGCGCGTCTCTGTGCTGCTGAAAAAAGCCCGCGAATACGACATCGCCGCGCCACTCGACGTCCTTCACTACCTCGCCGATCACCTCCGCAACAACGTCCGCGAGCTCGAAGGCGCGCTGAAAAAACTCATGGCCCACAGCCGCATCGGCGGTCGCGAGATCGACCTGCCCATGGCGCGCGACGTGCTCGGCCCGGTGCTCGAAACCCCCGCTGCCCGCATGACCATCGACGCCATCCAACGCGCCACGGCCCAACACTTCGGCCTGCGCGTCACCGATCTCAAGGGCAGCAAACGCCACCGCGCTGTCGTCGTACCGCGCATGATCGCGATGCACCTGTGCCGCACCAAGGCCGGCGCATCCTTCCCCGAAATCGGCCGGGCGTTCGGCGGACGCGACCATTCGACCGCTATCAACGCCAACCGTCGCATCGTCCAGCGCGCCAAGACCGAGTCCCAAATCCGCGCCGACATCGACGTGATCGCCGCCAGCCTGGGCCGATAGCCAACCGGACAGATCCGGACCAAATGACGCCCAGACCCCACCCTTCAAAGCTCATCAAATTCGCTCGACACGATCGCCGAGATCGTCGTCGGTTCGCCGATTTTTTGCGGCTCAGCGCGCCATCTCGCCTGTCCACAGGCCGGAGCGTGAATGTGGATAACGTCGTTGCGTCGTGCGATCAGCAAAAGTGGACGAACTTGGGGCGGACGGTGGATGAGTCGGCGCCCGGCTCGGGGCTGTGCATAACCCCCCTGTCGATGCACCTCTGTCACCGGCTTCTGTCCACACAACGATCGTCAGCAGCGATGTGCAATCGTTGGCGTTTCCGAGTTATCCCCAGCGATGCACAGCGCTTATCCCTTTCTCTTTTTCCATTCCATCTTACGTTGATCGGGTAACGGCCCGGTGATTCAGCCGACCGCACGATTCGCGCCGCTTGCGCATCGAAGGCGCGCTTGACGCCCTCGACTGGCCGACGGTACACGCCCCTGCCATCCGCTGGCTGCTTCAGCCGGCCCAAGAAGCCCGACCAGGAGAACCATCCATGCACAAGGTGATCATCATCGGCAGCGGCCCCGCCGGACTTACCGCCGCCATCTACGCCGCTCGCGCCAACCTCGAGCCGCTGGTTCTCGAAGGCGGATTCTTGCCATCGGGCGAGCTCATGCAGCCCGGCGGTCAGCTGATGATCACCAACGACGTCGAAAACTACCCGGGCTTCCCCGAGGGCGTGACCGGCCCCGAGCTGGTCGAGAAGATGCGCGCCCAGTCCGAGCGCTTCGGCAGCAAGCATCAATACGCCGTCGCCGAAGAGGTGGACTTCTCCGGCTTCCCGCTCAAAGTGAAGGTCGAAGGGCAATGGCTGCAAAGCGCGACCGTCATCGTGGCTACTGGGGCCAACGCGCGCTGGCTTGGTCTGCCCAGCGAAGAGGCCTACATGAACCGCGGTGTCTCGGCCTGCGCGACATGCGATGGCGCGTTCTTTGACGGAAAAGAGCTCGTCGTCGTGGGCGGCGGTGACTCGGCGATGGAAGAAGCGACGTTCCTGACGCGTTTTGCGACCAAGGTGACCCTCGTGCACCGCCGCGATTGCTTCCGCGCGAGCAAGATCATGGCCGACCGCGCCCTGCATCACGACAAGATCGAGGTCGAATGGAACCGCGAAGTCGCTGAGATCCTTGGCGATGACAAGGGCGTGACCGGCGTGCGCCTGTCGTCGACAGTGGGCGAACCTGACAAGACCCTCGACGTTGGCGGTGTCTTCGTCGCCATCGGTCACACACCCAACACGCAGGTGCTCAAGGGTCATATCGATCTGTACGACACCGGTTACATCATCGTCGATCGCCACACCCATACGTCGGTGCGCGGTGTCTTCGCGGCTGGTGACGTCGCCGACAGCCACTACCGGCAGGCGATCACGGCCGCAGGTATGGGCTGCATGGCCGCGATCGACGCCGAAAAGCTCCTCGACGACTACGAGCAAGAAGGGCTGCTGTAGCGCCTCGATGCCCGCCCCTACAATCGCCATTTTTGATTCTGGCGTCGGCGGGCTGACCGTCGCACGCGCCGTCGTGGACAAGCTGCCCGGCGCCCATATCCGCTACCTCGGCGACACGGCGCGCCTGCCCTACGGCACCAAGAGCGCGAAGACGGTGGTGCGCTACGCGCTTCAAGCCGCCGGTTTGTTGTTGCGCGAGCCGGCCGATGCCCTGGTCGTGGCCTGCAACACCGCGTCGTCATGCGCGTTGCCCGCGTTGCAAGAGCGCTACGATATGCCGGTGATCGGCGTCGTCGAACCTGGCGCGGCGCGTGCTGTCGAGGCGTCCAGGACCGGCAGTGTTGGCGTCATCGGGACCGAACGAACCGTCGCATCGCGCGCCTACCACGACGCCATTGGCGCGATTGACCCGGCGATTACGGTGCACGGCCAGGCAACGCCGCTGCTTGTTGGATTGGCCGAAGAGGGCTGGTTTGACGGCCCGGTGACCGAAGCCGCGCTGCGAACGTACCTCGGCGAGTGGCTCGGCGACGATCAACGGCGCGGCATCGATACAATCGTCCTTGGCTGCACCCATTATCCGGCGCTAAAGGGCGCGATCGGTCCGGTGGTCGATGAGCTGCTTGGCCGCCCCGTGACCCTGGTGGACTCGGCCGCCACCATCGCGCAAACGCTGCACCAGAGGTTTGGCGACGTGCCCGGTCACGGTCGAATCGAGCTGTTGGCGACCGATGAGTTATCTCGCTTCGCCCGCGTCGGTGGCCGCTTCTTCGATCTCGATAACGCCCACATGGAGGTTGTCGAGTTGCTACCATGAGCGCGTGACATCCTCTCTCACCGATCTCTTCGACCCGCTTCGCCATCGCCGCCGGCAGCTCTTTGTCGTTGCCGTTGTCGCGATGACCTTGGCGTCGCTGTCGTCCCTGGTCGGCCCTCGTGACGCGCTTGGGTACACGTTGTCGCGTACCGATACCGGCCAACATATGCGGTGGAATGTCGGGCCGCAGACCCCCATTCGCTACACGATCGACAAGGCAGCGCAGGCCGATCTCAACTTGGGTGAAGGGCGCGTCCGCGAGATCGTCGCGATCGGCTTCTCCACGTGGAAGGCCGTGCGATGCGGTGTTTGCCATGATCCAAGAGGCGTCGCTTGTGCGCCCGTGAGTTGCGCCGAAAACGAGCTTGGCCTGCAATTCCAGGACGACGGATTCACCAAACAGCAGCCGTGGGGGCCGATCTGCACCAACCTCGCCGGTGAGGTGACGCCCGTCACGCTGGCCGGGTGTCCAACCTCGGGCGGGCCGTGGAAGAAGGTGCCCAACGGCAACCAGGTGATGTGGCTCGCCGCGCCCGGGGAGTGGGTGTTCAGCCAGTTCACCACCGCGCTGACCCTGGTCGCTGCCAACGAGGTGACCGGCGCGATCTCGGACGCGGACATTCTCGTCAACGCCGAGCACAAGACGTTTTGCATCGATGGCTGCAAATCCAACGAGTATGACCTGCACAGCACGATCACCCACGAGATCGGACACCTGCTCGGGCTCGATCACACCTCGGTCGAGGAGGCCACGATGTACGCGGTGGGGCTGCCGGCCGAGCTCTTCATGCGCGATCTGCACGACGACGACATCGCTGGCATCTGCCAGTCCTATCGCATGGCCTTCGACAGCAAAGGCTGCCCAAAGACCGAAGAGCCGGGCTTTTTCGACTGCTCATCGGGTCCAACCAGGCCCGCGCAGTCGAGCGTTCTGTGGCTCTTGCTGGTGGCCATCGCGGTGGTCGTGGGGGGTCGCTTTACAAGCGCTGCAAACGCACGGCTATACTCGGCGCGCCGCGGCGTCCGCGACCCTTCGCGTTGACCGCCGCGCATCCCCAACGCCTGCCATCCAGGCCGAAACCTTCGGAGCGCCTCGCGCCATGTACGATACGACCGCTTTTCGCAAAGGCCTGAAGATCCTCATCAACGGTGCACCCTGGAAGATCGTCGAGTTCCAGCACGTCAAGCCCGGCAAGGGCGGCGCTTTTGTGCGTACGCGTATCAAGAATTTGAAGACCGGCCAGGTGATCGACAAGACCTTCCGCAGCGGTGACAAGGTCGGCGTGCCCGACGTCGAGGATATCGAGGCGACCTACATGTACGCCGACGGCACCGACTTCCACTTCATGAACACCGAGACCTACGAGACCTTCGGGGTGCCGATCGAGCGCGTCGGCGATACGGCCAACTTCCTGATCGAAGAGACGAAGGTCGACATCCTGATGTTCGAAGGCCAGGCGGTCGATATTCAGCTGCCGATCTTCATCGTCGCCGACATCATCCAGTGCGATCCCGGCGTCGCCGGCAATACCGCGACCGGTGCGACCAAGCCCGTTACGATTTCGACCGGGTACACGCTGCAGGTTCCGTTGTATATTGAGGGCACGGATCGCCTGAAGATCGACACGCGTGACGGCAAGTACGTCGAACGCGTCAAGAGCTGAGCGGGCTAAAAACAGCCGGACCTGCGCGATCGGACGCACGATTGCGCGGCAACGACACGGGGTGAATCTTGGCGATGGGCAGCGAGAGCGAACAGCTCAGCAAGGCCGATCGCAAGCGCATGTTTTCGACGACGATGGCTGTGATCCAGCAGGATCCCAGCGACGTCCGCGCGCGCCTGCAGCTCGTTGACCTGCTCCAACAAGACGGACGCACCGAAGATGCGGTCGAAGAGCTGCTGCGCACCGCCGCTGTCTACAGCGAGCGCGGCGTTCCCATCAAAGCCGTCGCCGTGCTGCGGCAAGCCGTCAAGATGGCGCCCGAGCGGCCCGATGTGCGGGTGACGTACGGCCAGGTCTTCGAGAAGCTGCGGATGAACGACGACGCTGCGCGCGAATACCGGCGCGCCTGCGATCTCTACAACGTCAACGGTCAGCACCGCGCCGAGGTCGAAGCGCTCGCCCAGCTGGTGTCGCTCGATGACGGTCGCGTCGAAGACTGGATCATGGTCGCCGAGGCGCTCAACCGGGTAGGTCGCGTCGAAAAAGCGGCCGGGATGTACCGGCGGCTCGGGGAACGGTTGCTCGCGGCGGGCGAAACCAATGACTGGGAGATCGTCGCCGAGCGCGCTGCTTTCCTCGATGCCGATGACGTCACCACGGCCCACGATCTCGCGCTGCACTACGTCCGGTCCGGTCGCTATCCGATGGCGCTCGGTAAGCTGATCCGGTGCCTCGAAGCCGAGCCGAACGACGTCGAGCTGCTCGAGTTGATCACCGAAACGCTCGAACATCTCGGCCAGCGACAACGCGCCGCAGTGCTGACCAGGCAGCTGATCACGCGGTACCGACAGGGCGGATTGACCCAGGAAGCCGACGCCGCGCTGCGCCGACTCTATGCGCTCGACCCCGACGATGAAGAGGCCCGCGCGGCCATGGGTGTGCTGCACGGCGCCATCCAGGATGAGACGGTAATCGAGCTGCAGGCCGATGACTCCCTGCCGAGCATGGAGGCGATCGACGAGGACGATGACGAGGTGGGCTTTGGCGGCGACTTCATCGATCGCCTGCTGACATCACCGGGCCAGAAGAGCTCGCCGATCCTGCGGCCAGACTCCGCCAGCGACGCGCCTCCGATCCTCGATGACGACCTGCCGCCACTGCCCAACGCCGGCAGCGATGCGCCGCCATTGCCGCTTGCCCTGCAGTCCGCGCCGCCGATCCCGGCCAGCACCGGCGACGTTGACGCCCCACCCCTGCCCGATGACGCGGCGTTTCGCACGATCGAAGACAAGATGCCGCCGCTGCCGGACGAGGCTCTCCCCGGTGGCGCGCCGCCGCTGCCGCAACCGTCCGCTACACCCGCTGCGCCGTCCGCCTCTGCGCCGCGGGCTCCGTCATCTCGCCGCGTTGCTCGGCCCGCCCTGCGCGCTTCGTCGACCGGTCGGCAAGCGTCCGCTGGATTTGGTGTCGTCCCGTCCTCGCCGGCGGCGCGCGGCAAGATCACCCAACGCGCCCGGCCCGGCGCGCGCGCAGGCAAACGTCCCGAGTCGGCAGGTTTCGGTCCCAACCAACCGGACGAAGACGCCACCTCCATGTTGCCGGTCGTCGATGAACCGGCGCTCAAGGCAACCCGCAACGCGCGCCCACGCCCCCCGCGCAAGACCGACACCAGCCCGAACCGCCCGGTCACGGCGTCCCGCCCGCGTCCGCAACCCGCCCGCCCGACCACGGGCAAGAAACCAGCCGCCGCTCCAACACGGGGCTCACGTCAAGCTGTCCGCGCCGCACCACGCGCCGGTCAAAGGCCGTCTGCACGTCCGGCAACCCGTCCGCCACGACCGCGCACCCGCCAACCGACACTGCCACCCGCCATCCCGGAAGCCACCCCGGCCGCAGGCGCCGATCCGTTCATGGATTCATCGGTGCCGCCGCCGTTGCAGCCGCGCCCCGTGGTCGCGCCACGCGCGCCGACAAGCACCGAAAACGCCAACCTCTTCCTGCTCGAAGAAGACGAAGAGACGGGCTTTGGCAGCCAACCGATGGAGCACACGAGCATCGACCCTGGGGTCTTTGACGCGCTCAACAAACTCGGCGACGAACCAACCTCTGAAGCGACCGTCGCGTTGCCCGAAGCGACCGGCGGTGGCATCCCCGAACCAAGCCGCCCTGGCACGCGAACGTTGACACCCAAGCGGCGCTCGACCCAGCTGCCTCGCCCCCGCCTGACGCGCGCCCGCCGCTCCCACAATGACGGCCAACGGCAGCGCGGCATCGAGACCGACCTGAAGACGCTCGACTTCTTCATCGAGCGAGGCTTTTATGAATCGGCCGCCGCGCTGGTCGGCGAGCTCGAAAAGCGCTATCCCCACAGCGATGAACTTCGCTTGCGTCGCCGTCGCATCGCGCAAATGGCCCGCAAATAGCCCCGCCACACCCAACACGTTCAAGGAACCATGAAGGCCGAAGATGTCCCGGGCGCCGAACAGCTGCGCCAACGTGAAGAACAGCTCGCCAACGGCGAGATCGAACTGGCACTGCGCGACGCCCGTGTCCGCGGCCGGGAAGGTCGACTCGCCACCCAGCGGGACGCCCTGAATGAGCGCGCCTCGTGGATCGAAGAGCAGGTGTCCTCGCTGCGCAAGTGGTCAGGCGCCCAGCACCTCGAAGACGACGAGTTGCGCGATGTGCTCGAGATCCTGCGCGGTCTTGGTGACGGTGCCGCCCACGAGGAAGCCGATCTCGACGGTTACGTCGCGCGCTCCGAGACGTTGATGGTCGCCCGCGTCGCGATGGCTGCCCAGCGCGCCGAAGTATTGCAGCGCCGCCAAACTCAACTCGACGAGCGTGCCCGTGAAGTGAGCGCCCTCGAAGAAGCGATCGTGCGCGCAGATGTTCGCATCGCGGCGCGTGAACGAATGCTGATCGAGGCGATTCAGAAGATCGAACAGGTGGCTGGCGGCAGCGAGCCCGCAAAAAGCAACGGCCCGACCGCGACCAAACGCCGCGCCCACACCCGCACCGTGACGATGAGCGATGAAGAGGCCGCCCGCGCCGACGCCGAGGTCGCCAAGCTGTTGAACACAAAACGCCGCGTCAACAGCGCGCCGCCGATCCTCGATATCGGCTTCGACGAGCCCGCCAAACCCGGCAAGAGCGCCAAGAAGTAGCGCTTAATCAGACGTCCCAGGGCAGCGCGGCTGCTTCGCCAAACAACGCCGCCGCGATCGGCGCGATGTCGTCGGGCCACGGACACGTGAACTGCATCATCTCGCCCGTCGCCGGGTGTTCGAAGCCGAGCAACCACGCGTGCAAGGCCTGGCGCGGCAGTTTTCGTATCGAGGCCACGTCGGCAACGGTTCGCTCCAGCTTGGGATGGTTGCGCACACCGCCGTAGAGTGTGTCGCCCGCGACAGGGTGTCCGCGCTCGGCCAGGTGCATACGAATCTGGTGAGTTCGGCCGGTTTCGAGCTTGCACTGGACCAGCGAACAAAGCGGCGATCGAGCCATGACCCGGATATGTGTGATCGCGTCTCGTCCAGCGTTGACGCGCCCGGAAAAGCGCCGTCGTTCGCGCGGATGGCGGCCGTGTTTGGTGGCGATGGTCAACGCGTCTTCGCGCAGGCGTCCCAGGCAGATCGCGGCATACCGTCGCTGCGTCGTATGGGCGGCGAATTGGCGTGCCAGGAGCGCGTGAGAGCGGGCGTGTCGGGCGACGACGAGCAGGCCGGAGGTGTCCTTGTCGAGCCGATGGACGAGCCCGGGTCGCAGCGAATCCCCGACGTCAGCGAGACGCGGATCGTGATGCAGCAGCGCGTTGATGAGCGTGTGGTTGGGATGACCGGCGCCGGGGTGAACGACCAGTCCGGCCGGTTTGCGCAGGACGATGAGGTCGTCGTCCTCGTGCACGATATTGAGCGGGATGTCCTCGGGGCTCGCGTCGGGAACCGGCGGCGGCTGCACCGAGATCGTGACGGTGGTGTTCGCGCGCAGCTTGAAGCCGGGTTTGAGTTTGCCGCGCGGGTCATTGAGCGCAACGTGGCCATGCAGGACATGCCACGCGGCGCGGGTGCGTGAGACATCGGGCAGACGGCCGGTCAAGAACGCGTCGAGGCGGCCACCGACATCGTCTGCCGTGACCTTGAAACGATGCGTCGCTCGGTCCTTGTCGGCCATTGGCGGCTACCAGCCCAGGACCTTGTTAAGAGTGGCCTGCAGCTCGTCCTTGGGGATCGTGCCGGGGTTTTTCTGCACCTTGCGCAGCTCTTCGGCGATGGCGAACTTGTTGCCGCGATTGGCGCTGATGGCGACCTGGATCTCGTGCCGGGCCTTCTTCCAGTCCTTGCCGCACTTGAGCAGCGCGATCGCGTACTTGCGCTTCTCGTCGCCGGCCTTGATGCCGCCACGAATCGCCGCCCACTGGTACGGCGCGACGGCCTTGCAGGGCTTGCCGGCGTTGGTCCAGGCGTCGCCGCTCTTGACGTGATATTTGCGCATATCCCGCTTGTAGCGCGCCTTCTGTTGGGCGTTTCGACGCTGGTAACGCGAGTTGTACTTCTTGGTGCCCGAGGTGTAGTCGCTCAGCGGGTAGTACTTGATCATGTACCCGTAGACACGCGGGATTTTCTCCCACGCGCCGGTCGCCTCGTAGGCTCGCAGCAGGTTGCGCAGATACCGCATGTTGGCTTTGCCGTACCAGCTGCCGTTGAGGTGCGGGTTGCCGATATGCGGCTCAAGCTCCTTGACGATCTGCGCATGTTGTCGCCGCTTTCGGAGCCACTCGGCGCGCACATTGAGCGCATAGGGTTCGTCGGGCTTGAGCAAAAGCGCCTGCTGCAGCGCGTGGTTCATCTTGTTGTCGTCGCCAAGCCGCGAGCTGAACATCGCGAGGTTGACCCAGGCGTTGAGCAGGTTGGGGTACAGGCGCAGCGACGCTTCGATCGACGCCACGGCTTCCTTCATGCGGCCCAGCGAGTGGTAGCAAAGCGCCTGGATGAAGTGGTTTTGAAAGTCGTCTGGGTTGATCGCCAGCGCACCGTTGATCGCGACGAGTCCGCCGCCCGGATCGCGCCGTTTTTGCTTGGAACGACCTTGTGTAAAGCCGACCTCCGCCTCGAGCAGTCGCGCGTTCTGCTTGTGCACGAAGGTCACGGCCACGATGCCGGCGACCACCAGGGCAAGCTTCACACCCGGCGCCGCGACGCGGAGTTTGCCCAGACCGTGCGGGTCTTCATCGGCAGGTTCGTCCTGTGCGGTAGGGGTCACGGCGGTGGTCGTCTGCTCGAGCGCATAGACGTACGCGGCGCCGATCAAGCCGACCCAAACGCAGAACTGGAAGGTCGGCGCGGGCAGCTGGAAGGGGAACGAAAAACACGCGTCCACACAGATCGCGATAATCCCCATCACGCCCGCCAGCGCAGCGAGCGCCATCCAGTGAACGCCATCGGCGCTGTCGAGCTCCCGCCTTCGCGAAATGGCCACGGTCCGCATCGCCATCCACAACGCCACGCCGATCAAACCAAGCAACGACAACAGACCTTGCAGACCATATTCACTCGCGAACTGGAGGAAGTCCTGGTGGGCGCGAACCGGCTGTTTCGCGATCGAAAAGTGGTCGTTCTGGGTGCGTCGCGTCACATACTGCGGATAGAGCACGCGCCAGTTGCCAGCGCCGCCGCCCAGCGGTCGGGCCTTGATCGCCTCGACCGTCGTGCCCCACATCATAAAACGCATGTCCCAGTGCGGCTTGTTGAAGTCGAACGCCGTGCTGGCGAGCTCGACGATGCCCATCTTGCGCTTCTCGTCACCGCGACCCTTGTCGAACTTGGCCTTGTTGAGCTGCGTTGAAGCGACCACACCACCGAGCAACGCAACCGCGATCACACCGGCGACGATCGGCATGGACGAACGCTTCGGGCCGGCAGACTGCAGACCTTCCATCGCTTCGGCGCGCCGTTGGCGAACGCGGGCAACCAGGTACACGAGGCCGCCGACAACCAGGCCGATGAGCGCGCCGCCCCACGCCGAACGCGTAACGGAAAGGCGCAGGTAGTAGAGCAGGACAAAGAGCGCCGCCGCCGCCGGAATCGCGACGCTGAGCGCCTGTGTGGACTTGAGACGTCGCCACCACCGCGCGCCCATGCCGAGAAAGACCAGCGCGGCAGAGAAGACGGCCACGATGACCTGGGCGGCCATGTTGCGGTTGCCAAACGAGGAGCCCGGCCGGTTGATGCCGACCCAGCGACGGGCGTCCTTGGGCAGCAATGCGTCGATGTTGTGATGCTGGCCGATGCCAACCAGCGCGACGAATAGACCGCCGGCTATCATGCCGACGAGCAGGTACACCACGTGCCGGGGTTCGCGCACGGTGACCAGGGTCAGGACCATCAAGATGAGGCCCGCGCCCCAGCGATAGGCGTCCATCTTGGCGAAGATCGACAGCACGCCGCCGGTTTCGTCCGGCGCCAGCGCCACGCCGACCGCGATCGAGCCGATCATGCCGAGGATCGGCCACTTCAGCGGTACGTCGGGCATCCGCAGCTTGCGCCCCATCGCCGCCATGACCGCCAAACCCAGCACGCCCCACGCGGCGCCGTAGGTCATCGCGAAGGTCTTGGGCAGCTGGTAGAGGTCGCGCAGGCCGACATACACGACGGCGGGCAAGATCGCGCAGACCATGCCGATGCCGATCGGGACCACGTCGTCGAAGAAGCTGGATTCGTAGCGCTCGACCCGGCGCAGCGCCGGACGCTTGGCTTTGACCGCAGGTTTGATCGCAGGTTTGGCCGCGGGTTTGGGCACATCACCGCCCGCGTCGCCTGGTGGGGGACTGGACGGCGCGGGGTTCTGAGCGGCCGCCTTGTTCTTGCGTTGGCGTGCGCGGGTCTTCTTGGCCACGTGCTTCCTCCGGACAGTGACCCTCGCGCGTGAGCGGCAGCGAAGGGCGGCGGAGCCTACAACACCGGTATCGTTGACGTAAGGCGTTGTTCATCCGGCTCGCGGTGAGCTGTCGGACGCGGCTGGGTCGGCCCGTTGAATCGGGGGTGGGGTCTTTGAACCCAATGAGATCACGGCTGAAACGAACACGCCCAAAAAAACAGCGACACGTTTTTGGGTCCAATGCCGATCACCTCATGGGGCTCGCGTCGCTGCAGGCGGTGACGTGTTGTCCTGCGATAACGCCCGATTCGGGCAGACGGGAGACGGAAATGGCAAGTCAGGTCAACGGCCACGCCGCGATCGGTGAGCGCGCGCGCCATCGGGATACGGCGATCGACCGATGCAAGGGAATGAGATCCGGTGCGTTGGAGGTTGTAAGTACAGGTGGCGACGCCGATTCACAGCAGGACGAGACGGCTCGTTTGATCGGATGGATCAACTTCGACCACCAACGAATTGGGCGGTGGACGATGCAGCAGCTCTGCGAAGAACTCGACCTGGTTGTGGACCTGCAGCAGCTCGCCATCGCCGACCAACCCGCCTACCGCGCTTTCATCCATGGCCGGGAGACAGCGCTGTCGCTATGGCTCTACGAAATGGCCGTGTCCGCGGCGGCCCAGGGCTGGCGGGAATTCGCGCCGACCCTGATGAACGCGTTGCCCGATATCGACTGTGGGGCGCTGATCCCGCTGCTCGACGAGATCCTGCGCGGACACGACTCGGAGAAGACCGGCGCTCGCAAGCCCGGATTCGGCGGCGCGGTGTTTGGCGGAAATGGGCCGTTGCGTCTCGTCGGGGGTGCCTGATGACGGTGCTCCGAAGCAATGGCGGCGATCGTTCGGATCGGCCGCTGGCATGGGCGTTGTTGGTGCGCAAGGGCAAGACCTGGCGGCCTGTTCGACTCGCCGCTGGAAAGGTGGTTGGGCGGTCCGTCGACTGCGACGTGATCGTGCAGGGTCGGCGTGTTCGCGGGCGTCATGCGCAGATTCGCTGGCGTGACGACGCGCCGTGGATTGAACCGATCGGCGGCGCTCATGCCACGATCAACGGCGTCGCGATCGGCGCGTTCGGGGCGCGCTTGACGGAAGGAGCCGTGTTGCGCCTCGATGCAACCGCGACGCTGGTTGTCCGAATCCGGCCCGGTGGTCGCGACTGGCTGCAGGTCGGCCGACTGGATTCGAGTTGTCCGCGCGTCTGGCGCGTCTGGGTCGAGCTCGCGATGGCTGCGTCGCGCGCCTGGCCGGTGCTCCTGTTGGGCGAGTCGGGCACCGGCAAGGAGCTGGCAGCGAGGCTTTTGCACACGCTGTCGTCGCGCGCTTGCGGTCCTTTTGTGGCCGTCAACTGCGCGGCGCTGCCCGCGTCCCTGCTTGAAGCTGAGCTCTTCGGCGCGGCCAGGGGTGCTTACACGGGCGCTGTCTCGTCCCGGCCAGGTGCTTTTGAGCGGGCACGCGGCGGCACCCTGTTTCTGGACGAGATCGGCGAGCTTTCGCCGGCCGGGCAAGCCGCGCTGCTGCGGGTGCTCGAAGTTGGTGAAGCGCAGGTTGTCGGCGGCGCTGTGCAGCACGTCGATGTGCGTGTGATCGCGGCGACGAACGTCGATTTGTCGGTCGCGGCTGCGGCCGGTCATTTTCGGCTGGATCTATTGCATCGGCTCGCCGTGACGGGGACCACGTTGCCGCCGCTCCGCGAACGCGGTGCTGACGTCACGCTGCTTTTCGAAGCGATGCTTGGGCAGCCGCTCGACAAAGCCAGCAAGCGCCTGCTTCAAGGGCGCCGTTGGCCTGGCAACGTGCGGGAGCTGCGCAACGTCGCTCGTCGCGTTGAACTCGCCTGCGGAGACAGCGCGCCGACCGTCGCCGATGTCCGAGCTGCCCTCCTGCCGATGGCCCGTGTCGAGAAACGTCCGCGCCGGGATGGCGCTGAGCGTCTTGCCGCCGTGGCCCAGGCCCTCGCCGACAACCCCAGCGTGGCGGCCGCGTGGCGCGCGTCCGGCCTACCGCGCTCCACGTTCTTTCGTTACGCGGCTCGTGTGCGCGACGAAAAGGTCCCCCCACCGCGGCCACGATCGTCGTCGCCCAACCGTGTTTTTGACGGTTTACAGCCCGCTGCTAGCGTCGTTGAAGGCCGGCTCGCCATGGCCTGAGCGAGCGGCACCGGAGTTGACGATGTTGCGCACTATCTCGAGCCTCGCCGCCGTCGCCTTGGCGGTCCTGCTGCCCACCGCGATCGCCGCGCCCGCGAACGCCACCGTGGTCGACACTCTCGCCGCGGATATGTCGACCGACTTCTCGTATTTCGGCGCCCGCACGCTCGCCCCCGGCAACTCAGCGGCCTATGTCACGGTCGGGTTGCCCGACGCCGAGTTCGGCATGACGTTCGGCCTCAACTCGGTCGCCGACGTCACGCCCCGAGCGCGAATTCAGTATGGCCGTGGCGGCCGTGTCGGCGGCATCGGGTTTGGCATGGGAACGCAGCTTCGCATGAAGGTTGCGCGCGGCGGTGGCTGGACGGCAGCCATTGTCGGAGAACCCGAGCTCGCCGTGCACATGTTTGGCGAAGATCACCCGCCCACGACCACGACCGGCCTGCCCAGCATCGCGTTTACGCCCCTGTCCGCCGGCATCGTCGCGGACAAACAGGTGCTATCGGACGTGCGCCTCGTTGCTGGGCTCAAGGTTCCGGTGACGTTCTATTTGCGCCCCGAGTGGATCGTGAACGTGCCCATCATCGCCGAGCTCGGTGTCGAGTCACATATCGCCGACAACGTTGTCCTGTTGACCCGATTCGACGCCGGCGCTGACTTCTACGGACCCGGTGGCCTGCCAAGCACGCATTCATACTTCCGCCTGCGCGCTGGAATCGGCTGGGGCCAGTAGCCGCTCACGACGCCGATGTCATAAACTACGCAATTCATGCGCAATAAACGACATGGATGTCCGAGACTTTGGCGATCGACGTCAGGGGCTCCTTCGCACGAATGTCTCTAAACGCGACACCGAACATGATCAGATGATCATGGTCGGGGAAATGGCACGAACTGTGCATCCATAACGCCCGGTTCATCCTTCCTGTTGCTTACGTACAAACAGAAAATTGGGTTGCTTGAGCGGGGCTTCTTTGGGGAAAGGAGCCCCGCTCGCCTTTTTTGGCCCTTTTTACGGCCACATCCGAGTTCGTCCCGCTGCAACGTGACCAGACCTGTGCGGCGGTGCTGCGGCTAAGCCCGGCTAAGCCGAGCTGGCGGTAGTTCCGGCTGCACCGTTGACTATTGAGGGCTCGGTGGTATGACAGCGCGCCGCTGCGCAGGCGTGCTTCTGCCACCTCATGACGACACCTTCGACCGCATCTTCGAACGGATCATCGGCGTCGGACGCGTCCCGTCGGCCCGATACGTCGCATCCTGTGGCGCTGCTGGCGTCGACTGCGACCATCGACGTGTGGCGGCCGGCGCCCGGCGATCGGCTGCTGCGCTGGGGCGTGATCGGCTTCTTCTTTGTGCTCTACCTGTTCAACTGCGGCTCGTTTGGGCTGTGGGATCCGTGGGAGACGCATTACGGCGAAGTCGCGCGCAACATGCTCGAGTCGTACGACTGGATAAACCCGTGGTGGGGCTACAGGACCAAGATCGGCACCGAAGCCGTCGCCGGTAACTGGTTTTACTCCAAGCCGATCTGGATCTTCTGGTCGGAGTTGGTGTTCCTCAAGCTGATCGGGCTGTCCGATTGGGCCTTCCGCATCCCGGTCGCGCTGGTCGGCGCGTCGGCCGTGGGATCGCTCTACATGGCCGTCGAACGCATCATCGATCGCCGCCACGCCTGCTTCGTCGCGGTCGTCACCGGCCTGTCGCCCTTCATCTACATGGTCAGCCGCCAGGCGCAGACCGACATGCCGTTCGTCGGTATGATGACGATCGCGCTGTCGTTTCTCGCGATCGCGTGGTTCGCCCGCCGGCAGGAGCTCACCGACGGCCAGTTTCTGCGTCGCAGCTTGCTGTTCTTCGGGTTTGCGGCGCTCAACCTGGTGCCCCAATGGTCGATCGTGGCGACCGATCTCGCCGACCCCAACGCCGGCTCACACCTCAAGGGTGCGATGCGGATCGGCGCCTACATCCAATACAACGGCATCTACCACGTGCTCATCTACGGGCTCGTCGCTGGCGTGTCGCTCGGGACCGTCGCGTGGCCCATCTTCAAGCGGCGCGGCGCGTGGGACGATACCTTCAAAGACCGCACGCTGCGCACGATGGCGATGCTGTGTTTTTACATGCTCGCGGCGCAGGCGACGTACGCCAAGGGGCTGCTCGGCTTCATGCTGCCCGGCGCGGTGCTCTTCGTCTGGTTCCTGGTCAGCGGTCACTGGCGCCTGCTCGGCCGCGTTGAGCTCCTCCGAGGTATCCCCCTGTTCCTCGCGACCGGCCTGCCCTGGTACGTGGCGATGTTCTGCCGGCATGGCCGCGCCTACTACAACCGCTTCTTTATCCACGATCACTTCAACCGCGTCGGCAGCGGCGTGCACCAGATCGATCACGGCACCTTCGAGCACTTCATCAAGTGGCTCGGCTTTGGCCTCTTTCCGTGGACGGGCTTTGTGCCCATGGCGATCGTGGCGTTCGCAGCGGGCAAGCTTCGCGGCGGCAGCCGGGTCGACACCTTCAAGGTCTTTGTCCTGTGCTGGTTTTCGTTCGCCTTCATGCTGTTCACGCTGTCATCGACGAAATTCCACCACTACATCCTCCCGGCGGTACCGGCGCTGACCATGATGGTCGCCTTCTACCTCGCCAATCTGCGCAACATGCGCGCCGAACGGCTGCGTCTGCACGCGCTCTTGGCCGTGGGCCTGTTCGCTGCCGTCGTTGTCGACCTGCTGCATGACCCGCAGCACCTTCGCAACCTCTTCACCTACAAGTACGACCGCCCCCTGCCCGCCAACCTGCCGACCGACTGGGACGCGACCCTCGATTGGCGCAGCGATACCCACCCGATCATGCCGTGGTCGGCCACCTACTTCGCCAAACACGTGGGCGTAATTGTCGCCAACCTGCTCGACACTGCCGTGCTGCGTTACGCCACGTTCATCAAGATCGTCGCCGGCCTGGGCGGGGTATCGCTGCTGGTGATGACTTCGAAGCGACTGCGCCGCGTGGGCATGGTTGGAATCGCGCTGACCGCCGTGCTGCTCGCCGGTTGGTCGCTCAACTACTACATGCCGACACTGACGCCGCATTGGTCGCAGCGTTACCTCTTCGAGGCGTACTACGACGACTGCACCCGCCACCCCAACAGCCAACCGATCGAGGAAGCCTACACACCGTTGGTGTCCACGATGGGGCTGCCTGGCATCGCTGAGTTCTTCGATTCGCAGCCCAAGCGCGTCTGCGAAGAGGACATCATCAGTTGGCTCATCACCTGGCGTGGCGAGACCTTCTACAGCAACAACGAAATCCGCCCGATCAACAAGGAAGCCAAGCAGTTCGAGCCGTACCTGCGCGACTTCAACAAGGGCCGGGCCTTCTACGTGCTGATGGAAAGGGGCCGGACGAGCGGTTTTGCGTCCAAGCTGCGGCGCGCGTCACGGCGATTGCGCGACTCGGGCACGTCGGGGTGGACCGACATCAACGACTGGAAGGTCGACCTCGTGCACAACGGCAGCGCGTATTTCGTCGTCGGCAAGTGCGTGCCGGTGCGGGATCGACCGCAGCTCAAGCCGTCCACGGCCCGCAACACACGCGACCCCGATCCCATCGCCATCCAGCCTGCTGTTGCAACACCAGGCATGCGTCCGGCCCAGTTGGCCCGACCGAGCGCCGCGCGCTGAGGCCACGCCTGCAATCGTTGCGAAGGTCGACACGTTGTCAGCCTCTGGCAAACTGGCCATAATCGCGCGGTTGTCCTCCTTTTGACCGACCCGACGAAGGTCCGACGTGCCGAACACACCTCCAAATCCGACCGACCTGCCCGACGATATTCCAGAGGGACCTGCTCCTTCCGGTCGAAAGTCACGCAAGCACCGTTCGACCTTGCTCGGCACGCTGCCCGAAGGCGCCAATGTCGGCGCCGGTGAAGCCCTGTCCGACGCCGAAGACAACGATGAAGCGACCAAGGCGTTCGTGCTCACACCCGAGCTCCTCGCGCGGATGGGCGAAGACCCCGCGAGTTCCCCGCTCAACGCTGTGACCGACGCGCTTGGTGCGTCTAGCGCGGCCGCTCCGAGCGCACCCGCCTCGACCAACGCGCCTCACGATCTGCCCGACAGCCTGCCCGAAGACAACGAGCGCACGGTGGCGTTTACCCCGCCGGCCGAGCTCTTCGACGACGACAGCCCGCTGCACCGGCACGCTGCGACCACCGCGTACGTTCCCGATTCACCCCAAGCGCCGACACCAGCCGCGGCGGCTCCGGTGGCCGGCGGGCTCGGTTTGCCCGGCGCATCCGACGCTCCAGCAGCCGAGGCGGGTGATAATCGTCACGCCGCCACCGAGGCGTACGTTCCCGACGATCTGCCATCTGCCGGGCCGCCGGCATCCCCGTCGACCCTGCCGCTCGCGGTCCAACCGGGGCCCGACGCCGTCCAGCCAGCCCCAGCCCCGCCAAATGCCGCACCGCCACCTGCCGCGCCGCCAGTCGCCGCACCGCCCTACGCCGCACCAACCGGATCGGCGCCCTCCGCTCCTGCGCCTGCAGCCACTGCGACGAAAGAAGAAAAACCCGCGCCGCGCCGCGCGTCCGGTTCCAGCAAATCAGCGAAGGGCAAGAGCCTGCTCGAGGTCCTCAAGCAGAAGCGCACGCTGCCGACCGATGACGCCGTCAAGCTCATCTGCAAGATCGCTAACAAGGTCCAGGAGCTGCACTCCGTCAACAAGTCGCACGGCGGTCTGACGCCCGCGCACATCCTCTTTGTGCCCGACCCGGACGGCGAGGTGGAGCTGGTCTCAGCCAAACGCGTCAAGGCCAAGGAGCGTTTCACCGCGCAATACGAGGCGCCCGAGATCAGCGGCAGCGTGCAAACAGAAAACGTGATGCCGGCGCGCGCCGACGTGTACGCGCTTGGCTGCATGCTCTTCCAAGTGCTGACCGGCAAACCGCCGTTTCGTGCGCAGACCGCCGCGGACGTTCGCAAGCGCCACGCCAAGTTCGCCGTGCCCGCCGCCCGCCAGATCCGCGCCGACCTTGAAATCCCGCCTGCGCTCGAAGTCCAGCTGCAGCGCGCGCTTAAGAAACGTCCGGCGGACCGCCCGGCCAACGCTGGTGACTTCGCCCAGGCCATCGCCTACGCAACGGTCGACGACGACCGCGGCACTGTGCACTTGCAGGGCGACCAGGCCGCGCTGTTGCAGGAGCTGATCGAGCAGAAGACACAGAGTCGCAAGGTCGAACAGCAGGCCGCCGCTCGTAAGCTGCAGGCCGAAGAAGCCGAAAAACGAGCCGCCGAAGAAGCCAAGCTGGCCGCACAGCAGAAGAACCGCGCCGCCGAGCAAGCGCGCAAGGCCGAGGAAGAGAAGGCGCGCGCCGCACAGGAATCCCGCCTCGCAGAAGAGCAGCAGGCCGCCGCTCAGCACAGCAAGAAGAAGTGGATCACGATCGCGGTCGCTGGGTTGTTGTTGGCGCTCGCCACGCTCGGCGGCATGTACGCGTTTGGCGTCTTCGACCACATCGTCGTGGAAAAGCACGAGAAGATCGTCGAGGTCGAAAAGGAAAAGATCGTCGAGAAGGAAAAGATCGTCGAAAAGAAGGTCTTCGTCGACGGTGGCACGCGGGTCATCTACGTCGAGAAAGATGCCGGCCCCAACAAGCCCAAGACGCGCATCAAGTACATCACCAAGACCGTGGTCAAAAAGGCCACCAAGAAAGCGCTCAAGAAGAAGCCGCCGCCCGCCAAGCCGTCCGACGGCCCCGTCGTCTTTTGATCGCCTCTGGCGAGCCGATCAAAGGCCTTTGTTCGACGCGCTTGCTCCCCAAACAACCATCCTCCTGCCGCCGCGCTGGTGCCGCGCTCGTGCGGCAGTTGTGGCGCAACGGGACCCATCATGATCGATGCCGAGACTTTCTGGTCGCTGCCGCGCAGCACGAAGCCCCGCAAGGCGTTCGAAGAGATCTTGCCGAACCTGCCCGCGCTTTTGCCCGATCTCACGATCGACGGCAGCTTCAGCTTTCACGTTTGCGGCAGCGGTGGCGGTGAATGGTCCGGGACGGTCACCAACGGACTTTGGACGGTCGTCGCTGGCGCCGCAGATGACGCGCTGGTCCGGATCAGCTTGACGCGGCGGCACTTGCGCGAGGTCATCGGCGGAGCGTTGCGGGAACGTGGGCTGACCGTCATGAAGAGGCTCGGCAAACCGCGGCAGTTCCCCGACCTGGGCGTGCTTCCGATCGACCCGGCCCGCGCTCCCGATGTGGCCAAGATCCCCGGCAGCATCGCCGTGGAGATCCACGACCGCGACGTGCGCGAGAGCTACCGATTCGTGCTCAGCTTCGGCAATGGCCCCGCGGTCTACGACAACGCCACCACGACGCTGCACGTCGACGCCGACGAGATCGTTGAACAGGCGCTTGCTGGAGCGTCCATGGCGGCGCTGATCAAGGGCTCGCGGGTGCGCATCGAAGGCGATATCAGCTTGCCCCTGCGCGCGTTGCAGGTAGCGTTTGGGGCCGAGGCTGTGCAACGCGGGAGGCGCACGCCATGAGCGAAGATCCACGTCAGAAAAAGCTGCGGCGAGCCACGACCGCGATGGTCCGTCGGGGCGGTGCACCTTTCGAAAGCGAGGACGGGCCGCTCTCTCGACGGACCACCGTACGCCAGGTCGAGCACAATCCCGGAGCGATCGCCGAAGCGGTGCAACGCGACGGCACTGGACCCGATCGTTGGCAAGACGATCCGCAAGGTCGGGCCCTCGCCCTGTCCCCGTTGTTGGAAGGCCGCACTGTCTTTGGCCTGGCGCGCCTGGGCACCACGTGGCAGCTGCGAACGGGCAATGAAAAGCTCGATTTCCTGCTCTCGTTGCCCGATCCCGAGGCGACAGTGCAGGCGCTTGCGTGCGAAGAGTTCGTCTTCCTGGCCAAGGATATCGGCAACTCCGACTGCGCGGCGCTGCTCACCCTCGCGTCCCCCGAACAGCTGCAGGCGACGGTCGATCTCGACGCATGGCCGCTCGACCGCTTCTCACACGACCGATTTGCCCATTGGTTGTCGGTTGTTTCGCAGGCTGGAACGGCCACAGTGGACCGTTTCGTTGCGTCGCAGGCGACCGCCGTTTTAACCTATTTTGTGTCCGGATCGGTGCGGGTCTTCGAGGACCGCGAAGAAGCCGAAGTGCACATGACAACCGACAGAGAGGTCTTCACGTCGCCCGACGGCGCGTTTGTGCTCATCGCCGACCCTGAGGACGACCGGTTGCCCGCGGTGCGCATCCTCATCGACTCGATCTACCGCATCGGTGTCGAGTACGGCCGCCGCGTGCTCCGTGCCATTCGATGGGAGTTGCCCGCGTCGCTCGAAGACGACCTGCAAGACCGCCGCGACCGTCGCGTCGCCACGCACGGCTTCACGTCTCGCTACCAGGCGCGCGAGGCCTACGACTGGAGCCAGGCCGCCGATCTCCCCGACCGGCTCGATGTCGCGCTCGCCGCGCAGGACGAACCTCAACCCGATCTGTTGCGGCCCTGGACTGAAGGCGGCCAGCGCACCGGTTTGGCTTTGTCTCGGGTGTCCGGCAGCAGCTTCCTCAGCCGCGCGCTCGAGGCGTGCAGCGAGTCGGTCCGGCAACGACTCGAGGTGGCATTTACTCGCCTGGCGTACCGCATCCAGTCCGCCCGCGCGGCTGGCCCGGCCGAGATCGATGAGCTCCACACCTGGACACGCCACGCTGTCTGCACCTGCGACATCGGGCTGGAGAGCTTGTGCGGCGGCGACCTGGACAAGGCAACGGCGGCGCTCGAACACATCCCCCTGGTTGACCTTTTCCGCGCCGGCCATGGGGCCGTTGTGCGCTTACATCACAGCGCGCGACGGTTGCGCCGCGACATCGGCGGCGACGAAGGACTGCACCTGCTCGACGATGACGGCGCCGACAAGGTGCGCGCGCTGCTTCGCGGTCTGCCCGAGCTCGCAACCGGCACCGCGATGCCCGATTCCGCGGACGAATCGCGCCAAGTTGTGGTGAGCCGACCCTTTGAGAGCCTCGCCGAAGTGCGCAGCAGCGGCCGTGAGCTCCGTCGCATGAACGCCGCGGTAGCGCTGGTTCGAAGGCTCGCCGACGCATCTCCCATCGACGCCGTGCAGCTGCTCGCAGACGACCTGCCCAACGGCGTGAGCGACGATCTGCGCCTCAGCTCCCTGGTCGGCACGGTCATCGCGTGGACCATCCTCGACGGCAAACCGCGCTTGCTGCCGCTCGCAGCCCGCGACGTTCAGCGGTTCCTTGCCGTTGCGTTCGACGGCATCGGCGGCCACCGCAAGATCCGCAAGGAGCTCCGCGCTGCGCTTATCCGCGCGCTGGTCAGCAGCCCCCATATCAGCGACGACGACGTCACGCCGATCGAAGAGTTGGTCGCGCACGTGCTCGGTCGACTCGACGAAGAGCTGGGCGGCCTCGATCCCACAGCGGACGTGGACCCGCGCTTTGTGGGCACCGCCGTAGCTGTCCGCAAAGCCCGCCCCGAAGACGCGGATTGATCGCGGCTCGCCAATAACAACCATGCACCGAGAAGCACCGCTGTTCGGTGCTTCAACCCGCTCAGCCCATGAACTGGCGCCACGTCGCCAAGTCCCTGATCCGCAGGCACTGGTTGGTCTGTCGGACGACATCCATCGTCGCCTGCGGGCCGCCGTAGTTGTGTCCCGGAAAGACGATGGTGTCGCCCGACAGCTTGCTCAAGCGGGTGGTCAACGTGCGGAACATCTCTTCGGAGTCGCCGCCGGGTAAGTCCACGCGGCCGCAGCCCTGCAAGAACAGGGTGTCGCCGGACAACAGCGCGTCATTGCAGCGAAAACAGATGGAACCGGGGGTGTGGCCGGGCGCGTGCAGGAGCTCAACCTCGACGCCGCCGACGCGCACCTTGTCGCCCGAGTCGTGACCGACGATGTCGCCCTTATCGATGCCGCTGACCATCGCGACGCCGTCCTTTTCGAGCTTGTGGCAGTGGACTTTGCAGGGCGCGACGGTCAATAGCTCGGCCAGCCCGTCGATGTGGTTGCCAAACAGGTCGCCGCCGCAGTGATCGGGGTGGTAGTGCGTGACGAGCGCGCCGGTGACTTTCATGTCGTCGGTGGCCAGCGTCTCGACCAGCTCGTCGACCGCCCATGCCGGATCGATAACGAGGCATTCGCCGGTGTCGCGGTCGCCGATCGCGTAGACGAAGTTGGCCATCTGGGCGGCAAAAGGCGCGCCCTGCCCGAAGTCGACGCCTGCGAGCAGCTGCCGGAAGTACAAGTTCGCCATCGGGCCCTCCTATACGGCGCGGAAGGTAGCACAGGCACCTGGTCCGCCGGACGCGTCGTGGTTGAAGCCGGAGGCCGCAGCGTCCATGTTGAGCGGGTCATGCACTTTTTCCCGATCCACCCGATCGCCATTGCCGGCATCAGCGCAGCAGCCGCCAAGTTCGGTTGTCCGGCCGGCATGTGGCGCCCCGATTCGGCGAGCCCGTGTCAAAACGCCGGCGTTGTTGGGGGCACGAAGCCGGTTGGCGCCAAGCAGTTCAGCGGCATCGTCAACCCGGCGGCTCCAAGACCCTCGGAAATATGGGCATGGGGGGGTCGCCGCATCACGACCGGACGCTCACGTGTACCTGCTCGCATCGGCGTTGCGGAACAATCGCGCGGCGGGCGCATACATGGCCGAGGGGCTGCTCGCGGTCATCGACAGCGCGATCTCGGGCACGGTTGCGGGCGATTTCGAAGACCCAGACACGACATCGGTCTACAAGGTGCACGACGGCGTCTTGCAGCTCGGCGGCACGCTGCTCGTGCAACGCAGCAAGCTCGTGGATCATGGACGGGCCGCGATCGTCATCCGAGAGTCGACCCACGTGGGCATCAAGCACAGCCTTGGGACAGGCGGCCGGTACGGGTTGGCGCAGTCGGGCGGCAAACTTGCTGTCATCACCGCCAGCATCCTGCAGGGCTCCGACGGCAACATCTCGGGCGTCAAGCTCGCGATCCCGCCACCACGGGGCGTCATCGAGGTCGACGTACCCAAGGACTGACGGTCCCGGAAAACTCGACACCGGACCGCCGCCGGGCACCCTCGATGGATGGCTGCGATACGCCCCGACGTCGACGAATTCCTGCGCCACATCGAGCACGTCAAGCGCGTCTCGCCGCACACGTTGCGGGCCTATCAACGCGACGTTCATCACTTCCAGGACTGGCTCCATGCGACCGAAGGCGTCGATGTAGCCGCCGTCGATCGCGAGTCCCTGCGCCGTTACACCGCCAGCCTTCACGGCCAGCTCGCGCCGTCGTCCATCGCCCGCCGACTCGCCGCCATCCGCACGATGTTTCGCTTCCTGCGGCGCCTCGAGCGGGTCGACACCGACGTCGCGGACGGCCTGCGCAACCCCAAACAACCCACGACCCTGCCCAAGGTGCTCAGCGTTGACGAGATCTTGATGCTGCTGCGCGTCCACGGCACGCCCGATGACCCGCGATTTGCCGCCCGTGACCTCGCGCTCATCGAGTTGGTGTACGGCGCAGGCCTGCGTGTTGCGGAGACGGTGGGTCTCAACCTGCAAGAGCTCGACCTCGATCAACGCCAAGCGCGTGTCTTCGGCAAAGGCAGCCGGGTCCGACTCGCGCCGTTTGGTGAGGCCGCCGTCGACGCGCTGTCTGCCTGGATCGATCTGCGAGCCGACGTTATCGCGTCCGCCAAGAGACGCCCAAAGGACGCCGCCGCGGTCTTTCTCAACCGCTACGGCAACCGCCTGTCCGACCGATCGGTGCGTCGCATGCTCGAGAAGAGGTGCCTGGCAGCCGGCCTCACGCGCGCCGTCGGTCCCCACGCCCTGCGCCATTCGTTCGCCACGCACCTGCTCGATGGCGGCGCCGACATCCGCGAGGTCCAGGAGCTGCTCGGCCACAAGAACCTGTCGACCACCCAGCGGTACACCCATGTCTCGCTCGCCGGCCTGCAACGCAGCTACGACAAGGCGCACCCCCGCGCCAAGCTGATCAGCGATCCGTCGCAGCCTTGATGACGACGCCATGAAGACGGACACGAAGCCATGAACAAGGCCCTGAAACTACCTGTGATCTTCGGTTTGTTCGTGGTGTTGGTGGCGACTGCGCCCGGCGATTTGCAGGCCGAACCCGCTTCACTCACCGCTTCTGCTGGCGCCGGCATGGCTCAGCGCGCCGGCGGCGTCTTTTCAACCCTCGACCTGGGTATCGACGGCCGCGCGGGCGATTTTTCCGGTGGTGTGCGCCTGCCCGTGCAGTTTCGCGTGCTCGATCTCAACAACGACGATCAGCGCGGCGCCGGCGGTACCGGTCTGCGTCACCAGGACTGGGATGAGCGCTCCGAATGGCTGCGTTTTCTGCGTCACGCCACCTGGAACTGGTCGGATCGAGCCGGCAACCGCGCACTCATCCGCGTCGCACCCCTGGCCGGCGTCACCCTCGGCCACGGCGCGATCGTCTCGCGCTACCACGGTCTGCTGCGCCCCGATCGCTACAAAGCCGGCGCCCGCGTCAAGTTCGATGCCGCGTCTTGGGGCGGCGATTTCTTCACCGACGACGTGACCCGCGCGCGCCTCATCGCCGGCCGCGTCTTCCTGCGTCCGTTTGCCGATTCGCGCCGCAATATCGCCCGCACGTTCACGATCGGCGCCACCGCAGCGGTCGATCGCCAGGCGCCTTTCTCCGCCAACCTCGACGCCGGAGGGGACCGCACATACGACGACACTGGCCTGCTCAACGCCACACGTTCGATCAACACGGTCGCAGGAATCGACGTCGGCGTAGAGCTCGTCCGCGACCCTGCGTTCTCGATCGTCCCGTATGGCGACGCCACCTACAGCCACATCGCAAGCGCCGCGGGAATGGGCGCCAACGCAGGCCTCCGCCTTCATGTCTGGCCCGGTCGCCGCGATCGCAGCTTCACAGCCCGCTGGGAGATCCGCGCCTTCGACGGCACCGCGTTGCCCGGCTACTTCGACACCATGTACGAGGTCGAACAAGCCCGCTGGCTCGGCACCGGACCGCTGCGCACCAAGGCCGAAACACTACGCGCTCGCGACGGCGGCACCGTGACCGGCCACATGTTCGCGCTGAGCGGCCGCTTCCGAGCCGCCCGGATGGCCACCACGATCGAGCTCTACGACGCCGACAACCTCGACACCTTCGCCGCGTGGATCGAGCTGCCCTACGCCGACATGGTGCGCCTGCGAGCGATGGTGACGAAACGACGCTTCACCGGCCTCGGAGACACCCTTTCCGCCGGTGAATGGACCGCCGCAGCGACCGCTCAAGCCGAGATCTTGCCGCCATTCTCGGCGTACCTCGAAGTCCAACGAGCCTGGCACGTCACACCCGGCCGAAATGGGCTCGAGACCACCTGGGACGGCGCGTTCGGCCTGATGCTCAGCCGCCGCCTGTAGCCTGCCTCGGGGGTGTGATCTTTTAGCCGGTCAGCTGTCGCTTCCCGGCCGGACCACACCCGGGGGCGTTGTTTCGCTTCTCCGTGGTGCGAGCACCACTGCACCTTGCTCGGTGACCTACCGGACACCTCCGCGAGGGTCGTACCTCCCCCAGGACAGCCTGCGGCATGTCCGCTTGCCCAGACCCCTGATGGCGGTCGTGACCGGGTAATGAATCACGCCCTCCCTCGGGGTCAGACCCCGTTTGTACCCCGGTTGGGGAAGAACAGGGCCGGACGTTGGCTGCATGCCCTTGGACGCGGTATTGTCGACCCATCGCGAATTGTCACCGGCGGTTAGCCGTTGACTCAGGAGGGGGTTTTGCGCCATTGACGGTGCCCCCGCCGCGACGGCGACCTCGGAGGATTGCTACATGACGCCCAGTCCGCGCACTGCAAAGCCGACAAAAGCGCTGTTTGCCGCACTCGCCGCAACAGCGCTGCTGATCCCGATCAGCGCGTCCGCCGCCCCGGTCGCCAACCTCTATGTGGTCAAGACCGTCGACTTCGGCGGAGTCTCCGTCCCGATGGTGGTGCCGGTCGAAGAGCCAGGCCTCGCCGATTCAGCCGTCGCCCTCCGCCCCAAACGTGCCTACGACGCGCTCAAGGCCCGCAATGGCGCCGCTTATGGCAACTCGAGCCTGCGTGTCGCCGGCACCCGCGCGACCCTCGTCATCGACCAGAAAGCCGACGCCGATCGCGTCATCGCCGAGGTCTTTTGGACCCTGTCATCGCTCGGCGTCACCGAACTGCAGGCACCCCCTGCGATCCGTGGACCCGTCGGGCTCGAGCACATCGGTTACGGCGCCAACGTCCCGATGCTCACCGTTTACGATCTGCTGTCGTTCGCCAAGGCGTCCAAGCTGCCGTCGCAGTCGTTCGTCGTCGTCGCCGGAAAGCCGGTGCCCTCCCAAGATGCCGCCAACCGCCTCGCCAAGGGCGACAACGTGATGCGCAAGAAGCTCAGCGAAGCGATCGCTGGCAACGCGCTGCGTCCGAAGATGGCCGTCATCCGCGCCGTCAAACGAGCCAAGGTCCGCAAGGCCTACAAACTCAAGGCCGACGACGTGCTGCCCGCGCTCACCGATCATCGCCTGAACGTGCGCCTCGAGGCGCTCGATGCGGTCATCCAGGCCGGCGTCCGCGGCAACAAACCGGCCGTGGCGGCGCTCGAAAAGGTCGTCGAAACAGACACCGACACCGGTATCAAGCTGCGCGCGGTCAAGGCCCTGTCGGTCGCGGGCGTCAAGAAATACAACGACCTGCTGCAGGCCGAGAAGTTGCGCACCGGCAGCGTCGGAGAGGCGCTCAAGGCCGTCGACGTCCTGAGCAAGTCCAAGCAGGTCGCGATCGCGGCACCCGCGTTGGCCAGCGCGCTCTCCCACGGCGAACACAGCGTGCGTGAAGCCGCCTACAAGGGCCTGGTGACGATGAAGCAGTACGAGGTGCTCTTCAAAGCCCTCGACAACCCGTCGCTCAACGCAGACATGCGCGAAAAAGTCGCGGGCGTGCTCGTCAAGAACGGCAGCGACGAGGCGCGCGACGCCGCGCTTGAGTTCCTCATCACCAAGGGCAGCGTCAACGGCGCTATCTCCGCCGCCCAGGAGTACGGCAAGCGCGGTTCGAAGGCCGCCACGCCTCACCTTATCTTCGCGCTGCGCCACAACGCCGTGATGGTGCGTCGCTCGGTCGCCAAGGCCCTCGCGATGATCAAGGACGAGCGCGCGATCGTGCCGCTCGCCGACGCCGCCCAGGCCAAGCGCGCCGACGAGGACTTCATGATGGCCGCCGCCTCCGAGATCATGAAGACGCTGCGGCTCGACCAGGTCCGCCGCCTCGCCAAGTCCCGCAATATGATCGTCAAGCGGATGGCGGTGATGAGCCTCGCGCCCTTCGCCAAGGGCAACCCGGCCGTCATTCAGCTGCTGATCAGCGAGATGAACAGCCCCAACCAGGACATCAAGCGCGCCGCCGTGTTCGCCCTCGCCCGCATCGAAGGCCAGGGTCTCGCGCCCGAGCTCGCCAAGCTCATCACCGATCGCGACGCCGATATTCGTGAGCAGGTGGCCGTCGCGCTCGGCAACGCCGAAGACAGCTACTCCAAGGCCGGTGACCAGCTCGTCCAGATGATGCGCGACCGCGAAAAGAAGGTCCGCGTCGCCGCCATCCTCGGGATCGCCAAGCGCAAGTACCAGCCGGCCCTTCGCAACCTGTCGCGCATGACCAGCTACCCCGATATGTTCATCCTGCGCGCCGTCTTCACCGCGTTGCTCGCGCTCGAGACGCCCGACAACACCGCCAAGCTGCGGCGCGCGTTTCGCAGCGGCATGATCAAGCGCGACTCCAAGGTGCGCCTGCTCTGCCTCAAGTCGCTGTCCAAGGGCACCAGCAAGGAAGACCTCGAGGCGATCCGCAACGCCTCGTTCGACCAGAGCAAGGACGTCAAGTTCGCCGCGATCGCCGCGCTCAAAGGCAGCAGGCTGGCCGAGGCGATGGAGGTCTTGGGCCTGTGGTTTGGCGACGAGAACCACAAGGTTCGTGAGGCCGCCCTCGACGCCTTGTTTGCGATCCCCGTGCCGCCCGACTGGAAGTCGCGCAAGAAGCGTTACATGAACGACTTCATCAATACGCCCAACCAGCCCGCGCCGCTGGTCGCCAAGGCCAAGGGCCTGCTCGGCAAGATCTAGCCCCGTCCGCGCCTCCACCTCGACCGAGGACTCCCCATGAAGACGATGATGATGACGCGCCGGCTGGCGTGGGTGGCGACCTGTGCCTGCCTGCTGGTTGGTCCCGTCCTGGTAATGCCGACCGCGGCGACCGCCAAAGCCAAGAACACGCCGCGCAAACGCGTGCGAAAAGCCCATAAATCCAGCAAGAAAGCGAAGGCAGGGTCCAAAAAGGCGAAGAAATCGAGCTCGAAAAGGGGGGCCGCGTCTCTCGGCCGCGACGCCAAGGCCTTGCAGACATGGCTGCGCGCTGAGATGGCGGCGGCCAAGAAGAAGGGCAAGTCGCCGGATGTGGCCACACAGCTGCTCGCCGGGTTGTTTCAGCTCGGCATCCCCAACCTCGTGCACGGTCACTACGCGCTCGCGGGGACGGGCTATGCGCTGCAGAGCGGCAAGATGACCCAAGCCAACGTCGCCGCGGTTGCTGGAGATGTCGGGCGCAACCTCGCGGCCATTGGGACCATCTACAAGGCGCTGGGCGCCAAACCTGAGCTCAAGGGGCAGATCGGCACGGTGTTTACGCAGCTCGCCAAGCTGACCGTTGCCGGAACCAAAGCAGCTGCGGCACTCAAAGCCTACGCAGGCAGCCCGAACAACCAGGCCAGCGCCTCGGCCTTCGATCGCGACCTCGAAGCGTTTCGTGGGTCGATCCAGACGGTCTTACAACAGATGCGGTAGCGCACCGGGGAAACCGGTTTCGCACACCGCCCTGTTCAAGTCTGAGGCTTGCGCAAGCCCTCCTCGGCCGCAACAGCGCCACGTTCTGCTACGTGCTCTCTCCACGCAGCGTTTCAACGGTTCTGTGGCCACCGAGGCGGTAACCACTATGCTGCTTGGGCTGGGGGGGAATATGCGCACCAACTGGATACGCCGATCGGGGCTCCGTCTCTTGTCTTCACACCTCGTTGTCGGGTTGGCCGCCATCGCGATCGCGGTGTCCGGCTGCGGCGACGACACGACCGGCGAGCAAATCGAATCGACCCTCGATGGTGCCGGTGGCGACGGCGGTCTGCTCGATGACGCCGCGATCGCCGACGCCCTGGCACATGTCGACAGCGGGTCAGCTGACATTGGCGAGGACGCGGCCGATGACACGAGCGACCACGATGCCGGCGCTTCGGACAGCGAGGGGTTGTGCATCGCGGCCGGGGAATTCGGCTGTCCGTGCACCAACAACGGCGACTGCGATTCGTCGTTTTGCCTCGAATCGGCCGACGGCAAAGTCTGCTCGAAGACGTGCGTTGAAGACTGTCCAACCGGGTTCCGCTGCCGATCCGTCAACGGCGGCGGCGGCGATCTCGTGAGCCTGTGCGTGCCCGAACACGCCCGCTTGTGCGACCCGTGCAAAGGCGACGGCGACTGCAATGGGCCCCAAGGCGGCGGCGGCGCGGTGTGTCGGGACCATGTGGTCGACGGCGCCCTGGTCGGTCGCTTCTGCGCGACGTCCTGCAAAGCCGACAGCGACTGTCCCGGCGCCTACTCCTGCTCCAAAGCGACCGACGGCAAGGGTCACTGCGTACTCAAGACGGGCACGTGCGGCTGTTCCAAGCGGGCCGTCGCCGCGAAGCTGGCCACAACATGCAGCACAAAGAACGCGATCGGCGCCTGCACCGGGCAGCGATCATGCGGCGCCAAGGGGTTGACCGCCTGCGACGCACCCGCCGCCGTGTCCGAGACGTGCGATGGCGCCGACAACGACTGCGATGGCCAGGTCGACTCCCCCACCAAAGGGCTGTGCGATGACCTCAACAGCTGCACGGCCGATAGCTGCACCGCCGGCAAATGCGGTCACATCAACATCGACGCCGCCTGCGATGACGGCGACAAGTGCACCGAAAAGGACGCCTGCAGCAAGGGCGTCTGCGGGGGCGCGAAGGTGGTCTGCGACGACAACGATGTCTGCACCGACGACGCCTGCGATGCCAAGACCGGCTGTTTCACCAAGCCCAACTCCGCGGCCTGCGACGACGGCGATGTGTGTTCGGTCAAGGACGCCTGCAAGGGCGGCGCGTGCTTACCTGGAGCGGCGACCGTTTGTGACGACGGCAACCTGTGCACCAACGACGCGTGCGACGCCAAGATGGGGTGCGTTGCCAAGGACAACAAGCTGCCGTGCGACGACAACGATGCCTGCACCGGCGCCGATACTTGCGCGGCCGGCTCCTGCGTTGGCGCCAAGGCGATCTGTGACGACGGCAACCTGTGCACCGATGACGCATGTCTGCCGGCCTCGGGCTGCACGATCACGACCAACAACGACGTCTGCAGCGACAACAACGCCTGCACAGTCGGGGACGTGTGCGGTGGCGGCTCGTGCAAACCGGGCAAGGCGCTCGCGTGTGACGACGGCAAACATTGCACCGACGATTCGTGCGACGCGGCGAAAGGGTGTGTGACCAAGGACAACACGCTGCCGTGCGACGACGGGACGATCTGCACGGTCGGGGATGTGTGCGCGGCGGGGGGCTGCAAGCCCGGCAAGAAGCTCACGTGCGCCGACGGCAACGGCTGCACCAACGACGCGTGCGACGCCAAGAAGGGATGTTTGTTTCTGCCCAACGCCGCTTCGTGCACCGACAACAACGCGTGCACCGCGGGCGACGGCTGCAAAGGCGGCTTGTGTAAACCCGGCAAGGCGATCGGTTGCGACGACGGCAACGGCTGCACCGACGACAGCTGTGATCCGGCGAAGGGATGCGTGAACAAGCCCAACAGCGCGGCCTGTTCGGACGGCTCGGTTTGCACCGTCGGCGACATCTGCAAGTTGGGATTGGGCGGAAAACCCGGTTGCGCGGCGGGCCCGACCCAAGAATGCGACGACGGCAACGGCTGCACGGCCGACAGCTGCGACGCCAAGAAGGGCTGCGTTCACACCCCCAACACTTCGCCCTGCACCGACGACAACGCCTGCACGCTCAAGGACGTGTGCGCCGCCGGGGCCTGCAAACCGGGCAAAGCGCGGCTTTGCGACGACGGCAAGGTTTGCACCAACGATGCGTGCGACGCCAAGAAGGGCTGCGTCACGACCACCAACAAGGCCGCCTGCGCCGACGGCAACGCCTGCACGACCACGGACCGCTGCGACGCCGGCAGCTGCAAGTCGACCGGCCAACTCAGTTGCGCCGACGGCAACCCGTGCACCGACGACAGCTGCGACCCGAAAAAGGGCTGCGTGTTCAAGGCCAACACCGCCAGCTGCAGCGACAACAACGCTTGCACCACCGGCGATCGCTGCGTGGCCGGCGTGTGCACGCCCAAGTCACCGAGCAAGTGCGACGACGCCAACCTCTGCACGACCGAAACCTGCGATCCGAAGAGCGGCTGCAAGAAGACCAACAACAGCGCACCTTGCACCGATGGCTCGGTCTGCACGGTCGGCGATTTGTGTTCGGGCGGAACCTGCAAGGCCGGCGCAAAACAAGCGTGCAACGACGGCAACGGGTGCACCGCCGACAGCTGCGACGCCAAGAAGGGCTGTCAGCACAAGGCGAACACGGCCGCTTGCTCCGACGGCAACAAGTGCACGGTCAAGGACGTCTGCGGCGGCGGCAAATGCCAGCCCGGTAAGGCGCTTGTCTGCAACGACGGCAAGGTCTGCACAACCGACAGCTGCGATACCAGCAAGGGCTGCCAGGTCAGCAACAACACGTTCGGTTGCGACGACGGTTCGGTCTGTACGGTCGGCGACCGCTGCAGCGGAGGGGTCTGCAAGGCCGGCAAGGCGGTGGTCTGCAACGACGGCAACGTGTGCACCGACGACAGCTGCGACGCCAAGACCGGCTGCAAGCAGATCAACAACACCAAGCCGTGTCCGGACAGCGACAAATGCACCACCAAGGAGACGTGCAAGGGCGGCCAATGCAGCAAGGCGAAGGTCAGCTGTGACGACGCCAATCCGTGCACCCTCAACTCCTGCGCGAGCGCGACCGGGTGCAAAACGACGGCGCTCAAGGACCACACCACCTGCAGCAGCGATAGCAGCAAGTGGTGCGTTGCGGCCAAGTGCGTCGTCCGCTGCCCCAAGGCGTTTTCCGGAACGGTGTCGGATGGTTCGCTGACCGCGGGGAGCGATCTGCACTACCAGTACAGCCCGGTCACGGCTGCCAAGGGTGTGATTCGAGCGAACTGGCCGGCCCAGGGGACCGGTGTTACGGGCTACGAGGTCGCGATCGGCACGTCCAAGGGCGCGTCGAACGTCGCTGGATTCAAGCTTGTCGGGAAGGTCACAAGTGCGCAGTTGGGTGGTTTGACGCTCAAGGGCGCGTGGACGGGTACGCGCTATTTCGTGACGGTTCGCGGCGTGTGCCCGGGCGGGACGAAGACCCCTGCGGCGAGCTCAAACGGCGTGCAGATCGCCGAAAAAGCGAACTTTGACGGCACGATCAGCGGCTTGCGAACGCCCGACAGCCAGGGCGGTCACAGCGCCAACTGGCCGACCAACGGCCAGCATGCGATCTACGGAAAGCACTACTTCGAGACGGTGAACATCAAGGCTGGCACCACGGTCAAGGTGCAGGGCTGGGGCCGTGTGCAGAAGGCTGGCCAGGGCATCTCGTCGTCGTCGTCCGCGGTCAAATCGCCCGCTGATGGCTGGCTTGCGCTGTACGCTAACACGGTCGTTATCGACGGCACGATCACGGCGTCCGGTCGCGGCTACGGCGGCGGCGGCGGCGGCGGTGGCGGATCGGTTTCCACGGCGCGGCAGGGCCATGGTGGCGGCAGCGGGCTCGGTGGCCAGGGCGGCAACGGCGAAGGACATAGCGGCGGTGGCGGCGGTGGATCGCCGTACGGAAAGGGCGGCAGCGGCGGTCAAGGCAGCGGCGGGTCGGGCAACATGCTCGGCGCCGGCAGCGGGTCCACGACGTGCGGCGGACGCGCAGGACGCAACGGCGGCGATGGCCCGGTGAGCGATATCGGACGCAGCGGCGGGACCGCGTCGAGCGGCAAAGCCGGGCCTGGCGGCGCTGGCGAGTACGCGCGCGGCGGCGGCAACGGTGTGCACGCTTGCGACAGCTGGTCGGGCGGCGGTGGCGGTGGCTACGGCGCTGGCGGCGGTGGCGGCACGCAGTGGCAGGGCCCCGGAACCGATGCCGGTGGCGGCGGCGGTGGCGGCACTGGCGGCCAGGGCGGTGGACATACGGCCAACGGCGGGCGCGGAGCGGGTCCATTCGGCGGCAAGGGCGGCGGCGCGAACAGCAGCGCAGGCGGCGATGGCGGTTACCGCGCCGGTGGCGGCAACGGCGATAGCAGCAAAGATCGGACCCTCTACCTCGGGTCGGGCGGCGGCGGTGGTGGCGCCGGACGGCAGGAGACGGGCGGCGGCGGTGGTTCCGCTGGCGGTGGGTCGATCCTCGTGCACGGCGCCGTCTCGGTCGCGATCGGTAAGACCGGAAAGCTGCTGGCAAACGGCGCTGGCGCTGGCGGCGGTGGGCGCGACAACGGCGGCGGCACAACCGGTCATCGCGGCGGACGCGGTGGCGGCGGCGGGCTCCTCGTCGAAGCGCGCAGCGTGAAGGTGATGTCCGGTGCCGTGCTGTCCAGCCGCGGCGGTGACGGCATCAAGTCGATCGGCGGGACCCTGAAGCTGTTCTACGACAAGTACGCCGGCAGCAAGCCGTCGGTGTCCCTGGTCGGTCGCCTCTTCGACGCGGGCAAGGGCAGCTACAAGGCGCCATAAGAGCGGGTGCGGATCGTTTGAGTTGGGCAGGTCCGCAGCGCCACATGTGTCCGTCTGGGGATCGGCAAAGCCGCGATGCTGGAGGCTCGCCTGGCGCGCAGCAGCGCTCGCGCTGCGAAGAAAACCAACAACGCATTGGGTGCGGCTCGACTCGGGAGGGCGGCGCGGCAGCGCCCCGGACCGAGGCGCGCCGCACCCCATAAGAGCTATTTGTTTGCTGTCGCTGGTGGGCGCCAGATCTCGCAGCCCGGGTACGTGAACGAAAAGCCGTACCACCGCATCAGGGCTTGCAGCGGCAGCTCGTTTGTGTCTTTCCAGCGGGCGACCGGCACCCCGGCCTCCTTGTCGTTGACGATGACGACCAAGCGGCCCTCCACCGTGTCTTCCAGACGGTCTGGCAGGCTGTCGAAAGGATAGAATCGCCGCGTCTTGCCGACCATGATCCCGAGGCCGGAGACGTGCGCGCCGAGCCGTTCGTCGGCCTTGCCCTGGGTCTTTTCAAAGCCGGGTGGGTACCAGCCGCCACTTTGGTAGCGATTGCCCGTGAGCCACGCGAAGATGCGGCCTTTTAGAGGCGGTTTGCTGATCGCGATCTGCAGCGTTGGCCACCGCTTGAGCGCTTTTTTGACGGTGACGATCTCGAGCGCAAACGCCTGCATCTGCAACCCGATCCTGGGTCCGTACAGCGCCTTGCCGGTGATGTGATCCCAATAGGTGCGCGTCTCGTCGTCGATGAGCAGGACGAGCCCATTGAACAGCCCGCCCGCTGAGAAGTGCCGCACCGCGCCGTCGATGACCGGGATGAGACCCACCCCGCTGTGACAAACGGGTCAGTAGCTGACCAGGTAAGGTTGCCCCGCCAGCTTGCCCTGCGCGAGGTGGTGGTAGTTCATCTGGGTGGTCGACAACGCGATGCGCGCCCCGCCCCGTTCGACGATCATGAGCAGCTCGTCGTCGTCCATGCCCTGTTGCGCCAGCGGCACGCCCCGGTCGGGCACGGAAAAGCGCTGGAACATGTCGGGCCGGTCGAGCTTGGCGCGCCTGGCGTCAAAGCCCTCGGCCGCCTTGTAGTGGGCCGTATTCATCGCGCCTCCACATCCGCTGGCGAGCACCGCCACAAGCAAGATGGACACCGTGGCCAGACTGCAAACCCCTCGCATGGCTCGACTGTGCCCGGGGATCGCGCGGAGGCCAAGCGACGGGCGATCGCGCCCAAGCGGCGTGATCGAGGCCAATCGGCAAGACCTGCGATGGCAGCGGCGGCTGTGGCTGAGGATCACCGCGCGCCGATCAATCCACGGGCAACAGCGTTTCGAGCAACGAGGAGAGCTCGCGGCGATCGACCGGCTTGGTCAGGAACTCGTCGAATCCGGCCGCCGACGCATCGCGCCGCAAGCCGTCGTGGCCCAACGCGGCAAACGCGATCATCGGGGTCCGATTGCCGTCTGCCTCGAGCCGCCGGAACGCGCGTCCGCAGTCGAGCCCCGACATGACCGGCATGTAGATATCGATGATGGCCACGTCGTAGCTCCGTGCGAGCAATAACTTCAGCGCTTCGCGGCCGTGTTTGGCTGTCTCGACCTGGTACCCGAGCTGGCGGAGTGAAACGGTGAGGGCGGCGCGGTTGAGCGGGCTGTCATCGGCGATGAGGGCGCGGCGGGTCTGATCGTGGCGTCGCGTCAAGCGCGGGGGGATTTCAACAGGGACCTCAAACCGCGCGATTGTGCCGCCTCCGGGTGCGTCGCGCAGGGTCACATCGCCGTCCATCGCGCGGGCCAGCAGACGCGACAAGGCGAGCCCGAGACCCGCACCGTCGTGGCTGCGCGTTGCCGTCTCGTCGACCTGGGCGAAAGGCTCGAAGACCTCCTGGCGCTTTGCGGCCGGGACGCCGGGGCCTTCGTCCTCGACCTCGAACGCGAGAACACAGCCGTCATCGCTGCGATCGGTGACCCGCAAGCGCAGCACGACGGCGCCCCGTTTGCTGAACACGACCGCGTTCTCAGCCAGGTTTGTCAGGACCTGCGCGATGCGCTCCCGATCGGCCTTGACCGGAGATGGCACGCCGAGGGCGACGTCGAGCGCCAGCTCCAACCCCTTGTCACGCGCGGCGGCGCTTTGTCCGGTAGCCACGGCTTCGAGCAGCTCGCGCGGGCTGAAGCGGCGCTTGGTGAGCTGTACGGCGCCGCGTTCGAGCGCTCCGAAGTCCAGCACGTTGCCGACCATGCGATCGAGCCGCTGGGCGCTGTGCAGGTTGGCCCGGACGAAGTCCTCCTGGTCGCGATCGAGACGGGTCGTCAGGAGCAGCTGGGCGGTGCCGATGATGCCTCCGAGCGGGGTGCGCAGCTCGTGGCTCATCCGCGACAGGAAGCTCTCCCGCGTCGCCGCGGCGTGCTCGACGATGCGCGCCTGGGCAAGGGCATGATCGCGGGCCTGGCGGGCGTCGCGGACCTCGGATTCCAGGGCGCGCTGCTGATTGACGAGCTCCCGAAACGCCTGGTTCTCAGGGCTGTCTTCGATGCGCTGGGTGACGACACGCCACGCTCGGAGCAGCCGCTGCCACCACGTCGCGCCCGGCGGCAGGACGATCTCGTAGACGCCTTCGCGCGGCGCGATCGACAGCTCGACAGCGGCATCGGGCAGGCCGGCCACGCGCGGCAACGTCGCGAAAAAACCGCGTACCAGCCGAAAGAACTGCGGCGAATCGGCGTAGTGAGGCGGCAGCGCGAGGCTCAACCTCAGGCGGCCTGGGCCAGCGTCGGCAAATCCGGGCACGAGCTCGGGAAACATCGCCGGACCCGACCAGTGGTGGCTGACCCAAAACAGGGTGCGCGGATCGATCGCCATGCTGAGCGTGCGTTGCATCAAGCCAACCTCGGTGACGCCATGAATCCGAGGCCCGAGCACCTCGAGCTCCCCCGGCCCGCCGACAAGCTCCTCCAGCCTCTGGTTGAGCATGCAAAAACGCTCCCATTCCAGCCACTTGGGCGGCTCAACCGGGTCGATATCCGTGCCGTCGAAGATGGACGTCTCTGCGATGCCGGTGTGCGTGGCCACGTCGCGGTAAAATCCGACGATGCGACCGGAAACCTGCTTGGCTGCTCGCAACGTGTGTCCGTGTTGGGAGCCGTTGGTTGGCCTATTCATCGCTGCCCCCTGGTGTCCGCTTTCAAGCCGACCTTCTCGGCGATCTCGGCCAGCCGCGTCGCGTCGAAGTCGTCCCGCGCGTAGACGTGCACCCAGGACGGCTGTGGGACGGTCGCGAAACGGCGCTTCTCGACGTCGGCGGTCATGCCCAGGTGAACCCGTCGCGCCCCGACATCAAACGCTCGCGCAACCGTCTGAAAAAGCAGCTGTTTGTAGCTGTTGTGCGACCGAACAAACCTGTAGTCGAGCCCGCAAAGGAGCGCCGCGTACGCATCGCCGAACACATGTGCAGCGTAAAAAGCGATCGGGGCGTCGGTTGGTGGCGATCCGCCGTCATGGTCCTCGGTCAACCTCAGGGTCACGACTTCCCAGGCGTCGCTCCCCGCGATCTCGCCGATGAAGCGCCGCGGCAACGCAAACAGGTTGAGGTCGTGGCGACGCCGCGAGACGTTGAGGAAAAGCCCGTGTAGGTGGTCGACGAGGCTCTCCGGCAGCGGGTTGCCGACGCGAGTGCCCCACGTGTTCACGGCGAATCGGGACGCGATGCGTTGCATCTTTCGGACGTGCGCACGCTTCTTGGACGACAGCGACGCGATCAGCGACTCCATGTCCACAGGCAGATCAAGCAAGTGGGTCGGTGGCAGCGGGAGGCGGAACAGCCCCAGCTGCTGCAGCGCGCTCAGCAGCTCCGGGTCGTCGGGGATGTCGCGGAAGATGACGATGTCGCAGCCAAGTTCATCGGCGAGACGTCGGGCGGCCCCGAGCAGCGCTTGGAGGGCATCGCGCCAAGGCCCGTCGCGCCGCAGGTAGAGGTGATGGCCTTCGGACGCACAGCCGCCCATCAACAAGGTCTTCGCGGTCAACAAATAGGGATCGTCGCGCCGCAGCTGCTCGAGGTGCGCCGAAACGCGGGCGTGCATGAGCATGTCGGATTTGTGCAGGCCCGCGCTGAAGACGGAGGCCGCGATCGGCACCCCCGCGTCGTCGCGCACGGCGAGGTAGTGGTGGCTGTGGTCATCTTCGGGTCGTGGACCGACAAAGATCCGCTGCATCGCCCGCATGGACTCGGCTGAAATGCAGCCCACTTCGCCGAAAAGCAGGTCCCATTGTTGCGCTCCAAAGCTGTCGACATCGTCGTAACGGCTCACATGCAGAGCGCCGGCAGTCGACCCGTCCGGTGTGGCGGGTGGATCGACCCGGGGCGCGCCCAGGACGTCGGCGAGGGACGGGCGTGTCGTTGGACGCGGTTGCAGTCGCGCGAACAGGGCGTCGAGCTCGGCGGGATCGACATCGTGGTCGGCCAGCACGGTCGCGACCTGCGCGGCGAGGCGATCGGCGAGACGGTCGAGATCGTCGGGGCGATGCAGCGACGTCACCGCCAGCCGGATGCCTGCGTGGCGCTGTTTGACGGCCGGGAACATCGAGATGCACGTGTAGATGCGCTCTTGGAGCAGGCGCGCGGCGACGTCCTTGGCCAGCGATTCGGGCCCCAATCCCACGAACAAGATCGGCGTGTCGTTGTCGGCAAGGACGCTCAACCCGCGTTCGCGCAGCCCGTTTCGAAGCCTCGTGACGCGATCGGCCAAGGCTGTCTGGAGCCGCGGCAACTCTGCGGAGAGATGCACGTGCGCCGAGGCGATTGCAGCCCCGATGAGCGGTGGCTGCAGGGGCCCCGAAAACACCATCGGGCCGCCGGTCAAGCGAACCCGCTCGCACGTCTGTTCGTCGCCAAACGTCACCGCGCCGCCGCCCGCGCCGTACGCCTTGGCCAGCGACGTCGCAACAATCACCCGGGGATGCGAGCCGAAGCGCGCGAGGAAGTGGCCGCAGCCGTTGTCGCCGGCCCAGCTCATGCCGTGGGCATCGTCGATGTACAGCCATGCGTTGTCGGCGGCGTCGAGGATCGACCGGAGCAGCGCCGCATCGGCCACCTCGCCGTACATGCTGGTGATGCCGTCGCAGCAGTACCAGACCTGCCGATGGGTGGCGGCGAGCTCGGTCACGGCGTCGATCGCGGCCGCAGGACGCTCGTGCCGCACGGTACGCACGGTCGCCCCGGTGGCTCGCACAAGGGTCGCAGCCCGCTGAACCGAGTAGTGCACCACGTGGTCGAGAACCACCGCGTCGCGCTCCGTCACCAGCGCCGGCAACACCGCTTGATGGGCGAGGGTCGTCGTTTGAAAGACCAGCGATGGCCCACCGAAGATGCAGCTCAACAGCGACTCGAGCTCGTCGTATCCCGGACAGCTCAGGTAGCCGCGCGACGACGCGAATTGGGTGCCGTATCGATCCAGCCATTGACGCGCCGCGCGGATCAAAGCCGGGTGTTGTTCCAGCCCCAGGTAGCCGCACGATGCGAACGAAAGATGCGATTCGCCGCCGAGCGTGACCCATGGCCCGCGCACATACGCGTCCTCGGCCGTCGAAAAATACAGGCCGCGGTCCCGCGCATCTGCATGCTGGGTGTGAATCGTGTCGAGGAAGTGGGAAGCGTCCATGTCCGTACCGGTCCGACCACGGTACATGCTTGCGCCTTGTTACAACAACGATTTCAGGATGTTAGATCTTTCGTGCTGGGGTCCTTCAGAATCGCGCGTTGCGCGTCCGCCATCTCTCACTGGCGCATCCCACGCGCATTGCGACGGCCTGTAGCGCCTTGAATTGCGCAATCTCAAGCCTTCCGGCGACGAGCGGCCGAACCTGCCACCTGTGCCCACCTGTGCGACGTCTCTTGGCGGTCGGTTTGTACGGCGGTACGATAGCTTGTCTCGCCGACTATTCGGCGCTTCGACCGGGGGCGCGCTTGTTCGAGGATCGACGTCAATACGGCCGCACGAAGGAATTCGTGAAATTCCGCATCGTCTCGGGCGGAAACGAACGCAACTTCGTTACCACCGACATCAGCCCGACCGGGGCGTTCTTCGCATCCGCCGTTGCGCCCGACGTGGGCGAAACCGTGACCATCGTCGCGCGGCCAGGCGGCATGAAGGTCGCTCCGATCGAGATAGAGGCTGTCGTTGTCAGGCGCGTCGAATTGGGCAGCGCCACACAGCCCGGGTTCGCGGTCCGCTGGGTGGTTGCCCGGACCGAGGCCGGCGGCGAGCCTCTGTATCGCGTCTTGAAGAAGGTGCTGCGCGTGTCGGAAGTCACGCTGGAGATGTTCGGCCACGAGCGCGACGCCGAGTTCCATTTCCCCGAGATCGGCGAACGATTCGGCAAGGTCTTGCAGATCGACAACACGCCGCGCGGTCCGCTGCTGCAGTCGCGCAAAGAAGAGAAGCGTTCGGGACCGCCCAAGGCCCCGCCCCCTGTGCAAACGCCCATCGAAACCTTGTCGTCGCGCGCCGAAACACTGGCGCCGCTGGCTGAAGATCGCATCTCGACCCGGCGCGACCCACCGGGCCGCCGCTCGACGAACTCGGGCCGCTTCAAGTCGGCCACGACGCGAGCGTCCGCGTTCAAGACGGGCGGGCGGCGGCGCTCCGGGACATCGACGTCTGACGACATTATGGCCGGCGCCGGGGCGTTGCGGCATCGCGATTCGGATGTCACGCACATCGGTGGGCGCTCGCGTTCTCTGCAAGCCAAGCGCACCGAAGAGGCCGCGTCCCCGGGCGAAGTCACGATCATGGACAACATCCGGATCGACCCGATCGGCCTCGTCGGCAAGACGCGCACCGAGAAGCTCGTCGAGCGGGCCAAGCAGAAGGAACAGCAGGAACAGAAAGCCAACGTCGGCGAGCGGTCACAGATCTTCGGCAAGTCCGCGCGTCTCTCCAGCCTCGGCGGGCGCTCGATGAGCACCACGATCCGCGGCGGCGCGCAGGACGAAGTCGAGCACGCCAGCGTCTCGGTCGACATCCCGGTGACCTACGAGATCGACAACCGCTTCATCCCGGCAACCCTCATCCAGGCCGCGCCCCTCGCGCTCGAGGTCGTCGCACAGGGCGCCGTTCCGCAGTTGGATCGCAACCTCTGCATCAACATGCCGGTGCCCATCGACGGCCTGTACCGAACGATCTACCTGATGGGCAAGCTGCTGCGCGTTCCCGAAGAGAAGGACGAGGGCAAGGTCTTCGTCTTCCATATCGAACGTGTGCACGAGGGCGAATACGAAGGCGCGTTCACCAACTTCCTGGCCGAACAGCAGCAGGCCGCCGCCGCTGAATAAGCCGGCGCCACCAACGCCTTGAACGACCGCCAGGCGGACTCATCCGCATCCGCCGGACCCCTTGTCGTGCGCGATCGCCGCGACGACTCCCGACCGCTTGCCGCCGCTCGCCGCGCCGCGCTCGTCGAAGTTTCGCTGGCAACCGCCGCCATCGCAGTGGTGATCGGCGCCGTGGAATTGCTCGGCCGCGTTTGGCCGGGGCTTGCCGGCAGCGGCGCGGCGATCGTTGCGCTGGGGTTCCTTGGGCTGCCGCTGCTCATCGCCACCATTCGCAGGCTCGATGGCGACGTGCACGGCATCGGCGACGGCGGACTGCGCGGTCCCGGCAGCATCGGTCGCGGCGTCGTGTGGGGGCTCGCTGCAACGCTGGTCATCGTGCCGCCCTTCGTCGTCGGCTATGACGTCCTCCGCACCCAGTTTCACGGCGCTAAACGCGGCGGTGGGCCCGGACTGGACGACCATCCCGTCGCTTTTTCGGGCACTCCGCGCAGAGCACCGGGCGTGGTGGCCGTGTACAGCGATGGCGCGTCTCTCGCCGTCTACAACGGGCGCGCGGAGCAGGTTTGGGTGCAACCGGCGTGCGTCGGCAACGGCTGCGAAGCGCGTCGTCTTGGACCGGGCAGCGGGACTTCGATTCGAGCTCCCGCGAGCGACAGTTTTCGCATCACCACCGGAGCGGACGGCGCCGCCCTGCAGCCCGGGTCAATCGTTACCGGAGCGGGCTTGGTGCCGGTGGAGTCGCAACCGATCGAAGCGCCGCGCAGCCTCGCCTGGTTGCTCTGGGGGATCCTGACCCAGCTGTTGGTTGTCGCCTTGCCCGAAGAGACGTTCTTTCGCGGCTACGTCCAGGGCCGATTGCGCGCCGTTTTCCAGCCGCGTCATCGCGTCCTCGGCACACCTTTTGGCGTCGCCCACGTCGTCGCAGCGGCCCTCTTTGCGCTGGTGCATCTCGTCGCGACGCCCGCGCCTGCCCGTCTGCTGGTCTTCTTCCCCGGCCTGCTCTTCGCGTGGCTCGCCGAACGGGCGCGGTCGACGGCGGCTCCGACGGTGCACCACGCGCTGTCCAATCTGCTGCTGCAGACCGCTCGCCGGTTCTACGGATGAACGCCTCGCGAGGGCGTGCTACGAAAACTCGGCGGCGGTCAGATCGGTGACGTGCACGCCGCGCGCCGCCACCGGACCGGACCGACCACGCGGCCAAATCCCGCGCATCGCAAACGTCTCGATGACCGCCTCTTTGCAGCGCCGAGCCTCGCCCGAGTCGGCGCACACCGCGACCAACATCGGCCCGCTGCCGAGCCGAACCACCTCGACACCACCATGGGCGCCCGCAGCGTTCAGCGCGGCCTGCCAGTCAGCTTCCGCCGCCTTCGCATCGGCCAGGACCCAGGTCGCAGCGGCGCCGTCGACGCCAAATACCCCGCCCTGTCGGGCCACCGAAACAGTCGCCGGCTGCACGCCGAGACGCTTGGCGAGCGCTTGGTCATCGATTTGGAGCCGTTTGCCGTGCCCTGCGGCGGTCAGCGCGGTTGCCAACGCACCGATGGCGGCCACACCGAGCGCGGCGGCGTCATCGATTCCCGTCGCGTGCCCCATGCCGCGTTCAACCCGTAGCCGCACGCCGACGCCATAAACCTGCGCGAGTTCGTCCACCAGCGTGGCCACGGGCCCGAGCTGCTGCCCCTCGCTGCCTGGTTCGTCCAGCGGCGGCGCATGTTCGATGTCCAGCAAGCCGGCGCCGTCCGTCAGCGCGATCAACACACGTTCGTTGGCCGCCGGCAGCGCCACGGCGCGGTGTAGATCGGTCGTATTGGCTCGTCTGCGTGCATGCATGCACGGCCATGCCGCGACACAGGGCGCCGCGGCCATCCACGCAAATCGGGTTGTTGGATCGTCACGGCTCATATGGTCTCCCGCCCGGTTGGCGGCCCGATATACACGAATTCGATCATGGACACCCCCAACGAATCCGATACGTTCCAGCATGGCGTCGGGCCCTCGTCCGCCGCTGGTCGCCCAATGGCTGGAGATCGCGACATGCCAAACCGCATCGACACGGCACGACGTCGCCCCGTGCGTCTATCCACTTCTTGCCTGGTCGCCGCAGCCGCCTTGGCACTGCTGGTGGCCGGATGCGGCGAAGACGGAGCCGTTGACGGCCCCAAGAAGATCGTCAACACAAACGACGCGGGGGCCTCGGATTCGGGCGTCGGTGACACCGGATCCAGCTCGGGTGGCGACACCGGGACCGCGAGCAGCTCCGGAACAACGAGCTCATCGGGCGGTGCGGATGTGGGCGGTTCGTCGGGCACAACCAGCTCATCGGGTGGCGTCGATGCGGGCGGAACGTCGGGCACAACGAGCTCATCGGGCGCCGATGCCGGCGGCTCATCGGGCGGCAAGGACACGGCCGGCGGCGTGGTATGCGTCAACGACGCCGACTGCAAGGCTTTGCTGACCAACCTCGGCCCCTGCGAAGTCGGCCGCTGCATCAACAACATCTGCCAACCCGGACCGGCGCCGGACAACACCAAGTGCGACGACGGCACCGCCTGCACGAGCGACGACGGCTGCATTGGCGGCGCCTGCAAGGGCGGCCCGTTCAAGTGCGACGACAACAACCCGTGCACCGAAGATAGCTGCGACGCGGGCACCGCCAAGTGCACCAACAAGGTCATCGGCGGCCGCCTCATCACCCAGTGCGATGACGGCGACCCATGCACCAAGGGCGACGTCTGCGACGGCAAGGACTGCAAGGGCAAGAAGGACGACTGCGACGACGGCAACCCCTGCACCGACGACAAGTGCACCAAGGCGTCCGACAAGTTCGAGGGCGGCTGCGTGTACACCAACAACGCCAAGCCGTGCGGCGATGCCGACAAGTGTTTTTCGGCCGGTTCGTGCAGCAAAGGCCAATGCCAGGCCGGCAAGAAGCTGACCTGCGACGACAAAAACGCGTGCACCGTTGACACCTGCGACGCCAAGACGGGCAAGTGCCAGTACACGCCCGGCGAAACGGTCAACTGCGACGACGGCAACGCCTGCACCAAGGGCGATACCTGCCAGGTCAGCGGCGGCAAGGCGACGTGCAAGCCCGGTGCGGCCAAGAACTGCGACGACGGTAAGGTCTGCACCGACGACCTGTGCGACCCGCAATCAGGCACGTGCTCGTCCAAGCCCAACACCGCCGCGTGCGATGACGGCAACGCGTGCACGACCAAGGACGCGTGCAAGAACGCCGCGTGCCTCGGCGGCCCGGCCAAGGTTTGCGACGATGGCAACGCGTGCACCGACGACGTGTGCGACCCGAAGAAGGGGTGTCAGACGTCCAACAACACGGCTGTTTGTTCCGACGACAAGCTCTGCAAGCTCGGCACCTGCAAGGACGGCAAGTGCGGTGTCGGCGACAAGGCTGGCTGCAACGACAACAACGCGTGCACAACCGACTCGTGCGGCAAGGGCGCCGACGGCAAGCCCACGTGTGTCTACACGCCGGTCAAAGCCGGCCCCAATTCGCCAGCAAGCAAGTGCAAAGACGGCTCCAAGTGCGCCAAGCCCTCGATCTGCAACGCCGGCAAGTGCGTCGGCGGCGCGCTCGAAGACTGCAGCGACGGCAACCCGTGCACTACCGATGGCTGCAACCCCAAGACCGGCTGCGTCTGGGAGGCCAACGCCGACAAGTGTGACGACGGCGACGCGTGCACGGTCGGTGACGACTGCGCGTCGGGCAAGTGCAAGGGTCTCGCGAAGAAGGACGCCTGCAACGACGCCAACGTGTGCACCAAGGACAGCTGCGATTCGGCCAAGGGCTGCAAGCACGAAGCGATCGCGGGCAAGTGCGACGACGGCAACAAGTGCACCATGACCGAAGCGTGCAAGGCCGGCAAATGCACCGGCGTCCTGGCGCTGTGCGACGACGGCAAGGAATGCACCGTGGACAACTGCGATCCCGCCAAGGGTGCGTGCTCGTGGACCGGCAAGACCGGCGGCTGCAACGACGGCGACGAGTGCACGGTCGGCGACTACTGCAAGGCGGGCAAGTGCGTTGGCAAGGGCAAGAACGGCTGCGACGACAACAGCCCGTGCACCATCGATTCGTGCGACGAAAAGCTCGGCAAGTGCAAACACGTGCCGGCCGACGTGGTCGCCAAGCCGATCCCCTGCGACGACGGCGACAAGTGCACCAAGACCGACCTGTGCAAAGCCGGCAAGTGTGTCGGCAGCGGCGGGATCGTGTGCGACGACGGCAACCAGTGCACCGTCGATGCCTGCAAGCCGGCGACCGGCAAGTGCGGGTTCTCGGCCAACATCAACCCGTGCGACAACGGCAACCTGTGCACCTGGGGCGACCGCTGCAAAAACGGCAAGTGCGTCACCGGCACCAACTTCAGCTGCGACGACGGGCAGGCGTGCACCACCGATAGCTGCGACGCCAAGACCGGCAAGTGCACGTACAAGCCGCTCGCCAACGGCGCCAACTGCAGCGATGGCGAGGCGTGCAGCACCGGCGACCGCTGCCTTGACGGCAAGTGCACGGCCAAGGACCGCAGCAAATGCGCGATCTTCAAGGATACGTTCGAATGCAAGGCGGCTGCGAAGGGTTGGACACTTCAAAACACCAAGAACAACAAGGTCTTGTGGGCCGTTGATCAGAAGCCCTCCGTCGGCAACAACCAGTGGGGCTGCAACCTCAACTTCAACAACAACGTCAACTACTGCGACAAGTACACGGCCAGCAATGGCAAGCAGTACTGCCGTACTCCAACCGGGCAGGCGTGGTCACCGTGGATCGATGGCACCAAGCTCAAGGGCACGCCGCGCCTCGTCTTTGACACCTACTACGATGTCGACCAGGCAGGCGACAACCCGCGCGTCGAGCTGCGCAGCGACAACAACCAGTACTTGTACGGCTTCAACCTCGCCAAGAGCCAGGCCAAAAAGTGGCGTCACATGGCGATCAACGTGCCCCAGGTCAAGGGCAAGAAGTTCCGCATTCGCATCTACTTGTCGGGCGCCAGCGGCCAGCACGGCAACGTGGGCAAGGGGTGGTTTGTCGACAACCTGATCGTCGATCAGATCTACGCCAAGGAGATCTGCAACGACCACATCGACAACGACAACAACGGCCAGGTCGACTGCCTCGACGTGGCGTGCAAGGGCTCGAGCTCTTGCAAAGAGGTCTGCGACGACTTCAAGGACAATGACTTTGACGACAAGGTCGACTGCGCCGATCCGGACTGCAAATCGTCGCTCACGTGCACCAAGCCGCTCTTTTCGGCCGACTTCAACTGCGGCGACAAGGGCTGGAAGTACACCGATATGAAACGCAACAGCGTCGGCTTCGCGATCGATGGTGGCGGGCCCAAGCCGGTCAAGGGCAAGTGCACGCTCAACTTCAACAACGGCAAGAACTTCTGCGGCGTCGCGGATTGCAAAAACGGTGACGCCAACGCCAACGCCGGCATGGCCCTCTACGACGGCTGGATCGACGCGACGAAGTACAAGTCGCAGCTGTGGTTGACGTACTGGAGCTGGATCGACGCGGAGCACTACGGCAGCGGCGCTTACTACGACGATCGCGGCTTCGTGCAGGTGAGCTACGACGGCTTCTCGGGCTGTTGTGGGGCGACCAACAAGTGCACGTCGTCGACGCTCAACCAGTGCAATAAGTCCAAGACGCGTACCTGGATCGCGCCGCGCCGCAGCCACGAGCAGAAGAATTGGCGCAAGGTGTCGATCAACCTCTACTTGTTCCGTGGCCGCAAGTTCCAACTCCGCTTCCGGTTCAACTCGGGCGACGGCAACAACAACACCGGACAGGGCTGGTTCGTCGACGGTGTGCGTATCTACGGCAAGTAGCTTGCGCCGGCAGTTGGGCGTCTCCTGCAACGCGTGGTTGCTGGTTTGGGGTGCGATCGGCGTGCTGACCGCGGCGTGCTCAGCACAACCGGACGCGCCAACGCCGGACGAATCCGCGATCGATGCCCGTCCCAACGTCGTATGGACAGATGTCGGGTCTTTCGCCGTCGCCAACGCGCGGACCGCCACGATCACCGTAGACATCGGGCCGGCAAGCCGCTTCGTCGCTATCCGCGTCTCTCCCCAATGGACCGGAAAGGCGCCCAAGAAGCGCACCGTCTGCTACCAGCTCGATCGCGTCGGGACAGATGGCAAGTCGTGGGTCGGCGACAGCCGCGTCAAGCGTGATTGGGGACCGGCGTGCACCGGTTGTTCGCAGCGGACGGCGTCGATGCGAGGCTACGGTCTGTTCGTCTTTCCCAACGATGGCAGCACGCTCGAAAAGGCGCCACAGCTCCGAATGCGCGTCGTGCTCCGCAATTGCGAGACGGGCGTTTCGGCCGACGACTATCGCAACCCGGACATGCCGGCCTCGGTCCTCGTGCAATCCGCGACCGAAAGCGCGCCACTCTGGGGCACAGACGGCCAACTGCGGCTACGGGTCGCGTTCGCCAACGGGGTGACGCCCGGGAGCCTCGACGTCCGCTGGAACCCTGCTTTCGAATCGGCGGCCAAACAGTTTGCGGCCGCTGGCTTGAATATGAAAGTCGAACGTGTCGCGCACATCGACAAACCGACCGACGACGTCACGCACGGCCACCAGGGAGACACGACCGCGGCCCTGCTCGAAAAAGCGCTCCAGGCGTTGCGCGATCCCGCCGCCGCGGAGTCCGCAAGGTTTGTGCCGATCGTCATCGCGCCGTGCTTGCGTCACGCGACGGCCCAACACGGCACCAAGGTTCTGCTCGGGTTGTCCAAGCGGATCCCCGGCGGCTTCGTTCCCGCGGCCGCACAGACCGGACTCGATGGCGTGATTCTCGCCCCCCGAGGCTGCGATCCATCGTCGGCGCCGCTCAGCCCCGAGCGCTTGGGTACGCTGCTCGCGCACGAGGTCGGTCACTATCTCGGCCTCTATCACAGCGACAGCAAATGGGCCGATCACCGCCCCGCCGCAAAAGGCGACATCATGCAGTCCGACGCCGCCCTCGGACAGCAGGCGACTCCCGCGTTCACCTCTGCCCAGGCCGTCGTGATCAACCGCCACCCGATCGTCTGGTTTGACCCTTCTACGCCCGCTCAGTAGGCAAGCGCCGCCACGCGGCCCACCACGTCTCGAGCTCTTCGCTGACGTCGCGTCCCACGGGTTGCCGCAATAGCGCATCGAGCACGGCCGCGGAAATCGTCATCGAATCTTGAGGTGCCGGCCGACCGAAGCACCCGAGGCGGCGAGTCCGAGCAACGGTCCGCCGATGAGCAGCCACGCGATCATCCCCGGCGGCAGCAGCGACCACTCGAGGTTGATCTTGTAGGCGTCGCGGATCAGGGCCTCAAGCTCGAGGTGCAACAGACCGCAAAAGACCATCGCTACAAGCGCCCCGACAAGACCCTGCAGCGCGCCTTCAACGAAGAAAGGCAGGCGGATGAAGGTCGGCGTCGCTCCGACAAGGGCGAGGATCTCGATCTCGTCGCGGCGACTGAAAACCGCGAGCCGCACGGTCGAAAACACGAAGAACAGAGCGCTGGCCAGCAGCACGATCGAGAGGAGCAAGCCCACAGTTCGCACGATCTCGACGATCGCAAAGAGCATGCGCAGGCGATCGGCGCCAAATTCGACGTCCTCGACGGATTCCACGCCCTTGAGCTGTTCGGCCCAGCCGTTGAGCGTGTCGAGATCGCCGCGGGTGGCCAGCGCGCTGTCGAGCTTCACTTCCACCACCGGCTGACCCGGGATCGCCTCTTCATCAAGGCCTTCAAGCAGCGACGCGTCGAGCAATTCGCGGTTGCGATCGCGGTCCATCTCGCGCGTCAGGACGCGGACCGACGTGACCTTCTCGTGGGCGCGGACTTTGGCTTCGATCTCGTCGAGCTGCCGCTGCGTGGTGTCGTTTTCGACGTAGATGGAGACCGTCAACGAGCCGCCGATCTCGCGCACCATCTCGCCCGCACCGAACAACGCCATCGCGAACAGGCCGATCAGCGACAGGGACACGGCCATCGTCAAGACGCTGACGACGGTGAGCCACGGCGCGGACTTGGCGAGCCGCAACGATCGCTCCAGGAAATAGAGGGCGCGTCCAAACCAGTTCATCGCTCGGCCGCCCCGGGGTCGCTTTCACGCGGCGACTCGCTGTCACGTGGAGGTTGATCGTCCTCGGGGCGTGGCGCGACCTCCATCTTCTTGAGCGGCATGATCGCCCGCATCCTGGGCGCTCCTGTCGTGTTGCCCACGTTCATCGGCTGAACCGGACCGGTGATGCGCGCCGCCGAGATCCGCATATTCGTCGCCGTGAACCCGCCCGAAGTTGGCCGTCGCGGGGGCTGGATATCGCCGGGTTTCAGATCATCGGTATCCGGCTGGATGACCGGTGTGGTCGGATCCAGGTTGGCGGCTTTGCCGAGTACGGCAGGGTTGGGCAGGCGGACACGCGGGCTCGACGGGCGCTTGGTGTCGATCGGGATGGGTTCTTTGCGCCCGCCCGCCGCTTCGGTCGATTGGGTGCGCGGCCGATCTTCGTGCAGCTTGCCATCGCTCAGGTGCACGGTTCGCAGGCCATAGCGCTGCACGAGCGCGTAGTCATGGGTGGCGACCACGACGGTCGTTCCGCGCCGGTTGATTTCGAGCAGCAGGTCCATGATCTCGATGCTGAGCTCGGGATCGAGGTTTCCCGTCGGTTCATCCGCCAGCAGGATCGCCGGTTCATTGGCCAACGCCCGCGCCAGCGCAACACGCTGCCGTTCGCCGCCCGACAGATCACCAGGCATGGCGCGCGCTCGGTCTTCCAGCCCCAGTTCACCGAGCAGCTGCATGACGCGCCGGCGGATCTCCGTGCGGGCCAGGCCGAGGATCTCCATCGCGATCGCGACGTTCTCAAAAACCGATCGCCGCTCGATCAGCCGAAAATCCTGGAAGACAAGGCCAACATTGCGCCGCAGATAGGGCACGGACGCGTCGCGGAGCAGGTGAACATTGCGCCCGCCGATCAAGACCTGGCCTTCGCTGACGCGCTCCATCACGAGCAGCAGCTGCAAAAGTGTCGACTTTCCCGCACCGGACGCGCCGGTGAGAAAAACAAATTCGCCCTCGCGCACGCGCAGATTGATATCGACGAGCGCGTCGGTGCCGTTTTCGTAGCGTTTATGGACGTGGTGAAGCTGGATCATGGACCACCCAGGGACCGGCAAATAGCACAACTGCGCAGATTCGCACACCGTCCGGCCAGGTCACCGTCGCGAAGATCGCCCCCTGACGAATCGGAAAAACTGGATTTTTGTGGGCGCGCCCCCACCTTCTTGCCCGCGGCGTGCGCTTTGTTTTTGACCCGGTCTGTGCTATCTCGCGCGCCGCACCATCCAGGGGTGATTTCGGACGGCAGAACGCGTCCGTGGGAGATACCATGAAGCGATTTTTCAAAGTCGCGGCAGCCGCCGGTCTGAGCCTGCTCATCGCAGCGCCTGCCATGGCCACCGAGACGCGAATCAACAGCCTTTCGGGCAATGAGAAGCGGTTTACCGTCCGCGACCAGGCCAACATCTACGGCCTGCCGCAGTTCCTTGTGGACTACGGCAACCAGGTCGACGTCGACACGATGGGCAAAGGCGCCCTGAACGGCGGCACGGCTTGGGGCAAGATGAACATCCGTTACAGCCTCACCGATGACGCTGTCCTTATGATCAACGCCCAGGGCACCAAGTGGTCGGACGTGGTCAACAGGCAGACCCCCGGTGGCATCGACGACAAGGGCGCGGCGCAGAAGGGCGTCACCGCGGCTGGCCTCGCAGGTTACAAACACGGCGCCGACGACCCGACGCACCACCAGTTCGGCCTCGGCTTTGGTATGCGCATGGGCGAGGCGGCTCGTCTCGGTGCCGGCTTCCAGATCGGCGGTTCGCGTCGCGACAACGCGGCGACCAACCTCGAGAACAACACCTGGTTCGAGTTCAACGCGGGCTTTGGTCTTGACCTCGGCGAGACGGACTCGATCGACCTCGGCCTCAACCTCGGCTTCGGCTCGTTCGTCAACGTCGTCAAGAACGGCGATCACTACCTTAACAACGGCCTGCTGCAGATCACGCTGCTCGCCAAGGGTGAGTTCACGGTCCACCAGATCGCGGCCATCGTCCCCTTCATCGCGTTCACGTACGACAGCCGCAACGTCGGCCACGCGCAGGCGGACGTCTGCGGCACGGGCGAAGCGGTTGGCTGCTCGGCGCTGCAGGGCACCACGGCCATGACCGACACCCGTTTCGGTGTTGATCTCGCCATCAAGCCCGCCGAAGGCGTCCTCGTTCAGCCCGGCCTCGGCCTCGCCATCGCGTCCGTCGCGGCCAGCGGCAACGCGGCCAAGGTTGCCGGTGGTACCCCGCCCCGCGACTTCGAGATCGGCAGCGTGCTCACCCCGTTCTACGGCTTCGCGGCTGAAGCGGCGGCCTTCGATTGGCTCAAGCTCCGCGTCGGCGCCCGTCAGCACATCGTGACCCGCATCAACGACAACACCATCCCCGCCGACCCGAACCTCCCGGCGCAGGATCAGAAGAGCAACCAGCGTCACTGGTCGGACGTCGAAAACGTCCTGACGACCGGTTTCGGCATCAGCCTCCGCGGTTGGACGATCGACCTGAACGTCAACCCGGACTTCTTCAACAACAACGTCTACGCGGTCAGCGGCTCGGCCACCGGCAACTTCGGCCTCGACTTCGCCATTCTCTACGAGTGGTAGGCTGACCCGGTTCATCGAACCCACGACGCCCCGGTATCCCAGCGATGCCGGGGCGTCGCGCTTTTTGAGACGTACCAAGCGCCGTAGCATCGTTGCGGTGAACGTGCCGTTGCTGCGGCGACCGTGTAGCCTCCCGCCATGAGCATTCGCGCCAAGCTCCTGCTGGCCTTTTCTGCGATGGCGCTGTTGGCCGTCGGCGGCATGGCTTTTGCTGGCAAGACCATCTTCGAAGAGCGCGCGGTCGACCATGCGCGCGACACGTTCGAAGAGGCGCGGGGCCAGGTCGGAAAGACGCTGGCGCTGCGCTACGAGGCGTTCCAGGCGGTCTCGGACCTGTCCTACGTGCTGCCCGTGATGCGCCAGGTCACCGCGGGCGCCACCGACGCGTCCGATTTTGGCTTGGGCGACGAGGAAGACGACGCCGACAACCTCAAGACGCTGCACGCCAACCTCGTGGACGCCAACTGGGGATGGGCTGAAAAGGGCGCCAAGGGGTTCTTCGGCGTCGCCGACTACAAGGGCCGGCTGCTCTTCGCCAGCGAAAACAAGTTGGCATGGGGCGGCGACACCAAGAAGCTGGCCGCGGTTGGCAGGGCCTTTTCGGAGGGCACCGGAAACGCGGGCTCGATGGTGGTGGCGTCCGACGACCCGGTTCTCGTCGAGTCGGGGCTGGTCGGCAAGGGCACGAAGAAGGGGCTGTATGTTGTCTTCGCTCGGGCCACCGTGCTCGGTGGGGAGCCGCGCGCGGTCTTCATCCAGGGATGGGAAGCCGCCAAGCTGCTCGACGACTTGAAGATCGCAGATCGCGCGGCGCAATTGGCTTTGATGGCCGCCGACGGCAGTCACATCGGCAAGATCAAAGACACCCTCATCGACACCGCCAAGACGCTGGAAGAAGGACAACAGCGGCTGTTCACCGACAAGAGCCGATGGCTTGTCCAGCGGGTCGCGCTCAACGATTTCGCGGGCAAACGCAAGATCGCCGACCTCGTGCTCGGCTATGACCTCGATCAGCGGTTGGCGACGCTGTTGGAAGGTGTAGGCGTCCTCGCCGCGGTTGCTGCGGCCTTGCTCGTATTCGCGTTGTTCGTCGCGTTCTTCTTGGCGTCGCGCATCTCTCGGCCGATCCGCGAGCTCTCCTCAGCCGCGGACCAGGTCGCCGATGGTGACCTCGACGTGAAGGTTCAGATCGCGTCCAAAGACGAGATCGGCAACCTCGGCGCGTCGTTCAATCGCATGACGGAAGGCCTGCGCGAGCGCGACCGGATCAAGAAGACGTTCAAGCGCTACGTCGCCCCCGACGTCGTCGAATACCTGCTCGAAAACCCCGAAGCGAGCGAACCCGGCGGTCAACGTCGCAAGCTCACGATGCTCTTTTCAGACCTGGCGGGGTTCACCTCGATCTCCGAAGACCGCGAACCCGAAGAGGTCGTTTCGGTCCTCAACCGCTACCTCGGCATGGTCTCCGAACGCCTCGTCGCGCGGGGAGGCACCCTCGACAAGTACATGGGCGACGGCGTCATGGCCTTCTTCGGCGCGCCGGTACCCCGCCGTTTCGACGCCCTCGGCGGCTGCCTCGCCGCGTTGGATCACATCTCCGTCATCGCCGAGCTCAACCGAGACCTCGCCGGCAGCGGCCTACCCGAGCTCAAAGTCCGAGTCGGGCTGCACCGCGGCGACGTGATCGTCGGCAACATCGGCGGCGAGCAAGCGCAGGACTACACGGTCATCGGCGACGCGGTGAACCTCGCGGCCCGGCTCGAACCGGTCAACAAGGTCTACGGAACGGCTGTCATGGCTTCCGAAGACGTCTGGACCGAGGTCAGCGGCAGGCTCGAGGGCCGCGAAATCGACGCGGTGCGGGTCAAGGGCAAACAACGCCCGGTGCGCATCTTCGAGGTGCTTGGCGAGCCCGGGTTCCTCGCGTCAAACCCCGAAAAGGCGCGATGCGTCGAGGCGTTCTCCGAAGGGCTTACGCTGTACCGCGAGATGAAATTCAGCGACGCGCTCGGCCGCTTCGAAGCGGCGCTCGAGGTGTGCCCTGATGATGGGCCGACCACGGTCTTCATCGGGCGTTGCAGGGACTCGATCGCCAACCCGCCGCAAGGTGAGTGGTCCGGCGTCTGGACGATGACGAGCAAGTAGCACCAAGGGGAAAGGACCCAACAGGGGAAGGCATTTTTTGATCTGCTTGGCGGTTGTTGGTTGCCGACTTCGCGTCTTCGGGAGAGGACAGACTGCCTTCCCCTGATCGGTCCTCTCCCCCTGGACCCCCTCTCCCCGTTTACCCCAACCGCCTGTTTTTGTGGGGTTCTCGTGGAATCTACACGGCGTCTTTGGGCGCGATCGTCTCCCGGGGCCGCCCACGGGGGCGTGAGCGTTTTCTGACCGGAATCTCACGGACGATGGGTTTGCCGCGCCAGGGCGTCCGCGGGGCCATTTTTTAGGGCCATATGCCCCCAGGTGGCTCGTAGAAGCTCCTGGAGCCGTTTTGATGGGGGGGCAGCACATCAATAGCTTCGAGCCATGATCGGCCCGTAGACACGATTCTACCGGCTGATGGCCGTTTACGACCTTCCGCGCCACCCCGCCCTCCGAGCTCCGACAATCCGCCATCCGCCATTTCCGAGTCCGCCATCGGCCGCGGCCGCCGACTCCGTCTCCGAGACCAACCGGCGCGTCGCGACAGCGGCGTGCTCAGGCGCCATCACTGACCGCGAGCCAAAGGCTCTTCGCTGCCAAAAGAACCACAAAAACAGGCGGTTGGGGCAAACGGGGATGGGGGTCCAAGGGGGAAGGACCGATCAGGGGAAGGCAGTCTGTCGCCGACCGAAGACGAGACCGCGGCGACCACCGCGTGTCTCGCAGATCAAAAAATGCCTTCCCCTGTTGGGTCCTTCCCCCTTGATCGAGGCGCCGTCTGCCAAGACAAACCCCAGATCATTGAGTCGATCGATCGCAGCGAAGAAAAAAGGGGGCTCCCTGGGGCCTTGACCCCCGTCCCACCCCTCTGGGCTAGTACTTCGCCTTCTTATCGCGGTAGTTCTCGCCGAACTTGTTCTTGTGCTTGAACTCGAACTTGGTCTCGTTGACGGCCAGGCGTAGCGGCGTGGTTTGGCCGGCGGTGACTTTGACCTTGGACCGGGCTGGCTTGAGGGCGTGGCGGCTGTAGGCGAAGACCTTCCATTCGCCTGGCGGGACCCCGTCGATGCGGAATTTGCCTGCCTTGTCGGTGATGGCGAAGGCGCGGTTGGGGAGCACGAGGATGGTCGCGCTCATCTTCGGGTGGATGTTGCAGTAGACCTCGACGATGCCTTTGCGCGGGAAGGTCTTGACCTTGCTGCGGCCTTTTTTGAACTGGCCCAGGTCGAAGCGACGTGTCTTGCTCAGCGAAAAGACGTTGTGGAAGTAGCTGTCGAGGTTGGGGAAGTCGATCTTCTGGCCGGCCGTGATCGCGAGCACGCGAGGCACGAACTGGCGGTCCTTTTGGGTCATTTTCGGGATCGTCTTGGCCGCGTCCTGCTTGAACCCAACCACGTAGATCACGACACCGGATGCGTCGCGTTTGGCTTTGCCCTTGGTGGTGACCGAGATCTGTCCGGCGATACGACCGGCGCTCGCGTTGGCGGCCACCGATTGGGCGACGGCGTCGGCTGCCGGGATGCTGGCGGCGCTGAACGTGGCGGCGAAGACGAGGGCGGCGACGGGCGCTGCGGCGGTGATGGCTTTCATGGCGAGGCTCCGGTCGGGCAGCGGTTCAACGCAGCATAGCGCGGGGTTCTTCGACGGTCAGAACTTGATCGCCCAGATCAGCCGCGGCATGTACCGCGCGGCCTTGTCCGTGACACCGATCAGGCAACCGATCGTGATCCAGGTGCGGCCGTGGGTGAAGCCGAGATCCGGGCCAACCATCGTGAACGTCTTGCGCTCCTCCGACAGGCCGATTTCGCCGAAAACCTCGCCGCCGAGCCGGATCGCGTCGTTGATGCCGTAAGCCATGCCGAACGCATAGGTGGCCCACTGTGCCCCGCGCGTCGCGTAGAAGAAGCCCAGGTCGAGCGTGCTGTGCAGCGCTCCCGTGTCGTTGCTGACGACCACGTTGCCCTCAAATTGCCACTGCGGCTTGCGCCCGCCCATCAGCTTCTTGATCGCCAAGCGCACCAATGGAACCCAGTCACCGGCTTCGTCCGGGTCGTTTTCGGCCAGCCGCCAGCGCAGGCTCAGGCCCCAGGTCTCAAATTGCGTTGAGGCCTGCCACTTGTCGCCGTCGGCCTCGCTCGGCAGCCACCACCACGAGGCTTCGACCGGGACGGCGAGCTCGAGCGTGTCGGTCAAACCAACGACAGGCGCCCACCACAGCCACGCGGACTGCTTGGCGCCCAGGTTCATCTCCCAGATCCATTGCTCGATCTCAACTTCGCGCTCGTGCAACACCTCGGTGTCCCACACCCAGATCCACGGTCGACGGCCCGCTTCGGCCGGCGCGGCGACAAGCACGGTCGCGAGGAGGACGGCGACAGCTGCGACACGCCGCAGGACGTTCAGTGCACGATGATGGGACATGTGGCGAGCCTACGTGGGCGCCCGATGGCGGTCAAAACCCCAACGAGGAACACCAACGGCGTATCAGTCGTTTGACACCGGTAGGGGGCCGCCGGAGAATCGCGTCGCTCCCGGCCATCAACCGTTGAGCGGAGCCTTCATGCACATCGCCTTGACCCACCCATCGCCGCCCGCGCTCGACGCCATGCGTCCCCTTGTCGCGGCGCTGGGCTTGCTGGTCATCGCCGGCTGCAACAACAAGCCCGACGCACCCGCCGCCGCACCTGCCGCACCTGCTGCCGCCAAGGCCGAACCCAAGAAGGCCGCCAAGCCCGCGCCCAAGGCCGTCACCGGCCACCCGAACCTGCCTGGATTCGTTCGCCCCGCCGCGCCCGTCGCGGTCGTCAACGGCAAGCCCATCCCGGCCGCGCGCTTCAACGCCGAATTCGACCGCCTCGTTGGCTCCGGCGTGCGCATCCCGGCCGACCGGATCAAGCACATCGCCCGCAACATCCTCGGCCGCCTCATCGAAGACGAGCTGCGGACCCAGGCCATCGTGCGCGACCGAATCGCGCTGACCGAAGACGAATTCGACACGGCCTGGGCCGAACACATGTCGCGCTACCAGGACGCGGACGGCGCCGTCGACAAAGCCCAGTTCAACAGCCACCTCAAGCGCAACAAGATGTCGATCGACGACCTCAAGCAGAAGATCCGCCGCGAGCGATTGGCCCGCAAGCTTGTCGAAAAACGCGGCGACGTGGCGGTGGAACGGGACGAGATCAAGTCCTTCTACGACAACAACGCGTCCGCCTGGATCGAGAAGGAGTCGCGCGACGTGCGGCCCATCCTTATCGAGGTCAAGCCCGACGCGCCCACCAGCGCGTGGACCGAGGCCGAGACAAAGGCCGGCGAGACCTTCACAGCGCTGTCCAAGGGCGGCGATTTTGAGACCATCGCCAAGAAGTCCGGCGACGTGCCGCGCGCGCCGATCCACCTGACCCGCACCAGCGCCGAACAGGACCTCGCCCACGTCGCGTTCAAGCTCAAGGTCGGCGAAGTGAGCAAGCCCATCAAGACCAATTGGGGCTACTTCGTCATCCGCCTCATCGCCAAGAACGACGAACGCATCCGCACTTTCCTCGAGGTCAAAGACGAGATCCGTACCCGCATTCGGGACCGCAAGATCTACCTCGAAGGACAGCGGCTGCTCCGCGAAATGCGCAAGAACAGCGAAGTCACCGAGAAACTCCCGTTCTAGCAGTGGCCTTGGCGCCAAGCGAAACAGCGACTTTCGACAATTCGTGGTGGCGCGCCTGCAGCGGCGTGCTTACGTACGGTCTCCGACCGCATCAAACCGTCCTTGGAGGTATCTCATGAGCAAGCCCACCATCACCTATTTCGACTTTCACGGCGGCCGCGGCGAAGACTGCCGACTTGCCCTGCACGCATCGGGCGTCGACTTCGTGGACAACCGCATCAAGGGGTCTGCATGGGGCGATCACAAGGGGAGCACGCCGTTCGGGTCGCTGCCGACGTTCGAGGTGGGCGGCCACACGCTCTGGCACAGCAACACCATCTTGGCGTTCATTGGCCGGCACCACGACATGCACCCCACCGACCGCTTCGAGGCGGCGCGTCACGAGTCGCTGATGGGGTCGTGCGAAGACCTTCGCAGTCGCGTCGACCGCGTCATCTCGATCAAAGATCCCGAAAAACGCCAGACCGTGCGCGAAGAGATGGCCAACGGCCTGCTGCAGACGTGGGGCGGATACTTCGAGGCGCAGCTGCCCGAGTCCGGGTTTTTGGGCGGCGACAAGCCGTACGTGGCCGACTACAAGCTGTTCGTGCTGATGAAGTGGTTCCGCACCGGCGGTATCGACCACGTGCCGGCGACGGTGTTCGACGGCTTCCCCAGGCTCACCGCCCACTACGAAGCGGTGAAGAACCACGAGTCGGTGCAGAGCTGGTACGCAGAAAAGGGCGTCACGCTCTGAGGGCGCACTCGCAGGCGGCTTACTGCAAGGTGATGTACTTGACGAGCGGGTTGTTGGTCATCGGCTCAAGGTACTTCATGTCCGCGTTGACGTCGAAGATCAGGTAGTACTTACCCGCCGCTACCGTGCTCGGGATCTTGAACTTCTTGCCGCCGAGCGAGCTGTGCGCGCAGCTGGGCTTGCCGTACTGGTTGAGCCCGCCGATCTTGCTGAAGCCAAACACGTTCGTCTCTGCGATGACGACGTCGTCTTTGCTGGCCTTGGGGTCCTTGGACAGCAGGATGCGCTGCTGCAGGCCCTTGGTTTTGCCGTACAGGACCGCGTTGCCCTGGTTGCACCACTGGATGGATGTGCCGTAATCGACATTGCGCTTGAGCACGGTCGGCTGCGGGTTCTTCCACGAGGCCGCGCCGAACGTCGAGGTGTTGCGCACGAAAAGGTCGATGCCGAGCACCGTGATCTTGCGGCAGCCGCGGTTGTTGTAGCTGTTTTCTTTGACCTTCTTGTCGTAGTTGGTGTCGACGCAGATGTAGCCAACGCCCATCTTCGGCGGGTCGAGCTTGTCGTACGTGGTGCCGGTGATGGTGCTGATGTACTTCTTGCCCCCGATCTTGGCCTTGAGGTTCCACTGCACCGACCAGCCGTCTTTTTGCGGCGGCGGCGTGTTGGTGATCTTGGTGCTGTACCAGCAGCGCACCGGGAACTCGGCGTCCAGGTTGCCATAGCCCGAGTTGGTGAGCCGCGACAGGTAGCAGGTGTAGTCGTCGCCCCACGGGACGTTGCCGAAGACCTTGCCGGCCTTGTTCTTGAAGCCGATGTAGTTGTGGGGCGGCGGGGCGATGTCGGGGGAGTTGGTGACCTTGATGAGCCCGCACGCGTCGTTGTCGTTGGGGTTGGCCTCGGTCTTGTAGGCGTCTTGATAGACGTTGACGCGCATGCAGAGGTACTTGTGCGTTGCCTGCGCGTTGACGGGCACCTGCACCTTCCAGTTCTTGCGCTCGTAGGTCTTACCTGTGGCGAGCGCCGGGAATTTCGTGCCGATCGCGTGGCTGACGATGTCCTTGGCGTCGATCTTGTTGTCTTCGGAGGCGTAAAAGCGCACGTAGACGAACGACGCGGCCTTGCCCTTGTTGGTGTACGACAAGTCCATGTACGCGTACTGGCCCGCCTTGACGGGGCTGGTGTTGATGAGCTTGAGGAAGTTGGCCTTGAAGTCGGGCAGCAGGAATTTCACCGGCACGCACTTGTCGTTGTTGGCCTTGTACTTGTCCTGGGCGTGCTCGACGCGCACGCAGACGTGGGTCTTGCCCGTCACCATCTCCGGCTTGCCAATCGACACGCCGATGTCCATGTACGACTCGGGTTTCTTGGGCGCGCCGATGTTGTAGCCCTTCCACTTGTTGCCGTAGAGCACGGTGTCTTTCGCGTCGATAACCCCGTCGGCGGACAGGTAGATCTTGTAGGTCATGATGCCCTTGTAGCCGCCCGCGTACGGCTTGCCGTCGTTGCGGACGGTCAGGCGGACGTGCAGCGGACCGGGAATCGGGATCAGCGTGGTCTTGGGCACAACCGACACGATCTTGTAGTCGAGCGGGCCGATGCAGCCCTTGATCTGGCTGTGTGCGCATTTGCCCTTGCCGGCGGTCACCTCGCAGCTGTCCTTGGTGCAGCTGTTGTTGTCGTTGCACTGGGGCCCGCTCGTGCAGACCTTGCAGCCGGGAATCGGCGCGTACTTGCAGGCGAGCGTCTTGGGGTCGCAGCTATCGGACGTGCACAGGTTGTTGTCGTTGCACTTGGGCTTGGAGCCTGCGCAGGCGCCGTTGGTGCATTTTTCGCCGAGCGTGCACTTGTTGCCGTCGTCGCACGGCCCGTTCATCGGGGTCTTGGTGCAGCCCTTCTTCGGGTCGCAGGCGTCCTTGGTGCAGGCGTTGCCGTCGTCGCATTTCACAGCCGCGCCGCCGACGCACTTGCCGGCTTTGCAGGTGTCGATGGCGCCGCTGGTGCCGGTGCAGTGGTTGCCGTCGCTGCAGGCCTTGTTGATCGGCTTGTTGGTGCAGCCGTTGCTGGCGTCGCAGGAGTCGGCGGTGCACGTCTCGTTGTCGTCGCAGCCCTGGCCCTTGAGGTTTTGGCACGTCGCCTTGCCGTTGATGACCTTGCACACGTCCTTGGTGCACTTGTCGCCGTCGTTGCAGTCCTTCTGGCCGGTGCCCGCGCACTTGCCCTTGGCGCAAGCGTCCTTGGTCGTGCACGGGTTGCCGTCGTTGCAGCCGGCGCTGTTGGGCGTGTACATGCAGCCCTTCTTGGCGTCGCACTTGGCGTCAAAGCAGGTCTTGCCCTCGCATTTCTTGGCCAGACCCGCCGCGCACTTGCCGGCCTTGCAGACCTCGACGCCGTTGCACATGTCGCCGTCGTCGCAGATTGGACCCTTGGGCGTCAGCGCGTCGTCGACCTTGCCGTTGCAGTCGTTGTCGATGCCGTCGCACTTCTCGACGCCGCCGTTGGTGGGCTTGCAGTCGGTCCACTGGCAGCCGGGCGCCATCTTGCAGCCCTGCTGATTGGGCGCCTTGGCGCACGTGTTCTTCTGCGCAAAACCGGTGCACTGCGTGGGCGTCCAGGCACACTTGATCGTCTTATGTCCGGCGCATTGGGCCGGCGACTTGAGGTTGTGGCAGGAGTTGACGAAGACGCACTTGTTGCCAAACCACTTGCAGCCCATGTGCTTGCCGCTGAGGCACTTGGACGGGTTGTTGAGCTTGGGACACTGGCCGGCCGCGATGAGGTTGACCGGGCTGCATTTGCCCCCGGCGGCCTTGCAGCCAGGATCGGCCGCGCACTGGTTCCAGTCGTTCATGTTCGCGTAAAGGCCGCACAGGAGCGTGCCCTTGCAAGACTTGGTGGCCGCACCGCTGGACGAGCCGCCGCTGGACCCGGCGTCGACACCGCCCGACGAACCGCCGCTCGTGGACCCCGCGTCGGTGCCGCCGGAGCTGGATCCACCGCTGGATGATGTCGAAGACCCCGCGTCGGTGCCGCCGGAGCTGGACCCGCCGCTGGATGATGTCGAAGACCCCGCGTCGGTGCCGCCGGAGCTGGACCCGCCGCTGGATGATGTCGAAGACCCCGCGTCCGACCCACCGCTGGAGCTGGAAACGCCGTCGCCCGCCCCGCTGTCGGACTGCTGCGTGTCGCCCGTGACGGTCGGCGTGGTGCCGCTGTCGTCGACGTCACTGCCGCATCCGGCGGTGATCAGCGCGAGGGCGGCGAGACAGGAAAAGATGGCGTGGCGGCGAAGGTGCATGGCGGGCTCCTCGGCACGGATATGCCGTTGTCACGACAACCATACGAAGTCTCGGGACGCGCAGGTCCCTACAGACTTCTTACATGGCGGGTGGTTGTTCGTTCAGGGGCCGGGCCGGGAACCCGCGGAGGATGGGCCGTATGCCAGTTTCCCCTACATGGCAAAATAAGCTTCAGGGCCACCGGCGGTTGATTTCGGCGTTCATGGCGTCGGCCTGCCCTTTTTGCCCCGTGGCGCGGGTGATATCGGCTCGCAGCTGCATCGCGCGGCGGATGACGAGTCCGCGACTGCTGTCGAAGTGGCGGGGGGCGATCACGCGTTCGCAAAACCGCAGCGCGTCGCGATAATTGCCGGCGGCGGCTTCTGCGCGGGCTCGGGCCTCGAAAAGCGGGAAGAGCACGTTGGTGTTCACCTTGCCGAAGTGCAAGCCGTCGTTCTCGGTGATCGGCTGCAAGCGCGCGAGGACGTCATCGAGGCCGGAAGCTGGCGCCGTTTGCGCGTCGACCTGCCAAACAGCCCGAATTTGCGCGGCCGTCGTGATGGCGAAGTGCGGAGAGCCGGAACCGAGGGGATAGTCGGAGGCATCGGGCGCTTTTCCGGCGAGGGAACTGGCGACCCCGCGCACGAACGCGACATCGCCGGCCCAACGTGCCTCCGGGGCGCTTGATGTGGCGGCGACAACACGGGTCAGGACGCGATCGGCGAGCTCACCATCGGCGGTGCTGAGCGCGAGATTGGCGGCGTCCACCGCGAGTGTTCCGAGGCGACCGAGGCGTTGTTCAGCGCCGCCCGGATAGCCCTCGATCGCGGCGAGATACAAGGCGCGCGCTTCGTCCCAGCGTCCGGCATGAAGCAACACACCGGCGACGTAGTAGTCGCGCCGCGGCCCGGCCCCGAGCTGGTCATAGGCCGTCATCGCCCGCTCGAATTCCCACAGCAGCGTGTAGAGGTCGCCCTTGAACTGGAAGAACTCCTTTTCGCGGCCCGGATGCTCCGTTTCCAGCTCCAACACGCGGTCGAGGGCGTCCCGGTAGCGGCGCTCCCCGATCCACTGCTCGATGTCGAACATGTCGAGCAACACGCCGTCGGGGGCATGGGCGATGTAGCTGTCGATCACGTCTTCGGCGTCGTCGACACGGCCGAGGATATAGAGCTTCTCAAGCAGGCGGTTGACGGCGGGTTCGAAGGCAGGCCAGCGGTCGAGGATGGCCATGAAGACCTCTTCTGCTTCGGCCCAGCGATCGGCTCGAAAGAGCATGCGGCCCAGCATTTGGTGCCCGGCGAGGTCGTCGGGATACGCCGCCAGATGAGCCTGCATGGCCGGGACGAGGTCGTTGGACCGCCCCTCGGAGATCGCGGCGATGGCTCCGACGAACGTCTGGGCGAAGGGGGAAAGCGCCTTGCCGACCAGCTTGCGGGCCGCCTTGTAGCCTTTCTTGCGGCTGTCGAAGAGCACGAGCACGGCGGCGCGCGCGGCGAGATCGAGGTCGGTCTTGTTGCGCAGCGCGGCCTTCTTGGCGATATCGGCGGCGCGTTCGACCCGTCCGGCGGCGAGCAGCTCGTCGGTGCCAGCGATAAAACCGGGCAGGCGCCCATCGTCGGCCGGCGCAATTGGCGCTCCTTCGGCCATGGTGACGTCGAAATGGCCGACCACCTGCTCGTTGATGGCGGCCCCGGCGGCGATCGTGTCGTCGAGCCCGGGCTCCGACCCCTTGCCCATGCCGATCATCGTGTCGGCGTGCAGTTCATCGGGCGCAAACGTCGGCGCGGAGGCGTCGTCGCTCACCGGCGTGATCACGACCTTGGGTGTCGCTACGCCGGCCCCGAGTGGACCGCTGTCGATCTCCGGGCTTGAAGTCGGGCTGCCGTACACGCCGGTTTGGCGAGCGCCGCCATCGGACACGGCCTCGAGCATGGATTGGGCGTCTGGGAAGCGGTCGTCGCGGTTCTTGGCCAGTCCGGTGAGCACGGCACGTTGCAGCCAGCCGGGGGCGCGAGCGAGGGGCGCCGGGTCGGGCAGCTCGGTGAGGACGCGCGACAGCAGCCCGCCGTAGGTGCCGCCGGTAAATGGCGTGCGGTTGGCGATGCACTCGTAGAGCACGGCCGCGACCGAGTACAGGTCGGCGCGTCGGTCGATGTCGCTGCCCTTGATCTGCTCGGGCGACATGTACAGCGGCGTGCCCATGATGGCGCCGGTGTGGGTCAGCGACATCTCGCCTTCGAGATCGCTGCGGGCCAGGCCGAAGTCGAGCAGCTTGACGTGCACGGCGGACGACGCGTCGGGCAGGAAGATGTTGTCGGGCTTGATGTCGCGGTGGATGACGCCCTGGTCGTGCACGACGGCGAGGGGCTGGAGGATGCCGCGGGCGAGCTCGATGACCCCGGCGATGGTGACACCGCCTTTGCGGAGGCGTTCTCGGAGGCTCAGTCCGCGCAGCAGCTCCATGACGAGGAAGGGGTGGCCGGCGCTGTCAAAGCCGAGATCGAAGACCTCGACGACGCCCGGGTGGCCAGTGGCGGCGGCGGTGCGGGCCTCGCGCAGGAAACGTTGGACGACCGTGCGGTTGGCGGCGCCTTGTTCGTTGAGCTGTTTGAGCGCGAACTGCCGGCCGAGCGCGTGGTGTTCAACGACGTAGACATCGCCCATTCCCCCCGACCCAAGGTGGCGGACGACGCGATACCGCTCGGCGACGAGGTCACCTGTTGAGAGGCGAAGATCGGGCATGGACGCGGGGTGGATGGGCTTGGACGATTCAGTGGTACCGATTTACCACGCGTCATGGTGGCCGTCGAACCGTCGCCGCTACAGGCAGCAGGCGTAGCCGTATTTGCTCGTGTGTGAGTGGTTATCACCGACGCTGCCGACCGCCACCGCGGCTTGGCTGCTGTCGTTGTCGCTGTACGACGCGGTCCACATGTTCGCTGTCACCTTCTTGTTGTGGCGCAGCACCATCACCTGGCTCATCGAGCAGACCTGGGCGTTGCGCTTGGCGCAGTCGGAGGTGACCTGCATCCAGTTGAAGCTGTTGCTGTTGGCGATGTGGACCGCGCAGACGCCGCCGATGCGGGCGACCGGGCAGCTGCTCTTGTCGGTGCGTTGGGTGGCGCAGCAAGCGAAACCGTAGTGTGAGTTGATCGACGGGTTGTCGCTGGTAGCGCCGATCGCGATGTTGCACTGGCCGCCGTCGTTGTCGCTGTGATCGCTCGCCCAGACCTTGGCGGTGACGACCTTGTTGTCGCGCAGGATCTGGTACTCGGATTTGCTGCAGAGGTCGGCGCCCATGCCCGCGCACCAGCGGGCGGCTTGTCGCCAATACACGTTCTGCGAGTTGTGCACGTAGACCACGCGAACACCGCCTACGATCTTATCGGTCGGGCGCTTGGGCGTGATGTTGTAGCAGCACGGGACCTGCCAGCCGCTTGTCCAGCTGTGGTTGTCGCCGGTGCCGCCGTTGGCTTCGGACCATTGGCCGCTGTCGTTGTCGGCGAAGGAGTTGGTCCAGTTGGCGGTCGAGTCGAGCATATGACTGCGGCGCAGGACCCAGGACTGGCTGTCGGTGCACAGGTCGGCGTGGCGGCCGGCGCAGTGCAGGGACGCGTCGCGGAAGTTGCGGTTGCCGGCGAAGACGTCGGCGAGGCAGACACCGTCGACGATGACGCCCGGCGGCGGGCAGTGGGAGCGTCGCAGCGAAACCCAGCTGCCGTTTTCGCAGAGCTGCAGGCTGTTGTCCTTGTTCTTGCGCAGCAGGCCCTCGGATTCGGCGTCGCACGTGGCGTTGCTTGCCCCGATCTGGACGCCGCCACCGGCGATGAGCTTGCCCTTGACCTGGATCTTGCTGTTCGAGGTGGTGAGCAGCGCGATGGACCAGTCCTTGATCTCGCCGTCGAACTTGTTGTCCTTGAAGGTGCTGTCGACGACCGTGAGCTTCCAGTTGCCCTTGGGGTTTTTGCCCGACCAGGCCTCAAGGAAGCCCGACACCGGTTTGGTGGGCGGGAACGCGGCTTTGTAGGCACCGCCCTTGGCCGATTTGTCGAAGAGTACGTATTTGCCGCCGGCCGGATCGGACATGTGCACGACGATCGTGCCGACTTCGCTGTTGGTGAACTCGAGCGTCACGGTGATTTTTTCGACGGTGCCGAGGTCGGGAACCGTGATGGTCGTGCTGAGGCCGTTGGGGTTGTTGTCGGGGATGGGGATGGGCGTCTTGGCTTTGAAGACGTCGACGAATTGGTTGTCGATCGCGCCGTTGCTGACCTGGGCGAGGTTGCCGCCGGACACGCTCGCCTGCGCCTTGACGCAGATCGCGTCGCCGTTGCCGTCGATGCCGGCCATAACCAGCCCGGAAGCGCACTTGGTCGCGCCGGCTTTGACGCCGGTGAGCTTGCTGCCGTCGCCCACGAACTGCTTGCCCGCGATGATGCCACCGGCGATCACGTCACCGGCCGAGGTGAGCTTGCCGACCGACAGCGCGTTGCCGCCCATGTTGACGTCGCCGTTCCACTTGATCGCCGACGATGTGACGCAGCCGGTGCACGACAGGCCCTCCGCCGTGGTGGCGACCTTGGCGCGCATCGCAAAGGCCACCGCATGCAGGCGCTCGCGCGGCGCTTCGGGGTTGGTGCCGACCTGGATGCCGAGCCAGACCTGGGGCGGCGTGTTCAGGGCCGTGTTGCTGATCGTGGTCTTGGATCCCAGCGTGTGCGAGAAGCGGCCGCTCTTGATCGCGAGCTGCACGTCTTTTTCGGTCCAAAACGGGGTCGCCGCGGTCTTGGAGCCGTACAGCTTGAAGGTCAGCGTGTAGTTGCCGTCGGCCACCGCGCCGCCGGTCGGGTTGGTCATCGCGCCTTCGAGCAGCAGCGTCGTGGGCACGGCGGCGAGCGCTGGGGTCGCGAAAAGGAGCACGAGCAAGGTGGCCGCGAGGCGGGCGAACGTGGCAGTAGTCGGGCGCATGGCGGTCCTTGGCGGTGGGCAGATGTATGCTGACGTTGCACATGGTCGCGGATCGGCGGGGTCTGTTTCAAGCTGGTCCCGTTGTGCGTACTGGCGTTGTGAGCCGGGAACGACCATCCTCTTGCCCTGCTCGGTCTGCTCAAATGGCTTTCTTTGGAGTTCTCATGCGCGTTCTCGCAGCCCCTTCCGCTCAAAAGACCCGTCGAATCGCGACGTCATCGGCGATGACCGTGGCCTGTCTGGTCGCCGTCGCGCTGTTCACGATGCCTGCTCAATCCGCCGACGCAGCTGTGCCGACATCGGTCGTGATCGACGGCGTGCTCTCGGGCACGGGCGGCGGGCCGGTGGCTGACGGCACCTACAAGATCACGTTCGCGCTGTATGCGGCGGCGTCCGGCGGCTCGCCCGCGTGGAAAGAAGGACCGGTCAACGTCGCGATCAAGGGCGGTCGGTTCAGCTACCCGCTCGGCGCGACCAAGGCGATCACCGCCGCGGCGCTTGGCAACCTCAAGACGGCGTGGCTCGGCATGAAGATCGACGCCGATTCCGAGTTGCCCCGTCGCCCGTTGCGCAGCGTCCCCTACGCGTCGATCGCGCAGGCCGCCAACTCGCTGGCTTGTTCGGGCTGCATCGGCGCCAAGAACGTCGCCAACGGCGCGATCGCCGCGGCCAAGGTCGGGTTCGCCTACGCCGGCTCGATCACCAAGGGCGGCCCGGCGGCCAACCTCGCGTGCACCGGCTGCGTGTCGGTCAAAGAGATGAAGTTCGACGGCGACGTCAACCTCGGATCCCACACGTTGACCGCCGCCAAGGTCACCAGCACCAGCGACGTCATCGCCAAGGGCACGATCGCCGCCAAGCAGTTCATCGGTGACGGCAGCAAGCTCACCGGCATCAAGACGCCATCGGGCGCCTGCGCCAAGGCGGGTGAAGTCGTCAAGGGCATCAAGGCCGACGGCAGCCTCATCTGCGTCAAGGCGATGGACCCCAAGGCGCTGCCCGGCGACGGCATCGACGAGATCTCCAACGGGCTCATCAACAACCAGTTCCAAAACACCGACTGCGGCACGGCCAACGTCGGCATCCCCGACAACAACCCGGTCGGTGTGGCGGATACGCTCACGTTCGGCGACTACGGGCTCGCGCAGAAGATCAACGTCTCGCTGCATCTGACCAACAGCGATCTCAAGTCGGTCATCGTCAAGCTGTACGACCCCAACAACAAAGAGTACGTGCTCTTCAACAAGGGCAAGTCGGGCACGGTCATCAACACCCTCTACCCGAGCACGACCAAGCCGGTGAGCGGCGACCTGAACACCTGGGTCAACAAGAACCCGAAAGGCAAATGGCGCCTGCTGGTGTCGGACGGCTCCTTCAAGGACAACAAGATCGACGGCGCGATCGTCAAATGGTGCATCAACATCCAGACGCTCAGCAGCAAGAAGATCCAGGTCAAGGGCGATCTCATCGTCGACGGCACGATGTCGTTTGGAAAGGGCGGCAAGGTCGATGGCGTCGTCAACTTCGAGCAGCCGGTCGTCTTCAAAGACAAGGTCACGTTCGAGAACAAGTGGTGCCCGACCCAGCCCAACGGCCAGAAGTCGCTGGTCATCGGCGGCGTCTGCACGCCCGGCATCGCGACCTACCGCACCTGGAGCCAGGCGGTCGAATACTGTCGGGCCAAGCGCGCTGACCTGTGCTCGGACGCCCACGCGCTGGTGCTGCGGCGTCACGGCTACATCGGCGACTACACCAACTACGGAAACTGGACCAACTCGTACGCGGACAATGACAGCGGCGTGCACAACGAGGCGACCGGCAACGTCGGAGATGACCACGGCACGGGCAGCCGCTACGGCGCGCCTTGCTGCTACCACAGCACCCCGCCGCGTTCGACCGACCAGATCGTCAAGATGAAGGCGTCCGACAAGGGCATCCGCGTGGTGCACATCCACAACGTCGCCGACACGTCGTTCCAATACGCGGCCGCGTTCTGCTCGCGGCTCAACGCCGACGTCTGCAACAAGTCCGAGTACGTCTACATCCGCTCAGCCGGCAAGATCACCGTCGCGCCGCTGTGGCCCAACGACGGCCAGGACACCGACGGCGCGTCCGAGTACGGCACGAGCGGCCACAAGTCGAACATGGCCAACGATGTGCACTTCTACTACCCGTACGGTTTTGCGTGCTGCGCTTCGACCCGCAAGACCACCGCGTGCCCGGCCGGCACCAAGGACACCAAGGGCGTCTGCTGGCTCAAGGTCAACAACAGCGGCTCCAACTGGATCAACGCGGCTCGCGACTGCGGCTCGCTCGGCGGTCACGTGTGCACCGTTTCGCAGAGCTCGGTGCTGCGCAAAGCCGGCATCATCACCAAGTCGGGCAACTGGTCGGCGGGCTTCAACGACTGCGACGGCCAGTGCAGCGGCAGCGACGGCATCGGCAACGCCAGCAACAACCTCAACCCGAACAGCAACTACGGCTACGCCTGCTGCGTTCGGTAGGTTCGCGTCATTTTGTGGCGAGGGCCGCGTCAAAGAGCTCTTTGGCGAGGTCCGGTCCGCCCTGGGCGAGGATCTCGCGGATGCCGGTGGGCGACGTCACGTTCACTTCGGTCAGCTTCTCGCCGATGAGATCGATGCCGACGAAGATGTGTCCGGCGTCTCGCAGCGGTTTTTCGAGCCTATCGCAGACCGCTTGCTCCGCTTCGGTGAGGGGGACGTAGTGAACGGCCGCGCCGACGTGGATATTGCCGCGCAGATCGTCACCGGGAGGCACCCGCAGCAGGCCACCGCGCGCGACGCCGTTGACGAGGATGACGCGCTTGTCGCCTTCGCGAGCGGCGGGCAGGTATTGCTGCACGAGGATGATGTCGCGGCCGTTGTGGGTGCTGATCTCGACCAGTGAGCGCGCGTTGAGGTCGCCGGGATGGAGCGCGACGATGCCGTTGCCGCCCGAGAACGCCAGCGGCTTGATAACGCACGAGCCGACCTCGGCGTGAAAGTCGAGCACCTGGCGCATGTCGCGGGTGGCGATGCAGCGCGGGCTGACGTCGGGAAAACGCAGCACGGCGAGCTTCTCGTTCCAGTCGCGCAGGCCTTGGGGGTTGTTGACGACGCGGGTGCTGGTCGGCGCGAGATCGAGGATCCAGGTGGCGGCGACGTAGTTGAGGTCGAACGGCGGGTCTTTGCGCATCCAGACGGTGGCGAAGTCGGCAAGGGGGCGCTCTTGGATGTCGCCGAGCGTGAAGTGGTCGCCGACAACCTCGCGGACGATCGTGGGCCGGCAGCGCGCAAAGCCGTCGCCGTCGCGGGCGATCAGGCCGTCGGTGTCGCAGCTGAACACGGCGTCACCGCGCTGCTGGGCGTGCAGCATCAATCCAAAAGACGAGTCCTGGTCGATCCGCATCCGGTCGATGGGATCGGCGACGAAGAGGTGGCTGGTCATGGCGTGTCCGAAGCCTGGTCGGGCGCGTCGGTCGGGGTTGGCGCCGGTGGCGGTGGTGGCGGCGGGGCGGCCTGGATCGGCGTGGCGTTTTCGGCGAGGTGGGCGGCGACGATGCCCTTGAGCTCCTCGGCTTCGGTGTCGGTTTCGGCGACCGCCGCGTACTCGAGCAGCAGCGGATGGGTGCCGCCCTTGAGGAACGACCGATCGCGGCCGAGCCGACCCACGAAGATGCGGACATCGCCCGGTTCAACCGGCGTTTGGATGATCGTCGGTAAAAATCGCGAGGCGCCTTCACCCGAACCATCGCGGAGGAAAACAAACGTGTAGCCGCCCACTGAGGGAACGACGCGAACAGCCTGCGCGCGGACGGCGATGATGCGGTTGTCGAGCTCGGCGGCGCGGATATGCAGCTCTGCGATGTCGTGGTCCGCCTTTTCGATCTCCGGCAGCGTCAACTCGAGATCGGTTTCGGTGACCCCGCCGGCCGGCATCATCGGGTGCACCACCGACTGTTCCGCGACATCGATGTGCGCCACGAGCTCGCCGGTGACCTGGGCGGCAAAGAGCGCGGTAACGACCGATTCGGGCACTACGGCGCGGTCGAGGTCGTGGCCGGGGACGTATTCGGTGACGGTGATCTTGGCGCCATCGGGAACGCGGAGCATCGGCGCGGCGATCCATCCGGTCGACGCTTCGTCTTTGACCTTCAACCACGCATAGCCGTGGGTCAGCACGCTGGTCACAACGGTGAGCTCGAGCTTGCCGCGGTACTCGTCATTGAGCGCGTTGGAAAGGGTCGGCTTGACGTCGTCGGCCGGCGGCGGCGGGTTGATGGCGGCGTCGGTTTGTTGCTTGTGGACCGTGTGCGGGTGCAGCTCCTTTTCCTTGCAGCCCACCGTGGCGACGGCGATGCAGACAGCGGTGAGCAGCAGGCTTGCGGCGTCGAAGCGACGGATTGGCGACACGGGCATGGGATCGTTTTATGCTCGATGGCGGAGGCTGGCAATCTTTGCGCGGACGACCAGCAAGACGCACGCTTGCGTCATGGCGAGGACCATCACAGCGATAGTGGCTTGTTTGCGCGGCGCGATGACCGCGGCGCTCGTCGCGCTGATGCTGGGCGCCTGTACGTCGGACACGGTCGCCTCGTCGCCGGACACAAGCGCGGCCGCGGACGCTTCGGACAGCTCGGCTGACGTAGCGGTGGCGGCCTGCGAAGGACCTGCGCCGCTGGCCTGGCCAACCAAGATCAACGATCCGCCACCCTGCGCCGAAAAAGCGGCCGGACTGGCGCTGCCGGCTGGCGTCACAGCGATCGAAACGGGCGGGATTCGCCTGCGGCCGTCCGGTTACATGCAGCCGATCGGCGAGCTGGAGAAGGTCGCGATCGAGGTGCTCGCGAAAAACGGGGGCGTCGACGAGACGTTCACCGGCAAGATGCGCCTGCAGACAACAACGGACACGCAGCTCACCGCCGGTACACCGGTTGGCGGGCTCGGCTCGGTCGTGCAAATCGGCATCCTGCAGGGGCGCGCGGTGGTGGGCGTCAAGCAGCTCGCGGCCGGAAAGGGCAGCATCAAGGCGAGCCTCGTCGACGATCCCCGGACCGGTTCGGTCACGCTCTTCGGCTACAGCAGCAAGCTGCCGATCTGGCGCATCGCGATCGACGACAAGGACTGGCAGGAGCTCATCGCCAACCCGAAAAAGCGCATCTTCAAGAAGATCATCCTCGAGGCGGAGGGCGACAAATTCTCGGCGTCTATCCGCCTCCATGGTGGCTCCAGCAGGCTGTATCCCAAGAAGAGCCTGCGGGTGAATTTGAGCGGCGCGGCGCTCGCGGACGGCACGCGACAGGTGGTGCTGCGTGCGGAATGGCGCGACAAGACGATGTTGCGGCTCTACCTGGGGTTCGCAGTGCTGCGTGAGCTGACGACCCTGCCGGCGTCCGACGTTTCATTTGTGCACCTGCGGCGGACCGACGGCACGTTCATCGGGTTGATGGCCCGCACCGAACGCATCGACGGCCGCTACCTGCAAAAACGCGGCTACGACCCCGACGGCCATCTCTTCGAGGCCGATCCACCCTTCGAACTCGCGGTGCCGGGCGGCAACCTGACCCCCGTCTCGCTGCCCGAGGCGTACACGATGATCTACCAACGCCACGGCGGCGATGGCGGCTACACCTCGCTTATCGAGCTCATCGAACAGACCTTGCAGCTGCCCGAGATGGCGTTCATCCAGACGCTGCCCGACGCCGTCAAGCTCGAGCACCTGCAGGCCTACATCGCGGTGATGGCCGCGATCCAAAACCACGATCACGTCAAGAAGAACTACTACCTGTATCGCGACGACAAAGGGCCCGATTGCCGGTGGGAGATGCTGGCCTGGGACCTCGACCTGAGCTTCGGCCACACGTGGACGCCCGAAGAGCAGCTGCTGGGCGAAACCATCCATACCGACGGGGATCCGCTGGCCGGGCGCTACATCGGCAATCTCTTCTTCAACCGGCTCATCGATCGCGTCGTGCAACATCCGCCGTGGCGAAAAGGCGTCGCCGCCGCGTTGACGAAGCTGCTGCAGGGGTTTACCGAGGAGTTCGTGCAAAGGCGGATCGACGATGTGGTGTGCAGGGTGAGACAAGACCTGCTGGCCGACCGCAACAAGCGCGCAAGCAACGGGGAATTGACGACCCGAATCGGCGAGTTGAAGCAGTACGTGAAGGGGCGGCGCGCGTTCCTCGCCAAGTGGTCCAAGTCGCTGTAGTGGTCCGATTCAGGAGTTCTGACGAGTTGCCGGCCGTGCGTCGGACCACTAGCTTCCATCTGCAAGGGGCCTCGCAGGGGAGGCCCCTCGGCCCGCGTTGTTTGGCAGCAGTGGGCGTCGTTTTCGTGCCTCACCCCAACCTCCGCTGCGCGGCTGTATCTCGTTGCCGTCGACTGATCGTCTCCCTGCAACGAGACAGTAGTGGTCCGATTCAGGAGTTCTGATGAGCAGACATCCGGCCAGCTGGATGCAGCAGCTCGATAGCGAGCGGGTGGACGCGGTGGCGGCGCTGGCGGTCACGCGGCTGCACGAGCTGGCGGAGTTGGACGAAACGGGCTGGGCAGAGGCGGCGTGGCAGCGGGTCGCGTCGTGGCTCGAAGCGGACGGACTTGTGGCCAAGACGGCGCAACACGGCGTTTGTCGCTACCAGCTTGCGACGGTGCGGGCGGCGCAGCCAGCGTTCGCGGCCAACCAACGGCAGGCGCTCCTGGTGACCGCGCGGCTGGTCCCGACACGAGGCCGCAGCGGCACCAAGACGACGGCGGTGGGACGGGCGATCGCGCGCGGCGGATGGTTGACGGCGCTGGCCGTGACCGCGGCGGGAGCCCTGGCCCGATGGCAGGACGATGACGGCTTGATCGCGGGGCGGGATATGACCTTGTCGATCGAGCTCACCGACCCGGTCGATCGCGGTGATACGGTGGATCGCGGTGATACGGTCGAGCTCGTCGACCCGGTCGATCGCGGTGATACGGCCGATCGCGGTGATCTGCCGGACCAAGGCGATGCGGCCGCTCCGGGTGATCTCGGTGGCCCAGGCGGCGACTCGGATGTTTCGCAGCCGGTTTTTGATGCGCTGGCGACGGCGGCGGCCGCGATCGGTGGGATCGGCGGGTGGTCACTGCAGACCGGCAAGCGCGTCGTGTATCCGATCCCGATCGCGCAAAAAGGCCTGCTGAGCGTGCGCTTGTCGGTGCGCGGCGAGGCGATCGACGGCGCGATCCCCACGGGCGAGTCCGCCGTGGACAAGGTCCGCACAACGCTGGACTCGGTTGTATCCATAGCGCGACCGTGGCGAGCGACGACGAGCGCCAAGGCTTTCGTGACCACGCTCGCCGACAACGCCGGGGTCGGTAAGGCGCTCGCGTGGCGCGCGTTGCTCGGTGGCGGACCGTGGCGTCGGGTGTTGGCGCGTTTTCCCAACGCCGATCGCTCGCTGCTCGACACGCTTTTCCACGACACGGTGACCGCCGTGGCCGTTCGATCGCCGGCTGATGGCGGGGGCGCTGGCCAGGTGGAGATCGACGGTCGCCTGTTGCCGGGCACGGAGCGCGAACCCTTTCTTGCCGCGCTGAGAAAGGCGCTGCCCGATGAGGTACAGATCGAGGTCTTGCAGCGACGACCCGCGATGGAGGCTACCCAGCATCATCCGCTGGCCCGCGAGCTGTTTGCCGCGATCGACCGTTGCGCGCCCCAGTCTCGTGTCGCCCCGATGTTGCTGCCCGGCCACTGCGATTCGCTCGGTTGGCGGCAGTCGACGGTGCCGTGTTTTGGATACGCACCCCTGCGCGTGGCCGACTCGTGCGACTTTCTGCGCGACTGGACCCGCGGCACCGTCGTTGTCGATGACGATGGGCTGCGCTTTGGGGCGCGGGCGTTCATCGATGGGGCGCTCGGCTTTTGCGTCCAGGGGTGAATGTCCATCGACAACGGCTTGTCCGTGCGCTCCTGGCGCTCGGCGCGCTGCTGTTTTCGGCGACGTTGTTGGGCTCGGTGCCCGCGTCTGCTACCTCGCAAGAACGCGCCCGCTTCGACGCGCTGAGCAGCAAGCTCCGCGGCTCCAAACCAACCGCGGGCGCGCTCGGCCCGATCCTCGAGCTCGTCACGTTCGCCGACACGGTGCCAGCCAAGGTGCGGACGGCTCGGCTCGCCGCGGTCGCCAAGCTGTGGCGCAGACCCGGGCTGCGCCCGACGGCGACGTCCATCGCGTTGGACCTGGCGCTGCAAAAAGCCGCCCTGGATAGCGGCGACGCGAAATGGACGACTTTGCCGGGCGCGGTGACGGCGTGGAGCTGGCTCGGGCCGCTGCCGTCCGGCGCTGGAACGGCGTTTTCGCGGTTTTCCGACCGGGACACCTCGGTCGCTCGCCGCAACAACGTCGCTGGCCGAGACGGGCCGGTGTCGTGGCGGCCCGTACCGGCTCATTGGCGCGGGCACGCGCGGTTCGCCGAGGTCGTTGAGCGACCGGCGGACGCCATCGTCTATGCCGAATCGTGGGTGCGGCTGCGGGCGGCGACCGAAGTCGACATCGTCGCCGTCACCACGGGCCAGGCGCGCGTTGCCGTCGACGGAAAAATCATCGGCACCGTTGCCAAGCGGTCCGCTGGGGACCGACCGGACGCGACCTTGCCCTCGTTCACGTGGTCGCGCGTCGGACTCTCGGTGGGTTGGCACGTGATCCGCGTCAAGCTCAGCGACTCCGACGGCGCGCTTGGCTTGCAGGTCTTGTTGGCGCCCGCGAATCGGCGCGCGCTCGTAGAAAACACCGCGCAGCCGCCGCCAAGCTCGACGGGGCAGGTGACAAAGGCGACCCGTGTCGCATGGTTCGAGCCGCTGATAGCCCTTGCGCGTAAGGGAGACGGAGCGGCGCTGTCGGCGTTGGCCGCGATGAGTCGGCACGGCTGGTCCGAGGCCGCCAGCGACGCGGTTCAGAAGGTGCTGGCAGAGGCGAAGAGCCTCGACGCGCGGCTGGCCTGGGCGCTTTGGGCCGCAGCTCCCGGAGACCGCGCTACGCGCCTTGCTACCGTGAAAACGACGCCTGGAAGCTGGTCGGCAACCGATGCTTTGCTGGCTCGCAGCCGCGCCATGGTGGAGCTCGAGCGGGCCGCCGATGTGCATCGCCGCTGGCAAGCGCTCGCCGCGTCTTCTGGAGATCCTGCCGCCAGGTCCGTCCGCGCCTGTGCGCAGCGCGTCGATCTGTGGCTGCAGCTGGGCGCCGACACGGCCGCGTGGCTACAGGCCCGCCGGTGCGCGAAGAAATGGCCTCGGGCGCCTCGGGCGCTGGCCGTCCTGTCCCGCGTCGCCCAGGCCCGGGATCACCTGGCCCTGGCGGTCGCGATCGAGCGCCGCTTGATGGCCTTGCATCCCGGATCTGCGCGCCATTTTCTGCAGTGGCTCATCGTTTCGACCACCGTCTCGGCCCCTCGCGGCGCCGCGTTGGATGCGTTGGTCAACCAGGCGATGACCCGCCCTGACCGCCGACGCGGCGTCGAAATCCTCGCCAGGACCCTGACGGCGCAAGCGCGACTCCCCCTCGCCCGCACCCTGCTGGCCCGGCTTCCGACGTGGCAATGGCGGTCGACAACGTGGGCCTTGTCGTCGCGAATCGCCGCCCGCCAAGGCGACCGAAAACGCGCCGTGAGCGACCTGCGCCACGCCATGCGGGCCGCGCCGGGGCGCACCGACTACCGCGAACGCCTGCGCCTGCTGGTGCCCGCCGCCAGGTTCTACCAACCGTACCGCCGTGACCTCATCGCGCGCGCCCGCCGCTCAACCAAGCCGGCCGTCCCGCTGCAGACCGCGTTCATCCAGACCGTCTTGCGCCACGACGGCGCGCGCCAGGCCCGCTACGAAGCCGAGGTCCTCGTGATCGGCGCAGGCGGACCGTCCGAACACGAGGTCGAGATCGACTACGTGCCGTCGCAAAGCCAGGTCGAAGTGCTCACCGCCGCGGTTGTCACCGCCAAAGGCCAGGTGCGTCGCCATGCGCAGCGTTCTCTCGACCGGGTCAGCGAAGATTGGTACGGCCTCTACTACGACCTTGAACGCATCACGCTGCGCTTCTCCGGGCTAACACCTGGGGACCGAATCGTCGTTGAGCATGTCGTGCGCGACTACGCCGCCGATCCCTTCGCGATGGTTTTCGGAGAGCTCCTGCGCCTCGCCGACACCCGGCCCATCCGCGAACAACACCTCGCGCTCGAGATCGCCGCCGGCACGCCGCTGCACCACGTCACCTGGGACGCCGGTCGGGGGCGCGCGGCACCCGCATCGCTGCGCAAGACCGGGACCCGCAAGGATCGAGACCGAACGTTTGATGTCTGGCAGCTCGACCTCGGCGCGCTCCCGGCCGTCGCCGTCGAAGCCAACATGCCGGGCGTCAGCGAGATCGCTCACTACTTGCACATGTCGTCCTTTTCCACCTGGGCCGCCGTCAGCCGATGGTACGGCGGGCTGGTCCGCCAGGCGCTCGCCAGCGCCAAGACCGATCCCGCCGTCAAACAACTCGCGCTCCGCCTCGGTCGCGGGGCCGAAAGCGACGACGAGAAGATCCGGCGCGTGTTCCACCACGTCGCCCACAAGATCCGCTATGTCGGCCTCGAATTCGGCGTGCACAGCCTGCGTCCCCACGACGTCTCCCTCGTTCTGGCGCGGCAGTTCGGCGACTGCAAAGACAAGGCGACGCTGATCGTGGCGCTGCTGGGCCACCTCGGCATCGACGCGGAAGTCGCGCTGGTGCGCACCGCCGACAACGGGCTGCTCGCCGATCCGGTCGCCTCGCTCGGCGTCTTCGATCACGCCATCGCCTGGGTCCCATCCCGCAAGCTGTGGCTCGACGCGACCCAGCAACACCACGCCGTCGGCGAGCTGCCGGCCCTCGATGCTGGCGGAATGGCGCTGCGGATCCCCCTGCACAACCGCGGCTCCAAGCCCACTTTGGTCAAGCTGCCGCGGGCACCCGGCGCCGCCAATCGCCGCGATCAACGCACGACATGGGTGCTCCAAGCCGACGGCGCCGCGACCGGTGCGACGACCGTTGACCTCACCGGGTTGCCCGCCGTCGACATGCGCACGCTGCTGCGCGACCCGGCCACCCGCAAGGAATCGCTGCAGGAACGCCTCTCCCGCAGATGGCCCGGCGCGGACGTCGAGGCGATCACCGCGCTGACCGGCGCGTCCCCTCCCGAGCCGACTACGCGCGTCGCCTACCGAACCCGCGTCCCCAGCTGGGCCCAGCGCGCGGGCGCCGAGCTGACGGCGACGCCGTTTGCCCCCGATGAGGCGCTGGTCGGGCGAATCACCGGCCAGGCCAGCCGCCAACACGACTACATCCTATCCGAAGCGTTCGATGAACAGCGTCGGCTCGTCCTCGTCGCCCCGCCCGGCTTCAAGCTCCATCCGCCGCCGCCTGCGGCCACGATCGACCGCAGCTTCGCGCGCTTTGAGCTCACGTTTGACGCAGCGGGCGACCGCGTCACCGCGAAGGTGCGCGTGCACGTCAAGCAAGCCCGCATCCCGGCCGAAGACCACGCGCGGTGGCGCGCGTTTGTGGCTGAAGTCGATCGGCTCTTGCGCGTTCGACTGCGATGGACCAGGACCGGAGGCAAGCCATGAGCTCGCCCCTTCTTGGCGTTTTCCGTCTCTCTTCGACCTGGGCCATGGTCGCCCTGGCAGCCTCGATGGCCGCCGGTTGCGCCTCGGCTCCCGTCGTCTACTCGCCCCACGTCAACCGCGCCGAGGCGCGTGCCCACGCAGACGGCGCCCTCCGAGACCCCTCGACCGCCCCCGGCGGCCACCTCGACCGCGCCTGGCTTTGCCTGCTTCACGGCGTCGATTGCCATGACCTCGTTCGGCACGCCGAGGCGGCCGTCATCAACGCGCCGGATATGCCGTTGGCCCAGCTGACGCGGGCGCTGAGCCTGCAGGTCGTTGGGTCGGTTCGCAGCCGCGCACTGGCCTGGCTGGACCTGTTGACGTGGCTCCATGCCAGCGGCGATCGCTCCGAGCGTACGGCGGCGCTGGCGACCGCAGCCCTGGAAGCTGTTGAGCGCCTTGCGGTGCGCGATCGGGCGGGGGCACAGGCCGCGATCAAGGCGCGCGGTCACACCTGCCTGGCTGCGTTGCGTCGCGACGGCACCTTGCACCGCTGGCGTCGGGTCCGCGCCCTGGCACGGGCGGTACCGGTCGCGTCGCGTCGACGGGTGCTCTCCGCGTCGCCCGCGGTCCAGCTGCGGGTCACCACCGACGCCGCGCCGTGGAATCGGCGGCCGTACACCGGGTTGCGCACGTTGCAGCGATCGCCGGCAGAGTCGGGTGGCAGCGCCATCTATGCCCGCGCGGAGCAGCCTGACCGCTACCGACTGCCCGTTCCGATCCCCGGCACCTGGGGGATTCGGGCACAGCTGCACGCACAGGCCGGCGAGCACGCCATCGTCGTGAAGGCGCCAGGACCGTTTGCGCTGTGGCTGGACGGCAAGCGACTTGCGACGGCCCTTGATGCCGACGCAGGCAGCCCGCCGCGCACGGTCCGCGTCCGTCTAACCGCGGGGTCGCATCGCGTCGTGGTCGGCGCCGGGCTGCTGACCGCGGGCAGCGGCCTCGATCTCGCCGTGCTCCGCAACGGCAACCAACCCGCCGGGAACCCGTCCCGGCGATGGCCTCCCGTGGTTGCCACCGTCGTCGCTGCCCTGTCCGCTGATGGCCACGCGGCGCGCAGCGCACTGCGCGGGCGTTTCACCGACGGACCCCTGGCCGCGATGCTGCAGCTGCGCCAGCGCGCGAGCCTCGACGACCACGCGCCACGGGCTCCGTCGTCGACCCTCGACACGCTGCTCGATCACTTCCCACAGCACGTCGATGCCCGCATCGAACGCGCCGCTCGCGCTCGCGACGCCGGTGACGGTCCGCAGGCAGCCCGCCTGCTCGCCGGCCTCGACGCGGCTGTCGACGGTCCGTCTGGGCGGAGCCCGTTGTCCGGTCGCACCGACCGCTGGCTGGAGAGCGCGCGCCAACACCTCGGCAACGGCCTCGCCGATCTCGCCCTCGCGGCCGCTCATCGCGCCACAGCCCGCCAACCCGGCGACTGCGCTGCCTGGAAGAGCGCGCTCGATGTGGCGATGGACGCGATGCAGCGGCCGGCTCTCGCACGCCTCTTCGCGCTCCGCGGAACATGCACACACCCGTCGATCGCCGCGGCCGACGCGCTCGTTGCGATCGGTCGCCCGGACGCCGCCGCGGTCGAGCTCGCCGCCGCGGCAACCATCGTGGCGCTCCGCCGTGAGGCGGCCAGCCGACTGGCCGATCTCGCTACCACACACGGAAGCGGCAACGCTTCGAGGCCAGCGCCCCCAAACGCCGCATTGCCGCCAAACGCCGCATTGCCCCCAAACGCCGCATTGCCCCCAAACGCCGCATTGCCCCCAAACGCCGCATTGCCAACGGATGCCGCGTGGCGGGCCGTCCAGACCGGGCTCGTGCATGCCAAAGCTGCCAAACGCCGCGCCGCTCGTGCGGCCCTCGATCGGTTGCTCGTCGCGCCCGGTCGCGCGTCCATGCAAACCCGCCGCAGCTACTTCTTGCTCGGCGCGCGGCCGCCGTGGCGTACGATGCGGGTTGATGGCGCGGCCGCCGTCGCGACGTGGCGAAAGCGCTGCAAAGAGGCGAACAAGGCGGCCAGCAAGCGCCCCGGCAAGGACGCCTGTTCGGGCCACGGGGCGCCGATCACCTGGGTCGTCGATCACGAAATCGTGGTCCTATTGCCCGATGGTGGCGCGATCCGCCGGGTTCACCAGGTCGCCATCGCCCACTCCGCCCGCGCCGCCGAGGCGCTCGGCGAGATCCGGGTCCCCGCAGACGCAGAACTCGTCGCCGCGCGCACCCACACCGCTGAGGGCGCCGTCTTGCTGCCCGCCGCGACCCCCGACAAGGAAACGGTCAGCCTGCGCGGTGTCGCCCCGGGGGCCGCCGTCGAGTTCATCCAGGTGCAGTTCGTCGCACCCGACGACCCGGCCACGGGCGCCACCCGCCTCACGCCTTTCATGCTCCAGTCCACGGACGGCCCGGTCGTGCAAAGCACCTACGTCGTCATGACCCGCGATCCCGGCGACCGTCCCCCGGTCGATCGCTCCCCGACCGCTCCTCCCGTCTCGATTGACCGCGTCGCCGGATGGCGCACATTCCGCTGGGAGGCGCGCGATCTCAAGCGCCTCCGCCCCGAACCGCGCACCGCTCGTCCCGCGTGGACCCGTCCCGCGGTCCGCACCCGTCGCCGCGCCACGATGGCCGGACTTATCGCCCGGTTTGACGAGACACTCGCCGCGTTCGCCCGCGCCAACGACTCCGTCCTCGCTCCCTGGCAACGCCGCGCCCGCGCCGCCGGTCATGACGCCGCCAAGTGGCGGGCCGTGGTGGCCAAGGTCGCCGCCGAGATCCGGTTTGCACGCGCCGGGGTCGCCCCCGGATCGCCCGTCGCTGCCGCCCGAAACGGCAGCGGAGATCGCGCAACACTGCTCTGGCACCTCGCCCGTCACGCCGGTCTGCGCGCATGCCTCGTCCGCTGGCAACCGCTCAACCGAACACCCGCGTACGGCGCCCCCGATCCGCGCGATTTCAGCGCGACCGTGCTTCGCCTGCACCTGCGTCCGCCCGGCGGCGCCCCGGCCACCGTTTGGATCGATCCCGGCGTCGACGGCGGCATCCTCGACTACCTGCGCCCCGGCGCTCGTGGCCGACCCGGCATCCTGCTCGGTTGCTCCACCCCCGAAAAAGACCGTCGAGTAACCTTGCCCGACGTCGGCGCTGCCCTCGATCGCCGCACCATCGCCATGCACGTGCATTGGGCGGCAAACGGCAGCGCCAAGGCCACCATCACCGACACCATGAACGGCTCCCTGGCCGCGCTGGTCCGCAGCTACCTGGCCGGCGGCAAGGAAAAACAACAAACCGTCGTGCGCGAGCTCACCAAACACGCTTTCGCGGGCTGGAATTCGAGCTTCATCGACGCGAGGTCATCGGGCAGCGAGCTGATCGTGCGTTATCGGGCCGTGCTCGCCCGCGCCGTCGACCCCAAGCGGCTCACAATCGGCCTCGCACCGGCCCGCCTTGGACGCATCTACGGCCGCCTGCCACGCCGCAAGACGCCGCTGCGTTTCGGTCACTCGCTCGCCACGGTCGTCACGCTCACCGTCACCCAGGACGGCGGCATCTTCGGCACCCTCCCGCACGCCGTGACCGCCAGCGACCCACGGGCTACATATCAGCGCACCGTTGGACTGCGCGGCCCCAAACTGCAGGTTCGCAGCGATCTGCGCGCATCCATGGGGATCGTGCCCGCCGCCGCCTATCCCGGTCTCGCCAAGACGCTGCGCATCATCGACGCCGCAGAGCTCGTCCACCTCCGCCGCAAGCTCCCCTGAACACGCGCTCCCACCCGAACCAACGCGCTATCCACCGTGCCTGACGTCCGCTGCTTTCACCCCCACGCCGAAGCCCAGGTCGCCTTCGACAACCCCGGACACGTCCCCGCAACACCCGTCCGCACGCTCGCCGCCGACCTCGACTACATGCTCGCCGTACTCGGCACGTCCAACGACGTCATCCTGGTCCGCCGCCCACCGACCGCCGAGCACATCGCCGCCCTCGCCGCCATCGGTCTGCCGACGCCCGAACCTGTCCTCGCACCCATCGACGGCCGCGTCTTGCCTCGCAAACACGCGCTCCGTGAACGTCTCGACCTCCGCCCGCGACCCTGGGCGTGGACCCCCGACACGTGCGCGTTCTTTCAGCCCTTCCGCCACGGTCAGCCCGTCGCCACCTGGGCGCCCGGCACCCGCGGTCGCTGGTCCAAGGCGTGGGCCGCCAAGCAGCTCGCCGCCGTCTACGCCACCCTCGACGCGCCCTCCCACGACAAGCTGTGCGAAGCCGTCGATATCCCCGTCGTTGCGACCGATGCCGCCGCCGCCCGCGCCGCCATCACCGCTTTGTCCCCTGCCGCCCCCACCGCGGTCGTCAAGGCGCCGTTCGCGACCGCCGGGCGCGGTGCCCTGCGTTTTTCGACCCGCTCACCCGAACTTTCCCCCTCCGAACAAGGCTGGTTGAAGCGCGCGGTCACCGAGAACGCCGTCGTTGTCGCCCCGTGGCGCGACCGCATCGCCGACCTGTCGGTCCAGCTCGACATCGATCCCGACCCGACTATCGACCCTGTGCTCGGCGTTACCGGACTGCTTTGTGACAGCCACGGCCGCTACCGAGGCAACCTCGTCAACGCTCCCGACGATGCGCACGGCTGCCACCACCTGCTGCTCGAAGTCGCCCGACGCATCGCAGCAATTGTGCGTGTTCACGGCCACCTCGGCCCCGCCGGCATCGACGCGATGGTCTTCGTCGACGCCAGCGGCCAAATCCGCTTGCAGCCGGTGCTCGAGATCAACCCGCGCCACACGATGGGCCACCTCGCCCTTGGTTTGCGCCGCTTCCTCGCCCCGTCGTCCGTCGGTCGACTCGTTGTGCTTGGTCCCCGTGATCGCATCTGCATGTCGCTTGTCGACGTCGTAGCTGCGCTATCCGCTGCGCTCCCACCCGTTCGTGACGACGCTGGCGCCATCGCCCAGGCCGCAGTGCCTCTCAACGACCCCGCCACCGCGACCGCCCACCTGGCGCTTTTTCTCGCGGCCCCCGACCAGGACGCGATCGACGCCGCGCTCACCGCCGTCTAACCTCGCTGAACCACACCGTCAGGTCGAACTGGGCGGCGGAGTGCGGTAGCGTCCCGACCCGCGACCTGTTCGCCCCATCACCTGTTCCACCCCATCGCTTGTTCCACCCCATCACTTGTCCCACCCTGTCCATCGGCGAGCCCATGCCATTACAAGAGCGTGTCGTCTTTCGCGGCGATCTCGGTGACCTGGTCGGTATCTTGCGCGCCCCCGACGGCGCGGCTGCCGACAGTCCGCGACCTTGCGTTGTGATCTGCGCGGGCATGAGCCTCACCAAAGAGGTCTGGCTCCCCGATCACGCCGACCGTTTCGTCGCCGCCGGATTCGTCACTTTAAACTTTGATTATAGTACGTTCGGTGAGTCTGCCGGGGACCCGCGCTGCCGCCTCAACTGCGCGCAACAGGTTCGTGACACGCGCGCCGCGCTCACCTACGCCGCCTCGCGACCTGAGGTCGACGCCACCCATCTCGGTCTGTACGGCGTCAGTCTTGGCGCCTCGGTGTCCGTCGCGACCGCTGGCTGTGACGATCGGGTTGGCGCGGTGGTCGCCGTGGCCGGGCCGATGGATCTGCATCGCGTCTGGCGTGGTTTTGATGGATTTGACGGTTTTTCGGCGAAGGTCGACAAGGCCCGCGCGCGCTTCGTTGCGACTGGTGAAGTCAGCTACATCGGCGTGCCTCGCTTGCTCGCCAGCGATCCCGACACCGCGGCGCTGCTCCAGTCCGAGGACGCCAAGTACCCGACCTGGCGGCAGGAAGTGACCTTCGAATCGCTGCAGGATTTGTTCGCTTTCCGGCCCGAAGCGACGGCCGAAAGCAGCCGCGCGGCGTCGATGTTCATCTATCCGGAGCTCGACGCGCTCATCGCCCGCTTCGAGATGCTCTCAGCCTACGCCCGTAGCCCCCGGCCCAGCGCGCTCGTCGCGCTCCCCGACGCCCATCACGTCGACGTCTACAAGCGCGAAGGCGCCTTCGGCCAGGTCATCGAACACGCCACCGGCTGGTATCGCCAGCACCTCGGCTTCTCTCCGTAATGAGAAAGCCGGGCAATCCCCGGCCAGGCCAGTATCTCGCCTGTGCCAATACCTCGCCTGGGCCACCAACCCGACTCGTCCATGCCCGCCCCGGAGGCGCCGCCATGAGCCTTTTCGAAACCCACCCCTACCTGACCGGCGCGCACACGCCCCTGCGCGAGCAGGTCTCAGCTGACCGGCTGCCCGTCATCGGCAAGCTCCCCGACGAGCTCAACGGCACGTTCGTCCGCAACTCCGGCACCCCTTTTTACGAGCCCCAGGGTCGCTACCACTGGTTTGACGGCGACGGCATGGTCCACGGCGTTCACCTCGACGGCGGCAGCGCGCGATTCGCCAACCGATGGGTCGACACCGCCGGCCTGCGCCACGAGCAAAAGGCGGGCGAGGCCGTCTGGCGGGGCATCATGGAGCCGCCCAATCCAACGTTGCCCGGCGGCCCCCTCAAGGACACGGCCAACACCGATCTCGTGTGGTTTCACGACCGTTTATTGGCGCTTTGGTGGCTCTGCGGCCAGCCCTACTCGCTCGATGTGCCTTCGTTGACGACGCGCGGGCCGGAGACCTTCGGCGGCACGCTCCCCGGCCCCGTCTCCGCTCACGCCAAGGTCTGCCCGACAACGGGCGAGCTCATCTTCTTCAACTACTCGGTCATGAAGCCGCCGTTTTACAACCACGGCGTCGTCAGCCCACAAGGCCGGGTCACGCACTACGAAGCGATCGACACGGCCGGCCCGCGCATCCCCCACGATGTCGCCATCACCGCCAACTACACGGTGATCCCCGATTTGCCGCTCGGATGGGACCCGGTCGCCCTGTCGCGCGGCAAGTTCCGCATCGCCTTTGATCGCGACGCACCGAGCCGTTGGGGCGTCCTGCCGAGGCACGGAAAAAGCAGCGACATCCGCTGGTTTGAGCTCCCGTCGAGCTACGTCTATCACTTCTGCGGCGCTTGGGAAGATGGCGACAAGGTCGTGGTCCTCGGCTGCAAAATCGACGACTTGATCCCCGAAAAGCCGTCCGGTCGAGACGACATCCCTTGCATGGACGTCATCGAGCTCGTGCCCTTCCTGTCGCGTTGGACCTTCGACCTGGCGACCGGCGACGCGACCGTCGAACAGCTCGACGACCGCCCGACCGAGTTTCCGCGCATCAACGACACCATGTGGGGTCGGCCCAATCGCTACAGCTACAACCCCACCTGCGCGGCGGTCAGCGAGCTGAGCTTTGACGGCGTCATCAAGTACGACCTGCGGACCGGCGCGCAGACCCAACGGCGCTTTGACGGCGGCATCGGCGGGGAGCTGGTGTTTGCGCCACGGCCCGGCGGTGTCGACGAAGATGACGGCTGGATCTTGACCATCGTGACCGATGACGACCACGGCTCGCGGCTGTGGGTGCTCGACGCCAAAGCGCTCGACGAAAAACCGGTCGCGATCGTGCAGCTGCCTCGACGTGTGCCGGCCGGATTTCACGCTGAATGGTGTCCTGCCCCGTCTTCGTCCCCCGCGAACTGAACCGCGGCCCGAGAACACCTCGCCCACACAACCTTGAGGCCCACTCATGAGCACTTCATCGGCGCGCGTCTACGTCATCGGCGTCGCGACAACACCGTTTTCCCGCCACCCCGACCAGACCCACAAGCAGCTGGCTGACCAGGCGGTCCGCGGGGCGCTGGCCGATGTCGGCGATGATGCGGTCGCCCAAGGCATCGGTGCGACGTTCTTTGGCAGCTGCACCCTGCACGCGTGGGGCCAACCCAACGTCGGGGGCAATGTCATCCTCGGGCCGTTGGTCGATGCGGGTGTGTTGCCGTCGTGGGCACCGATCCACAACGTCGAAGGCGGCTGCGCGACCGGCGCCATGGCGGTTCACAACGCCCGCAACGCGATCCTCGCCGGGGACGTCGATGTCGCGTTGGCGATCGGGGTCGACAAGACGTTCATGCCGCACGACCTCGCGCAGATGAAGGCGCTCTTCGAGGGCGCGCTTGACCAGCTTGATCCGCACGGTTGGCGCGAAGACCTCACCGCCGCCGCCGCCGAACACGGCCTGCACTACAAGCCCCATCCGGCGCGGATCACCTTGCTCGACGCTTGCTCGCTCAACGCGCAATGGCACGCCAAGACCCACGGCACGACCGCCGCCCAGGTCGCTGCCTCGGCCGCCAAGAATCACGACCACGGCGCGCTCAATGAAAACGCCCAGTACCGAAAACCGATGACCGTCGACGCCGTGCTCGCCGACAAACCGATCGTCGCCGAGCTGACCCGCGCCATGTGCGCCCCAATCAGCGACGGTGCCGCCGCCGCCGTGCTCTGCTCCGCCGCCACACTTCAGACGCTGCCGCCCGCGGTGAGGGCGCGCGCGATCGCCCTCGACGCCAGCGTTGTCGCCGCCGGTCGCCGCCGCAAAATCGACGAAGAACCGGTCACCGCCATCGCCGCCAAGCGCGCCTATGAAGCCGCCGGGCTCGGTCCGGACGCCATCGACATCGCCGAGGTGCACGACGCGACCAGTTTCGCCGAGCTCGCCGCGTCCGAAGCGCTTGGATTCTGCGAGCCCGGGCAAGGCGGCGCCTACATCGCGTCCGGCGCCGCCAACCGCGACGGCAAGCGGCCAACCAACCTGTCCGGCGGCCTCGTTTCGAAGGGCCACCCGCTGGCTGCCACCGGCATCGCCATGCTGCACGAGCTCGTCACCCAGCTGCGCGGTGAAGCGGGCGAGCGACAAGCCGCCGATGTCTCGGTCGGGTTGCTCCACAACGCCGGTGGCCTGGTGGCGTTCGACGAGGCCAGCTGCGCCGTGCAAATCCTCCGCGCACCGGCGACCACGTAGGCCTTGCTCGAGAAACGTTATCGGTGAAACCGGACACCTACGGTTTTGCCGATCACGTTTGGCTGTCCTGTCCGGTTTTCGTCTTTGGGTTCTTCGCACAGCAAGCTGTGCTGCGCGGCCTGGCCAGCTTCGCGTGGCCGCCTTGCCGGACA
>Ga0114933_10000085_pt1 | contig 110715 bp, 86 predicted proteins | sample 4SBtaG_FD_89691 | JGI IMG/M metagenome (GOLD analysis project Ga0114933, IMG submission 89691) | Deep subsurface microbial communities from Kolumbo volcano to uncover new lineages of life (NeLLi) - 4SBTROV12_W25 metaG | ecosystem: Environmental > Aquatic > Marine > Volcanic | place: Kolumbo...
GGAGAGGAAAGTGGACGGTCAAGAGCGCCCGAAGCCAGTCCCTTTTTCAGAGTGATCTTGATCACTCCGCTCGCACCCGAAGACCCATACTCCCACCCAGCAGCCGCACCCGGCTGAACCTCGATGACCTCAACTTCACTCGGACGCATCTGAGAAAGCATTCCTTCGGCACCTGGCGTCCTAACACCATCTATAAGGATCACTGGTGGGTCTGGGACCGACGTTGAACGTCCACGCGCAGGCCGGAAGCTAGATGTAGCGCCAACCGCGCCTGTCATGGGACTTACCATGTTAGGGGCCAACCTGCGGACAAGCTCCATCACGTCGCGAGCCTCCATGTCTCGGATCTGGTGTGCTTCCAACCGTCGACCTGTCGTGCGCTGGCGATCTTCGGCCTCCCTCTGATCTTCTTGGGCTCTTGCTCCAAACGCCGGTGGGAGCCGGAAGAGGACGTCCCTGGGAAACCTTTCCACGACCGTTACCTGTCCCCATGTGATCCTGCAGTCCTCTGTCATCAAGGCCAAAAGCCTTTTCCCCTCCGGCAACCCCGTAAGTTCGAATCGACCCAACTGGTCAGTAAACGCTTCGTGCCCACTGTCCGTCCGGACTAGAACACCAGGGATAGGATCACCCGAGACGCTATCCACGATCTGTCCCTCTAGGTACGCCAGCGGCTGAAAAGTATTCGGCGATGTCCCTACTTGAGCATCCGCCCTCAGCACACCCAGGGACATTAGCACGATCAGGAGCATCGTAATGCGACCGCACACCGCATCAGGAAACCCCGTCATCACCACCCTATCGGAGATCACTCGGTCCCGGCTTCTCAAACATGCCATCCGCCACGGCTGCTAATTCACGCGCCGCTACCGATAGTGCTGCCAGTCCGACACTCTCCTCCGCCTTTAATTCTTCCACGATATCCCGAAACCGCCCGAGATCCGAAGGTCGCACAAATCCCACATAGTCAGTGCCCTCGCCACCCGCCCCCTGATGACAAGCCAGCATCCTGGTCACAATGCGCCTATGCGCCTTGGCCAAGTCATCAGAGAGCACTTGGGCTGCTCGCAACTCCCACGGATCATCTCCAGCCGACGCAAAACTCCGACGGCGCAGCCACGGAATCTCGAAGACCTCAGACGCCTGATAAAACGCGTGACCCGTAGCGATCGGATCAGTCTCGGCCTCTCGGGCGATGCCGAGGATCTCCAAGTGCTGATCAAGAAACCGTAGTGCGATGAGCCGCTTCGAGAACATCTCGTCCGCGCCGAGCTCCTGAATCTCATTAACCCGCGCCTCAAAGAGAGTCCCTTCTTCTCCGCGCACAACATCACCGAAGGCGTCACGCAGTGACCTCAAGCCGGTGAGGTTTTGCTTGACGATGTCCGCCGCAGACTGATCCCGGTCGACATTCTGAAGCATCCAACGCGTAGTCCGCTCTAATACTCTGGCCAGCCCGAGAAGCCATCGATATGAAACTCGTGCATTTACAGAACTCGCCTGCTGCTCCATTTGCTGCATGAGAGCTCGGTGACCCGCAAGGCGAGACGCCACAAGCCAAGACCGAACCACGTCTTCGGATGAACGGCCGGTGTCCCGAACCATGCGAGAAACGAATGCTGATCCCATAAGATCAACTAAGTCATTGGTCAGCTCAGCAGTAACTATCTCCCGACGCAGTCGATGCTGAAAAAGGCGCTCCTTTCCAGCCACTTTGATTGACTTAGGGGGGAAGTACCCTAAGAGGTAGCCCTCCGAGACCGGATCATCCGGGAGGCTGCTCGAAAGCAACTGCGCCTTCAGGGAAAGTTTCGCATACGCGAAAAGAACGCACAGCTCCGGACGTGCCATCCCCTGACCCCGGTCCCTTCTCTCGATGAGAACATCGGTTGACGGGAGTTCTTCGGCCAACCGATCTAGCTCACCAGCTTTCTCTAGGGAGAGCATGAGGTCCCGAAACTCGTCAATGGATTCTTTAGATCGCCGTTCATCTAGAGATACGCCACGACTCTGTGATCGGTTGTTTGCCAGCACCAGCTCTGCAACCTCTTCGGTGAGCTCCTCCAGTAAATCATTGCGCTCCGCCTGCTCCAGAGACCCGGATTCCACTGCGGGCATAAGGAGGATTTTAAGGTTGACCTCGTGATCCGACATATCGACGCCACCCGAGTTATCGAGAGCATCGGTGTTAATCCGGCCACCCAGGCTCGCATACTCGATTCTCGCCCGCTGGGTGAGACCAAGATTCCCACCCTCTCCGATGACGTCACAACGCAACTGTCCTGCATTCAGGCGGACCGCATCGTTGGCGGGGTCGCCGGCATCAGCGTGTGCTTCGGAGGCAGACTTCACGTACGTCCCGATTCCACCGTTCCAAAGCAACTCCGCCGGAGCACTGAGAACCGCTCGGATCAGCGCCTCTCCGTCGAGGGGAGGGGTCTCATCCACATCCACTCCCAAAGCACGGCTGGCCTGCGGTGTCAGATGAACCTCTTTCGCACCGCGAGGAACGACCATCCCACCTTCACTGAGTAACTGCTGGTCATAGTCCTCCCAGCTAGAGCGCCCAAGCTCAAACAATCGCTTACGCTCGGCATACGCCGTGACTGGGTCAGGGTCAGGATCAATGAAAACGTGCCTATGGTCGAAGGCAGCAACAAGCTTGATCTGTTCTGATAAAAGCATGCCATTGCCAAACACATCCCCACTCATGTCTCCTACCCCGACAACTGTAAAGGGCTCGGTCTGAATATCCTTGCCCTTTTCCTGGAAGTGCCGCCTTACACACTCCCAACCTCCTCGAGCTGTGATTCCAACTTCCTTATGGTCGTATCCATTGGAACCACCCGAAGCGAAAGCATCATCCAGCCAAAATCCGTACTCTGCAGAGACCGCATTGGCGAGATCCGAGAACGTCGCGGTTCCCTTGTCAGCAGCCACAACTAAGTATGGATCCAAAGGGTCGTAGGCTATCACTTCATTGGGGGCGACATCACTACCGCCAACGATATTGTCCGTGAGGTCGAGCAATCCACGAATTAGGGTCTGATATTGCTGACGTCCCTCCTCCCAGCGCTCTTCGGTATCCCCCGGAGTGGATCTCGCGACAAAGCCACCTTTAGACCCACCTGGCACGATCACAGCATTCTTGATCATCTGCGTGTTAGCTAGACCCAGAATCTCGGTACGAAAGTCATCCGGACGATCGCTCCACCTAATGCCACCTCTGGCCACAAACGAGCCACGAAGGTGAACTCCTTCCATACGAGCAGAGTGAACCCACACTTCGAATAGTAGGTCGGTCGGTCGTGAGTGCTGAATGTCTCCGACTAGTACCTTGTATGAGGTATAAGGGACTCCGCCAGAACGTATTGTCGGAGTCCTTCCACCCACCCTGTAGTAGTTAGTCCGAACTGTCCTCGAGATCGTTTCCTCGAGGCGGCGCAAGGCGCGGTCATCATCCAAGAGGGTCACACTACGCAGCAAGCCATGGAAGGTGTTACGCATTACGACCAACGCTGCTAAGCGCTCTTCAAGAGACGCGTCCATTCCTGGGTCGAACTTGGTTCGGAACATCGCGAAGAGACGACGCGCTATGCCGGGGTACTGGACCAAAGCATGAGAGAGGGCTAGCCGGCTTGGAACGGCCCCCGACTGAAAAACGTGCCCAGCCAAACCCCTAAGAGCATCTACTTCTCGCCAGTGCAGCCCAGCACTAACAACAAGGGCATTGAGAGGATCTGACACTACTTCACCAGCTCTGGCCGCAAGTAGTGTTTCCGAAAGCAGCTCGCCGCAGCTCTCAACTTCCAGGGCGCTCCCTCCCTGATCTTGAACGGCGAAGACGTATATCGTCGCAGTCGGGGCACCATTGGTACCGACCTCGTAGGGCTTCATCGCCACCACGCGCAGGCCTGCGTTCTCCAAGATCGGCATGAAATCTGACAGCACGAGACGCTCGCCACGCAGGAAAAGCTTCAGCTCGGTAGCACCCATCACCCCAGCCACAGCCTCATTTTCTGCTCGATTAGTGAACCCGACAGACACTACCCCATCTTCGCGTGCCATCCGTTCGAGCTCGCAGATGTCAGCGACAGCTATCGCGGGATCCAGAGCTGCCTGGTATTCCCGGCTCATCGCCCCTTCGTATAGCAGGGCTAGATCTCTAGCCTCTTCAACCGAGACAACCTTCTCTAGGCCTTCACTCACCCTGTCGGCCCATGTTCGGATGATCGAAGCTACTGTTTGTTCGAGGTCCTCTGAACGGACTTCGGCAACGCGGTCTTCTGCGGCACTTAGATAAAAGTGCAGTCGTGCTTGGTCTCCACCGCCTATCGCCAGGTGGTAGTTCAGCACCTCGCAGTGATACTCCTCGACCAGTGCCTCTTCGATCTGCTTGCGCACGCTTCCTGAAAAGCGATCACGGGGCAAAATCACCATCACAGAGAGGCCGCGATTGTGAGGATCTCTGCGCAGTACCACCCTCACGCCCCTGCCGCTGTAGGCCGTCAAAACAGCTCGGACGTCATCTCGTAGTTCTTCCGGCGAAGAAAGGAAGAGCTCCTCCTTCGGCAGAGTATCAAATATCGTGATTATCTCTTTGTAGTCATGGGAGCCCTCTCGCACACCCTCCGCGTCAAGAATCCGGCTCAGCTTATCTCTCAAAAGCGGGATATTGGCAGCCGGCTCGGTATAAACTTTGGACGTGAATAGGCCAATGAACCGATGCTCTCCGACTACGATTCCCTCACTGTCCAGCTTTTTAATCCCGACGTAATCCATTCGTGCACGACGGTGCACGGTTGATTCAGCGTTCGTCTTATTGACGATGAGAACAGGCCCTCCCAGCGCCCGTTCTCTCATTCCAGGAGCCAATCCGGAGACCGGGATCGGCTCCGCAAAACGCGAATCCTCCTCATTCCGAAGAAGGCCCAGGCCAGAGCCGGGCTGCACAACTATCGACTGTTCGCCAGCTACCTGATCGCTTAGAAGGTCGTAACCTCTATAGCCGAGGAAGACGAACCCGCCGTGCCTGAGCCAAAGCAGGAAATCTTTGATCTCTTCGAATTCAGGGGCCCGCTCACTAAGATCAGCCGCATTCACACCGACGGCTGTCACAACCTGGTCGAGGGCGCTCAGCATGGGTAAGAAGTCATCCGTCGCCCTGACCACGTCCTGGAGACTAGCACTCAGATCCACTCGCAGCTCGTCTAGCCTATCTGGGTCTCCGATACGTTCGATCTCACAGTGCACGATCGACTCAGTAATGCCACTGTCCGTCGGAAAGCGCATTGCCGTTACCTGACCGTTATCGTCGCGGTCTACGTCAAGCATCGGGTAGACCATACGCTCGACCGCCAAGCCTTTAAGAGCTAAGTATTCCCGAATCGAGTCTATAATGAACGGTCGCTCGCTAACGTTTGTGCGAATCACCGTAACAGGAGCTTTCCACTCCTCTTCGTCTTCGTCGGCATTAGCTACGGCCACGTCAACTCGATCCGGTCGGGACTGTTCCAAGAAACGGAACGCCCCACGGGTCATCGACGCGAGGTCTTCTGTGCTCCGATGCACCAGGAGCTCATCCGGTGCTCGAGAGAGGAAAAGCTCGGCGAAGTCGAGCAGGAGTTCCGATGCCCCATCGGGACTGGACTTTAGATAGCTACGGACTGCATTGATTGTCGGCGCTATCTCGCGGAGTCGGCTAGGAGCCGCCGCCGTAATGTCGCTCATGTAGTTCTTCCCGCGGCCGGAAAAACGCGGCGCGCGCGACAGAGGGTAATGGAGACGATAACTGCAAATTACTGGCGAATTATTTGGCTGGAAACATAACCGATCCGCGATCGATCAGGGGCAGCCCCCTTAAATCTTCTCACAACTTGCAGCGATTGAGCCTCCGAGACGAACTCGGGCAACGCGGCAGGCGCAGGCCGGAGCATCTTGCTCTCGTGCCCGTTGTACAGCGAATCAGAAATGAATTCGCCACGACATGAGAGGAAGTAGTCTATACTGAGTGTCTCATTCCGACGCCCGCATAAAGCCAGACCACTGCAGAGAGAACCCAGCTAAGGCTAGAACCGTGAGCACCTCCCCCTTCATCCATGGACGTCCACTCGACATCGACCTTCCGTTGCATGTCACTGAGATCGAGATGGGGCCACCCTCAGGGGCCACCTTCTTGATGCTACACGGCTTCGGCGCATCTTCGTTTACTTGGCGACACTGGGCACCCAAACTAGCAAAGCGTGGCCGAGTTTTATGCGTGGATTACAAGGGCTTCGGTGCCGCACCGAAGCCCTCTTCGGATTCTTACGAGCTCGCAGATCAGGCCAAGACTGTAGTGCAGCTGGTTGATCAGCTCGGACTTGGGCGTGTCACGTTGGTAGGACACTCTCTGGGGGGTGGAATCGCCCTACTCGTCTCGAAAGAGCTCTGCAGGCGCACGGAGAGGCGCCTGGACTGCCTTGTGCTAGTTTCCTCACTGGCATACAGCCAACGATTATCACCCTTTATTCCGCTATCACGGAATGTCCGACTGAGTCGCTTCTTAGTACGCATCCTCGGCCCACAGCGTCTCGTCCGCTGGGTTTTGCACTCAATAGTCCATGATCCAGGTGTGATCACCTCAGAAATGGTCGACGCGTATGCTCTTCCACTCAGAACAAGGCCCGGAGTGGATGCTGCTCTCGCCACAGGCCGCAGCATTCTCGTCAGCGGAACAAAGCACATTTCCGACAGAATTTCCGAAATCGATGTCCCTACTCTTCTCATGTGGGGAGCCAACGAAAAAGTTATACCCCATTGGGTAGGCGAACGCCTCGCTGAAGAGCTGCCGGACGCCAAGCTCGTCACAATCCAGCAGTGCGGTCATATCCCGCCAGAGGAAGCGCCGGATCAATCCTTTTCGATTCTCTCAAGATTTTTAGAGGACGTAGAATATGCAGGAACTACATCTGGAAACGGGAGGTGAATACATCGGAATCGATATCGCCCTACGATACCGGGCTCTCCAGATCTGCATCCGCCAGGTGACCCTGGCAGGTTGAAGCAAGTTGCCCGACAACAACAATCACCCGAGCACAAACGATGGCACTGCCAGACTTGAATTGTGTATGCCAACATTCGAGCTGGGCCTGTGCCCTCTCCCCAAGCAACCTAGTTTGCTGCAAAATTTCTTCCCCGATTCTAACCAACCCTGATCCTTGAGAGGTGCTCTGTGGCCGGTGTCCTTGATCAGCTCAAAACCATTCGTGAGCAGTCCGGCGAGACTCGGACAACAGGCCTAGACAACGACACCGTGTGTCAATTTGTCTCGCGCGATCCAGATCTAGTTGAAGCCGTCAACGCTGCGACAGAAGAATTTGGAGTGCTCCGCCGTGAATTCCCGGAGCTTATGAAGCTCGGTGAAATGGAGCAGGTAGAAGCTATTGAGAGACACCTCGTGAACTTCTACGCAGATGACACGGTGAATCCATACGTTTCGATGGCAGCGCGAGGGCCGTGGATAATCACTACAAAGGGCGCTGTTCTTCATGACAATGGCGGCTATGGCATGCTTGGCTTCGGGCACGTTCCCGAACCAATCATTGCTGCGATGACGAAGCCACAGGTGATGGCAAACGTTATGACGCCAAGCTTCGCCCAGCTCAAACTCTCTAAAGCGCTCGCCCGAGAAATCGGCCAGACCCATGACGGAGGGTGCCCATTCTCCCACTTCGTAGCAATGAACTCTGGCTCAGAGTCGGTTTCAGTTGCTACACGGATTGCGGACGTCAACGCCAAGATTCTGACGGACGAGGGCGGTCGACACGCTGGGAAGTCGGTCAAGAAGATGTCACTTTCCGGAGGATTCCATGGACGCACGGGGAGACCCGCCATGTTCTCCGACTCCTGTCGTGGCTCCTATGGCAAATACCTAGCGTCATTCCGGACAGAAGAACTGTTAACCGTAGAGCCGAACGACATCGGAGACCTCGAAACCCACTTCGCCAAAGCAGATACAGAGGGTTACTTCATTGAGGCGCTCTTTATAGAACCTGTTATGGGGGAGGGAAATCCGGGTGTAGCAATCACCCCTGAATTCTACATAGCCGCCAGAGAGCTGACTAAAAAACATGGGTCCGTGCTCCTGGTCGACTCCATCCAAGCAGGCCTGCGCTCAACCGGATACCTGTCAGTCATCGACTACCCCGGATTTCAAAATCTGGAGGCACCGGACATGGAGACCTACTCCAAGGCCCTAAATGCCGGTCAGTATCCCCTATCGATCCTTGCGATGACACCCGGTGCTTCCGAGCTATACCGAAAAGGCATATACGGGAACACAATGACCGCCAACCCTAGGGCCATGGACATCGGCACAGCGGTCTTGGATATGGTGACACCAGAGATTAGAAAGAATATCGTCGAGCGTGGTGAAGAGTTCGTCGAGAAGCTCAAGGCGCTTTCAGTGGAACTCGAAGGTGCAATCACCAATGTTGAAGGTACTGGACTGCTATTTTCCTGTGAGCTAGACCCTCGCTTTAAGGCATACGGAACGGACAGTCTCGAAGAGTTCATGCGAATGAAGGGCATAGGAGTCGTCCATGGAGGCGAAAACTCGTTGCGATTCACACCTCACTTTCAAGTAACCTCCGAAGAAGTCGACCTAATCATTGACCAGGTGCGAAACGCAGTTCTGAAAGGGCCTCAAGCCGGCCAAGCCTGAGCCCTGGGAAGGGTTGCCTTCGCGAATACGGCGCCCTTTCGGTTTCACCTCATCACCAAGGGATAACTGCCCTCCCACTACACGGACAGCTCCAAGCCTCACTGAGAACTAACCTCCGACGAACTCCACTGACCAGGAGATCTCCACTGAGTCTTTGATCGACTGAGCCGTCGGACACTTGCTCACATGAGTCTCCAACGCACGAGACACTCTGTCCTCCGGAGCCTCTGGCGGTAACCGGAGCGTATAGTGGACGTGGATCTTTGTTAGGAGGATGATCCTATCCACGACTTCGTTCATCCCTTCCACCGTGCAACTGATATCGCCGTCCGAAACTGCTATCCCGCGCACTTCCAGTGCGCCATTTAGTGTTCCAAGTAGTCAGCCAGCAGCTGCGGCCACCAAATAATCGACCGGCAGCGGCAGATTGGGCTGGGACTCAAGTCCGTAGTGTGCCTTGATGGGGCCGTGCACTCCAAACTCGAGCGCGGTACCATCCTCCAGAACTCCTCGACGGTGCAGCCCGTCGATTTTTTCGACGGTAGCCCGTGTTACGTATAGCGACGCTTCACTCATGAGATTCGTTGCCTCTCCCTTGATTGTTGGATTGTTCATCTAACTCGAAGCCCTCGCAACGAAGGACGGGCAACCTCGGATACTTTCGTAGACGAGGGTCAGTCATTGCGAGACCGCAAAGATAAAACTGCGACCCGCGTCGGTTACCGGTGACACGATGGTGCACACACCGAACACAAAGACCCACCCTGTGTGAATCCAGCATTAGCCGCGAATTCCGATGTACCCAACATGGCGTTCCCCTTGCCCTTTTCGATGCGAAAATAAGCTTGACTGAGTGCACACTGTGCAGTGTGCGGAGATCGTAACTGCATCCCTACTCACCCCCAACCGCACCGCGCGCTCTGACAGCACATGTCGGAGGTCGATGGGCATAGGACGATCCGGGACGGGTTCCCGCAGCGCTGCAAACACCTCAGGACCAACCTCATAGCACGTACCGCAAATTGCAGGACCCATATGCAGCCTGAGATCCTCCGCCCGGCTCGCAAAAGACGAAACCATTGTCTTTACACCAGACTCGATCACACCCGCAGCCGCACCGCGCCATCCCGCGTGCAGCACTGCTACCGCCCTTCGCTCCGGATCGATCACGAAAACCGGCACACAATCGGCTGCAGTGACGGCAAGAAGAAGTCCCGGTATAGAAGTGACATGCCCATCACAAGGATCTACAAGATCTAGTCCACTGATTCCACTCGAGTGCTCGTCGTACTCGCAAACATCCGCCCCATGAACCTGTTGCGAATGCACAACTCCTCGAGCACCGAGCCTCTGTTGGAGCGAACTCCATCGGCCTCGTGCTTCTTGCGGTCTACTAGTCTCTCCGAAAAGACCGAGGTCGAATGGCGAATCGCCAGCTAAGCCTCGCGTAGTCGTACCTTGCGAGAGCCATGGGAACGCCTCAAACCAGTCGGGGTGCACAAGCGCAGAGATTTCTGGTTCCGTGAACTCTGTGACAATCCGGAAACTATCCATGCGCTTAGAATGGGGATACATATTGATTGGGCGTAGAGAAAAGATCGAACCGCCTCCATACTATAAGGAAAATACGGTAGCTTATCCGTCGCCGATGACGAATGCGTTCCTCATCAATCAGGGCCCGGCAAAACGTGCAGGACGACACCCTTTTCGACAGCCAAAACGCCGCCTACGCTCAGGCGATCTTCGAGCAATACGCTCGGAATCCCGACGCTGTACCCAGAGAATGGCGTCAACTATTTGAGAGAGGCGGCGACGTCGCTATCCCGGAAGGTCTTCTGGCTCCAGAGCAACTCACAAACTCAAATGCTCACACGGCAGTTGCAAAAGGTCTAGAAGAAGAGCCCGCCTCTGCACCTTCTAAGGCCCGGGGTACGCTTTCGGCCTCCGCACCTGCAGCACAGAGTTTAGATGAAAACGCACGAGCGCTCGTTGAGCTCTTACCTGCTGTTTCTAGGGCGACCGCGCTTGTGCAAGCATTTCGCGATCACGGACATCGTTTAGCAATTATCGATCCTCTCGGGTCTGAACCTCCGGGGCATCCGCAGCTTTCTCCAGCATTCTTTGGGACCTCGGCTGAGGAACTCGGTAAGCTACCCGCCTCGTTGATCCTTCACGATGAAAACGGAGATCGATCCGTCGCAGACGCTCTCAACGATCTGAGTGACATCTATGCCGGATCGATCGGCTATGAGTTCGAGCACCTTGATGATCACGTAAAAGTCGACTGGCTATGGAAACAGGTCGAAGCTGGTGCCCACTTGCCCGAACCAAGTGCAGCTCAGAGGAAGAGCCTTCTCCGTAGAATTTGCGAAACAGAGGGCCTCGAGCAATTTCTTCACAAGACATATCTGGGGCAGAAACGATTTAGCCTTGAGGGCAACGACAGCCTAGTCCCCATGCTCGACCTCGTCATTGAAGAAACGGCCCGGGGCGGTGGATCGGAAGTAGTCCTCGGCATGGCCCACAGGGGCCGCCTCAATGTCCTGACCCATACGGTGGGTGTCTCATATGGGGAACTCCTAGCTGAGTTTGAGGGCCCATCATTCAAGGGTGGCCAGCTAGACGTCGCAGGGACCGGTGATGTGAAATACCATCACGGTGCTCGTGGTACTCGAGATGTAGATGGTGCCGGAACAGTGCAGGTCACGCTTGCCCCAAACCCGAGTCACTTAGAGTTCATAAACCCTGTTGTCATTGGCATGACCAGAGCCAAGCAGTCCGATCAGGTGACGGGAACGTCGACCGTCGACTACGACGCGGCCGTTCCCGTGTTGATGCATGGCGACGCAGCATTCGCCGCAGAAGGTGTTGTTGCTGAAACCCTTAACATGGCTCGACTTAAGGGCTATGGAGTGGGAGGAACAGTACACATCATCGTTAACAACCAGATTGGCTTTACAACAGATCCGATGGAGGGACGCTCCACGCTCTATTCGAGTGATCTGGCAAAGGGCTATGGCATCCCAATCATTCACGTTAACGCGGACGACCCCGAGGCCTGTCTCGCCGCAGTAAGGCTTGGTATGGCTTACCGTCGCGAGTTCCACGAGGACTTCGTAATTGACCTCGTCGGTTATCGACGCCACGGACACAATGAAGGCGACGAACCTGCCTACACTCAGCCAGTGAAGTACAGATCCATCAGCGCACACCCGACAGTCAGGAAAATCTATTCTGAACGACTGATCGAAGATGGTGTGATCACCTCCAACGACATCGAAGCGATGCAAAAGGAGATCACACAAAATCTGCGCGATGTACAGGATCATGTGCGTGACTTCGATCCAGCAGAGAACGACTCACCCGATGCGGGAAGAGAAATCCCAGTCGTCCCTGAAACAACAGGAGTGGCGCTTAAGGTCCTGGAAGAAATCAATGCGGCGACTGTAGACCTCCCGGAAGGCTTCACCCCTCACCCAAAACTCTGGCGCCAGCTAGGAAAGCGCGAGGAAACCTTCTCAATTGACCTATCTCTGGATTGGGGTCACGCGGAAGCGCTGGCATTCGGTAGCCTACTCAGGGAGGGGATTCCCGTTCGGCTAACCGGCCAAGATGCAGAGCGAGGGACATTCAGCCACCGCCACGTGGTGCTGCACGATGCAGAAACCGGTCAGGAGTTCGTACCGCTCGACAATCTTTCGGAAGCTCGGTTTGAGACGCACAACTCACCCCTGACTGAAACGGCAGTCATTGGCTTCGAATACGGCTACTCCGTAGCAGCTGATACTGACGTGGTGCTCTGGGAAGCCCAGTTCGGTGATTTCGTGAATGTCGCCCAAGTGATGATCGATCAGTTCATCTCATCGGGGCTGACCAAATGGGGTCAGTACTCTCGCCTCTCGCTGCTGCTTCCTCACGGGGCTGAAGGCCAGGGGCCAGAGCACTCAAGCGCCCGACTCGAGCGGTTTCTCCAGCTGTGTGCTGAACGCAATATGCGGGTCACTTACCCCACGACGCCTGCACAGTATTTTCACATGCTCCGACGACAAGCATTACGACGTCCGGAGCGCCCCATGATCGTGATGACTCCGAAAAGCCTGCTACGCCATCCAATGGCAACCTCTGAGGTTTCCGAGCTGACCAAGGGTGGCTTTAGGCATGTGATCGCCGATCCAGATGTGGAAGACACAGCCGCAGTTACCCGCCTAGTGCTCTGCACGGGCAAGGTATACTTCGACATAAAGGGCCACACTCTTCGCAAGGAATCTGATCACGTAGCGATAGGCCGGGTCGAGTTGCTATATCCATTCCCGGCTCCCGCGATTGCAGCCCTGCTCGAACTATATCCCAACGTGACGGAGGTCGTATGGGCTCAGGAAGAACCCCGAAATATGGGGGCGCTCACCTTCATCGGGCCGCGGCTGAGGGCCATAGTGCCACGCAAAGTGCCGCTCTCGTACGCAGCCCGTCCCGAACGTGCCAGCCCAGCTGAAGGAAAAACATCGAGCCACGCTGAGTCACAGAACGCAGTCATAATTGAAGCCCTCGGCGGCGCAGCCCAGACAAAAGTATAGGAAGGATCGGCCGTAGCTGACGATCCCTAGAGAAAAACCACACCAAAACCAGTGCGCGCCCGATTCGCAAAAACGCTTAACGAACCTTCGAGGTCAGCGTTTCAGTAGTTCAATTGGCGAGCGCCAGCTACCTTCGACCCCACATGAAACTTCCCTTCCAACTAGACCGACCCTTAGTCTTCTTCGACCTTGAGACGACAGGTGTCGACGTGAAGACCGACCGTATCGTTGAGATCGCGTTCATCAAGTGGACGCCGCGGGGAGATGTTCTAGAGCGCGAGAGGAGGTTCAACCCAGGAATCCCGATTCCTGCGGCTGCAACAGCTGTCCACAAAATCACAGATCAAGACATCGAGAACGAAGTTGAGTTCTGTCGAGTAGCCCGCTCCCTCGAAGAAACCCTGTCCGGGTGCGATTTAGCTGGATTCAATGTCCGCAAGTTCGACATACCAATGCTTGTCGAGGAATTCAAACGCTGTGGCGTGACCTTCTCAATGGAGGGACGCCGTGTTGTCGACATGATGAACATCTTCCACAAGGAAGAACCAAGAGACCTCTCAGCCGCAGCTCGTTTTTATCTGGGCCGTGAGCACGAAGATGCGCACGAAGCGTTGGGTGACATTAGGACCTCGGCGGCGGTACTAGGGGCGCAGCTCGAGCGCTATTCGCATCTACCTCGTAGCATAGATGGTTTGCACTCATACTGCGCAAGCACCGAGCTAGACCGCTGGTTCAGCCCTGAGGAAGAAGGGCGTGTCTTCAGGAGAGGGAAATACCAAGGCCGTCCTCTTCAGGAGGTTGCAGCCGAAGCACCGGACTACCTGCATTGGATGATTGGGGCCAAAGACATGGACCAGGGCGTTATCGAGGTCGTTCGAGAAGCCTTAGAGCCAAGCTAGCCCGTAAACCAACCTGTTTTAAACGATAAGAGGCACTCCCGTGACGAAAACTTCAGCGATGCCCACACCTCAAAGAAACAAGTACCGGCGACACGCTGGCACCATCTTCTTGTTTTCGTGGACGTTCCTGTCTCCGTTAACTGCTGCATCCTTGAGCGGCCAAGCTGCGATTACGACAGAAGTGATGTCATCCATGTATCCGCGATCGATAGGGCCCGCGGTCACAGGAGGTCGGATCCACGACGTCGAGGCGCTCCCTACCGATCCCTCTACCGTCTTCGTCGGTACGGCTTCCGGAGGACTATGGAAGTCCACCAACCGAGGGCAGACATGGGTAAACGTATTTGCTGACAAACCTGTCAGTACCTTTGGGGACATAGCCATCTCACGCTCGGATCCTAAGATCATGTACGCTGGGACCGGTGAACAACAAAACCGGCAGTCGTCCTCATATGGGAACGGTATATACCGCTCCGATGATGGAGGTGACACCTGGACACACCTAGGGCTAGAGCAAACCAGGCACACCGGACGAATCGTGATTCATCCTACAAACCCCGACATCGTCTACTTCGGCGCAGTCGGGAATCTTTGGGCAGGATCAGAACATCGTGGGGTCTTCAAGAGCACTGACGGTGGCCGAAACTGGGACAAAGTTCTCTTCGTAGATCAGTTCTCTGGTGTGATCGATATGGCCATGGACCCGCATAATCCTGACACCATTTACGCCGCGACCTACCAAAGGCTCCGGCGCGCCTGGGGCTTCAACGGGGGTGGCCCAGGCAGTGGTATATGGAAATCGACAGACGGCGGTCAAAACTGGACCCGCCTCGGCTCAGGGCTTCCAGAAGGTGACCTAGGACGGATAGGAATTGCCGTTGCTGAATCGAACCCTGACGTCGTCATGGCTCTCGTCGAAGCCGAAGACAATCAATCAGGAGTCTACCGATCCGAGGACGCTGGGCTATCGTGGTCACGTGTCAATGAGCAAAATATCCGGCCGATGTACTACTCGCACATCTTCATCGACCCGAACGATGACAAGCGCGTATACACGCTCGCGACCCGATCGTACTTCAGTGACGATGGAGGTGAGACATTTAGCCAAATCGCGCTGGCCCCGACCTACGACGTAGGCATCCACGCTGATCACCACTCACTCTGGATCAACCCATCCGATCCAGAGCACCTCTTCCTCGCAGGCGACGCGGGACTTCATGAGAGCTACGATCGCGGAATCAACTTCCGAAAGCTCAACAACTTTCCAATCTCACAATTCTATGCGATCGGTGTGGACATGCGTGACCCTTACTGGGTCTATGGAGGACTCCAGGACAACCACTCCTTTTTCGGCCCCTCGGAAACGCGTCGATGGGCAGGTATCCTCAACGACGACTGGATGCAGAACGGATTCGGTGACGGCATGTTTTGGCAGGCCGACCCAGACGATGCCCGCTACAGCTACGGTAGCTCAAATGGCGGGAGCTACTTCCGGTACGACACACAGACTGGGGACATGCTAGACATCTCACCGGAGGCTCCTGTTGGCCAAAGATACCGGTTCGACTGGACATCACCGATGATGCTTTCTCAGCATGACTCGGATCGGCTCTACGTCGCCGGCAACAGCCTCTTCGTTTCAGAAGACCGAGGAGGCTCCTGGTCAACAAGCGAGGACATGAGCCGACAAGTAGATCGAGACACTCTTCAGATCATGGATGTGCTAGGTGCTGATATAACGATCTCACGAAACGACGGAACCAGTTCCTTCGGAGAGGCAGTCACACTCGACGAATCACCGCTCGATATTGACGTGCTCTGGGTTGGCTTCGATGACGGCAACCTGCAAGTGAGCCGCAATGGAGGCACCACGTGGGCCGAGGTGTCTAGCAATGTGCCCGGGCTTGCCGACGGCACGTACGTCAGTCGGATCGTAGCGTCATTCACTAGTGCAGGGGCCGCATACGCTACCTTTGACGCACACCGTGACGGTGATTTCCGCCCGTACGTGTACCAGACGCAGGACTTCGGTTCGTCCTGGAAACCGCTGCACGCGAACCTGCCCGAGATGGGTTCCGTAAATGTGCTCGTGGAGCACCCAGACAACCCCAGCACCCTCTTCGTAGGCACCGAACACCACGTCCTGGTCAGTACGGACGCGGGAGAGAATTGGGCTCGAGTGCCTAACCTGCCAACAACGAACTACGACGACATGGTGATCCACCCGCGCGAGAAAGACCTAGTGATAGGATCACACGGTCAAGGTGTGTGGATCCTAGATGATACGCGCGCTATCGCTGAGTGGAATAACGCTACCAATCCAGTGACAGTCTTCTCGATCCCCAATGGGACGATCAAGCTCTGGAAAAAGGACACGTCTTACCGAGGGCAAGACAAATACGCCGGGGCGAACCCAGTCGATGGAGTTGAGGTAACCTATCGACTCATAGACGCCTCAAGCGAGGCGACAATGCGGGTCCACGCAGCGGACGGCACGCTGGTTCGAGAACTGACCGTCCCGGGCAGCGCTGGTACTCACCGGGTGCACTGGGATCTCCGGCATGACGGGCCTGGTGTCCAAGGCCAATGGAGCAGACACAACAGTCCTGTTCTAGCCCGCTCAATCGAGGCTTGGGGTCCTTGGGTATCACCGGGGACGTTCACAGTCTCTATACAGGCAGGGGACCAAAATGCACAGAACGTTGTCGAAGTCCGTGGTGATCCGGAGATGCCAATGCTGACGCAACAAATGTACGAGGACCGTGAGCGCTTCATGCTCGATGCTATCGCTCTTACGACTCGTATCTCTCGGACGATGCGAGACTTCGACATGAACACGACAGGAGGCGACTCCGGCTTTCGTAACCCAACAGGCTCACCGCGAACCCCAAGCGAGATGCTGCGCACGGCACGTCGGCTCGCGCAGCAGGTATACGGATCACTAAATGGTGGAGGAGTCCGTCCGGGTAGCCTCTATCCTCCAACTCAGACTCAGCGGGAGCAGCTCCTGGACGCACAGGAGTTACTAAACCAAGCGATTGGTGAGCTACGAGAAGACCTACGATAAAGAGACACCATGCGAGCTCAGCAACGTCTGCAACGCACTTTGATCTTCCCAAGCCTACTTGTCATCCTAACCGCCTGCGGTTCCGAAACACCACCTTCAGGGACCTCTAACACGGGGGATGCTTCGGGGGCCCTGCCAATGCAAGGGATATACGGCCAGAGCCCGGCTGCATCAGGTGGTGTACCCAGCGTAATCATGCTTTCTGCAGCAGGAGCCCCGCCTGAGACCGAAGCAACAGCGTCGTCACTCACCATTGACCAGTTCGGTCTAACCTTTTCGCCCAGGTATTTGCTAGCAGACGAAGGTGCTTCTATCACCTTCACGAACAGTGAGTCCGACCTTTCCCACAACGTGCGTCTTCGTGCGTTCGGTGACACACTGGACGTTATCGATGCGGATGCTAATCCGGGTGAACAACTAGTGGTTCAGCTCTGGGCTGCGGGCGGCTACGACGTGATCTGTGACATGCATCCTGGCATGACGGCCTTCATCTTCATATCCGAGGCAACGCACTCCGTCTTCGCCCAGACGGACGGGAGCTTCGCACTCGACTCAGTGCCCGCTGGCACATACACACTACAACTTTGGACCGCCGAAGACGGCTTTCAGGCACCGCGCTCCGTCGAGGTCGGTCCCGGTCGCACCAGCATCAATCTCGCAATGTCAGGGTAGGTATTCCCTAGGATATTAGAGCACAACCTAAGCGATGAAGTATTTCTCTAACTAACCAATTGACCATGCTTCTACATGCCCATTCCGGCTTCCGATATCTGGTTCTCTTAACAGGCATAATCGTTATTACGTACGCTGCTTACGGGATAGCAACCAAGGGTCAGTATGGGAAACGGATGCGAATACTGTCTGGGATCTTCACTGGGGTCGTCGATCTCACCGCCCTGTTGGGGCTCTTGGTGGTGATCTTCTATACCAATTTCTATACTCAGCTCACCGGACACATCATGATGATGGTTCTTGCTGTGGTGATAGCCCATGTGGTGCACGGCGTAATGAAGCGGCGCCCCCCGGAAGCCCAAAGCTTCACTCCGCACCTCTTAGGTACTCTTGTTGTACTGGCATGTATAGCGGCTGGTATCATGGCGATAGGTCGTCCTATCATCGGCTGATCCTGCGCACACCAGATGAAAAACCTACACTCTCGCGAAGGAACGACTGAGGCACAGTCCCAGCATACCGATAGAGACTTAGGGCTAGTGATGGGTGGCGGCGGTGCCAGAGCAGCTTACCAAGTCGGTTTTCTGCGTCATGTCGCTCAGCATTCTCCAGATCTCCAGATCCCCTACATCCACGGGATCTCGGCAGGTGCGATCAACGCAGCCGTTCTGGCCTCCCACCACGGGACCTTTGCTCAAGCTGTCGACGAGCTCTCGATCCTATGGAGGGAGCTCACTGTTGACGAAGTCTTTCGTGTAGACACCCGCTCCCTGTTGATGAACTGTCTCCGCTGGCTCGGCAGGCTGGGCGGCGGCGGTATCCGAAGTGATCTCTTGAACGTCCGCAGCCTAGTCAACACATCACCACTCGACGCATACCTGTCAGAAGCGCTTCATGCCGTGGACCGCGAATTGACCGGGGTTCAGTACAACCTCGACCACCGTGGGCTCGAAGCCTTCGCCGTTACCACAACGAGCTACTCGACCGGGTCTTCCGTTACATGGCTACAGGGTCGTGAGATTGAGACGTGGGAACGCCCACAACGTGCGACACGCAGAACCAACATCACAGTTGACCACATCATGGCATCTGCGGCACTCCCCCTGCTATTCCCAGCAATCCAACTGGATGGCGATTGGTACGGGGACGGCGGAATACGCTTAACCGCGCCGCTCTCGCCAGTTCTCCACCTAGGCGCTCGTAGAATCATAGCAATCTCAAATCGCTACGACCGGAGCAAGCAGGAAGTCAATAATACGAGTATCCGTGGGTACCCTCCTCCTGCCCAGGTGGCCGGCATTCTATTAAATGCGGTCTTCCTGGATCTTCTGGACCACGACGCTCTTCGCCTAGAACGCCTAAATCGTCTGGTTGAAGCACTGCCCGAGAGCCAGCGTCATGGCCTAGACCCGGTCAAACTACTCGTGCTCCGCCCCTCAGTTGATCTCGGAAAGCTTGCATCGCAATTCGAGGTCAAGCTCCCTCGGTCGATTCGCTTTCTCACTCGGGGCTTAGGAACAAGAGAAACCGATTCACCGGACATGCTGAGCCTCATCCTATTCCAAGCGGATTACGTAAGTACCCTTATGGAGATCGGTGAGGCGGATGCGGCATCACGCCACGAAGAAATCATGGAGTTTCTGGAGGGCTGAAGGCACCCCATAAGCTGACAGGGGTAACACCGTCCCAGCGCCTCTCAAGCCCCCCTAAGCATCAAATAGCAGCTAGCAGATCCTCTAGACTGTGCCCCTAACGCAAGCTCAGCCGGAACATTGTCATGGCCGAAGAAAGCAACCTCGCAAGCGAACTCGAATCTCGGGCCGTCGCCGAGCAGGCGCGTGAGCAAGAGTGGGAAAAAAGTAGCTTTGCGAAAGCCTTGTTCGAGGGGAACCTCGATCTCAGTCTAATTTATCCGACCCCAACTCCAGACCCGGAAGAACAAAAGCGTGCGGGAGTGTTCCTCAGGGAACTAGAAGAGTTCGTTCGTAAGCATGTCGACGGGGACAAACACGACAAGGAAGGATGGGTGCCTCAGGAGGTTCTGGACGGCCTTGCCGCCTTGGGCGCCTTCGGAATTAAAATTCCCCGAAAATATGGAGGCTTGGAACTCTCACAGGTCTCATACAATCGAGCGCTCACTATCGTCTCGTCCCGATGTAACGCAACTGGTGCCTTCCTCTCTGCACATCAAAGCATAGGAGTCCCAGGTCCCCTGCTCAAATTCGGGACCGAGGAGCAGAAGGATAGATACCTACCAAAGCTTGCCAGTGGAGCTCTCTCAGCCTTCGCCCTAACTGAGCACGACGTCGGATCGGATCCAGCCAACCTCTCGACTACGGCACAGCTCGCAGACGACGGCTCACACTGGATCCTAAACGGCGAAAAACTTTGGACGACAAACGGTCCACGCGCCGAAATCATCGTAGTCATGGCGAGAACACCCGCTCCAAAGGGCTCGACACGCAAGCCAATCACTGCCTTTATCGTAGAAACCGAATGGGACGGAGTAGAGACCCTAGACGAGTGCTCGTTTATGGGATTGCGTGCCCTATCAAACGGAGCCCTCCGATTCACGAACGTGAAGGTTCCGCGCGAAAACCTCCTGTGGGGTGAAGGCAAAGGCCTCAAGCTCGCACTGATAACGCTTAACACCGGGCGTCTGGCGCTCCCTGCCTTCTGCGCCTCAGCTGGAAAGAGTAGCCTCGAGATGGTTCGGGACTGGGCGGGCAGCCGAGTGCAGTGGGGCCTTCCGGTCGGGCAACACGACGCTGTCGCCCAGATGATCGGCAAAATGGCAGCGGACACCTTTGCACTCGAAGCGCTGGTCGAAATAATCGGAGCGATGTCTGACTCAGGAGACTTCGACATCCGACTTGAAGCGGCAGTCGCAAAGTTGTGGGGTACGGAAACTGGGTGGGACCTAGTCAATGATGCTCTGCAAGTGCGAGGTGGACGCGGCTACGAGACGCATGGATCTCTCCAGGCCCGTGGTGAGGTTTCGTATCCTGTAGAGCGCTGGCTTCGTGACATGCGTATTAACACGATCTTTGAGGGGTCATCCGAGATCATGCGCCTGTTTATCGCTAGAGAAGCGGTGGATAGACACTTTTCGATAGCGGGAGACCTCGTAAATCCAAGTGCCTCTCTCGGAGCTAAGCTAGTCGCGCTGGTTAAGGCCGGGCTCTTCTACGCGTGGTGGTATCCGACACGATTCCTTGGATGGAGTGCATGGCCGCGCTATCACGAGTTCGGCTCACTAGCGAAACACCTTCGCTACGTCGAGCGAACCTCACGTCGCCTAGCCCGTAAGACCTTCCACACGATGTTGCGTTTCGGACCGGGACTGGAGAAGCGTCAAGCTGTTTTGGGCCGGGTGGTCGACATCGGGTCCGAATTGCTCGTTATGACAGCTAGTGTGATATACGCGAAAACCATACAGCAGCGCAACGAAGATGAGTTTGGGGCTGAGGCTCTCGCAGATGCCTTCTGCAGGCAGTCTCGTCGCCGGATCTCGGCGAGCTTCCGCGCAGTCTTCCGGAACGACGATCTAGCAACTTATGACGTTGCTCAAAGCTACCTCGCCGGAGACCTCAGTTGGCTCGAACAAGGGGTCATTTCTCTAGCTACATATCGAGAGCTAGATCCTCTCGAGGAAAAGAGCGCAGCAGAAGACACCTATGAATTGGAGCCGGTGGAAGCACCATGACCGTGCTCCACCCAAGAGCCTACAAAGTCACAGTAGTCTGGACACTAGGCCTGCTCTTCCTCGGCAGCATTGTCCACGCGACAGAATCCAGCTTGGCGTGCCCAGATTGGCCAACATGCTTCGGTACTATGATGCCGGAAATGACCGGTGGTGTCTTCTGGGAACACCTCCACAGATTGGTAGCCGGCGGCCTCGTCTTAATGTTCATTCTAGCCACGTGGTTAGCTAGAAAAGAAACATCCGATCGGCCCTGGATATTCCGCTTGTCTATTGTAGGCGTCGGGTTACTACTCGTGCAGTCGTTTTTCGGAGGATTGACCGTCATATACAGGCTGCCGGACCTTATCTCCACCACCCACCTCAGCCTCGCATTTATCTTCCTCTCGCTTGCAACCGTCCTAGCGGTTGCGACGCATGGATCGACGAACTCAAAATCGCCACCCGCTATGAAGGGTCTCAGCCGATCGGATGGCACCAAGCTCGCGGCATACGCGGCAATCGCAGCGGTGGCGGTCTTCGTGCAGTCAGTCATCGGTGCCCTGGTACGCCACACCGATGGCGGAATGTCGTGTCCGGATATTCCTCTGTGTCTCGGTCAGATTGTCCCTCCGCTGGTTAACATCCAAATCACGTCGCACTTCCTGCACCGAACTATGGCAGTTGTTACGAGTGGGGCTGTCATCTTTTTGTACGCATGGACCAAGACCAGATGCGAGATCCCCAATCATGTGCAACGATTAGTGGTTATCGCTGTCGGGCTATTAGTGATCCAGGTTCTACTAGGGGTTGCGTCTGTACTGACCGTCTTGGCGATTCCGCCCGTATCGCTTCACACTCTAGTTGCTGCCGCCCTACTCAGTATACTCGTAGGTATCGCCACAGTGGGAGCCCGCTCGAACGCCAACGTCAAGACACTCAACCCTCCGCACACAAGATGAATGTGACCGAACTGGGAGACCTTCTTGCCCTAATCAATGCCAGCTTGAACGCGATTAGCGCTTCCGCACTCGTCACTGGGTTCGTCTTCATCCGTCGGAAGGTTGTCGACAAGCACAAACGAGCCATGCTCACCGCCGTCGGTGCCTCCGCGCTATTCCTATTCTTCTACGTGGCCCGAGTGCTGTTAACAGGGACCCACGAATTCGCAGGCGAAGGCCTGGCACGTCTGCTCTATCTATCGATTCTGTTCAGTCACATAGCACTTGCCATACTCATGCTCCCGTTCATTCTGCGGTTGCTATGGCTGGTTAAGCACGCCCGCTTTGAGGAACACAAGCGCCTTGCGCGCTTCGTCTTTCCGGTCTGGACTTACGTCTCTGCAACCGGCCTGCTCGTCTACCTTCTGCTTTACCAGATCTACGGGTACGCGTGACACCTCCCTGGAGCACATCAAAGCCCACGGCACAATAGAATAGGCTTCCCACGGGGAAACACGCCTGTTTGGCGATCGAGCTACGTTGCTCAGACCTCATTCTGTGAAAACAGCAAGCCACAATTCAACAGCTCGAATGTTGCGAGTCACGATGCCCATACGTAAGCTCGCTAATTGTGAAAAGCCTGGCAGAACTTCAGCATCTCTTGGACACCTCGTCCGACGACAGGAACCCCTCGCCCGAGTGCCTGGCTCGACTCATGGGAGAGGTGCATCATATCGCTGTTGTTGGCCTGTCCCGAAACCTAGAAAAACCGGCTCGCAGAGTGCCGTCCTACCTTGCAGCGAAGGGATACGACGTGATCCCCGTCAACCCTAATGCTGAAAGGCTACTCGGAAGAGTGAGCTCTCCAAACCTAGAAAGCGTAAAGGGAACTATCGACCTCGTGTTGATTTTTCGACCAGATGCTGACGCCGGTTCGTTGATAGAACAGGCCGTTCACCACCCTGAGAAGCCAGCTATCTGGCTTCAGACTGGAATTCGGTCTGTACCCGAAGTAGACGCTGCGCGGGCCGAAGGCCGAACGGTGGTGCAGGACCTGTGCATCTTCCGGGTGCACCGTGCGCTCATGGATTGAAGTCGTCCTGACTGAACTCAGTACCACCGCGACCGCCCGAAAGCGATTCCAGCACTTTCTTCCCCTATTGCCTCGGTGGCATGAAAATTTCAGCAGACCTTGGAATCAACTGGCCTGCCACCTACAACGATCGTCACCGCGTCCCTGACACAACGTGTGATCCACGGAGACAGGACGACCCAAAGTGCGAGATATGACTTCTTCAGATAGCCCGCTCAAAAGCTGGCAGGCGCCCCCTCCCGGATCGGCTTGCACTAAAAGCGAAGACCGGCCCTCAATGACAAACCGTCCATGAGCGAAACCCACAATCGTCCGGCCAAACAGATGCACTAGTAACCTACGGACACGGCGGCGAACAACTTTGAATTGAATACCTTTGGGCAGATGTCTCACTAACCACGGTCCCTTCTGAACTCGTCCCAATAATCTCCCCACGGCGTAGAATACCGTCGGCCCGTCCGGACGACGGACGACAAACCGGAGTAACCCTTGAACCTCTTCATCCGAGATACGGACACGGTTTCGAATATCGTCACGATACTTGTAGATCTGTCGCTCAACTACATCACTGAGCCCGAAGCGCCTAGGAATTGTTAGCGTCAGGTTTTCATCCCCCAAGAGCTCAGTCGGCAGGTCCATATCCCTCATTACCTCCAACAACCGGAGTGCGACGACCGCTTGGACGCGACGAAGGCCAGGACCTGAGCCATCAATGATTTCGGAGTCGTTCACCACAGCTCACGAGTAAGAGTGACTTTAACTGGCCAATGTTGAGAGGCTCGCTGGGGTAGAGCAACGAAACCTTAGCAAAGAAGTGGGCAAGCCATAGCCCCCGTCTAGGGACAACATCAAAGAAGAAGAATCCGAGGAATCGCTCAAAGCTATTTCAACGTAATCAAACGTATTACCAACTAGCCGATCGTCATGGAAGTTCGCCACCCCATACTTGCGACTCTCGATTGGGAGCCGTGGGAGTTAGGTTCCCCGCATGAAACGTTACGCCGCATTCGATCCGCCAGAATATCTTGCTTGGGCTCCGGAGCCTAAGCTCATAGATGAGTTTAGCCACACACTCTCATTAGACGTAAAGCGAGAAGCCGTCATCGAAGGACTGACGGAGGAGAACTTTCTCTCACTCTATAGAGATCTGCTGCTCACAAGGATCCACGACATCGGCTTGAAGAGATGGGTTCGGACAGGCGTGATCTCTAAGGCGTGGCTCGGCACTGGAGAAGAGGCTGTCACTGTGGGGAGCGTTCGAGCACTTAACGCCCGGCGTGACGTCGTGTCGCCCATGATCCGAAACGCTGGCGCCCTGCACATGATGGGCATGCCCCTAGTTGACATGTTCCGCGGGTACCTCGCCACTGCAGACTCTCCGAGCGGAGGTCGAGATCTTCATATCGGCGACATGGGAGCTGGAATCATCCAACCCATAAGCCACATGGGGACAAGTGCGGCCATCATGACAGGAGTTGCACTGTCGTTCCGGAACCGTGGTGAGGACCGAGTCGCCATGACGTGGGTTGGTGACGGCGCGACAAAATGCGCAGCTTGCCACGAGGGGTTGAACTTGGCCGCTGTCCAAAACCTGCCGGTCATTTTCGTTATCCAAAACAATCAGGTCGCCCTCGGGACCCGGGCAGACGCCCATGGGATTGGAGACCTGCATGCGTGGCCTCAGATGTACGGAATCGAGTCATGGAGTTGCGACGGCAACAATGTACTGGATGTCTACGCAGCAACACGCCTAGCCGCCGCCCTATGTCGAGAAGGTCGGGGGCCTGCCGCCATCGTTGCCGACACCTTCCGCATGGGAGGCCACGCAACGCACGATGAGCGTGAAGCTCGAGACACCTTCGAGCCCGAGTTGTTCGAACACTGGGGCCAACGGGACCCGATCGGCCTTTTCGAGGCTTGGCTGGTCCGAGAAGGCATCAACCTCTCATCCTTAACTCAGATCGAGCATGAAGTAACCCTGGAAATGGATCAGGCGGCCAACCTGGCCCTGGCCTCCCGTGATCGACTACCGTCACCAGAAAAGGCTTTATACGAGGGGATCTCTGAGGGCAGCACCTTGATAGGACTCGAAAATCGTCCCATATGACACAGAATTTACAATGGGCCCTTGAGGGAACAGCTGTTCCTAATATCTTACTGGTCAAGTAAACGTGTTGTTCGCCCTTTTTTAAACTTTTTGATAGAACACGAGATGAACACCCAGACTGTTGTCGTGAGTCAGGATCTGCTTGATCGCGCCCTCGACGACCTCACGGACGAGGAGCTTGTCTCTGCGCACCTTCAGGGGCGTCCAGCGGCATTCCATCGGCTCTACGACAGGTACCGTGATCGTCTCATTCATTTTATAACGCGTAAAACCGGCGACCCGGATCGAGCACAGGACTTGGTTCAGGAAGCATTCATCCGAGTGACCCGGCATTTGCATCGCTTCGACACATCCAAGAAGTTCTCAACTTGGGTATATACCATCGCTGGGAACCTTTCCAAAAATGAACTGAGAAATCGTTCTAGAAGTCCTCTGGTGCTCTTTCAACGCCTCACGAACAACTGGGACGACGACCACCGACCACTTCAGTTCGAAGACTACTCCACCAAGCCTGACGACTTATACAGAAAGCGCTACCTCCGTCGTCTTGTCGAGGATACGGTTCAGACACTCCCAGAGCATCACCAGCTGGTATTCCGCCTCAGAGAGCTCGAGGGTAAGAGCTATGAAGAGATCTCGGACATCACTGGAGTGAACTTGGGTACGGTAAAGAGTCGTCTCCACCGAGCACGGAACTCCTTCGCTCAGCGCATCGAGCCTTTCCTCAACTAAAGACTCGAGGTCACTTTCCTCGGAGACCTTTGCACCACGGTTAAGGGAATGAACAGACTAACTTCGAGGGACGCATGCGGGTGCTTGATTGAGCCTTTCGATGCTTGACGACCTGCGCCAAGCCTTCCGAGAAGCTTTGGACAACTTCCACAAAGAGTTGGGTGGGGATCAAATCTCTGAGACCGCCGATACGCTTTTGATCGGAATGAAAAACGAGATCATCAGTGAGAAAGTTCAAGTCGCTGAGCTACAAGACCAACTCGCAGAGACAATGGCAAAAGTCGCCAGGCTGGAAGAAAACATCGAGACGGGAAAAAGACGCCGAGAACTGGCGCGAGGCATCGGAGACAACGATACGGCTGGTCTCGCAGGGGATTGGTTATCCAAGGCAAAAGACCAACGAACCATCTTGCTCAAGAAAGCAGAAGCTCTCCAAGACGAGGTCGAATTCCACTCTCAGAGTGTCGACGAGATGCACAGCCGCTTCCAAGAGGCACAGCTGAAACGGGAGACACTCTCCGCCGCCTCTGGAAGGACAGCCGCCTATGAATCAATCACCGACATTGAGGAACTCTTCCACGACCTGGATCGCGTGGCCCGAAGCATCACCGATGATGAGACCAACAACCCGGCCGACGAGATGTCGGGCGAGGACACCTTTCAATTAGAGTTGAACGAGCTTTCATCACGGAACCCACTCGATGCCGATTCAGCTTTAGGCGAGCTGAAGCGAAGAGTGGACGATGCCTAACCCCCGGCTACACGCGACACTCACAAGTACCGGACACCAGAAAACCGTTGCCTTTGCTAGCGAGGGCGGCGCGGTCTCAGGCTACGACAGACAGCACTAAGCCCGCGGCGCCCAGCCTTTTCGGGGTGGTTCCAAGCTTACGGTTCCGATACCTTTGCGGGGCAGATTCCTCCGGAACAACCGACACAAACCCTCCAAGTCATCTATGCAGAACTGGATCGGCATAGCCATCTGGATAGTCATGGGCGCCGCAATCGGGCTCCTGATGCGCGCCGCCATAAATCGGCCGGAAGAACAGCCTGGCCATGCTCAGGTCATCATGCTCCTAGGTGCATTCGCAGCTGTGATCGGTGGCATGCTCGGAGTTGGGATTTTTCACCTATTCGATCCGCTCGCACTCAGTATTGGCGGCATGGCGGGCGCTGTAGCTTTTTCGGTCCTCATGACCTTCATCTATCGCTGGGGCCTGCGCACGCTCATATAGAGCTCCAGGGTCCGGCAGAAGGACACACCCCCTATGTCGGACGTACAGCGATTCATTGATGCCAACCTCGGGCGCTTTCGTACCGAGCTTCACGACTTCCTGCGCATTCCGTCAGTCAGTGCCGACCCCCAGCACAACCAAGACACCCGCGCTGCCGCGGAGTGGTTCTCATCGCAACTGACTGTCGCCGGACTAAAATCAACCGTCTTTGAAACCGCCGGCCACCCTATCGTTTTAGCCGAAAGGCGCACGGCTGACCCGAACGCCCCAACGGTTCTAATATACGGCCATTACGATGTCCAACCGCCCGACCCTCTGGAGCTCTGGCATTCTCCGCCATTTGAGCCGAGCGAGCGCGATGGGCGCATATACGCCCGCGGTTCTGCCGACGACAAAGGTCAGCTCTACATGCATGTGAAGGCCTTAGAAGCATACCACGCCACAGGAACAGAGCTGCCCATCAACGTCGTCTTGATCGCAGAAGGAGAGGAAGAAGTGGGCTCGCCGAACCTTGTGCCATTCATATTAGAGCATGCAGATAAACTCGAGTGTGAAGTCGTGCTAATCTCCGACACAGGAATGTACGCCGAAGGGATTCCCTCGATCGGGTTTTCTCTCCGTGGCTTAGCGTATTTCGAAATCCACGTGCACGGAGCCAATAGCGACCTGCACTCCGGAGAGTTCGGTGGCGCCGTAGCTAACCCTGCGAACGTGCTAGCCGAGGTCATCGCATCTCTCCATCGAGATGACGGATCTATAGCGATCGAAGGTTTCTACGACAACGTGCTCGCATGGGATACTGAAACTCTAGAGGAAATAGGAAACTTACCCCACTCAGACGACGAGTTTTCCAAGGCACTCGGCCTTGATCAGCTGACAGGAGAAGATGGATACGAAACTCTGGAGCGCCTATGGATTCGTCCTACCTGTGATGTATGTGGATTTCTTTCGGGCTACACTGGTGAAGGTGCGAAGACAGTGCTCCCTAATCACGCAATGGCCAAAGTCAGCTTCCGCCTCGTCCCAGACCAGAATCCCGATCGGATCCATCAGTTACTCAAAGCTCATATCTCCACCCTAAACCTGACCGGTGTTCGAGTGGACGTTTTGGAGCTCCACGGAGGGAGACCATGGCGAACCAGCGTAGAAGGTCCGGCCTTTGAAGCAGCGTCAGAAGCACTGGAGGAAGCGTTTGGAACCAAGCCGGTTCCCATGGGTGGCGGAGGTTCTATTCCGATCGTGATCGAATTCGAAGAAAAATTGGACGCGGCGGCGCTCCTAGTAGGGTTTTCTCTCCCAGGGTGCAACCTGCACGCGCCAAATGAGTGGTTGTCGATAGACAACTATGAAAAAGGGATCGTTGCTCTGGCACGGCTGTACCCTAAGCTCGTCAAGGTCGAGACTAGCTCGTAAATCCAAATGCGCCTCGTCCCCACCAATCCACTTCAAGTCAGTGATACATTGGGCAACAACGTGGTAGCCAATTCAGCTACATGACGACTATGAGCAGAGAAGGCGGATGAGTACCCCTGGTACTTTAAACCAGAAAGAGAGGACAATACCGCTCCTCGCCGTTGATACGGGAGGAACGTTCACCGACCTGGTTTTACTCACCGATGGTGAGATCCAGACCTTGAAGGTGCCCTCCACGCCCAATGACCCCTCACAAGCAGTTCTCGACGGCATCAAACAGATCCTCGGGGAACGCGCCGACTTTGTACTCCTACATGGCTCTACTGTGGCGACAAATGCCCTGCTCGAAAGACGCGGCGCTCGTGTAGCCCTAGTGACGAACGAAGGCTTCGAGGACGTCATCGAGATAGGACGTCAAAACAGACCGCAACTCTACGCATTGGTTGGTCACCGTCCTCCCCCCTTAGTAGCTCGGGACGATCGGATTGGTGTACCCGGTCGTATAGGGCCGCAGGGCGAAGAGCTTGAACCACTCAACGAAGAACGCTTAGCTGGTCTCGCAGATGAAATTCTTGAGCGAGGAGCTGAATCCGTTGCTATCTCTCTTTTACACTCTTATGCGAACTCTGCCCACGAACAAAAAGTCTCAAAAGCAATCGCTGAAGGGCTCGCTGACTACATGCTCCCAATCTCGGTCTCTAGTCAGATCGTGCCAGAATTCCGAGAATATGAAAGAACTTCAACGACGGTACTGAACGCTTACGTGGCTCCAATAATGGATCGATATCTAGGTCGACTAGCACGGGAGGCTGGTGCGGCAAGACTTTCGATCATGGGCTCAAATGGAGGAGCACTAACAATCGAGCGGGCACAACGTGAACCTGTTCACACGGTGCTGTCGGGTCCAGCTGGAGGGGTCGTCGGGGCTCTTACATGGGGGGATCGAGCTGGATTCGATTCAGTCCTATCTTTCGATATGGGAGGCACGTCAACTGACGTATCGCTCTGCCCGGGCCGACCCCTTCGAACACGTGAGTTTTCGATTGGCGGACAGCCGGCAGCTATTCCTGTGATCGATATCCACACAGTCGGAGCTGGAGGGGGATCTATAGCACGTGTCGACCTTGGGGGAGCCTTACGAGTCGGTCCGCGGAGCGCGGGCGCCCAACCTGGGCCTATCTGTTACGGGCTAGGGGGCAAGGAGGTCACGGTAACCGACGCGCACGTCTGGCTAGGCCGACTTCCAGCGGATGCCTTCCTTGGTGGGACCCGGTCACTCGATCGAAATGCAATCCAGGGGCCTCTGCGAGAGATTGCTCAAGCTCTCGACATGACTCTGGACCAAGCTGCCGAAGGCGTTCTCGCGGTCGCGGACACGGCGATGGAAAGGGCATTGCGGGTCATTTCTGTAGAGCGTGGATATGATCCAGTAGACTTCGCAGTCGTGGCTTTCGGTGGAGCTGGAGGGCTTCACGTTGCCGAGCTTACGAGGCGCCTCGGTTCGCGCCGGGCACTCGTGCCGCCTGATCCCGGATTGCTTTCTGCGTATGGAATGCTGGCCTCACCGGTCACCCAAGAGGCCTCGCGAACAGTGCTCCTCAATACTGAAACGCCAGACTTAGAAATCCGACTTTTCGCTGCCCTAAGTGACCTGGAGGAGAGCGCGCGTAAATCGATGGCAGAAGAAGGCGTTGAACCGAGTTCAATCAGTGTGGAAAGATGGGTCGATGCGCGCTACCAAGGGCAGAGTTTTGAGCTCAGTGTCCCAGTCGAGGGCTGGGACGAAGGGTTCCATACAGCACACCACGAGCGTTATGGGTATAAACGAGAACAAACTCCGGTGGAGGCTGTAACGCTGCGAATCATCGCATCTGCTCCACCTCACAATCTGAGAGCTACGCCGTTACCGGCCATGGGGAACGCGGCCCAAATGAGACCCGTATCGCTCGTCTACGGTGGGATAAAACACGAGGCGATGAGCCTGTGGCGAAGCGAGTTAGGCCCGAAAGACATCCTGCATGGGCCACTTGTGGTGCAAGAATACAGTGGAACAGTATGGGTGCCCCCTGATTGGACCATGAGCGTCGACGAGTGGGGCACCCTCCACCTGACAGCAGACTAACGACCCACCACTTTCTATCTTTTGGGCTTTCGCCTAAAGGCGCGGAATCCAAACGCACATGATCTAGCATGAGCCCAGACATCAGCAAACGCTCCAGGACCCGATCTAAGGAAAACGAAGCCCCCGAGCATGGGGTGTCGTCATCAAACGTCACGAGGGAATCGGACTCAGAGCCGCCATACATACTGGCTCTTATAGCGGGCTTGGCAGTATTTGTGCTCTACGCGACGACTTTAGCACCAACGACAGCATTCTGGGATACCAGTGAGTACATAGCCACTGGGGAAATTATGGGTATCCCCCATCCACCGGGGAACCCACTCTTTGTGGTACTGGCGCGTGCGTGGTCGATACTCCTTAGCCCGCTCGGGTTAGCCGCGGCAGTGAAGATCAACCTCTTCAGTTCCTTCATGAGTGCAGCGGCCCACGCATTCTGGTTCCTCGTCGTGCACCATATCCTGAGGCATTTCTCGGAGAAACGCAGTGTCCGTCTCGTAGGCGCAACTGCTGCGGTATTAGTGAGCGCGACTGCCTTCACTGTCTGGAATCAGTCGAACGTCAACGAGAAAGTATACACAGTATCGCTTCTCACGATTGCCTTACTGTCATGGCTAATTGTCCGCTGGCAAGAACACCTCGGACAAGGCAAAGAAGACGACAATCTTCTGATTCTTATGGTGTTCGTGCTCGCCCTGAGTGTTGGGAACCATCTAATGGCATTCCTGGCTGCCCCCGCCATCATACTCTTTGTCCTGTGGGTACACCCTCGCACACTAGTGAACTGGCGTTTGTATGTAGGAGGGTTGGCGGCCGCCATCCTCGGCCTGTCGATCCACCTCTTCCTGCCAATACGGGCAGGACTCAGTCCAGTTATCAACGAAGCCGCTCCGACCTGTCCTGATATAGGATCAGCTATCACCGCCGTGGTCAGCTACGGAAAATCTGGGTGTGCGGCACTCTCAGAAGCACTGAACAGAACCCAGTATTCCAAGCCATCCTTGGTGCTCCGGCAAGCACCCCTGACTGATCAGTTCTTGAACTACCTTCAGTACTTCGACTGGCAGTGGGCAAGGTCATTAGGGGGTGAACAGGGGGTTTTTGCTCGCATCCGTCTTCCATTCACAATGCTCTTCACTGGACTCGGAATCTGGGGTGCTGTGGAACATTACCGGCGGGACAAAGCCAGTTTCATATACATCGCAACGCTGTTTGCAACTCTTTCGGTCGCTCTGATCTACTATCTCAACTTCAAGTACGGGTATTCACTCCTCGCTCCCGTTGCGGACCGGTCGCTGCATGAAGTTCGGGAGCGTGACTACTTCTTTATAGTGAGCTTTTCTGTGTGGGGGCTTTGGGCCGGAATGGGTATAGCCAGTTTGTGGAAAGAAACGGCTAATGAAGGCGGATTGGGGCTAAGGAAAGCGAGTCCAATTCTCCTGCTGGCCCTAATACCCCTAGGTCTCAACTGGGGCTGGGCGACCAGAACATATGACTACGCTGCTCGGGACTGGGCCTACAACCTGCTCATGAGCGTCGAACCATATTCGGTCTTATTCACCAACGGTGACAACGACACCTTCCCTCTCTGGTACCTGCAAGAGGTAGAAGGTATCCGAAGGGACGTCACGGTCATTGTAACGTCATATCTCAACACAGACTGGTACACAAAGCAACTCAAGAGGCTCACGGAGCCTTGCCGCGACGTCGACCCTGCGTCGGACTGGAGCGTGATCAAGTGCCAGAGGCCATACGACCCAAGTAACACACCGGCAGCATACGTCACGGAACTGGGGAAAGCGGGGAACCAGACGCCAATCATAATCCAATCGATCTCTCCACCTACGAGGAGCATTCTCCCCCTCACGGACCAGCAGATCGAAGAGGCCTCGATGGCTTTTACGCGTCTGGACCAAGGCGTAGCGATCCAGATCGGCAATATTGAAGCCCGTCTACCAAGCGGCATGCTCCTACAGCCATGGCAACGTTTTGCCCTAACGCTTCTAGTAGAATCCATAGACGACAGACCTATCTACTTCGCGTCCAGCGGAAATGCAGCGGCCTCTCTTGGCGTCCAATCCTACCTCGTGCGCCAAGGCCTAGCATTCCGATTGAGTAACGGTCCGCCGGCAGATAACCCCCGGTTCACAGCACTGACTGGATCGCCATATGTCCCGGTGACAGGCGAGTTCGTTGACCGAGCCCGGACAGCGCTCCTAGCCGACCAGGTCTTCATCCATCGTGGTGACATACCCCAGTGGGATCACTGGCCAGATATAGCCACGATTGGGATCCCAAACTATTACTCATGGGTCTACCTCTCTCTTCTAGAAGTAGCCATTAAGTATGGGGACATTGAGGCTCGAGACCGGTACGAGGTTCTCTCACAGCTGTGGCAGACCCTAGGCACTCCAGAACAGACCGGCCTATAGTCTCACCACAAGGGTCATCCCCCTAAATCCACTGCAACCCCCAAGTCTTCCCGTTCTGCGACCTCCAGCACTAGAGAAGCTACAGCCAGGTCTTGGACTGCATTACCCACCGATTTGAAGAACGTGATTTCTTCGCTGTCTCGTCGACCTTCCTTCTCTCCGAGCAGAATCTCGCCAATCTCAGCATGCATGACGGATTCGTCCACAACACCGTCTCGGATTGGTCCAACGATATCCCCGGCCTCATCTAGGATAGCATCCCGCTGGTCAACAACCACCCGAGCTCGTTTTATCAGTTCTGCGTCTACCTCACGCATGTCGATGGTAAAAGATCCGACACCCGTCACGTGAGTGCCAGGTTGGATTTGACAGCCGTTGAAGACTGGAGTTGCGCTACTTGTGGCTGCAATCACGATATCGGCACCGGCGATCGCCATATCAGGATCGCTCAACCCACGGGCAGCAACACCCTCAAGTTCTGAAGCGAGTTGATGCGCACTGGTTCCGCCCAATGAAACCACTCGTACTTCTTGAATATCACGAACGCACCGGACAGCCTCTAGCTGAGTCCGCGCCTGAACACCGGCACCGAAGAGTGCCACTACAGATGAATCCTTTCGCGACAGGACTTGAGCTGCCAGTCCGCCGATGGCTCCAGTCCTAAGAGCTGTAAGCCAAGTCCCGTCCATCAGAGCTAACGGCCTGCCCGTTACGGGGTCCATGATCAGGACGACTGCGTGTATCACCGGTAACCCATTAGTCACATTATCCGGATTCACCGACACAACCTTAGCACCGGCTTGGCCTGACGGTTTCATGTGCGCCGGCATAAAGAGCGAAACACCGAACTCTGTTTCAAGCCCGAGCCTTATCGGTACGGTCGCCTGACCAGACGACAGGGCCAAGAAAGCATCACGCATCGCTTCGATCGCTTCCGGCATATCTACTGCCTGACGCACATCAGATTCAGATAGGATTCGCATTTGCATAGAGCTTGTATTGAGTGCAGAGTGCTCTCAATTGTAAAGACATGAAGCCCCAAGGACACAGATGCAAAGAGAGTGTTTAGATGTACTCGTGGTCGGAGCAGGAGCATTCGGCGCAGTCTCGGCGCTCGACCTCGCTCAGAGAGGGCACCATGTAACTATACTCGATCGAACGACCGGGCCCCATCCAAGCGCCTCATCAACCGACATAAGCAAGATGATCCGCATGGATTATGGATCGGATGTCTTTTACCACGACCTCGCAGATCACTCGCTGAACATATGGGAGCAGTGGAACGAGGAGTGGCCGAAGCGCTTGTATCACCCCGAACACTTTCTAGTGCTCGCTGCCGCTCCATTTGAACCTGGGAGCTTTGAATTCGAAAGCGAACGTGTTCTTCGGGAGCGGGGATATACACCCGAGCGATTTAATGCCGCACAACTCGCCGCCAAATGGCCGGCATGGAATGCCAGCCTTTATCCCCAAGGTTATCTAAGTCCCCGAGGGGGCTGGGCAGAGAGTGGCGCAGTCGTATCGCGTCTGCTGGAATCGGGGCGGAGCGAGGGGGTCCAGTTTGTCCAAGGGCAACTCGACGAAGTGCTGAGTAAGGGCTCCCAGGTGTCCGGTGTCCGCTATCGAGAGCTGGGTGGATCCATGAATACCCTAACAGCAGATCGAGTGGTGGTGGCAGCAGGCGCGTGGACACCGATTCTTCTCCCTTGGCTAGAGGATACTCTCAAGCCGATAGCTCAACCCATCATACATTATGGGGTAGAGAACCCATACCGGTGGCAGAGCCCAATCTTTCCGCCGTTTGCAGCTGACACGGCTGGCTCTGGATGGTACGGATTCCCCTCTCTACAAGACGGCCGTCTCAAGCTTGGTCACCACGGAAATGGACGCGTTGTCGACCCCGACTCGCGAGGGGAGGTATCCAAAGAACACCTAGACCACGCCCGATCTTTCCTGCGCAGTTCACTACCCGAACTCGCAAATGCTCCTGTGGTCGGAACTAGGGTATGCCTTTACTGCGATACCTTCGACGGTGATCTGTGGATCGGTGAGGATCCCGGAAGATCAGGGCTCATCGTTGCTGCTGGCGGTAGTGGCCACGGCTTTAAGTTCACACCGATGATCGGTAGAATCGTTGGAGACGTGTTGGAAAAGCGGGACAACCGATGGCTTTATCGATTTGATTGGCGCGAGCGAGGAGAGCCAAGAAAAGAAGCAGCTCGGTTACAAATCTAGACTCCAGCTAAACAGGGATCCGATGAAATTCATCTATACAAAAGAAGGGACAGAGCCGGCCGGACACTACAGTCAGGCGGTGGTTTACGGCGGCGTCGTTTACGTCTCGGGCATGCTGGGTAAAGACCCGAAGAACCCAGACGCACACCCAGGCGACGCTGCTCAGCAGGCACGCCAAGCTCTCACCAACGTAGAAGTTGTACTCCAGGAGGCGGGATCCAGCTTGAAGTCTGTGGTGCGAATGATGGTATACGTATCAGGCATAGAGCACTGGAGCGCGGTAAACGAAGTCTATGCCGATGTCATGGGTCCCCATAAACCCGCTAGAGCGATAGTGCCGGTTAAGAGCTTTATGGATCCCTATGTAGTGGAGATAGTCGCAACCGCTGCTCTAGGAAGCTGACTAGCAGAAAGTCGCAGGTAGAGACCCAGTCGCAATTACTCGGCCGACTAACCTGGGGCGATCACATCGCAGCAGGCACAAAGCCGCCCCTTTTTACAGTATCTGACGACCCGGAGCGGATCTCAATCCGACCCGGACCTGATGAGGCCGGGCGAAGGACCGGACCTGTTACCGCCTCGTCGTCACGCACCTCCAATACGTAGTCAAAAAGCTCTGGGCGAACATCGACGGCATCTCCTCGACTGAATAGAACGATCCGGGGAACTTCACTTAGCAACTGTTTAGTGAGAACAAGGGCGCGAATACGAGCCTCGGCGTCTAGAGAATCGAAAGGATGTTCGATTGCCAAGCTGGCGACAATCCGACCCTGAGCCGAAACCAGAGAGGCCACTGCTAGTCTGATCGCGATGCGGCCGAGCGCCAAGTCTTCTTCTGAGAGCGGGGTAAGCGCGCCGTCGCTTCCTTGAAGACGGACGACTTCGCCTTCGAACGTAAGTGCCAAAACACGCCCACCGGACACTCTTGATACGAAGCGCGAGGCTCGATCGAGAAGCAGGTCTTTCGAACGAGCAATCCGAGCAACCCGGACCCTAGTGAGCGCAGCCGCTACTGCCCCCTTTATATCATCAAGCTCATGTGGAAGTGGGACCTGAGCCCCCTCAAGTTCCCCAATCCTTACCCGAAGGACTTCTAACCGCTCTGATCCGGCCTCCACTGCAGCGTGTAGCCTCAGTGCCGTGCGCTCTAGATCCTGGAGATGCTTTGGTTTCATCTCGAGCTGCTCCCACCTGCTCCTCCACCAAGTCCCATCCTGAACAACCGATTCCCATTCTTCCAATAGCTCTGTTAGCACCTCTTCGTAGTGGCTCTCCAGAACCCTGCCGCAAGTTGGACACGGTGCTTCCGAACCTCTGGCTTCCATACCGCGGAGGCGACTTCTCAACTCTCGAGCCCGATCTCGATATGCGAAGAGAGTGGTTTCCGCATCTTGACGCTCTCGCAGCCAGTCCATGATTGCTACTTCCAAATCTCCGTCTACCTCTGTCACATTAGCTCTGCTAGCAAGTAACTCGCGCTGTGCCGTCTTAAACTCGGCTGCAACCTGTTCTGGACTAATGCCTCCCGCTCCCTTCATCGGGTTCCGGGGTGAAGACGAAGCCGCCTCTGATGGCAGTGTCGCACCTAAAGATTCCAAAGCAGCATCAACAAGGCTCACACCACGGCTTTCCGCAACGGCATCGATCGCCCTTCTTAGCGAACCGTCCAAAGTCTCCCCATCGGTTCCACTCCACCATCGCGAAAGAGCCGTTTCTGGGCCTGTACTTCCTGCACCTCTGAAGAGGTCGGCTACCCCTCTACGCGCGCGCCCTCCTCCTCCAAGGATCGCTGTTAACCCGATCGGAATCGACGTACTCACTCTGCCAATCCCGGAGACCACCCCATCAAGAGCTTCAACTGCGCCGATTGGCCGATCCGGTGATACGGGCGAGATCCCTTGCAGTATTTCTGTAATCACACGTTCGGTCTCCAGACTGCGCTTCCCGTCGTGCTCGAGCTCGGCTAGGACAGTGTTACGCACCTGATCCGCATAATCGACGGGAAGCCAGGCTTCCGCCGGAACGTGAAGATCCTTTTCAGCTTCGACGGCCAAGTGAAGTGCTTCGCCCCTCAGAGCACGCAAAGGCTCACCCTGCAGTGCAAGTAGGTCGCTAGGTCTCGCCCCTTGTAAGCGAAGCCTAACGATCTTATCCGTGATACCACCTGGCACCTCACCGAGCACTTCTCTTACTCTTCTTTTCACCCGATCCGGATCTCCTGGTGGTCCAACCTTCACTGGCGCAAGCGCAACTACAGGGCGAACAGGAATAGTGTGGAAGGAGACCTGACCAGTCTCGAGATTTGCCGTCAAGAAACCTTTCTCATCGCCTGCCTCCTCCCAAGGATCTAGCGCCACGCGCTCGAGTGAGCCCGGATACCTCACTCGCTGCGACAACTTCCTTCGCCGATGCTCTCCACCCAACGCAACGTAGTCCCATTCCTCAGGATCAATCATGATCCCGGCATCCTCTCCACGAGCGGCCTCCGCGTGCATCACCAAAAGATTCCAGCGCATACGAGGGTCTGGATCGGGCAAAGGAGGAGCACTGCGTACCACTGCGCGGTAGGGTACCAAGCAAGCGTTCAGACCCAGGCGATCGATCTCGACCCGTTGAGTTCGTGCCGTTACAGCATCCACATTGGCAAGAGTGTCTAGCACTGCGAGTGCTCCCGGATCTCCAGATCGACGTGGCGTGTCTCTGGGACCTGCCACCATCAGTACTCGTGTACCTGGCAGCCCAGTACTCATTGACTCTAGACCTCTAGCTAGTGCTACTATAGCACTAGCTGGCGGATCAGGACGGTCAAAGACGTCCCCTGCCACCACCACCACGTCCGGCTGTAGTCTGATTATTTCTTGAACAGCTCGTTCGAATGCCGCCGCGACATCACGCTCACGCATATCTGCTCCCCGGACCACGCGCCCGTAAGCGCGAAATCCGAGGTGAAGATCCGAAAGGTGAGCGATTATCACGCGCTCAAGATCTTCTGCGGCAGACTGGATCCTGCCTCCAGCGCAAGCCGCGTAGCACATGGAATGCCACGTCGAATACTGTCGAAATTGTAGGCTTGGGATTCACCAAAAATAAGACCACTCACTTCATCCATCGGGAACGATTGATTCATCCTTTCGATGGACTCAAGGTACCCCTGTGGTATACCAATGCATCCCGCTCCGTAACAGAAGAATGCTCAACGCGACCGATCAGAATGGTATGGTCCCCTCCCTCCAGAAGCTCATAACGTGAACACTCTAGCCAAGCAGTCGCTCCATCTATTAGCGGAACGCCAAGGGTCCCGGCCCGCCAAGCCGCTCCCTTGAAACGATCTCTAGAAGGCTCCGCAGCGAAACGGTCTGCTACTGCTCGCTGATTTCCCGCCAAGACGTTCACCGAAAAATTGTCTGAGGCGATTAACCGGTCATGCAATGTCGATGTTTGCCCAATACACACCAAGATTAGGGGGGGGTTGAGCGAGAGCGATGTAAAAGAATTCACAGTTAATCCAAAGGGGGCACCGGCTGGTTCACTTGCTGCGACGACCGTAACGCCCGTCGGATAAGAACTCATCACCTCTCGGAGTGAAGCATTTCCGTCGACATGCTGGTCCATTAGAAGCTTGCTCACCGGGGGGTCCAGACTAGCTTGTGCCCTCGTAACCGAGTCAGAATTCCAAGATCAGAGGCAGTGCCACAAGATTGATGCAAAAGCACTTACTAGTAGTGGCGGTGATCTTAACGACGGGTACCGGCTGCGACAACGTAGAGTTTGGGGGCCTTGACATCGCACTTCGAGCTCCTGAATCAGCGACTGGGCGGACCAGGGTGGCCCTGGCGCCCCTTGAAACCGCAGAGGAACCCGACACTGATAGGGCACTCCTCTTAGCAGGTATGAGACAAGGAGCTACAGGTCGATTCATCGTTGTTGGTGAAGTTGATTCGGATACCCTCCGACCCTTTCCCAACGAGCAACTTTCGGGCAGTGAAGAGCGAATGGCCAAGCTAATAGGCCCTGGCTCAGAATGGACAGTCTTTTCCGAAGGCGTGCGTGTAGGTCGGATGATCGCTCAGTCGACCAGCCCTGCCATCGGATTCTGTGGTGCGCGCACTGCCATAAGTGGTGTGGTGGAGCTTGTTGCAACAGCAGCGAGTGCCGAACGGCTGCTGGCAATGCCCGCGGATGAAGTCAATCAACCATATGAAGAATACCGAGAGATCTCTGACACTTATGAGCAACGCGTAGCGACCCTCGCCATCGCAGGGGACGCGATTCCAAGGTACGGTGCGCAATGGCCCGAGCTAGGAATGCTAAATGCGAGAGACCACATACAGGCCTTTCAACTCCGAAATACTCCAGGACAGTCTATAGCAGCCACCTTCATGATTGGCGACAACCTAGAGGTCGGAGACCCAGGGCAAGGTGCCTATTCACTTTTCGTCATGGGGCATGAGAATGACTCGGGATACGTGGAGTCTTACACGTGGTTCCATGATACCGCGGAAGATGGAAAAGCCGCGCCGCGATATTTCGACCACCTAGACTGGGATGGTGACGGATTGGACGAGATACTGCTGGACGTGTTCGGAGATCAAAAGCGGTCGTTCGCTGCACTGTCTCGTCAGGGTGACCGCTGGGTCCGCACTTACCAAGACAACTGTGCCGAGTCGTGATTGAAAGCTAGAAACTCCTTCAACGAATCAGAAGACACGAACTCAGTACTCGGCTTGTTCTTCTGCCTCGGCCCGGAGAAAGCGATAGCTCTCATATCGAGACCTTGCAATCGCGCCCTTACCAACTTCTTCAAGGACTGCGCAGCCGGGCTCGTGTAAATGTGTACAGCCTCTAAATCGGCAACTGACTGCGCTCTCAGCAAACTCTGGAAAGTGTGAGCCCACCTTCTCCGGGTCTACAGACCAAAGGCCCACGTCACCAAAACCAGGTGTGTCTGCAACTAATCCACCACACTCCAGCGTGATCAGTCGAGAGCCCACCGTGGTATGGCGTCCTGTCCCGGTCTTTTGAGACAGCCGGCCGACTCGAAGCTGAAGCCCCGGATCGACGACATTGAGTAAGGATGACTTCCCAACACCAGAGGGTCCGATAAATGCAGAGGTTCCAGAGCACAGTTCACGGTGCAGCTCAACAACACCTTCTCCTGAAGGCACACTCGTAACCAATACTTTGTAACCAAGCCCTCTATAGAGAGTCAGCCAAGTCTCTTCGAGTTCCTCTGTGCCCTCCAAATCTGCTTTGTTGAAGATTAGCAAGGGGCGCATTCCGCTGGCGTGGACCAAGGTCAGCATTCGATCAATCAGCTGAGTGGAGCCCCGAGGCTCACGGAGCGCTATCACCACGAACACATGATCCAGATTAGCCGCAAGGATTTTAGGCGCCCGCCCCCGCCCTCTCCGTACTAGTTCGGTCTGCCGTTTTGCAACTAACTCAATGGTCACTTCATTGCCGTCCACCAGCACTTCCACCCTGTCCCCAATGACCACGACTCGACCAGTGCGATCTTGCTTCTTTAAGCGTCCGCGGAGGGACGCATCTACTCGTTCCCCGGTCTCTAGGACCACTGTGTAGATGCCCCCACCCGTCTCATGCACAACGCCGAGGAACGTACCCGAACCAATCATATGTTCATGAAACAAAGAACCCCAGTCGGAGCGCAAGACTCCGACAGGGGCTGCTCAACCGTGGGGCCGGACACCAGGCCCCACGTATCACGCGGCGAAGGACTCCAGTGCGCCGCCCTTTCCACCTTCCCGCAGACGACGCAAGGCACGATCCCGAAGCTGGCGGATTCGCTCGCGCGTCACGCCAAGCATGTTGCCTATTTCCTCCAGCGTATGTTCCCTCTCGCCTTCGAGACCAAAGTACAGCCGAAGAACTTTCGCATCTCGTGGCTCAAGAGTCTCAAGAGCCTCCGTGATGGTTTCCGTTAAAAGCCGGCTCTCAACCTCGACCTCCGGCTCTGCGGCCTCTTCCGTTATAAACCGCTCAACGAGCTGAGAATCCTCGGAGTCACCGATGGGGGCGTCCAGCCTTATTTCCGCAGAATTCAACGTCTGGAGAGACTCGACCAACTCTGGAGTCAGATGGGTAGCCTCGGCCAGCTCGTCGGTGGTCGGCTCACGGCCCTTTTCCTGCTTCAGTCGTTCCTTTTCCCGGAAAATTCGCGCGAGGTCGCTCGCCCGATTTAGAGGCACGCGAACGGCCCGGCCGTGATTCGCCAAAGAGGCAAGAATCGCCTGTCGGATCCACCAAACAGCATAGCTTATGAATTTTACGCCCTGCTCCGGATCAAACTTTCGGGCAGCCGTAACTAGGCCCACGTTCCCTTCTTGGATGAGATCTGTCAGAGAGACGCCGCGATTTTGATATTTCTTTGCGACACTGATCACGAAACGCAGGTTTGCCCGAGCAAGCTCCTGAATGGCATCCTGATCACCCTTCTGGGCAAGTGCCCCGAGCTCTTTTTCACGTTCTGGAGTGATAAGCTCGTGCCGGCTGACATCTCGTAGATACTGATCTAGAGCGCTCTGTTCCTCGACGCTGGCGTCGAACCCCGAAAGAAGATTTCCTTTCCCCCGGCGCTTGCGACGCTTCGTCGTCGTAGCCTCAGCCATCGTGTTGCGTTCTCCTTCCAGCCCAAGGCACTCCGGTCAACCGGGCAGGCCCGGCTTCACTGGTGTGACTTGCACTTCCGTCTCTCAGAGTAAATCGTAAACTCCTAAGCCGTATATTTTGCACCCTGATTAGTCATTTTGTCAAGGTCCTGAAGAATTCCGAGCCAGGCTGAATCGTGCGCTTGATCGAATTTGGGTACTACTCTTTTTGGCGACACCAATACGGTGCGTTTTCTAACCCAGCCCTAGAATGCGGTTCCGTGCTCAGGCAACACACAAGCCCCGGGGCCCTCATTGCGAAACCAGTCGGGAGATCTCAAGAGGCTGGCAACCTAAACAGCCCCGAAGGTGAATTCATCGGCCGCGCAGCCGACTGATAAGAGCTGCATTTACACTAAACGGCGGCAAGGGGTCTGGTTATACGCTCAAGGACTGTGTCCGCCGCAATTTCTCGTCGCTCCATTGTAAAGACACGGAGCACGCGGGCCGTGGTGTAGAGCTCCCTCGCGACCCTCGGCAGGTCTAGAACACCTTCTACCCCTTCTAGACCAAGGCGTTGAACAGTCCCATTACGGCGCTGAACGAGGAGGTCGAGTTGAAACATCGCTTGCTTGACTGGGAAATCTATTATCACTTCACCGGACTCGAGCCCTAGCTCCTTAGCAAGCTCATCCTCGACAGCCCGTTTTTGTGGCGAGTCACCGATCGCCCAACTCTCCACCTCACGCCCCGAAAGATCAGCGGCGGTCAACTCAAGTGCGCGCTTGGGCAACTTACGATGACGCAGTGCGGGGATCCAACGCTTAGCTATCCGCCTACCAATCTCATCTTTAGAATCCAACCCCCTGCGGCTGAGTTCGTACAGCAACTCTTCATCGGTCGGGCCAATCAGGTCTTCGGGGTCAATTAGACGACCGCGCACGGCCTCTTCTACGATTCTTTTATACAGCCCTGTGGCTGCACGGACCGCATGGTGCCAGTACACATTCCGAAACATCTGGTACTTAGCAAACAGCAACGACTCTAGGGCGGCGATCGCCTTTTCATGCACGCCCACCTCGTATAGACCCGTCTCTGGATCCTGCAAGAGCATGAGGCCTTGGAGTAGGCGTGAAACGTCAACCTCTCCGTAGGGAACACCACAGAAACGTGCGTCACGGCGTAGGTACTCCATTTTGTCTAGATCAAGACTGCCGCTGATCAGACCCCGCAGGGGAATTTTGCTATCTCCGCGAATCAATTGGGCTAGTCGCCCCGGAACATCGTCGCCCAAAGGCGCGAGGGCATCACGTAATGATGGTGAAGCGAAGAACCGCTGACTGACCTCTTCATGATGAGCAGGCAGGTGTTCCGGCTCTAGCTCTTCAAGAGCGTGGGAGTACGCATAGTGGCCTATATCGTGCAGCAGGGCTGCGTACGGGATGAGTTCTTCTCCCTCCCAAGCTTCCTGTGGGACGTCCTTACGTTGACGAAGATGTTGCAGGCCAGTCCGGGTCAGGTGATATACACCCAAGGCGTGATCGAAGCGAGTGTGGGTCGCCCCTGGGTAGACGAGATGGGCGAGCCCTAGCTGGCGAATATAGCGGAGACGCTGAAACTCGGCCGTATCAATGATACTCACCGCCATCGCGTCTAGGTGCACCGTCTCCCAAAGCGGGTCGCGTATCGCTTTTTCGGAGCTAGTCATCGTGATAGCTCGTGGAGTAAGATCCGAGGGGGCCCGTCAAAGGTCCTGGGCCTTACTGATCGGCTGCTCCCAATTGAAAAAATCACAATTCGGTTAGCTCAGCCCGCAGGAGGCTGAGCACCACTTCAGCATGATCAAGTGCTTCACTTAGGCGACCCGAAGCGGCTTCTAATATAGTAAGGCGTTCGTTGATCAGGTTCTCAAACATGCGACTCTGCAGAAGGGGCCAATGGTCCCGGTCGAAGGGCCCGAAACCCAACTCCACGTGGTAGCGAGTGTTTACGTCTACGGCCCTGACCGAAGCTTGGCTCCACAGAAATGGGAGCAGATGATCAGAGGTGAGCTCGCCGATCCCCTCTGCATCAGCCTGAACCGTTTCCCGGTGAGGCATCCACTCTGCCAGAGAGATACGTAAACTGTCTGAACGAATCAGCGCCAACTGCCCCGAAGCTACTACTGCGGAGAGTGCCCCATCGGGCAACTCTGGCTCTATGCCTCCCAAGGATGACGCAACAAGAGAGTCAAGGCGAGCGTCACTGAACGCCCCACGCTCACTACCCATAAGACCCAGCAGCTCACGGAGTGGCGCCTTCCCTCGAAATGGCCCATGCTCGTATACAGAATCAAGACTTACCAAACGATCACGCACCACCTCAAATTCTGAGATCAGCTGCTCGATGGCCTCTCTCTCACGAACACGTTCTTTCCGCTCTTCCCATGCAGCTTCGATTCCAAAAGCGACCAGTATCGAGAGAACAATCGTACTGCCTTCTATCGCTAATCGAGGGAGTGACTTTCCATCTAAGTCGCTCAAGCGCTTGCCCCTTATGGCAGAGCGCATCCCGCTTAGGTTAAACATTATCCCTGCGGCCGCAGCTCGATCCGAACGGCGGTGACCTCCTCAATCCGTTCCCGGGAATAAAAAACCGGGTGGAACTGATCTTTCGCCCAAAACTCGAATAGGTTGTCATAGAACGGTGACCGCGTGTCTCCACTCTGGCCCGGTGTATTCATACCAACGGCTCTGTCCCAGTCTCCGGTGTCAACAATGATCCGGAAAGATGCTCCTGATGTCTGGTTGTCTCCGTTGCCAGTCTGATTCACCGTAGAGCCATAGCCACCGCGCGGTCGAGGGCCTTCTTCCAATATTGCACGCGTCTCAGAGCTTACCGCGGTACCCATGGGGTGACGCAAATAAGCGTGGTGGTAATCCTCCTGTCCGTACTGCCAGCCAGACATATCCGAGCCGAGCTTCTCCTCTAGCGCGTCCACGGCAGCTGCGAGCGCTGAAACGAGTAGCTCGTCGCGCGCGCGCATTGGATCTCCGCCTAACGTCCCCGGGGGAACCATGATCTTCTCGATAACCTTAGACAACGACAAGTTCATACCTACACCGGGCGGAACGACAGCGTCACGGACAGCGCGGCGGAGTTCCCCTTCCCACGCTGCATAGACGCCTGCCGCGATCGAATTCTTGTCCATCACGTAGTTCCAGTCGAGAAGAAGTTCTCTCGCCTGTTCAGTCCGACCGCTGGAACCAACCTCCTCAAGCATAGGCACGAGCTGGCGGGCTGGAAGCGACAATTCATCCGTCTGGAGCTGAATATTGTCTGCTATTGAAAGGCGCGTTCCGCCCCCGAGAACTTCGACAATCCTGAGCCAGCGGTAGGGATCAGACCAAGAGAACCCAACGGCATCCATGTGCTCATAGTCGCGCGGAATTAGGTCATTATTGGCGGTGGCGAAATATCCCTCTTCGGGATTCACCACATGTGGCTTTGCAATGATCGGCAGGTACCCGTCCCACTCGTACCGGCCGTCGCCGGGCACGGGTACAAGGCCGCTCCAGTTGCGACGGACGGGTGCGATACCAACCGATTGCCAACCAATCGTACCGTCTCGCCCTGCCCATATCATGTTTTCACCAGGGATATTGGAGTAGTTGCAAGCCTCCCTGAATTCTTCCCACGTCTTCGCCTGATCCATTCGCAGCGATGCTAGATACGGAGCACCTCCAATCTCCATCCATCCCGCACGCACCGCATACGCTAGATTGCGCTCCTCGTCCTCAAAGACAACCGGCCCATGCCGCGTGTACTTGAGCGTCGCTGTATGAGGCATCTCACCTCGAACAGGAATCTCCTCGGTCATGACGGTCATTGTTTCCCACTCTCCCCGGTACCGGTATTGATTCGGATTCACCGGGTTCGTCGCATAGACATAGAGGTCCTCTGCATCCGTCGAAAAGACAGTCAGCCCCCAAGCCCCGTATTCGTTGTGCCCAATCGATACGCCCGGAAGCGAAGGTTCGCCTCCACCTATCACATTCCATCCTGGGCCAACCAGGTGCACCCAGTAACGCAAAGAGGGTGATCCTTGAGCCCGGTGTGGGTCATTGGCCATCATCGGAAAGCCGCTTTCTGAGCGGGTGCCATCGATGACCCAGTTGTTCGACCCGATGTCCTGCTCCACGTCATAGGCCACAACACTCGACGCGTCGAGTGCCGCTTCCTCAAGCATCGCGAATGCGTCGACATCACCTCTCCGGGACTGATCAACTATGTCCTCCGGCTGGAAGCGGACCCCCCTGCGGAAGGCGTTGTAGATTCCTAGAATGTCCTCGGAAAGAGCTTCGCCATCGAGTGTGGGGTCCAACTCCAGAAGCGGATCACCTGGTCCATAAGTAGAAAGATGCTTTACTGCCTCCGCTCCGATCTCGGCGACTCGCCGCCCGGTAGCGAGTTCCGCCCCTATATTGCCCAGAAGTCCCTGATGCCTTGAGATCACAACGTCAGGAGTCCAGTGCCCCGGCGTAATGCCAAGTAGTTCAAACTCGATGGTGAGAAGGCTTGGGTCCTGCTCCGTCTGCGTTATGTACGCATTGATGCCGTCAGTATAGGCATTGATTATCAGAGAGCCACGGTCGTGGTAGTAATTGAGTTCTTGCTCAAGATCCCGGCGAAACTTGAATAGCCTAGTCCCGATGTCTCGCTGAAGCTCTCTCTCTCCCAGAATCTCAGCCACTGTACCTGTCGCTTGCCTCCGCCAAAGCTCTAGTTGGAAGAGTCGATCTCTGGCTGCATTCCACCCCTGAGCATAAAACAAATCATGCTCGGTCTCAGCATAGATGTGACTAATGCCCCACTGGTCGACAAGAATCTCTACCGGCTGGTCGAGGTCAGGGAGATCAAGCACGGTGGATTCCTGTGCGGCCATCGGTAAGACCAAAATCAGTTCTGCCATCACAACAGTGAACATCAACGTGCGGGCTCGACCTGCAATCAAGTTTTGAAGCATCCCAGTTCTTCCTTTGTCCTTCATTTGAATATCAGTTGAGTCAGGCTTCGTAGACGGTTTTTCCTCCAACCACGGTCCGCGCCACCTGAATTTCTTTGATCCCGTCTGGATCTACATCGTACGGGCTCTCACTCAGCACGACAAAGTCACCCAGCTTGCCAGTGGTGATTGAGCCCTTGACTCTTTCCTCGTGCGAGGCGTATGCCCCGTGCATGGTACAAATCTTCATCGCCTGATCTAGGGTGATACGCTGGCTCGGACCCCAAACACGACCAGAAAAGTCCTTGCGTGTGACCATGGACTGCAACGCCATGAGCGGCTCATAGGGGCCTGGACTGTGATCCGACGCTGGTGCAACGGTAATTCCGTAGTCCATAAATGATTTGTGAGCGAACATCCAATTCATCTTCTCCTCACCGTACTCGATCCACTTCTCACCATGGTAGTGGGCGTAGGTATAGAAAGGAGCAGGTATATAGCCACCCTCTGCTATCCGCCGCAGAAGCTCTGGATTCACTAAGGAGCAGTGCTCCAAGCGGTGTCGGGCATCGGTACGCGGGTACTGCTGAGCCATCCGCTCATAGGCATTCAGCACCATGTCGATTGTGATATCTCCATTCGCATGGATCGCAATCTGCCAACCAGCACGATGAGCCTCTTCCACAGCGTCATGAATTTCGTCCTGAGTCATTGTAAGGATCCCAAAGTCGTCCGGACGTCCAGCATATGGAGTACTCATGGCCATAGTGCGCTCAGATGCAGACCCGTCCGCAGAGAACTTCACGGGCCCAATCCGAAGCCATTCGTCACCCATGCCTGTCCGGACGCCTGACCTCATTAGTGATGGAAACGTCAGCCCGCGCGCCATGAGATTCGTCCGAAGAGAGAGGTTGCCACTCGCTCGAGCATCTTGGTATGCGATAAAATCACTCCGAGATGTCCCCGCTTGGTGGACCGAGGTCAGTCCAGCAGCGTTCATCTTTTGGCAGATCACGGCGACACCTCGAGCACGCTCCTCTGGGGTCGAGCCGCTAGGCACATTGAATGCGCCTCGTGCTCGCTCAGCGACCTTGCCCGTTAATTCTCCATTCTCTCGATAGAAGTGTCCCCCGAAAGGATCCCTCGTCTGTGCAGTCACGCCGGCTAGCTCAAACGCCTTAGAGTTGTAGACCCCCGTATGGCCGCCACGATGGCCGACCATGATTGGGTGATCTGTGCTCACCTCATCGAGGTCTATCCGGCTGAGAGGGCGCCCCTCCTCCTGCTTCGTATCGTCGTACATAAAACCGACGAGCCACTCGCCCGGAGGCGTAGACGCAGCACGCTCACGCAGCGCCCCCTGGATGCGCGCGATTGAACCCAAATTGGTATTTACATTCCTGAGCTCATTCAAGCCTGCGCCAGAAGGGTGTGAATGCGCGTCGATAAAGCCCGGGACAACAGTCATACCCGCAACGTCAAGCACCGTCGAGTTGGGCCCAGCGAGGTTCTTCACGTCCGCTGACGATCCGACTGCTACAAAACTTTCGTTGTGGATCGCAAAGGCTTCAGCCTTCGGCTGGCTGTCATCCTGTGTCAGGACGTTAGCGTTCACCACGATCAGATCCGGAACGAAAGCTCCTTCTCTGGTGGGCGCGCATCCGGTGGTCAGTCCCGCTGCTGCTGCTGCACCGAGTCCTAAGAATTGCCTACGATCGAAATCCGACATCGTGCCTCCCTCTATTAGAACACCGGCCCCACCGTGCCACGAACAGATTCGAGCTCGGCTACCGCACCGTCATCCGGCTTCGTTACGAGACTTACCACAATGCACACTAGCAACCCGGCAGCGAAACCGGGAATCATCTCATACAACTCGTAGAAGCCCGCCTTGAACACTCGAACCCAAATGACTGTTGTGACAAAACCACCGATCATGCCTGCGATCGCTCCTTCGCGAGTGGTTCGTTTCCAGTAAAGTGAACAGAGCACAACGGGCGTGAACGCACACGCGATCCCCGACCAGGCGAAAAGAACAAAATCAAAGATCACTCGCACCTCTAGGAGTGCGACGACTAGCCCGACAATTCCAATCACGACGGTTACGGATTTGCCCATTATCGAAAGCATACGCTCAGAAGCAGACGAGCCGAGTGACTTCTGCACTATATCTCTAACCACTACAGAAGACGCTAGAATCAGGAGAGAGTCCATGGTCGACATAATGGCCGCGAGCACTACCACTAGAAAGATTCCGGTGAAAAAAGCCGGAAACAGTGCTGCACTCATTGCCGGCAAGATCGTCTCCGGGTCAGCTAAGCCAGGAAAAAGCGACCGTCCAGCCATACCGCCGAAGACGGCACCCACGTCAAACCCGATCACACAGAGGACGGCCCAGAACCCCCCGTCCACTATCTGCTTCTGATCTCGAGCCGCCATAAAACGAGTCAAGAGCTGCGGAGACCCAAGGAAAGCCAGGCCAATGGCCACGGACCCCGCGGCACTGAACACTCCGGCCAGCGTTAGACCGTAGGTGCCCATGGGCTCAAGCAGAGCTGGGTCCTGAGCGCGAAGATTCGTGATCATATCACCCCAGCCCCCCGCATTCGCGATCCCCACTATGGGTAACATGAGGAGACAACCCAGCATCAGGACACCCTGAAGAAAATCCGAGTAGGCGACGGCCTTAAAGCCTCCAACCGTTGTATAAAACAGAACTATCGCGAGGCCAATCCAGACACCTTGTGTGTACCCGGTACCAAGAAAGGAGTCGAAAGCCTTACCTGACGCCGTGAGTTGAGCCGCGGTGTAAGCCACAACCATACTCAGGATGATGACCGCAGATAGCCATCTGAACGCATTGGTCGTATCGCGAAAGCGCTCAGTCAGGTAATCGGGAACGGTTATAGCGTCACACCGATCCGTATACTCCTTGAAGGGCCGAGCGACCAAGACCCAAGCACACGCCACCCCCAGCACCTCACCCATTATGATCCAGAAGGCATGAACACCAATGGCGTAACCCATCCCGGTGAGGCCAAGCAATAACCAAGCACTCTCCCCTGTCGCGTTCGAGCTGAACGCAATGACCCAAGACGGCAGTTTCTTGCCCGCAACGTAGTAACCCTTTAGGTCACCCGACTCCCGGCCGCCCCAAAAGCCGATCGCAAGAAGGATCAGCAAGTAGCCAATAACGACGCCGAGAATCGTGGCCGAGGTCACCGACCCCGCCTCCGAGCCAGAATGAATGAAACTTCAAGGCCAAGGCCAAGGCCGACAGATACGACCAACAAAACCCAGGCATCAAGCGGCATCAGGAACCCACCCTGTCCACCGCCCTCCCAAGCTTCTCGATCCCTTCTGCCATCTCCTGCTCCGTAATCAAGAGCGACGGCCCGATTCTCACGACCGTGCCATATAGACCACCCAGTCCAACAAGAACCCCTTCCTCACGTGAGGCCTCCAAAAGCTTCTTAGTGCGCTCTAGGTCTGGCTCTTTCGAGATAGGATCCTTTACGACCTCTATCGCCTGCATTAGGCCCATACCTCGTACGTCACCCATCCACGGATGGCGCACCTGCATTTCCTTGAGCGCTGCGTTGAGCTGATCCCCACGCTGGCGAGCGTTTTGCGGTGCCTTGTGACGATGCAGCTCGTCCTGTGTGGCACAAAGGGCAGCCATTGAGACCGGGTTCCCGCCGAAAGTTGAAATGTGCTTACCCTTCCACAAATGAGCGATCTCGTCCGTCGTGACCGTGGCGCCAACCGGAGCGCCGTTCGCGATGCCCTTCGCCATCACCATAATGTCCGGCTCGACCCCATGGTGCTGGATTCCGAACCAGTGGTCCCCACAACGACCGAATCCCGCCTGCACCTCATCGATGACAAGTAAGCCACCATAGTGCCTGATCACCTCGGCTGCCTTTTCGAAATAACCCATTGGCGGCACTACGTATCCGGCCACGCCCATTATAGTCTCGGCGATGAACGCAGCCGGCCGGCCGTTAGTCGTAGTCACAATCACCTCTTCGAGATCATCCACAAACTTGTCGACACATGCTTTGTCACAAGGCGTCTTTGACGGGCAACAACGGTAGAGGTTCGGAGACTTCGCGTGTTTGATGCCAGCCACTGGGGTAGCCAGCGGCCGCCAGCCCGAGTGCGCAGTCACGCTCGTCGCCATGAACGAGCGGCCGTGGTAGCCGACACGCAGGGCGATGATCTCGCTTCGGCCCGTCGCCAGGCACGCCATCATCAGTGCCGTCTCAACCGCTTCCGTGCCCGAGTTGCTGAAAAATGTTCTGTTCAACATCCCGGGGGCAATGTTTGCAATCTTGCGCGCCGCCTCGATGTGCATCTCGTGTCCATAGAGGGTCGAAATGTGCCCGAGCTTCTTCATTTGCTCGGCGACCGCGCCTACTACGTTGGGATTACAATGCCCGACTGAAGTCGTCAGGATGCCAGCAAAAAGGTCAAGATACTCGTTGCCTTCTGGATCCTTAACCCGTACTCCATTTCCCTCCGCAAGCACGAGGGGTTCCTCGTACAGGTGGAGCATCCCTGGGAGGAGAAATTCATCTCGGCCATGGATAGTCTCGGCGCTAGTGGCGTCTGGGATAGTAGACGGTTCAATCATCTGGCGTGCTCGGTTTAGGTCTTCAGTCACTTAGCTGTCACGCAGGAACGCGACGATACTACCCATTAGCTGTTTTTTGGAAGGTTGTGCGGGTCAGCCTTTACCGCAGACCATCGTGAGATCACCACGCGCTGATCGGTATAAAACGCTATACCGTCTTTGCCCGCAGCCTTAAGATCGCCAAAGAACGACTGCCTGGAGCCACCAAACGGGAAAAACGCCATCGGTGCCGCAACTCCGATATTGATGCCGACCATGCTTATTCCTGCTTGGTAGCGGAACTCACGTGCCGCATGACCGCTCGTAGTGAAGAGCGAGCATGCGTTCCCATACCGATTGCTGTGCATCATCTCAATCGCATCCTCAACACTGTCGGCATGATTGATACTAGCCACTGGGCCAAAGATCTCCTCACTAGCGATCGACATACCTGGTGCGACATCCTCGAAAACTGTAGGTCCTACCCAGTAGCCACCTTCAAGCCCCTCAACAGTGGCACCCCGTCCGTCCAGCGCGAGGGTCGCTCCATCCGCCACACCCTGATTGATAAACTCTTTCACCCTGTCGCGATGTGTGCCAGAAATGACTGGGCCCATCTGTGTTGTGCTCTCGAGCCCATCCCCTATTCGGATTGAGGAGGCATAATCAAGGATGCGCTCACGGATTTGATGGTGCGCGTCTCCAATGCCGACGACGACACTCCCAGCCAAGCAGCGCTGACCTGACGATCCAAAGATAGAACCAGCACACGCGTCCAGCGTCGCGTCCATATCCGCATCGGGCATGACGATCAGAAAGTTCTTCGCACCGCCAAGGGTCTGCACTCGTTTCCCGGCGGCCCCAGCGCGCGTGTAGACTATCTTCGCTACATCACTCGAGCCCACGAACGAGACACCCTCTATATCAGGGTGGTCACACATCGTTTCGACGACCTCACGACCACCGTGTACGACATTCAAAACGCCATCCGGAAGCCCAGCCTCCCTAGCAAGGTCCACTATCTTTTGGTGCGTGAGAGGATCTTGCTCACTGGGCTTAAGCACCACGGTATTTCCTGTTGCAACTGCGTAGGGCCAAAACCACAGAGGGATCATTACCGGGAAATTATACGGGGTGATAATGCCGAAGACACCGAGAGGCTGACGCCAGGACGCTGAGTCGATGCCTTTAGAAATCTCTTCAACCGTGTCGCCCATCATCAGCGTGGGAACACCGCAAGCATGTTCAACATTCTCAATCCCCCGCTGCACCTCCCCGCGCGTCTCTGCTAAGATCTTGCCATGCTCCTTGGTCAGTTGCACCGCCAGTTCTTCCTTATGCTCTTCTAGCAACGCTTTCAACCGAAAGAGAACACGAGCCCGCACGGGCGAAGGGGTCGAGCGCCATCCAGGAAAAGCAGCCTTCGCGGCTTGAACCGCCGCATCGACGTCTGAAGACGTGGAGAGAGGTACTTGGGCGATCTCGGCTCCCGAGGCCGGGTTCTTTACTGAGTGGGTCTCGGTTGACGACGCCGAGCGCCATCCTCCTCCGATGTAGTTCTGAACAAGTGAACTCATGATCACTGAGGTTGAATGAGAGTTGATTACAAAACTTCCACTACTTCCGTTTAGGATCGCCTAGGACACTATTCATCCTAGACATGATCTCCGTGAGTCGATCTTCGGGAAGAGCCGGGACCGTGTAACCGTTGATCCCGGTGAGCGTCTCCGCAGCCAGCATCGCATTGAGGATCGCCTCCTCGGTTGCGTGCACTGAAGATACAATCAACCCGTTGAGTTGATCATTAGGTATCATCTCCAATCCAGTCACTTCAGCCCGCCCCGCCGCCGCCGCACGGTTCGCTGTTGAAAAGCCGATGAAAATATCTCCGGACCCGTTATAGCCCATGCCGCCGACTCGAGCGAGGCCCATAGTGGTCCGTGTGACTAGTCGCTTGATTTGAGTTGGGAGAAGCGGCGCATCTGTCGCGAGCACAATAATGATCGACCCCGCTCCCTCCGGGATTGGCTCGAGTAAACCTCCGCTATCGACAAGGGCATCGGGCGGCTCACCACTGGGGCGCATGCACCACGGCACTCCGCGCCTACGCACTGCGGCAGGAATTGATCGATCTGCATAGCAAGATGACGGCTCTGGTAACATCTCCCCTACAGGAACGCCAGAGATCCGCAGATCCTCTCTTAAACCCTGGTTACACTGCACCAAAATCCCGACAGTATAAGGCCCAACGAGTCGAGACGCGGAACCGATTCCTCCCTTGAAGCCATGGCAGCGCATCCCAGTTCCTCCGCCGACCGCACCCTGAGAAACTGCTCCTCCACGGGCACCGTCCAATGCATCAAAAGTGTGGTCTGCGGTGACATGGAAACCATTTATGTCGTTGAGGCTCCCGTCATAAGTCTCAGCCACAACAGGTAACGCCCATAGAAACGTCGGATCCCGATCCCTCTGCCAAGCTATAACAGCGTCGCGCACTACTCCCACACTATGAGTGTTCGTGATCATGATCGGGCCTTCTAGAATCCCTGAATGCTCAATCCAGGTGGTACCCGTCATTTCACCGTTGCCATTCAAGCTGAACCAAGCAGCAAAGACCGAATCTCCAGATTCCCGACCGCGCGGAAGAATCGCTGTAACGCCGGTTCGAACCGGACCCTCTCCAACGACGAGTTGCCCCTCACCCTGGATGATCGTCGTATGTCCAACCTCGACACCAGCGACATCTGTGATTGCATTGTTCGGACCAGGTTCACCTGTGAGGTGAACGCCGAGCGCCCTAGCGTCCGGGACCTTCTGCCCCTCAGCAGCCCCAGGCAAGAGCATTAACATGAGTCCCAGCTTGCAAGCTGCTAGAGCCCAATAAATCGAGCCCTGCCAAGCTGACCCCCCGCGTGCCTCAACTCCACCCGGCTTCTCGTATGCAGGACGAGCGCGGATCAAAGCCCCGCCAACTTCTTCACATAGTCAAACTCAGACTTTTTCACCGACTGTACAGACAGTCGTCCGTAGCGGATCAGCTCCATATCCAAAAGTTTATCGTCGGCCTTAATCTGGTGTAGAGACAGTGGCTGCTCGACATCATCGACCTTAGAGACGAACTCAACGTCGACCATGTACCAGCGCGGGTTTTCTGGGTCGGATTTAGCGTCGAAATACGTATGTCCCTTCTCGAAAGCGTAGTGGTCGGGATAGGCCTCCCTGCACACGCGGGCTATGCCCACAACCCCCGGGGGCTTGGCATTCGAGTGATAGTAGAGGACTTCGTCGCCCACCTTCATCTCACGCATATTGTTGCGCGCCTTGTAGTTCCTTACCCCCTCCCAACACGTTGAGCCATCCCGCTCGAGGTCTTCAATCGAGTAGACGTAGGGCTCTGATTTCATCAGCCAGTATTGCTTTGCCATCTATGCACTCAGCGTCCCGTTCTTGGTGACTAGAAACGGTGATAATGGGGGCCGAACGGTGCCACCGCGAGATGCGCGGGGAGGTTGCGTCAGGCCGACTCCGCACCTCCAATATCTACTCGGATCTCACTCCAGTGCCCGCGCCTGAACGCTACCATGCTAAGCAGCATCCGGGCGAAGTGTCCCAACACTATGGCCATCCAGATCTCATGTGGATCAAGGGTAGAGAACGTTTGGATAGTCCAGCACATCCCCAGTGGGATGATCATCTGAGAGACGATCGAAATGTACATTGGGCTTTTGGTATCTCCGGTGCCCTGCAAGCCTCCTGTATATGCAAGCGCGACAGTTATAAAGAGTCCAGATACGGCGAGGTATCTCAGGAGCTCCACAGCGAGTCCTTGTACCACCGGATCGTTCATCCCGAAAATTCCAAGGAGATGGTCGGGTATAAGCAGGAAAGTGAGACCAATAACCGCAGCCAGGGAAAGGCCAAAACCCGCGGCAACGTTGACCGATTTTGCAGTCCGATCAGGCTTTCCCGCACCGAGATTCTGGCCTGCAACCGCAGCGGTCGCCCCCATGATGCCCACAGATGTCCACGTTATAAACGAGAACAATTGCGTGTAACTCACAACATATGCTGCCTGAGCTTGGGCACTGGTAGCTAGTGACCCAATAAATGCGAGGAGCAGCACACCGCCAATGTTCATCGCTACGCCTTGAATCCCAGTAGGGAGACCAAAGCGGAATAATTCTCGAATAATATTCCAGTCCGGTTTCCACTCCATGTTTCGGTGAAACGCGACAACCCAACGGCCGCCAAACAGGCTCACGAGCGCGTAAGCAGACACAACACCACCCGCAATAACAGTGCCCATCGCAGCACCCAGGGTACCAAACGCCGGGATTGGACCGAGGCCGCGAATCAGGATGACATTGAGACCAATGTTCAGCAGTGTCATCGCGATCCCGAGTCGCATCGGCGTCTGCGCATCTCCGGCCGAGCGTAAAGCCCCTGAAAACATGAAGAAGAGAAGCATCCCGAAAGAAAAAACGAACATCGTTCGCAGGTAGGGCAACGCTTCAGCTTGAACCTCTGCGGTTGCGTTTACCAGTTCGAGAAGTACCGGAGAAAACACCCAACCGATTGGCGCCAAAACAAAGGCGACGAGCATGACTGCCGTCAGAAAAGCTTGGTATACCGTGCGATTAACCTTGTCAGGCTCATTGGCCCCAGTAAAGCGAGCGACCAACACGCCCATGCCCGTAAACAAAGACGAGATGAAAACAATGACTACGAGAAAGATCTGCCAAGACACACCGATGGCCGCATTCCCCACGTAGCCGACATAGTTACCTACCATCGCATGATCCACTATGCCCTGAAGCCCTCCGATGATGTTCTGAAGCATCGTAGGCCACGCGAGCTTCCACACAGCCCCTCTTATAGGGCCCTCGACTATGGATCGATCGAAAGCTTTCCCCGTGCTACTCACCCCACCTCCTCGTCTTCGTCAGGATTGGGCTAGTCAATCCCCGGCTACCAGACCAGATGGAATCGGCTCTGACGTCGGTAGACCCAGTGGCGACCTCCATCCTCGGCGAGATATGCTTCCTCTTCTTGTCGGCACGAAGCAGGCTTTCCATCCCATTCTGGGATCGGCGTCGTGGTCTGCAACTCTATCGAATGCCAAACATTTGGAAGCATGACCGCGTCGCCGCGCACTGGAACACCCTCCTGCGCATCCCACCGTCCGATAAGAGGTCCTGCTCCATGTCCATGATCTCCAATCGGGTGCGTGTAGACTGTTCCATCAATCCCCTCGCTGCGCATTTGAGCAAGCGTATTGGCTAAGACCTCGTTGCCCGTGAGGCCTGGCTTCATGTGCGCTAGAAGGATGTCCTGCAGCCGGTTCGAGTTCGATAAACACTGCTTGAGGCCATTAGGAGCATCGGTCTCGCCCTCTCTTAGAACGTACCCAAGGTGCTGCGTGTCTGTGTGCAGGTTCATTGCAATCAACCCGAAATCGGTCCAAAGAAGGTCACCAGGCTGGATCACGGTTGACCCTCCCACACCTGGCGCTGACGGTAGGCTCCCCTCTCGCTGGACATTAACAGACGTCTGAAACCAAGTGGTGTACCCGAGATCTCTCAGTTTTTGGCGCATCCACCAAACGACGTCATCCGTCGTTGTGACGCCGGGGGTTATAACAGAATTGGAAAAAGCCTCAGATATCAGAGCATGCACACTTTCCTCGATCTTTCGATAGCGAGGCATCATCTCTGGCAAACGAAGAGAGATGTAGTTCATCGCGAGCCGCGGTTCACGCTTCACTCTAGCTGAGTACTCATTACCGAGAGCCTCCAAAAGTGCCTCGGCCTCTCCCGCACCCAAGCCGTCTGAAAAAGCCCAGACGGGATCAATGTTCAAGACGATATTTCCAGGGTTGCGATCCTCGACCACCTCCCTCAGAAGATTCCACTGCTCGTTACCTACCAGTTCTGCCGTAGGCTGGGTCGGGGCTGGCCGGGTCGACCGAAAGGCTTCGAACATCCCTCCCTGACTCGTGCCACCGAGCGCTAGACGCTCTAAGGTTCCGTCATCTTGACGCGTGAAGACATAAATCGAACGGCGCCGTGCCGCGAAGGTCGTTGGTGATGCTATAGCCCGAAAGACGGGATCCTCGCCGTACTCGCGCATCGAGAGAATCCACATATCGACATCGTACTCAGCCATAAGCGCCGGCAATACGCGCGTCAATCGCAGTCGCAACCACTCCTGTTGCTCGTCAGCCTGCTCGCGCAGGGATGGAAGTGGGTGATAACGCGCAGAAGCATCCTCTGGTACATAGACTGGCGCCTGAGAAGCTAATGGAGCTGCATTTACTATAGCCGAGAACGTGAGTACTGAGATCGCATGCTGGAATGAAATTCTCATGTCGATTCGTATCGTGAGGACGGGACACCTGGGATTCCACGCCCGAACCTAATCGCTATGCGGGTGAAGCGCTTCCTGTGGCGCATACCCAACAAACTGGTTCCACAAAAAACGGAGGCGATTACAGGGCCGCTCAGAATCAGTCCGGGCTCAGCGACTATTCCAGTGTTGCGAAGGACCTTGGGGGGGGGTCACTGAGGTCCGGCTTCCCTCACTTCTTCGGACACCCGATCCGCAAACTGCTCGAAGTTTTTCCTGAACATCTCTGCAAGCTTACTCGCAGAAATATCGTATGCTGCTCCATCAGACCAAGTGCCCCGCGGCTGGAGAATCTCTTCGGGTACACCAGAGACTGTGGCAGGGGTTGCGAGGCTGAAAACGGGATCCCTGAGATACTCCACGTCGTCGAGCTGGCCCTCTAAGGCAGCATTCACCATAGACCTCGTATAATCGAGCCTCATCCGCCTTCCGACCCCGTAACCACCACCGCTCCAGCCTGTATTCACAAGCCATACCGTAGCCCCATGCTCGCGAAGCTTATCCCCCAGCATTTCAGCATACACTCCCGGATGCCGAGGTAGAAATGGGGCGCCAAAACAAGCGCTAAACGTTGCTACAGGTTCGGTCACTCCCCGCTCCGTGCCCGCTACCTTGGCTGTGTATCCAGAAAGGAAGTGGTACATCGCTTGTTCAGGCGTAAGTCTTGAGATCGGCGGAAGTACTCCAAATGCGTCCGCCGTCAGAAAGACAACGTTTTCGGGATGTTCTCCGCGGCTGGGCAGCACAGCGTTGGGGATGTAGTGGATAGGGTACGAGGCGCGCGTATTTTCAGTTATGGAGCCATCGGCATAGTCGACGGCTCGAGTTTTTTCGTCCAGAACTACATTCTCCAGAATCGTCCCGAACATTTGAGTGGCCTGGTAGATCTCCGGCTCACCATCCTGAGACAAGCGAATCGTCTTCGCGTAACATCCACCCTCAAAATTGAAAATGCCTGACCTGCTCCACCCATGCTCATCATCACCTATAAGGCCTCTAGATGCATCGGCTGAGAGTGTAGTCTTTCCCGTACCAGATAGCCCAAAGAAAAGAGCAACGTCTCCATTTTGACCGACATTGGCCGAGCAATGCATAGGGAGGACGCCCGCATCTGGTAACATGTGGTTCAGGACGGAAAAAATCGATTTCTTGATCTCACCCGCGTACCGAGTTCCCGCCACCAGAACTTCTCGAGTCGTGAAGTTCACCATTACAGCCGTTTCAGATCGGCAGCCATGGCGTGCTGGATCAGCTTTGAGGTGCGGAGCATGGAGCACTGTGAAATCTGGTTCGAAGGATTCACGTGCTTGTTCGTCGATCCGGAGGAACATGTTGTAAGCGAACAAGGAATGCCACGCACTCTCGCTAACGACCCGGACATCTATTCCATGTGTTGAATCTTCACCCGCGCGAGCGTCTTGAACGAAAAGGTCCCGCTCGTTCAAAAACTCGATGACATCCGAACGCAGAGCGGAGAAGTGCGCAGAGCTTACCGGCACATTTACGCTACCCCAGTCAACTACTTCTTCGGATGCCTCGTCTCTCACTACGAATCGGTCGTTAGGAGACCGGCCCGTGTGCGGCGCAGTGACTGTTGCAATGGCGCCCATGTGAACGAGCTCACCATCGCCTCGCCTCAACGACTCTTCATAAAGCTCGGCAGGGGAGAGATTCCAGGACACCTCGCCCGATGGCTTCAGGCCGTGGCCAGAAAGGTCTCTGTTGCTTCCGCCAGTCACCGGCGTACTGGATTCAGTCATGTCGGTAGTCATGCTTGCCAGTCTGCTTTCTCTTCTAATTAGTGGAGCACTCCGGCCGCACCCGCTTTGAACCATAGCCGCCTTGGTCGGGGCATCGCCTTCGTGTAGGTAACAAAAAGAGGCCCCGCCGCCTAAGCGACCAGGGCACCCTCTAAACTTGTCGGTTTCGAGCCTGCCAGTCTACAGATGCGACCGTTGCAAGATCAAGAACATTCGTCAGCGACGAACCGCGCTGGAGAACGTGGACTGGCTTGGCCATTCCGAGGAGAACTGGACCGATCACGTCCGCACCACCCAGCTCTTCCAACAGCTTATACGCAGAGTTGGCAGCCGACAGCCGAGAGAACACAAGTATGTTCGCCGGCCCCGTTAGTCTGGAAAACGGATACGTGCTCTTCAGCTTTATGAAATCTACCGCGGTATCCGCCTGCATCTCTCCTTCGATCTCCAGACCCGGATCCATTTCTCGCACCCTTTTGACCGCTTCGGCAGCGGTAGATGCTTCGTCGTGAGAGACCGATCCGAAGTTTGAGAACGTGACCATGGCGACTCTCGGTTCTATGCCTAGGTCTCGAACAAATGCCGCCGTCTGTATAGCGATCTCAGCAAGGCTCCTAGCATCAGGTTCAATATTTACGGTCGTATCCGCCAAGAAAAGAAGCTCTCGGTTCGGAAACGCTAGGATGTAAAGGCCCGCCAATCGTCCTGCTTCACCCGAACCATCGGGCTTCCGACCGACGACATGTAGGCACGGACGCAGGGCCTCAGCGTAGTTGGCCTCGATTCCATGAACGAGTGCGTCCACCTCTCCATTTTCGAGCATGCTCGCTGCAAAATATACCGGCTTAAACAGGTTCCATTCAGCTTCGGAAAACGTCAGCCCTTTTCGGGCCCGCTTCTCAAAGAGCTGATCGGCGTAACGGCTTCGCTCGTCTTCTAATTCTGCTGCATAGATAACCTCGACACCGCTGATATCGACCCCGAGAAGATCCGCCTTTTCTTGGATACGGGGGGGGCGGCCTAGAAGCACTGGATCGCAAATCCCATCTGCCACTAGCTGGCTTGCCGCTCGGATGATCGTATCGTTGTGCCCTTCCGGGAATATGACCCGAGCCCTTTTTGTCCGGGCTCTATCCCGCATGTCGCGCATGAGCTCGTACCCCGGCCCAAGCTTGGCTCTGAGCCGATCACGATACTCGCCTAACTCGACATCTATTCGAGCAACCCCGGAGTCCATCGCTGCCTGGGCCACCGCCGGAGCCACGTGGTACAGTACCCTGCGGTCGAAAGGTTTTGGAATGAGATAATCACGACCGTAGGCGATCTCACTTCCCTCGTATGCCCCCCTAACCGCCTCGGGCACCTGCTCACGAGCAAGATCGGCTAGGGCCTTCGTTGCGGCCAACATCATCTCGGGGTTGATGGCCTTAGCTCTCACATCAAGGGCACCCCGAAATATGAACGGGAATCCTAGCACGTTATTCACCTGATTCGGATAATCCGATCTCCCGGTCGCCATGATCGCGTCTTGGCGAACCTCTGCTACGTCCTCGGGAAGGATCTCTGGATCCGGGTTTGCGAGCGCGAAGATGATGGGGTCAGCCGCCATACCTTTGACCATGTCCTTGCTAACGATTCCCTTGACCGAGAGACCGATAAAGACGTCTGCGTCCTTCATCGCCTCTTCGAGCGTGCGTCTATCTGTCTTAACCGCGAAAGGAGTCTTGTACTCGTTCATCCGCTCTTCACGGCCCTCATAAATGACCCCCACAGAGTCTGCGATGAGAATGTTTTCCTTCTTCACCCCCAGACGCTGGAAGTGCTCGGCGGTTGAGAGGGCTGAAGCTCCCGCTCCACTAAATACCACTCGGACATCCTGGACCGATCGGTCCGTGATCTCTAGTGCGTTAAGGAGAGCGGCCCCCGCGATGATGGCTGTGCCGTGTTGGTCGTCATGGAATACGGGGATGTCGAGTCGCTCATTGAGCGCGCGTTCAATGATAAAACAGTCAGGGGCCGAAATATCCTCGAGATTGATACCACCAACCGTCGGTTCAAGAAGCTCACAAAACCTTATGACGTCCTCCGCCTTTTCTGATCCTACCTCAAGGTCAAAGACATCAATGTCGGCAAAGGCCTTGAACAGCACTCCCTTGCCTTCCATTACAGGCTTGGAGGCTAGAGGGCCAATGTTGCCCAGGCCGAGCACCGCGGTCCCATTGGAGACCACTGCAACCAGATTACCGCGAGCAGTATACCTGAAAACATCATCAGGTGTTTCGGCTATCTGCAGGCAAGGCTCTGCAACCCCTGGTGAGTACGCTAGCGACAAGTCTTGCGCTGTGACAACAGACTTAGTCGGTACGACGGCGATCTTGCCTGGACGTCCTTCTTCATGGTACTTGAGCGCGTTTTTGCGACGATCAGCGGTCATATTTCTCGGTCTCTAACTTAGAGTCTGATATCTGACTGGGAGGCCCAGCTTTCCCGTCTTCGGAATTCCATCACCAGCACCCTGATGCTGACGAAACCACCCGGCGGTGTCAAAAAGGCTTAGGCACTGTCTCTGGTGTTCTAGCTCCAGTCCAGAGACTCGTATCTCCGAACAGAACCCCTAACATGCAAAGACATCCCTACTCCCTGGAAACCAAATCCCGTGTCGAGATAGATTCAAGCCCTAAAAAAAATCCTTGACCCCGGAAACACACATTTACACATTCGTTTCCACCTTGATTTTCCGTGAACTGACCTAGAACGACCCCATAGGCAAGCTTTTCTGAAATAGAAATGGCACAGGGGTTCTGACCGGGCCACTCGGATTGAACCTGCAGATAATGAGGAACGACCGTACCGAATGTTTTCTTCCTCTCGTGGCTTAGATTCTTTCGATCAGTATCTGCAAGACGTTGAGAAGTACCCCCTGATACAGGACCCTAGGGAAGAGCGAGAGCTCGCTCGCCGCGCCCGAGAAGGTGACAAGGAAGCCGCGGAACGTCTTGTAACAGCCAATCTCCGCTTCGTCATCTCATATGTGAAAAAGTACCAAGGGCGCGGATTGGGACTGGCCGAACTGGTGTGTATCGGTAATGAGGGACTGCTCAAGGCAGTCAAGAAGTTTGACCCTGACAAGGGTGTGAAATTCATCTCCTATGCGGTCTGGTGGATTAGGCAGACGGTACTGCAAGCGCTTGCAGAGCAAACGCGCTCCGTCCGAATTCCGCTCAACCAAAATTCCAATCTCGCCAAGCTCGCCAGAACAAATACTGCTTTGACGCAGATGCTCGGGCGGGCGCCGACAGATCTTGAAATTTCAAGAGAGATGGACGAACCAGTTGATACGATCCGAGCTCTGCGGCGTGTCGCAGCCTCCGAACTAAGCCTGGATGCACCGATCGACCGAGGGGACCGTGACAGTTCCAGCTTTGGTGAACGCTTTGCAGGAACGGCAGCAGCTGATATCGAGGAAGACGTAGAATCCATCGCTCGCAGAGAGTTCCTCGAGACCATGTTTGACAGCTACTTGACCGAGCGCGAGCGGAAGATCCTTTACCTTTATTACGGATTAGACGACGGTGAAGAGCGAACCCTTGAGGAAATCGGGTCGCTGCTGGGGGTCACACGTGAGCGTATCCGTCAAATCCGCAACCGCGCGTTTGAAAAGCTCAAGGAGAGCCCACACGGAGAGTCACTCTCTGGGTTCTGGAGCGCGAATTAAGTAACTCATCCGGAGGAGAGCAGCCCTCCAATCTCCGGTCTAAGCCAGGATGGGGCTGACAATTATCTGGAGGAGATTGGAGCCTCACGGGCGACCGTGATAAACAGCCTGAGGGTCAGCCCTACCTAGCTCTTGCAGTCGTACCAACTCTTTCCGACACCCCACTCTGCGACGATCGGGACACGGAGTTCAACCGCGCTCTCCATCCGATCTACAACGAGGGTGCGCACGTCGTCCACCTCGTGCTCCGGAACCTCGAGAAGTAGCTCATCGTGGACCTGCAGTAAAATCTTCGCATTCGCATCCGTAGCGTCGAGTGCAGCCTGCACTTCGATCATCGCTTTCTTCATCATGTCTGCGGCAGAACCCTGAATCGGCGTGTTCTGTGCGACACGCTCGCCGAACTGTCGGACATTCCAGTTCCCAGCTCTGAGTTCCGGCACATAGCGACGACGTCCCATGAGGGTCTCCACATATCCGACACTCTTAGCCATCTCAACCTGCTTGTCTAAGAACCCTCGCACGCCGGAAAACCGTTCAAAGTAGGTTCCTATGAACTGCTTTGCCTCTTCGCGAGATATGCCGAGCTGCTGTGCCAGTGAAAAGGAACCCTGACCGTATAGCGTTGCGAAGTTTACGGTCTTGGCCTGGTTCCGCATCCCTCCGCTTACTTCGTCTACAGGGACATCGAAAATTACAGAAGCCGTTTGCCTGTGAACATCGATGCCCTGCTGGAATGCCGTCACAAAAGCGCTATCCTCGGAGAAGTGCGCCATCACGCGAAGTTCGATCTGAGAATAGTCCACGGCGAGAAAAACGTTGCCTGCTGAAGCAACAAAGCCTTTGCGAATCTCGCGGCCAAGGTCAGTCCTGATCGGGATGTTCTGCAGGTTCGGGGCGCTGGAGGAAAGCCTTCCCGTCGCGGCAACGGTCTGATTGAAGCACGTATGAATCCGGCCAGAGCTAGGATTCACTAGCTGTGGCAGAGCTTCGACATAGGTAGAGCGGAGCTTTTCAAGCTCTCGATACTCCATCATCAGACGCGGAATATCGTGCCCCCTGGAAGCAAGCTCTTCAAGAACCGAGGCGTCGGTGGATGGCCCCGTCTTGGTCTTCTTTAGTACCGGCATTTCCAGCTTATCGAACAGGACCTGCCGGAGTTGGGGTGTAGAGTTCAGGTTGAATTCGCCACCCGCAAGTTTAAAAATATCGGACTCGATCAGGTCAAGTTCGCGCTTAAGCCTCCCTCGCATCGACTGAAAAAAATCATCGTCAATCGCGATCCCGGAGAGTTCCATCCGGCTCAGCATTGGGACCAGTCGCATCTCAAGATCGGCTAGCAGTTTCGTTAAGCCCGCTTCCTTCACCTTCCCAGCAAGATAGTTCGCGAGCCGACCAGCCAGGTCGACTGCAGAGCACAGGTACTCGCTAGCTCGTTCTAGCGGCACTTCAGCAAACAGAACTTTGCTTCGCCCTGATCCTGTTACATCTGAACGATCCAAAGGCTTGTGAGAGAAGGTCTCCATGCTGAGAGCCCTTAGATCGTGTCCTCGCTTCCCCGGGTCTAAAACGTAACTGGCTATCATTGCATCGACCTCGAACCCTGCCAGGGTTACCCCAGAAACGGCCAGGACTAGGGCCACCTGTTTCAAGTCGTGTCCTGACTTGCCAACCGCCGGATCCTCCAGGAGATCTCTCAGGACCTCAAGTTTCGGATCTCCTACCCCTGGAAGGATTCGGGTTTCGTTCGAACCCTCCCCCTCGAAGGTCAGCGCAAATGGCTGTGTATGAGCAAACGGCAAGTACCTCGCTATCCCACTCTCCACAGAAACAGCCAGTCCTACCAATTCGCCCCGAAGAGGGTCTTCATGAGAGGATTCTGCCGCAATCGAAAAACTCCCAGCCGCTCGAAGCTCGGCCACCAAAAGCTCGACGTCGGCGAGACTATCAATGATGGCGTAATCGGTCTCCCGCTCCTCAATCTCAACTGAAGCCTGCCCCTGCGTTTCATCTCCCGAAGACTGAGCGGCCGACGCAAACTGATCGGACAGTCGACGGAACTCTAGTTCGACAAACAAGTCACGGAGTGCCTCGTTGTTGGGTTCTTGCACCCTTAGAGCCTCGAGATCTAACTCGATTTCAAGGTCGGTCATAATCGTTACCAGTCGCTTCGAAAGACGGACCATGTCCGCATTCTCCGACAGTGACTTGGAGGCACGAGGTGGCTTTAACGAATCGGCGTTTTCGATAAGCCGCTCAATGTCCGGATACTGTTCTAGAAGCTTGACCGCAGTCTTTGGGCCAACGCCACGTGCTCCCGGCACATTATCCGAGGAATCCCCAACTAGCGCGAGATAGTCCGCTACTTGAGACGGTGGTATACCGAACTTTACGTCAGCGTTCTCTTCGGTCACCCAGTCTGCAGCCACTCCTGAAGATCCGCCTCGTCCAGGGTTCATAAGGTGGATGTGTGGCTGGACAAGCTGGTAGAAATCCTTATCACCGGAAACGATCACCGCCTCCAGACCCTGTTCGGCCGCCTGTCGAGCGAGCGTTCCAATAACATCATCGGCCTCGTAGCCGTCCAACTCCACAACGGGATCGTTGAAAGCTTCCACAATCTGTCGGATGCGACTAAGGCTCTCCCTTAGATCCTCTGGCATCTTCTCACGAGTGGCCTTGTATTCCGGATATTCCTGATCGCGAAACGAATCACCAGCGTCGAAAACGACGGCGAGATAGTCCGGCTCAAACTGCTCCCGTATATCGAGAAGGAAGCGGGTAAAACCGAACGGGGCTGACGTATTCTCACCAGCTGCGTTCATGAGCGGACGTTTTATGAACGCAAAGTATGAGCGATAGATCAGCGCATAAGCGTCAACAAGGAATAGGCGCGGACGAGTCTTCGGAGGGATCTGCACGAGGGCGATCAGGGTCAGGGCTTACGATAACGACCTTGGAATCTACTGACCTAACCCCCAGCCGGCGACGAAACAGCGAATCCAGGATGATATCTCCCTAGCCCGCTCTCAAAGGTGACACAGAGCGTTTCCTCTCATTACTCCAGCCCTAGAACCCTTATGCTGTCGACGTGCACTTAACCGAATCCCTGCATATGGACTATTCTGGGTCAGTCCTGTCCATAAAGAGCCCGGTAGATGGCCAGATTGCGTCTTACGTTCTTTACGTATCCGCGAGTCTCTGAGAAGGGGATCCGTTCCGTAAACCGAACCAGATCCGAAGCCTCAGGATAACGACGCCAACGCGTGGCTCGCGTCGGGCCGGCATTGTAGGCCGAGAGAACGAAAGGCAGCTCATCGTCATAACGCCGACTCATCGCGACAAAGAATGCCGACCCAAGGTGGAGATTTACTTCTGGTCGCGTAAGCGACTCTGGGGTAAACCCTTCAGGCCCATGGGTGCGTGCTAGCTCTGCCCCGGTTGGAGGCATCACTTGCATCAATCCGATGGCACCCGCATGACTTACGATATCGGCCTTGAATGCCGACTCCTGCCTGATAATCGCAGCCATCATGAAAGGACTTATCCCCCAATCCTCGGCCGCTCTACTAACCAATTCCCGATAGGGAAACGGATACGTGACACGAAGAATCTCCTGGTCCCAGGCTCCTTCATCCCGAAAAAGCGCCCAGCCGAGATTGATCCCGTCTATCGTATAGCCGCGTTCGATCAAAGCCTCCGCTAGACCCAACCTCGGCCCTCTCTCACTGCCCGCCCGATCCCGAAGACGTGTGATCTCGGAATTAGCACCTTTCTCCAACCCGGTTTCCGAGAGAAGATCAAGCCGCTCCAGGCCTTCCTCTAACCATCTTGGCTTAGTCGAGGCAGGTCCGCCTGCAACATTCAGTATGAAAGGGATGTCCAGAAGGTCAGATGCCATAGCAGCGTAATAATCGACCGGCTGAGTAAGTACGTGGTTTAGTTGAGTCTCAGCGAGAGTCGTATCCCCGAGTTGCAGGCGGGTGCTGCCGGCCCAGTATCCCGCCTCCTGCCAACGACGGCCGTCAGGGAAATCACGCAAATATGCCTCAAAGACATCGGCGGCAGCTTCGAGGTCGGACTCACGCAAATAGATCTGCCCAGAGCGCATGCGAGCCTGCCCCGCGCGTGAGTGTGTGCGAACGTTCTCAGCCAAGAACGCGTATCGGTCTAATGCGAGTGTTAGGTCACCGCGCGCTTCGGCGTTGCTGCCCACACTCCAAGCTACTTCTGCTGCCTCACCACTTGAAGGATACTCCTCAAGCAGCCATCTCCGGAGCGTGCTGACTTGGGGGGACATTCCCTGTCGTCTTCTCATCTGGGCCCAAACTTCTAGGTTCCGTGCTCCGATCCGCGCGTCATTGGTCGTCTCGCGTATTGCACGAAACTCAGCAAGCGCCTCTTCCTGACGACTTTGCACAGTAGACATGAGCCGGGCGCGCTCAACTCGGCTCGACTCAGGAAAAACGGGGAGCCCAACTGCCGCCATTGAAGACGCCCGGTCATATCCCGTTAGGGCTCGGCTTCCATCGCCTGCCCTGTCGAGAATCCTTGCCATCTCGAGAGTTTTCTGGAATCCATGCCCTCCTAGGTCCATCAGGCTCTTGGCAGCGCGGATCCTGACGGAAGCATCCCCTTTATCGAAACCGTCCATGAGTAGCGCACGGCCAGCCACCGCATCCCCCGACCTGATCCTCAACCTACCGAGCTCAACCAGAGCACTAGCATGCCGATCGTGCTCGTGTCTTTCGACCAGAGAAGCAAAGACTCGCTCAGCAGCCGCGTGATCGCCTAGCTCTATAAGTGCATCCGCCTCGACCCGCCACACGTCAGCTACTGCCGCGGGCTCAACTATCTGCCGCAGGAGCAGCCGCACTCCGTCAACATCACCATAGTCAGCAGCTACGAGGGCGAGTTCGGCCGCTAGCCAACTTCTTGCATGCGGAACACTTCTCAGATCCCGAATCGTAGCCAAAGAACCTTCACGGTCACCCGCGAGCCACAGGCTTCGAGCTAAACGCACACGTACTGAAGTGGCAGTCGTATCGTCAGCACCCGCCAATCTGAGGTAAGTCTGATATGAGGATGCCGCAGACGCCCAATCCTCAGCATGCTCGTGGGCCCGACCAAGCAAGACGAAGCCCTCGCCCCCCATCTTTTCCTCTAACCAACTCACACCGCTGAGAACTGCTACCACAGCAGCCCAGTTTTCCCAGCCCGCCTCGGCCTTGGCAAGGATTAGTATGTCATCTGGAGAACCGTTTTCAGCGCCCTCCGCTCGGAGCAGCCGCGCAGCATGCCAAAAACGCCCCGCTGCCAGTTCGGCTTGCGCGGAATCGGAAACCGATAGCTCGCCTGTCCCAGCCACGTAGTCAGTTTGAAGCGTGGTCCCGGCTAGAAGAAGAACACACAGAAAAACGCTGGAGACGCGAAGGCCCATCAAGCTCGAACTCGTTACTGGTTAGGAAAAGCGAATGGAAGAGTGACTCTACTATACACTTGCCTCTTCCCGTTCTTATACAAAAAAAGAGGCCGCCCCTAAGGGCGGCCTCCAGTAAAACGTTTGTCCTGCGCCGAGGTTAACCAGCCCTACCCGCTTCCATGGCATGCAGTGTGTCGACCATCTTCTGCGCCGACTCCTCCATATCAATGACAAGGCCGTCTATCTTCGCCACGAAGAAGTTGTGGCCAACCGACACAGGGATGGCGATTGCCAAGCCCGCCGCGGTTGTCAACAGTGCCACCTTAATACCGCCGGCAACCAGTGTCGCCTCAACCTCACCGGCCGCTTCAATCGACTGGAAGGCAATGATCATCCCGATCACAGTACCTAGGAAGCCGAGGAGTGGGGCAATGTTCGTGAGGGTCGCGAGAACAACCAGGCCCTTCTCGAGCTTGCTCATCTCAATCAGGCCTTGGTTTTCAATCGCCTTCATCACCCGTTCCGTACCTTCTTCGTGACGCTCAAGGCCGGCTTGAAGGATGTTAGCGGCAGGAGAGTCACTCTCGCTCGTTAGCGCGATAGCTTCGCTGAGGCGCTGTTGAGAAATAAGCTCATCCACATCCGACAAAATCCGCTTCGTCTTAGAGGCCTTAGCCTGTAATGAGATGAACTTCACGATGATGACCAAGATCCCCAACAGAAAACAAACCAAGAGGGGATAACGCATGAACCCCATGCCTTCCCAGTTTACCGCCACTTGGTCTTGCCACGTGAGAGTTGGGGCATCCATGCCCGGTATCTGCAATAGGGCCGCGTACAGTTGGACCAACGAAACCTCCAGCCGATGTTCGTAGTTGCTAATCGTTAGACAGCCCTTCCACACCAGACAGCATGGAAGGGCGGGGTCAAGAGGCTCGCAACATGGCAGGGGGCTAAAAAGGTGTCAAGCCCATCAGTAGCTGAGTTTTTTCTTGTTCCTGCATGACAAAACAACAGCCCACGCCGAGTTGACAGGCTAATGCCGCACCCCTCGCCCCAAATAGCACTGCTGCCCTGCACGAAACTGGTCCAGGCCGTGCTCGTAACATTAGCGTACTATCATCGTCTCCACGTCCACTGGTCGGCCGCATACCGCGATTCCACCAGCTGTGTGCACATCCTCTTCTCGTCCGCTGAGTATTCGCCCTCAGCCCAACCTCCCCCAAAACATTTTTTCATCGAGCCCACCACTGCATCCACGACTCGTTCCATATCAACCTCACCTATCTGTTCTGAAAGGGTTGCTGGCTGGTGGTGACTCGTAGATAGGCCAATCGTCGACAGCAGAGTTTGGTCTCCGGAAATCATAATAGACCCATGCTGTAGAAGAGCTCCGCCGATCCTAGCCTGAGCGCTACCAATGAGCTTGCGGCCATTGGCGATAACCTCTCCCTCAGCTGGACTCTGAAAGCACGGTCCGGCGCTCAAAGGGAGTGCACGCTCATTCGGATCTCCATGAATGTCCGCCACGGTCCCCAACGACCGGACCGCATTTAGTAGTGCGTGATTAAGAACACGATATGTCTCTCTGGCGCCACCAAGTGCACGGGACGGGACGGCGACGGCGTAGGTCAGCTCCTCATCGTGGAGGACAGCCCTGCCTCCCGTCGGGCGACGAACTAGATCGATATTCCTTAGCTGGTCGCTGTCTGGGCTGTAAACCCCTAGCACTGGCTCATTCCTGCCAAACGATATTGTAGGACGCTTCCAAGTGTAGAGGCGAAGCACCGCTGGCGGTGCTGCCGAACCCTTTCCGGAGCTAGGACCTCCCTGTGCAACGCTGTGTGCTAGGGTGTGGTCCGCAGCCATGTTCTCCGCGCCCGCTCGAGCGGGATCGCGGAAGACGCGCCACAAAAGATCACAAGTCCCAGAAACGTCGTTCAGAATTCTAGAATGTCACCCGGTGCCATGACCCGCACCTTAGCGCGATCACCCACCTTCTCCGCAAAGGCAGCCGCGTCCTGCTCGATCGGAGGCCAAGTATCATAGTGACACGGAATCACCACCTTGGGTTCGATGAACTCAACAGCTGTTACGGCATCATCTGGGCCCATCGTGAACCGATCACCTATCGGGAGAACCGCAACATCTACTTTGCCTTTGAGTAATTGCATGTCCGTTAGGAGTGCGGTGTCGCCGGCGTGATAAAAACGTTCACCGGAACTGAAGTTGATTAAGATCCCCGCCGGAAGCGTCGTGAACGCCTCGGCACCCGGCAAATTCACCATACCCCCGTGTAACGCGGCCGTGAGCTTCACATAACCAAACGGATAATGAACCCCACCACCAATATGCTGCGGGCTAGCACTCAAGCCCTGACTTTCTAGGAAAGATGCGATCTCGAAAGTCGCGATGCACGTAGCACCGGTGCGCTCGGCCAATCCAATCAGGTCCGCCACGTGATCGTAATGCCCATGCGTGACTAGGATATAGTCGGCTTCAATGTCGTCTAGCGAACCCAAAAAGTGAGGGTTCTCACTGAAGAAAGGATCGATCACAAGCTTGCTATCCGCAGTATGGATAGACACGGTGGCGTGGCCGTGGAAAGTGAGCTGTGGCATATGAGTGAGTGTTTTAGGTCTAACCCTTGTGGCCCAGGATCAGTGACGCCCTTCGATGGGGGCCGCTCATCCAGAACCGTGTGATGGCTAGGAAACTTGTTTGACTATGCAATGAAAAACCGAATTGAGGTCCTGTGACTGCACCCATGGCTCAGCCCCTCAAACTGACCTCAGCATACATTTCAATTGGCGGACAGGCGCAGACAAGATTCCTGTCGCCGTATGCGTTGTCCACTCGACGCACCGTAGGCCAAAACTTGGTTTCACGCGTCCAGGGAGCTGGATATGCAGCCTGCTCTCGCGTGTATTCGTGAGACCACTCACTCGCAGTCACCATACTAGCGGTATGCGGAGCATTTTTGAGTGCGTTGTCCTCGCGATCAGCGATCCCCAGCTCTACTTGCTCAATCTCTGCCCTAATTGAAATCAAGGCATCACACAGACGATCAAGCTCCGCTTTCGACTCTGACTCAGTCGGCTCGATCATCAGTGTACCTGCAACCGGGAACGATACCGTAGGAGCGTGGAAACCATAATCAATCAGGCGCTTCGCGACATCTTCTTCGGTAATACCTGTCGCCTTCTTCATCGGCCTCACATCGATGATGAACTCATGCGCCACTAGGCCAAGGTTACCCCGGTACAGCACGTCGTAATGCTGCTCAAGGCGCCTAGCCATGTAATTGGCGTTGAGAATCGCTATTTCGGACGCACGGCGGACCCCAGCTCGGCCAAGCATTGCTATATAAGCCCAAGAAATGATCAGTATGCTCGCACTACCCCATGGCGCCGCCGACACTGCGGTGATCGGCTTGTCGCCACCCGTATTATGCACGACGTGCCCGGGAAGGAAGGGCGCAAGCTTGTCTGTCACGCAGATGGGCCCCATCCCCGGCCCACCGCCTCCATGCGGTATGGCGAACGTCTTGTGAAGGTTGATGTGGCACACATCGGCACCATAGTCGCCAGGACGTGCCAGCCCGACCTGAGCATTCAGATTGGCCCCGTCTAAATAGACAAGGCCACCATGCTCATGAATGATCGAGCAAGCTTCCACGATCCCCTCCTCGAAAACACCATGTGTCGATGGATACGTGACCATGAATGCGGCGAGGTTCTCCGAATGATCACTAGCCTTCTTGCTCAAATCCTCGAGGTCTATTTGGCCATCGTCAGTACTTTTAACTACAACAACTTTCATTCCGGCCATAACCGCACTCGCCGGGTTGGTACCGTGCGCTGAAGCTGGAATCAGGCACACATTTCGGTGGTGATCCTGACGATCCTCGTGGTAGGCCCGAATGACGAGAAGACCAGCGTATTCACCCTGAGCACCAGAGTTTGGCTGAAGTGAAGTGGCTGAAAACCCGGTGATCTCTGCCAGCCACCGCTCAAGTTCGCTGAAAATGATTTTGTACCCTTCGACCTGATCTTCAGGAGCAAAAGGATGAAGCTTACCGGCCTCGGGAGACGTTACCCCGGCCATCTGCGAGGTCGCATTTAGTTTCATCGTGCATGACCCGAGCGGGATCATACTCGTATTCAGCGAGAGGTCCTTGGACTCGAGTTTATGCAGATACCTCAGCATCTCGGTTTCGGAATGATATTTGTTGAAGACCTCGTGCTCGAGATACGGTGATGCCCGATCAGCCCAAACGGGAAGCACCGGCGCACTCTCCTGCTCCGCCAGGGAGCGTGCATCGAAATCCGGCTCGCTGCCTTTATTGAAAATCGAAAACAGGTCGTCGAGATCGTCCGGGCGTGTGACTTCGTCCAGTGCGATACCAACCGTACCGTCACCAAAACTCCGGAGATTGATCCCCTTTCCTAGCGCCAGGCCGAGGACCTCACTCACGTCCCCTGATGGTCGAACACGAATCGTGTCGAAAAAGTCACCCGTGAGAACCTCGTGCCCCAGCATCCCGAGCCCGGCGGCAAGCACGCCAGCCTGATCCCGAATCCTATCTGCGATACGCTTCAGGCCATCGGGCCCGTGATACACGGCGTATGCTCCTGCCATAATAGCCAGAAGTACCTGAGCGGTGCAGATGTTTGACGTGGCCTTGTCCCGGCGTATGTGCTGCTCTCTGGTCTGTAACGCCATCCTCAAGGCCGGGTTGCCATCCGCATCCACAGAGACACCGATAATACGCCCCGGAAGCTTACGCTTGAATGCATCTTGTGCAGACATGAAAGCGGCGTGCGGACCCCCAAAGCCCATCGGCACCCCGAAGCGCTGTGAGTTACCGACCACGATGTCCGCACCCCATTCACCAGGTGGTGTGATAAGGGTCAGCGCCATCAGATCAGCAGCAACCACAACAGTCGAGCCAACCGCGTGAGCCTTGGCCGCAAAGTCCCGATAATCAAGAATACTACCGTCTGTAGCCGGATACTGGAGAAGCACGCCGAACACGTCTTCGGTCAACTCGAACGAAGAGTGATCACCAACCTCCACGTCGATACCTAGCGGCCAAGCTCGTGTTTTAATCACATCAATCGTCTGGGGGTGACAAAGCTCAGAGACGAAGAACTTGTTCGCACTCCCTTTTGAGGCGCCCTGGGCGAGATGCATAGCTTCCGCAGCAGCCGTGCCTTCATCGAGAAGTGAGGCATTAGCGATCGGAAGACCGGTGAGATCAATCACCATGGTCTGGAAATTAAGGAGCGCCTGCAGTCGCCCTTGAGCAATTTCTGCTTGATATGGCGTGTACTGCGTGTACCAGCCTGGATTCTCCATAATATTTCGAAGAATCACACCCGGCGTATGTGTATCTGAGTAGCCCATCCCAAGAAACGATCTGTGCACTTGGTTCTTCGAGAGAGTGCTTTTGAGCCTGTCAAGAAAATCCGCTTCAGCGAGCGGAGCAGGCAGAGCCAGAGTGTCGCGGAAATGGATAGACCCTGGGACAACATCTTCTACCAGGGCTTCCACAGACTTGTACTCGAGCGCTTGAAGCATAGCCTCGACGCCTCGCAAACTAGGACCTAGGTGGCGAGACTCGAAGTCTGGAGCGGGATCTATGCGGTTCATGGTCTCTTATCACGTCAGAGGGCCGCGATTGCCAAAAGCAAATCGCGGCCCAGACTCTAATTTTTGGAGCACAGCTTTGGGCTAGCCGATGTGCTCCTCATAGCCATCGGCACTGAGGAGTGAGGATACCTCACTGGGGTCAGCAAGTTTCAACTTAATCATCCACCCAGCGCCATAGGGATCTGAGTTCACGATTGACGGGTCATCATCAAGTTCGTCATTGACCGCAACGATTTCGCCTTCGAGTGGGCAATACAGATCTGACACAGCCTTAACTGCCTCGATCGTACCGAATACATCCATCTGCCCAAAATGGGTTCCACCGTCAGGGAGCTCAACAAAAACCACGTCTCCTAACTCACCCTGGGCGTAATCCGTGATTCCCACAGCGTAAACGCCATCCTCATTCGTCGCCTTGAGGTACTCGTGCTCTTCAGTGTAATAGAGGTCTACTGGGATGTCGGACATCATTGTCTCCGCAGGGTTTTCTGGCCTTCGGACCTCAGGATACGGGGTTTTGTCTTCAGGTCAAGATCCCTCGTTTGAGCCGATCGAAACCACATGCTAAAGCTGTCCCTTCGAACTCTTGAAGGTAAAAACCAAGCGCCTAGGGAGTACGGTGGTCGCAACGGCATGACCTAGTGCGGCTTTCAAAGAGAAAAGTAAGTGACATCTGTTTCGCCAAGCTGCGATCGATTGGCTAAGCATCCCTCCAACAGAGGTAAGCGGGACCACTCCACTCTCTCAACTCACTCTAGTAGATTTCCGGCCCTGAAGTTGCCGAGCGAACTACCTACGTTGGACAAGAAAAATGAACACGCTGCCGACCGACACGCGGCCCGCACTCTCAATCCTGACCGAACAAGAGCGAATGTTTCAAGAAGCTGTTCGAGACTTCGCCGACGCTGAGATCGCACCAAGAGTCATGAAGATGGACGAGGCGGCACAGATGGACGCCTCGCTCCTTCCCCAGCTCTTCGAGATGGGGATCATGGGCATTGAGATCCCGGAAGAGTTCGGTGGTACAGGTGCGGACTTTTTTACGTCGGTCTTGATTGTCGAGGCGCTTTCACGTGTCGACCCATCGGTCGCCACATTAGTCGACGTTCAGAACACTCTCGTCATCAATGCTCTGCTCCGCTGGGGAAGTGATGAGCTCAAGGCTCACTATCTCCCCCAACTGGCCTCTGATAAAATAGGCGCCTACGCTCTTTCCGAGGCTGGTAGCGGGTCAGATGCTTTCGCCCTCACGTGTCGGGCTACCGAAGACGGGGACGACTGGGTGATCGAGGGGCATAAGCTCTGGATCACAAACGGCAGCGAAGCCGAACTCTTCATCGTGTTCGCTACGGTCGACCCGAGTGCCGGCTATAAAGGGATCACAGCCTTCGTGATCGAAAAAGATTCTGATGGTTTCTCTATAGGAAAAAAAGAGGACAAGCTGGGGATCCGAGCATCATCGACGACGGAACTGATCTTTAACAAGGTCCGCGTTCCAGCGCGGAACGTGCTCGGTGAGGTGGGGAAAGGCTACAGGACCGCCATAGAGACCTTGAACGAAGGCCGGATCGGTATTGGAGCCCAGATGCTGGGGCTAGCTCAAGGGGCGCTGGACCATACTTTTCGCTACACGCAAGAGCGTGAGCAGTTCGGACGCTCAATAAGCTCGTTTCAAGGGGTACAGTTTCAACTCGCCGAAATGGCTACGGAAATCGAAGCCGCCCGCCTTATGGTGTACAATGCAGCGCGCCTAAAGGACGCAGGGCAGCCGTTCCTAACACAAGCTGCGATGGCTAAGCTCTACGCTTCGGAGATGGCACAGAGGGTGGCGTCGATGTGCGTAGACCTCCATGGTGGGTATGGCTTCACTAAAGAGTATCCCGTTGAAAAGCTCTACAGAGACGCAAAGATCGGGACCATCTATGAGGGCACATCGAACATGCAGAAACAAACTATCGCAAAGGCACTGATGCGATGAACAGCATCCTAATCGGGTTAGGACTCATCACCTTCGGCGTGTGGGAAGCGGTTCTGGTATTTGGCATCCTAATGCTTCTCTTCGGAGCCAAGAAACTGCCAAGTCTCGCACGTGGCTTAGGGAGTGGGATAAGAAACTTTAAGGGTGAACTTCAGGCACCGTCCGAGGATCGAGACGACGAGCCACACGACGCCTGATAAAATGACGGGACGGCTGTCTAGAATTTCAATCGTCCTGGATCACCCGAAAGATGTCGTCAACGTAGCTGGCGTCATTAGGGTGATGAAGAACTTTGGGCTCTCTGACCTCCGTCTCGTCAATCCAGACGAGTTTGACCCGTATCGCCTAGAAGGAATCGCCCATCGCTCTCGGGACCTGATCGACTCCGCGAGCACCTTCAGTTCACTAGGCGATGCAGTGGCTGATGCCACTTACGTAGTAGGGACCACAGCGCGTGCCCGGACAGAAGGTCGGAGTTACGCCACAGCTGGCGAGGTTGCCCCGGTCATCGCAGAGCGTTCGGTAGAGGGGAGGGTCGCGATTTTGTTCGGTCGCGAAGACCGTGGACTTACTAATGAAGACCTTGATCGATGCCATGCTGTATCAATCATACCCACTGACCCAGGGTACTCGAGTCTCAATCTGGCTCAAGCAGCTCTGGTGCTGGCGTACGAAGTGTTTCTCGCTATCGACGGGGCTGACATGGAGATGCCGAAAGGGCGGCGTGCAACCAGGCCTCCCACTTCCCAAGAGTTGGAAGAAACCTTCAGCGCCATCGAGGATGGCCTGTTTGCCATTGATTTCTATAAAGCGCGGAAGCCTGAAGCGGTCATGCGCACGTTACGAACTGTCATTTCTCGCGCAGAACCAGATCTGCGAGAAGCCAGACTCCTCGCTGCGCTGGGTTATGAAATCAAAAACTACATGGACAGGAAGGGTGTCCCTAGCTCAGAAAAGCCAGACTAGAGCCGGGACCGAAACCGCCCATCCTCCGTTTTGATTTGGGGTGGTCATGATACTGATTGGCTCCAACAGAGAATATTAGGCCTAGCTAAAACCAACCTCTGTCACCTGGTGCAGGTGGATCTTGAAGATCACAATCGATCCAGCCGGAACTATGACAGCCCCCTGTTGATTAAGGTGAGGAAGTCTACCGTACGCGCGATGAGGAGGGATAACAGCAAGTCGCTGCTCGCCGGGTAACATCCCTAGCAAGGCATCCTCAAGGCCACGGATCGTCGATGTGGCTCCTAGAAACAGCTGTTCGTCGCGGGACGTCCACCTCGTTCCGTCCGCAAGCCAACCTTCGATCCCGATGACCACCACTCTTCCTATAGCGGCTTCTAGTGCGTATGGGTCGCCCCCTGAGAGAGTCTGAATGTATACGCCGCTCTGCAACTTAGTCATCGCAGTCAGGTCAATGCGCAGGTTTGACGCGAACTGCGTCTCTTCAATAACCTGCATTACGACTTCGACTTCGTCGGGCTCAGTAATGCTTTCGCTGCAGCCAAAAAGGGCAACACCGAGCGAAAGCACGGTGGCTGCAAGTCTCATTTAGTTCCCGCAATCCGGGTTTGGCCCAATCTGGTCTAGCCTGCAAAGCTCGACGTTGAATACCAGTACGGATCCAGCTGGTATGTTGGGTTGGTCTGCGTCCCCATAACCAAGCCCTGGAGGAATGATTATCCATCTCTCGCCACCAGCACGCATGCCAAACACACCTATCATGAATCCAGCGATGGTACCCCCACTGCCTACGACGAAGGGAAAGGTCCCGCTACCGAACGACGAGCCATCCGCGAGATAGCCGGTGTACTCGACCACAGCGGTCTGGCCATCCGCCGTGAGATCCCCTGATCCAATTACATCGTCTTTCACGTAGACCCCACTGCCGAGCCGTGTGAAATCCGAGAGCACTATGCCCAAGCTAGAGTCGAACGTCAGCTCCTCAATAACCTGGAAAGGGTCATCACAGGCTGAAATTGCGAGTGCCGACAGCGCTACTACAGTGCTGCGAATCAGGCGATTCTTATTCATAGACAGTTAGGGAGGGTGGATCAGATGTCGCAGTGAAAATCAGAACTCTTCAGAGCGGAGTTCAGCGAAGCCCTGTGTTCATACAGTAAAACGACATGACTGTTCATGTAGCAACACCTCTAAACAGTTCTCCAGGATGTCGTGTCGCCCCTCAGCCTCCCACCACACCAGCAGAGTCATGCATATCCACCGGAAGCTCCGCCTCTAGCGACTCCGGGTCCTGCATTGGCTGCCAGACCTGAATGACGGGAAAAGTAGATAGAAACCAGCGGACAGAGCCCAGATACAAACCCAAAAACATCAGGCCTACAAGCGGCTGCCATACGGTAATGATTGGATCACCAGCATGGTGTAACGAAGGTGCGACCATGCCATACCGTTCGAGCCACAACCCTAGCATGATGATCGAGGCAAAGAAGCCGTAAATTCGCGGGACCATCTTCGGCTTACGCCCAATCAGACCGACGAACGGAATGAGGAAGCACAAGCACACGACCAAAGTCGAGTACCCACCCCAGACCTCTCCCGATCGCCGTACGATCCACGCCTGCTCCCACGGAAGCTTACCGTACCAGATCACGATGTACTGAGAAAAGAACAGGTAGCCCCAGAACACAGTGAAGGCGAAGGTCAGCTTGCCGAGATCGTGACGCTGCTGCAAGCCAATGTGATTCGCGAAATCCTTGTGCTTTCCTCGCAGGTAGATGCTCCAGAGGCCGGTCACAGTGACACCACCCCAAAAGGCGCCCATGAAATACCATGGCCCAAACATCGTGCTGAACCAGTGTGGTTCGAGCGACATGGCCCAATCATAAGAGAAGATCGTCATAACGAAGGCATAGAGCATGACGATCGCTGGACCCAGTGTAGTCATTCTTCGATAGCTCGATACCTCTTCCTGCTCCTGCCCCATCCAACCCTGCGTTAGCCTACCTCTCCACGCCGATCGATTTTCGTCGTCAGCCTCCGCACCCTTCGTGAAACCCATGTCAGGCCTTAGCGCGAGATAGACGAAGTATGTGCCCATGCCGAAAAGCAACAACGCTCCCACGACATTCCTAGTGATAAGAAATGGCATGTTCAGATAGGCCTGCTTCTTCTGGACGATGTAGTCCGTCGCCATCATATCAATCCACGGGAAATAATCTGCCCCGAGAGTGAGCATGGGCAAAAGCGTTACAAATGCGATCGGGAGAAACGCCGCTCCGGACTGGCTAACACGTCGAACCGACCAATTCCACTTCGCTTTTACTATCCAAGTGGCAATGGCAAACATCACCGAACCCATCGCGATGCTGGAGAAGAACATCCAATTGGTGACGTAGCTTATCCAAGCTGAGTGTGCGTCCTGATTCAGCCCCAACACAAAGGCGAGAAAGCCCACGACGACCATCGCGCCAGCTACCACGTTCATTCTCTTGTCCCGCGGCAGATAACGTACGGGCACATCGGAGGGAATATGGTGATGCATTATTCCGCCCCTCCATCCGTATCCTCTGGAGCAGGAGAATCGGCCTCAATGATGCGTGTTCCAGCCTGGACCTGAAGTTGACGGACGTAATTCACGATATGCCAGCGATCAAAATGGGTAATGCGGCCTCCGTACTCGGGCATGAGCCCCCGGCCGACCCGGATCATCGCATATATGTATTGGTCGGAATAGGAAGACACCTGTTCGCCAGAAAGATTGTAAGCAGGCAATAACGGATGCTTATCGGCAATGTAGGCATTGGCGCCGACTCCGTCCGGACCATGACAAACGACACAGAACCTTAGGTAAAGCTCCTCACCCCTTTCTAACGAGCCTTCACTACTGGGGTCCGTAGGATTCACAAGACCCTGGATGGCAGCTCCACCCACGCCCGGAATACCAAGATCGAACTGTGTGAAGTACGGGATCGCCACACCCTCAGGTTGACCAAGATTCACAACTCCATCCGCAGTCGGAAAGTTGCCCGCTGCGAACGCCACTGAGCCTTCGGCTGGCGGCATAGGATGCTCATAAGGATCAAACGAACGTGAATCGCGCATTGAACGACCAAAAATAGCTACCATGCCATCGTCGAGTGGCTTGCAGCCGACCAGGGTCGTTATCGCCAAGACGGCGATCAGTGGTCTAGCGAAACGTTCAAGGCCAAACTGACGCTTCCCGTCGAGTCCTAAACGATCACGCATCAGCCTCACCCTCCCTGAGCTCTATAGGCTCCTCTGCATTCATGATCGCCCTCGCCTCCTCAAGACGACTCGCATCCGCCTCCACATAGACGCCATAGCGGCCAGCAGTGAACTCGGGATCATATACAACAGCGGGCTTCACATTGGGCAATTTGCTGAGAATAAAGAGGCCGATAACAGTCGCCAGTGCACCAAAAAGAACGGACATCTCAAACACAATCGGGATGAACGCCGGAATTGATATAATCGGCTTGCCTCCAACTACAAGCGGCCATTCAACAGACGTCCAGCTGGTAAAAGCGAACGCCGTGGCCGTGCCCGTCAGAGCGCCGACGAGCGTCCACACCCGGACTGGGCTTTGACCGTAACCCAGAGCATGTTCAATGTGATGTTCCGGGTATGGAGCGTAAGCCTTAATCTCGTCGAAACCGGCCTTCTTGAGATTTTCGATCGCATCGACGGTCGAATCAAGGTACTCGTAGGACGCGAGGATTCCCTGAGCACTCATTGATGGGCCTCCGCGACCTCAGGTGATCTCTTTTTGCGCATCGGCGGAGGCAATACCTCCTTGAGCTCCTGAATAGCGATCGGAGGCAAGAGCCTGGTGAAGAGCAGGAACCAGAACCCGAACCAGAAGAATGAACCGACCATGATCGACATCTCTATGACCGACGGCCTGTAAATCCCCCACGCAAAAGGCTCGTACTCATTATGCAACGAGGTTACGACGATCACATAGCGCTCGAACCACATACCAATGTTGATGAAGATCGAGATCACGAACAGCGCCGGGATCGAATGACGAATCCTTTTAAACCAAAGCATAATCGGGACGAAGCCATTGCATACCAGCATGGTCCAGGTCGCCCACCAGTATGTACCAAACAGGCGGTTCCAGAAGGCATGACGCTCAGGATCTTCTCCGGAATACCAGGCCAGGAAAAACTCCGACAGATACGCGTAAAGAACGATTAGCGAAGTGAAAAGGCAGAGCTTCGCCATCGCGTCGAAATGCTTAGTCGTCAGATAAGCTTCAAGACCGAATATCTTGCGTAACGGGACCACCAACGTGATCACCATCGCTACACCTGAGAAGATCGCACCGGCCACGAAATAGGGCGCGAAGATTGTCGCATGCCAGCCTGGGACAATGGACATCGCAAAGTCCCAAGAAACGACAGAGTGCACCGAGAGCACTAGTGGTGTAGCCAAAGCGGCGAGAAAGATGTAGGCCTTCCCAAAATGGTGCCACTGACGATCCGTTCCCTGCCAACCTAGGGAAATCACGCTGTAAAGCTTCCGGCGCAGACCGGTTGCGCGATCCCGTGCTGCCGCAACGTCGGGGATCGTTCCTAAGTAAAAGAACACCGCTGAGACCGTAAAGTAGGTTGTGACTGCAAATACGTCCCACACAAGCGGCGACTTGAAGTTCGGCCAAAGAAACCGCGAATTTGGATAGGGGATCAACCAGTACGCATGCCATACTCGACCCACGTGAATGAGAGGGAAGAGTCCCGCCGTCATGACCGCAAACACCGTCATTGCTTCTGCGGCGCGATATATCGACTGCCTCCAAGGCGCCCGAAACAGGAAAAGGATCGCTGAAATCAGCGTCCCCGAGTGGGCAATCCCGACCCAGAACACAAAGGTCGTGATATAGACACCCCAGCCCACAGGAGACATCAGCCCACTTACACCAATCCCCTTGTATATCTGCCAAAACCAAGCGCTTAGAAAAAGGCCCACGCCGGCGATGCACATGCCGAAGAGCATCCACCATCCTTTACCAGGGACAGTGAGCATCTTGAGCACATCACGGTTTACGTCATCAAGCCGATGGACATCCGGATGAGTTAACGCTCCCCGCTCAGTCGTTCCAATAGCCATAATCAGTGACCCCCCGAGACTTCATGGAAGGTGACCTTCTTCAAGTAATTCACCGCGGGCTGTGTGTTGATGAGCTCGTCGAGCACCTTGTATGTCCGCTCGCTCTCTAGGATCTGTGAGACCTTCGAATCCGGATCGCGCAGATTACCAAAAACTATCGCCTCAGCCGCGCAGCTTTGCTGGCAAGCAGGAACGATTTCACCGTCGCGGACATCCCGACCTTCTTCTAGGGCCGCACGATTCTCTGCGTCCTTGATACGCTGCATGCAGAAGGAACACTTCTCCATGATCCCATTGGTTCGAACGGTTACATCCGGATTCCACTGCCAATTCATCGGCTCTGGGACGTTCTCGTCGGTATAGCGGTACCAGTTGTACACCCGGACCTTGTACGGGCAGTTGTTGGCACAGTAACGGGTACCGACGCAACGATTATATATCTGCGCGTTCACACCCTCTGGTGTGTGATACGTTGCGTAAACAGGACATACCGGTTCACACGGTGCATTACCGCAATGCTGGCAAAGCATCGGCAGGAATCGCACATCCAAATGACTGGCATGTGAAGCGTCGACGTGCTCGTAGTAGCGCTCGATGCGCATCCACGTCATGTCTCTACCCATGACGACCTGATCCTCGCCGACCCACGGAACGTTGTTTTCCGAGTGACAGGCCACCACACAGGCACTGCAACCAGTGCACTTGTCGAGATCGATCGCCATTCCCCAGCGGGGACCCTCGTGAGCGTTCGCATAGAGACCGTGATCTGCACCGGGGAGCGGGTAGGCCGTAGACGCGCCATCCTGCGCCGGAACCGGCTGAACGCCGCCATAGCCCTGCAACTCCATCAACTCTCCGTGATGCGCCCCATCGTCGGCATGACCGTCTTCGGAGTGCCCCAGGTCGAGGAAAGCCACAGCTGGTGCGATCGGGCGATCTCTCTGGTCGCTCGACCCTTCGATTGTCGCCATGCGACGACGCTCGCCAGTCGGTGTCACTGTGACCATGGTTCCCACGGTGACGAACCCACCGGACAACGGCTCGGCAACCGACGGAAGCAAGTCCATCGCATTGACTCCCGCACCAGTCGCCCATCGACCCATCTCAGTGTGGCCGCTCCCCATTGCCAAGGCGACCGCGTCTTCACGAATGCCAGGATAGACCCATACGGGGACGTCCACCGCGCCGTGGCCAGAGACCACTGTGACGATATCGCCTTCTCGGACTCCTCTTGCTTCAGCCGTAGCTGGATTCATCTCGAGCCAAGAGTGCCAAGTAATCTTGGAGACCGGATCAGGCAATTCGAGCATCCAGGGCGAGTTTGAGTACTCTCCACCACGGAATCGCGGTGAAGGGTGAACGATTAAAGTCAAATCGCCAGGGCCATCGAACGAAGGTCCGTCAAAAGTCAGTGCTCGATCCGGAACGCGAAGTTCTGGCACCTGAGTATCGCCTTCTCCCCCCATCATACCCATGCCGAACATGCCCGTACGAAGGTGCTCTCTCCATACCTGTTCGAACCCGGTCGGATCATCGGCGTGCATCGCCTGATGCGGAGCCCGCAGATATTCGTAGAACGTTGAAGCCCCTATACCAGTGCCTAGGTGGGACGCAACTGCAAGCAGCACGTCTCCCGCCTGCTTTGAATCGAAATGCGGAACCGGCTGCATCACGGGCTGCTGCACCGTATGCACCCCCTTACGAGGCATGGCGTCACCCCACGACTCAAGGAAGTGACGGTCTGGCATAATCAAGTCTGCCATTGCGGCCGTCTCATCCATAGCCGAGGCAAACGAAACCTTGAAGGGTATCTGATCAAATGCCTCACTGAAGCCGGAACCCTCTGGTAGCGAGTAGGCCGGGTTGGCTCCGTGCACGAACGCTACACCAAACTGACCGCTAGCCATCTCGCTGATCGCCTTCAACATGTCTGAGAAAGGCGACGAGGCTGCGACTGACCCGCCACCAACGTGAACAGTCGTACCGACTGCGCCCGCTACGTGATTCAAAACAAGAGCCGCGAGATTTGCCGCGGTAGAGTTGCGGTGATGACCGCCAACACCGGGACCCATCGCAAGCGGGCGTTCAGCAGCACTAAAGCGGTCTGCGAGGTCACGAAGCGAGTCTTCGTCTATCCCCGAGGCAGCCGCGGCATCTCTGATACTGTAAGCCTGTAAAAGGTTAGCGTAGGGGCCGGAGTGGTCACTACCCGCGATATGAGCGGCCATAGCCAAAGCCACAACCGCTTCGGATCCGGATTTAATGGGCAGCCATTCATCTGCATTGAGACCAGTTGTAGAGAGCCGTGGACCTAGATATGCGAAAGTGCCCTTCGAGTGTTCCCCCTCATCTACCGAATGCATCCGGGACAGCCCTCGGTCATCCGCTACCGATCCGTCGTCTACAAAGTCGTTGCTAAAAGAAAGCAGGAAGTCTGATGCCTCAATGTCATAACGCGGTAGTTCATTTACTCCGTACGCGAGCCGGGTAGCCTCGCGGAGCGGTGCATCCGAGACAGCATGGTACTCAACCCGCGACCCGTTCACTCCTTCCAAAAACTCATCTACCAGACGACTCATCGCCGGACCCATGTGTCCACCAATGAACATCACATCGCGACCAGCAGCAGTATTTTGGCCGATCTTGGCTGCAAGCAGGCGTTCAGCTTCATCCCACGACCCCTGCCGGAACCGGTCGCCTTCGCGGATCATTGGGCCGGCGAAGCGATCAGGATTATACAGGTGCTGCAAGGAAGCATGGCCCTGGAGGCAAACACCACCCTGCGAAATCGGATGATCCGGGTTGCCTTCAATCTTGACCGCACGACCCTCACGTGTCCTAACCCACAAGCCGCAACCGTGAGCACAACCACAGGTGGTAGCATACCACGTGGCAACACCCGGTGTGATCTCTTCCGGCTGAACCACATAAGGGAGAAGCTTTTCCACCTCGCTCGGTCCGCACCCCGTCATGGTCGCACCGGCACTAGACGCGCCTAGAACCTTAAGGAAGTCGCGACGCTTAATACCATCAGTCATTAGTGTACGACTCTCTTAATAGTGGCAGACGGCGCAGTCGACCGAGGCTTCCTCGATCGGACTCCCGTCCGTGGCGGTGAGGCCTTCCGGCGGGTTGCGATGACAGTCAATGCACCAACCCATATTGTCACCACCCCAAGCTGGGTCACGCTCATTAAGAACACCGTAGGTTTGGACCTCTCCGTGGCAGGTCTGGCACTCTAGGCCCACAGTCACATGGCGCATATGGGGGAAATGTGCGTGATCCGAGATCTTGTAAATCCGATTCCAAGGAATCGGTTCACCGTGATCCACGTAGTCTTGAATCTTCGCGATCTCTTGCTGCTGCTCCGGCGTCGAGCCCTGCACCACTTGGTGGCACCCCCAGCACATTGACACTGGGGGAATCCCCGCATCTACAGAGCGCTCTGCCGAGAAGTGACAAAACTGGCAATCCATCCGGTTTTGTCCTGCCTCGCTTCCCGCATGCTGATTGTGGGGGAATGCGATCGGTTGACCCGAGGCGGAAGCAGCATCCTCACCCTCGCCGCCGCCGCCTTGGACAAATGCAACGCCCGCTAGCATTAGGACGCCGGCTAGTCCGCCGATCAACCAGTTTGTTTTCATGTCGGAAGCGCTGCTCCTGCGTGCATCAAGACGCCTTTCGAAATCAGGCGTAGGGTAGGGTTTCGCCCCGTCACACAAGGCTTGTGACGAACGGAACGAGCCCCTAGAAACGGCCTCAAGCTACCGGAAATCGCGGCAACTGGTCAAGGCAGAACGCACCCGATTACCGAACTCTTCGAAGTGCTTGAGGGTTATCCTGCCTCGGCTTCGCCCTATGTGTGTTTCGTCAAACGCAACAGCAGCAACACCCCCCAAGGATCCCCAACCCTATCATGAACTCCTCTATCACCTGAGTTATCGGCGCGAGGACATATACGGTTCGTCGACGTTTCGTTTATGGGTAATACTACCCTGTCAGATTTACTAACTGAGGCACCACATCTCGGATTTAGCAAAACATCGGCCAGCTCGGATTTCACTTAAAGTCGCCGGAAGTGTTCCCTCCGGGGCAAGCTTGTTGGATTCGTTCTCAAATCAATTAGCGTGACACCGCTGGCGATGAGACTCGCTATAGACGCCCGAGAGATAAGCGCCGGAAGCACCCCTCGCTGTACTCAGACCCTCGATGTGCATAAAGTGATTAGTATGACCCTGACCCCTTCAAATCCTCGGCACGGCGTGCACGTCGCGACAATCGCCCATCAAGGCTCCATATGGGACGTCTACCTCGACCTTGAGGGACATGTGCACCCGGCAAAAGCACATAGAGCCAGTCTTCGGTTTGAACCACCAACAGGATCGGAGAAGCAGCGTTCGGCCTCTACCACGGTGCTCATCATCGAGGACAGTTACGAAGAAGCGGTCGCGAAGGCTCGAAGCTTCGACGACCGACAACTGCAGGGCCTGCTGCGATCAGCACTGCCGGACGCCGAATTAGAGCGCTAAGCCTCTTTAACCCATCTCCAAAGTTCCGGGAGCGTCGGTCTCTTGCCCGACATCAGAATCCCAACTTTGTATATCCGACCAGCAATCCAAGCGATGACCCAAACCATGAGGGCCATCAAGATGAAGGAGAGTAGTACCTGCCAAGAGGGAACCCCTCCACCGGCGACTCGAGCCCACATTAAAATCGGTGAGAAAAGCGGGAACAGCGATAACCATACCGCCATGGGCGTGTTCGGCTCCTGAATCACCGGCATAACCATTAATATGGGAACAATTAACAGCATGATCATCGGGAACTGCGCCTGCTGGGCTTCCTCATCCGTGTTGCACATGGCGCCTACAGCTGCGTAAAGCCCTGAATACATGAGGAAGCCGAACAGAAAGAAGCCTAGAAAAAGAATCACCAGACTGATTCCGGGCACTATTTCACCAATGCTACTCAGGTTCGTTAACTCTGGGCGTGCTGCAATGATCATCGGAATTCCACCGGCAATAAGCGCGGCGGCGGCACTAATCCATATTGCCATCTGGGTTAAACTGACCGCGCAGACACCCACGATCTTCCCGAGCATCAGTTCCCATGGCCGCATCGCTGATATAATTACCTCGACGATACGGCTGGTCTTCTCCTCCAGCGTTGCCCGCATGACCGCTACAGCGTATAGCAGGATAGTCATGTAAAGGAAGAAGGAGCCAATATAAGCTAGGCCAAATCCTACCTCGGTGATGTCTGATCCTGCCTCCGAGATGACCTCTATCTCCAGTGCACCCCCACCCATCAGCCCTTCGGCGTCCACCCCTCGCTGCTCGAGCTGATACTCAAGAGCTGTCCTAGTGATGGACGTTTGGACGGTCACCCTGCGCAACCCGCTCGGTACATCCATCGAATAATAGATCGCCTCACCGGTCTCGAGCGTAAGCTCGTCGACCATAATGAAGCCGCCGAGGTCACCCCCATTAGCTCGCTCCCGCAGCTCAGTCACAACGTCGGCGTGCCAGCGAACTTCTTCGACTTCGAAGCCCCCATTTTCTAGACGAGGTACTAGGCGCTCCGAGAGCACTCCTGTCCCGTCCACGATTGCCAGCCTGAACTCGTCTCGTTCACCCTGGATTGCCAACCAAGCCGGAAGGACAGTGACCGCTGCCATGAGAAGTGGGCCAGCCACTGTGGCTGCTATGAACCATTTGGACCGAACCCGCTGGAGGTATTCGCGCCGAATGACGGCAATCACGTTATGCCACATCTATGCGGTCCCGAAGTGAGTAAGCCCGTCAGCGGAAGCTGATCGTGGACCGTCAGCCATTCCTGCACCCCCAACCAAGCCCTCACCCGCATGGCGGACAAAAATTTCATGCAGGCGAGGCTCGATGAGATCGAAACGCAGTATCCTCGCCCCAGAAGCAACCGCCCGATTCAAAATGTGCTGATGATCCTGCCCATCCTTCAGAATGAGATGCAAGCTGCCTTCTTTTCTCTCAATCCGGTCTATTTCTGGGCCCTGGATCCAAGTATCCGGACCCTCAAATTCAACCGCTACAATACCTCGCCTTTCCGCCGCCTTAATCTCTTTTAAATCGCCATCGAGCACTTTTCTGGATTTAGAGATAAGACATACCCGCTCACACAGACGCTCAGCTTGGTCCATAAGGTGCGTTGAAAAAACGATCGTCGTCCCTCGCGCGTGATACTCCCGAACGATCTCCTCGAGCACGTCCTGATTGATCGGATCCAGACCCGAAAATGGCTCGTCGAGAATTAGCAGCTCTGGCTCATGGATTACCGTCCCAATGAACTGAATCTTCTGCTGCATACCCTTAGATAGATCCTCGACCTTCTTCTCAGCCCAGTCGGTCAAACCCATTCGGTCAAGCCAGTCGCCACCCCGGCGCCGTGCTTCGCCCCGCCTCAGTCCTCTGATCTCTCCAAGGAAGGTGATCAGCTCAAGGCACTTCATCTTCTTATAGACACCGCGCTCCTCGGGAAGGTATCCCACCTTCGCTCTCCTAACGACATCAGGGTCTTGCCCGAAGAGAGAGACCGAGCCCTCGTCCGGCCCGAGGATACCCATGATCATTCGAATGCTCGTCGTCTTCCCCGACCCATTCGGCCCCAACAAGCCGCAGATCACACCGCGCGGAACCTCGAAGTCAAAGGAGTCCACTGCCGTGTGTTCGCCAAACCTTTTAGTGACACCTTTGAGTCTCAGGGCAGGGCTGTCTTCGCTCATCTTTCTTGTTACTTGAGGGCTTTAGTGCAGCTAGTGTAAACGAAGTTGATTAAGGCGTTTATGTACAGGTGCAAGCCATATGTTCTCCGCGCCGTACAAAATCCTTGATAATTCACTTAGATTGACGCCCTCCCAGATTAAGATCACAGGAGTTCCGATGGCCATTTACCGTACTCTTTATTACGCAGACGTCAGTGTAGGTGTCGGTGGGCGTGTGACAATCCCGCAGGATATGCGGGACGATATGGGAATTGATAAAGGTGACGCGTTAACCGTCCGAGTAGAGGAGAACCCTCGAGGTGGACGTCAGATGGTCATATGGCGCACCGAGCAACAGCCCGGAGACGAAGACTGAGTTAGGTGTCTCATTGGACTTCGACCCATCCAACCAAGGCTCTTAAGGGCCCTTGTCCGTCATGAAGCCACCATGCTGGCGGGAAACTCATGCCATCGAAGGGCACGACCCGTGACGCCCCGGCGCGACCAAACAAAACGGCGAGGTCATTAACGCGATCTTCGGCCACCGCATACCCAACACTTTGAATGTGGCGACAAGCTTCCCCTAGCAGGGACGGCACATCCTCAAGGTTCTCCACGGTCCGGAGCCGCAAAGACCGTCCCGGAAGGAAGGGTAATTGGAGAAGATCCAGTTCAGAAACAACGGTCCAATTTTCTAAGCCTCCGTGCAGCATGCTCACAGAGCCGGCAGCCTGTTGAATCTCAATAGTGTCTCGGACCTGGCGAAGAACGACGCTCTCCTGATCAGCGAACTCCGGCTCTACACGTGACGGCCACTCCGAAGCGAGCCTCTCGAGAGACTCGGCAATAAAGTGCGCGAACGCTTCGACCTTCACGTCCCCATTCCGCTCCACGAAGAGTATCTGGGGACAGACACAGCCACGATTTTCGAACATGGCAACCGCGCGAGCGACTTGGTTGGCTAGATGCGTCATGCTGCCCTTGAGCTTCTCTCTGCCAACAATGCCGACTCCAAAGCGGTGATGGTACGCGATGAATCGACATGATGCTGGAACCATGCCTCGGACTGACAACACCGACTCGTCTGATCCGTAGACAACGACAGCGTCAGCGCCTGCAACCGCTTGCCTTGTTAGCTCGTGATCCTCTTCACCCGACCAATAACACACCGCAACCGCAGACCCAAGCTCGGTATCAGCGTCACGAAGTGCCTCGGCAAAGAGCCGAGTTAAAACTACGTCTCCAGCTCCAGGTTTTATAAGAGTTGGGGCCTTCACTAGCAGGCTCCGAATAAGAGCATTCACTCCCACACCTGGAACGCTCCCGGACGAAATCTGGACGCAGAGTGTGGGGCCTACCGCCATAACACTAGGAACCAACAAAGACCTGTCATTACCCCTCTGCTGGTCCCTGACTAGACCATCCAGCAACGCTGGCTCAGCAAACTCGTTCTTGAGCAGCTTGGACAGAGACTCCCTTGTCCATCCTGCAGCCATTCCATCAAGAACGACCTCGGCAAGCTCACTAGAGAGCTTGGCCTCGGAGGGCAGCTTGTCCAGGGCCGTCCTCCTAAGCTGATCACCCGGATCAGAAAAACGTTCACCTACTCGGCCCAGCACATCAGCGATTTCCGTAACTGGTCGAGACAGGATCCCCGGCCTTGCTTGTTGCAGCACCACCTTCGTTTCACTGAGTTGCCCTAGCTCCGCATCACGATTCACACTCACAAGCGACCGCCACCAGCCATCAAGTCATCCATCGCGCGGGAACACCCCCGGGGCTCTGAACCGGGTACTCGCCCGAACACTGTCAGCCGGCCGTCTTCTAAGGCGCCTAAATCCTCGGTAAGGACGTGGCTCACTGAACCTAGATTGGCTAGATCAAAGAAAGAGATGATTCCCTGCTCACCTTCGGGCTTCTCCTCGAGTGTAGCCGGATCAAGAACGCGAACACCGAGCCACGGCGGCGCTGCCAGTCTTCTCGCTGCTTTTATTCCTTCAGTCAGTACAGGCTCATACATCTGTGAGAGAAGTTCGGTCATACCGTACTCATTCACTATCATGTTCCTATCTATTCCGGTGCAATCGGTGATTGTCGAGTATAGCTCAGAACGTTCGATAGCCCGGCGAACTCCCTTGAATCCTCCTGTCACCATAGCCCGGGAATTAGCCGGAAGAGTAACACTCGGCTCATCACCTGCCTCTTTGAGGTGTAAGAAAGCGAGAGCCGTCCCAAGGACAAGAACTGGCGCCTCTTCCTCACTGGCGGCATGCAACACATCGAAGGCGTCTCTGGCCCATTCGCCATTCGCCTGGATTAGCCAATCTACTTCGTCCGCAAACGCGTCTACAGCCATACCAACCATCCAAGACAGGGAGGAGTGCGAGGCTGCGACCGGTGAGGGGATCAGCGAGATGACCCTGATTTTATTGACGTCGGGCAAGAGAGCCTGCCTGAACGGTTCATGAAACGCGGCCCGGTATAGACTTTCGCGTGGCACAAAGTGGCACCCCCTGCGCTCTGAACCAAGCGTAGTTCCACTCGTGTAAAATGCTGCGTCTGGCTTTCGAGAAATACTGGTATAGGGCGACGATACTAGGTCGAAGTATTTGAATGCCGTGGTCGGAACCGCAGGAATCTCACGCCAATCAGACACCGACGACGGCGTAACGCCGCGTCGCTCGCAAAAAGAGCGGTAAGGGTCACATAGTTCGAACTGCCAACCGAAAACCTCTTGGGCAACTCCTTGAAAAGCTTTTTCTTTCCAGGGTTCCAACCCATCAACACCCCCTGACACACCCATTAAGCAGCCCTCTAGGCGCCCGGCGAGCAACTCCCATTCTTTCGACATACCAGAAAACTAGACTTGAGAGCCAACATCGACGACCTCAACGGTGTCATCGTGTTGCTGCACAATCATCTTATATAAATGGTCAAGAACCGGAGCCCCGCATGACTCGGCCTGTCCGTCATACAGGTTTCCTAACACTGCTAGTGGTCGGGATCTCTCTTCCAGCCACAATTGAGGCGCAAGAGCAATCAAGCGTTTCTGCAAGGACTAGTGATGAAGGTGTCCCCCTGCGGGCGTTCGAATTATCTGAAAACCTCGAAATCAACCTCGACGGACGGATAGACGAAGCCGCGTGGCTGCGTGCTACGCCCATAAGTGACTTTACACAGCAGGAACCAGTTCAAGGCAATGAACCATCGGAGCCGACTGAAATCCGTGTCGTATTCGACGAAGACCACCTGTACATAGGGGCAATCGTCTACGACGACCCGGATCAGATCCTAGCATTCCAGCGTGAACGTGACGCGTCGCTGGGAACCGATGACCGTTTCATGTGGATCCTGGACACGTTTCTAGATGGACGTACTGGCTACTTCTTCGAGATCAATGCCGCCGGCCTGATGGGTGATGGGGTCATCACCGGAGGCGGCGGACGTGGTGGAGCCGGTCGCGGAGGAGGCATCAACAAAGCGTGGGACGGTATCTGGGAAGCCCGAACCGTCACGCGCCCAGATGGTTGGTCTGCAGAAATCCAGATCCCATTCCGAACACTCAACTTCGACCCGGACGAATCGGAGTGGGGCATCAATTTCCAGAGAACGATCCGACGGAAGAACGAGGAGATTCTATGGAGAGGATGGCGAAGAAACGAAGGGCTATTCAAGCCAGTCTTCGCAGGCCGCATTCAGGGCCTGCGCAACATGTCACAAGGGCTTGGGCTCGAGGCGGTGCCATCAGCGATCGGAAACTACCGTTACGTAACTCCGGCAGACCCTGTCGATCCTACTGCGCCCGATGCTACGACATACCCAAGCGATATCTCTTTAGATGTCAACTACAGTCTCACCTCAAGCCTCCGCGCCTCAGTAAGCGTCAACACAGACTTCGCAGAAGTAGAAAGTGACCAAAGGCGTGTGAACCTGACACGCTTCCCCATTCGCCTGCCCGAGCGGCGCGATTTCTTCCTTGAGGGTTCAGGCGTCTTCAGCTTCGCCCCCAGAAGCGGCCCCTCCCCGTTCTTCTCTCGGCGTATAGGGCTAACTCAAGGCCAACAAATCCCAATCAATTATGGAACCCGCCTCACAGGGCAGGCGGGAGCATTCGAGATTGGTTTTTATCAACTCGGCACAGCAAGGCAGGATTACTACAACACGTTTATCGAACAGGATGTCACCGTTCCCAGTGAGGCCTTCACTGTCGCCCGGATTCGGAGAAAGCTTTGGGAACAATCAGCTATCGGGGGCATCTACACCCTGCGGAGAACCACCCAAGACGCGGGGGCCCTCGACGGGGTCGACCAACACACAGCAGGTATCGACCTCGACTTTAAGACCCGAAACTTTTTCGGTAACAAAAATCTCGAGCTTGAAGCGTTCTTTGTTTGGAATTCCAACCCCCGCGGCCTGGCTGACCCTCAGCGCATCGATCTAGGCGTTGACGACCTCAGTGCTCACGGAGCGCGACTTAACTATCCCAATGACATCTGGACCGCACACATTTCGTATCGTCAGTTCGGAGACTGGTACAGCCCCGCCGTCGGCTTCGTCACGCGTAACAACTTTCGGCGCATCGAGCCACGGTTCGGATGGGCACCACGGACACCGTCAATCCCATGGCTGCGCCGGCTGGACTTTTCGGTACAGTTCCGTGAATTGGTGAGCCTCAGCTCCGCCTTTCCAGGCGCGGATCCGTACCTCCTAAGGGGACGAGGAGGCACGGCTGAGCGGCAATGGCAATTCAACCTTTTGGGGGTAGACCTAGAGAGCGGCGACGGCTTCGACGTTACCGCAACACAGACATACGAGTACCTAGATAGAGAGTTCTCCCCAAGCGGAGAACTAAGAATCGCACCCGGTGACTATACGATCTGGGAATACCGAGTTTTTGGCCGAACTGCTGGGCGCCGACGCGTATCTCTGTTCGGAGGCGCAACCGTGGGTGGCTTCTGGAATGGAAACCGCCAGCAATACGGCGGCCGCTTAAGTTTCCGCCCCAATCCAGGCATAAGCCTCTCGACCAACATTCAGTACAACGATGTTCAACTTCCCGCTGGTGAGTTCACGGCGTCACTGTACGAAGTATCTACCGACTGGAACCCTTCACCATGGGTCGCGATCACAGGACAACTGCAGTACGACGATCAGTCCAGCATCGTGGGCCTCTTCTCCCGCCTCCGCTGGATCGTCAAGCCAGGCAACGACATCTACTTTGTGTTCACGCAAAACTGGCGCAGGGAGTTACTCGACCTACTCGATCCCAATGCCCACGGTTACAACACGTTGTCTAGAGGAGCGTCAATTAAGCTTAACTACACCTATCGATTCTAGGCCTCGCTATACCCTCTAAGCCTGTGCGCCACTTCCTGAATGGAGCCGAACTCCGCGGAAGGCGCCTGCACCGCCTCTGGATTAACCCCTACGCACCCTTCCCGCTTCAAGTCCTCCTGAGTGCAGAATCTTTTCCTGAAGCCGTGACGCCTCGTCCTCAGTAAAGTCAAGTAATTGTCGGATGGATAGATTCATGCCTTCGTAAATATCAGACGGGAAATCGGTCCCCTCGGCGTGTGAGAGCGCACCTTCGAGCTCAACTATCTCGCGTTGGGCTTTCTCAAGCGCACGGCGCAGTCGATTTAGGGCCTTTCGGGCTTCGGACTCGGCTGTTGTCATGATGAATTCTGCTAATTATTGACAAGCTGGAACAGGTGTTGAGGATGGGGTAACGTGATGCAATGAATGACAGATATGAATTGATTGTAGTAGGCGCCGGGCCGTGCGGGATCGCCGTCGGAGCTGCTGCCGCGAAGGCCGGACTTGAGTGTGCCCTGTTCGACCGGGGAGCAATCACAAACTCACTGCTGAGCTATCCGCACTACATGACGTTCTTCAGCGCGGCTACGATGCTGGAGGTAGGGGGTGTTCCATTCACAATTCCAGATGCAAAGCCCACCCGTCGTGAAGCCCTGGCATACTACCGAAGGGTCGTTCAACACTGGAGCCTCGACGTTTACCAATACGAGGAGGTGACCTCGATTTCCGGAGAGCAAGGCAATTTCTTGGTCCAAACTAGTAAGAACGATGGGTCGGTCTATGATCATAAGAGTGCCGCCGTGGTCGTCGCGACCGGTGGCTTCCAGACCCCGAACTATCTAGATGTCCCCGGGGAAGAACTGGACAAAGTCAAACACTACTATCACGAGCCCTATCCTTACTTCGATCAGAAGGTTCTTGTCGTAGGCGCTGGAAACTCTGCAGTAGAGGCGGCTCTAGAGATGTATCGAAACGGTGTGCGCGTCAGTCTCGTTCACTTTGGGAGCACAATAGATCGGGGCGTGAAGCCATGGGTCATACCAGACATCAACAATCGTCTGGATCGTGGTGAAATCCCGGTGTACTGGAAGCATAGAGTGGCCGAAGTCAAACCGTCGACTGTGGTTTTGCGGTCTGAAGAGAATGGTGCCGAGACGGAAATCCAAAACGATTTTGTCGTCGCGATGACAGGCTGGCAATCGGACCATAAGCAGCTCGCCATGCTTGGCGTATCAATCGACGAAGAGACGGGCATCCCCTGTCACGACAAGGATAACATGATGACTGATGTCCCCGGACTGTATATCGCTGGGGTGATCGCCGCAGGCCATAACGCAAACAAAATCTTCATTGAAAACGGTCGGGAACACGGACATTTGATCGTCTCTGACCGTCTCGCTCAATCTGTCTAAGTAAAGGTTGTGGTCACTACCGCGCGCTCAACGCCGAGTGACTTAAGGTTGCATTTCAGTCTTTGACCTCATCAACCACTACTGAGCGATCGCCCAATAACACGGTGCTGACTCCTCTCCTCACATATCCCAGTGCAACAACACTGTGGGCCCGCGGCGACTGAACCACCGAAGTGAGGTTTCCCACGACCTTACCAGACCCATCAGACGCCAGGAGCTCCGCGCCACGGCGGGGGGCAGGGATATCACCTAAGTCCAGCAGACGAAGATGTTTGTTCACGTGGCCTCGGTCTCGGATACGGACTATGACTTCTTGACCCGTATAGCAGCCCTTCGTGTGATCGATAGCCCTCTCCAAAACGCCGACTTCGGGCGGTAACGTCTTTTCATCCATATCAGTGCCAAAGACTGGTCTTCCTGCCTCAACACGCAGGGTGGTCCAAACGCCAAGGCCAGAAAGCTTTATCCCTTGCGCCGCTAGCGCGCGCCAAAGCGCACGAACCGCATCTGCTGGACCATAAACAGTCCAAGCATTGGGCCAGACCTCCTCGGTCCGAACTACCATTATTCCATCTAGTGCAAAACCTGAGCCTGAATCTGGAACGCCCGAACAGAACCAGGCACCCTCGTCCGCCGTAGCGAGAGAGCCCGGATCGACACGGAGACCAAGAGCCAGTCTTCCAAGCATCAGCATAGAGTCCGGCCCAACTACAGAGATGGCAGCGGTCTCAGTCGAAACGTCACTAACTGTGGCCAACCGCGGTGGCAAAAACCTCTTCAGATGCTCTCGTAACCCGGACAAACCAGCTACTGGCACGTCCAGCAGATATACCTCCTTCTCCTCATTCCCTAACCTGTACGCCCAGAGATCAGAAATCATCTTTCCCTTGGCGGTTAGAACCGCATGATAAGTTCCGGTACCACTGGTGACGGAGCCGTCACTTGCTGGTGTCTTAGGTATTCGACCGGTCAGCAGACCAGTGAGCATCTCGCCTGGGGATCTTCCAGATACCGTTAATCGAGCCCTGTGGCTCCGATCGAACACAGCTGCTGCCTCTGTCGCAGCAACATATTCGGCGGCAGGATCTCCGAAGTGACGGACAAGGGTTCGGCCATGGTACTCCGTCACCACGCCGCCCATCTCTAAAAGATCAGCCGAGAGAGCGCTGTTCATCTTTGGAGACTCGGTCATTTCAAATCTTCTCCCCCCTCATATCGTCCTTCACGAAGCTCTCGCACAAGCTCCCGTACGTGTGTCCAATCATTAGCAGATGGTGAGATCCGGAGATAGGCTTCAAGTTGATTCGCCGCGTCCGTGTGTCTGCCCAACCGAGCGAGCAGTATGCCCCTGGAGTGACTCTCCAATGGAGAAGTTGGAGAAATCATCATCAGGCGCTCCACAACTCCTAGAGCACGGCGATCATCACCGATGTTACCGTAAATCCCTTTTAAGTTCGTCAGGAGTCTTGCGAGCATGTCTTTCTTCGACGCTGGTCGCAGGAATTTCTCTCGCATCGCCACGGCCCCACCGTAGCCCTGATCGAGGAGATCTTGCGCCTCATCCTCAAAGCGGATCCTCCCCCCATTAAATGGGTCGATCAACAACCTCACCTCACTGCCCACGTATCGTACAAGAAAGTGTCCTGGGAAATTTACGCCCTCGAGGGCTAGGTCGAGGCGCCATCCGATTTCCAATAGCACGATCCCTAGCGTGAGTGGGATTCCCATGCCGCGATCTAGTACATCATTAAGAAAGGAGTTCCTTGGATCGTAGTAGGCCGTCCGATTGCCCCCATACTGCCTTCGCTCGTAAAGGGTCTTCACCAGATCGTGGAGAACCACGAGCGGAGCGGTCTCGTTAGCGAGTCGGTCTTTCACCTCTTCCGCTACCTGGTCAAGCCGAGCTAGGTAAAGATCTACCGAAAGTTGTGAGTACTCCTCCGCAGCGATCAGAAGACACGCCCTCCCAAGATTGAGCTCTGCCTCAGAGCGGGATAGCTCTTCGGCTAGTGAAGTTCGTGACTGTTGTTTTCGTGTGCTCACGCGATTCGCTTTCGTCTAGACTAGGCTGTCAAATTTGTCCTTAGAGCCTTGAGCGCATTGCTTACCCGTGGACGCGGTCGTGTTTCCGAGAGACTTTATGCTTCGGAAGCGACACTTAAGTCAACCAAGGAGATTGCATGACCAGTCAGCCTAGGGACAAAAGGCCGGAGATCCGGCTGTCCCAGCTCAGTCATGGGGCCGGTTGAGCGTGTAAACTCGGTATGTCCGAGCTGGCGCAAGTTCTGCGTCACGTGCTTCCAGTCGAAGATCGAAACGTTCTTGTCGGCCACGCCACAGGGGACGACGCTGCCGTTTACCGCCTCACCGATGATCGTGCACTAGTGGTAACCGCCGACTTCTTCACGCCTATAGTCGACGACCCATATGACTTCGGTCGTATAGCTGCCACAAACGCCCTCTCGGACATATACGCAATGGGGGCAAAACCACTTTTTGTCCTAAATCTTGTTGGATTTCCGAGACATCTGCTGACCGAGGGAATCCTGGACGAAATAATACGGGGGGCGTCAGCCGTGACGTCATCGGTGGGGGTGCCAACTCTTGGTGGACACAGCATTGACGACGCCGAGCCAAAATACGGACTTGTCGCAATCGGTGAAGTTGATCCTACCCGAATGGTGACTAACGCCTCGGCTGGGGCGGGAGATGCGCTGGTACTGACCAAGCCGATCGGTTCTGGTGTAATCGCGACAGCAATCAAGAATGGTGAGGCCCCTGAAAATGTCATCAAAAGTGCCGTCGGCTTCATGACTCAACTGAATGCCGATGCTGCTAATGTCATGGTCACCAACGGGGTCACGGCAGCGACGGACGTAACAGGATTCGGACTCCTAGGGCACCTTCGAGGCCTTATGCGCGCCTCAAAAGCATCTGCGAAACTGAACGCCAACGCGGTCCCGGTGTTACCAGGAGCGAAGATGCTTGCAGAAGCTGGTCATGTACCCGGTGGATCAAAGCGTAACCTCGCAGACCTAGCATCTGACGTGCACTTCTCGCCCTCGGTAGACGAAGTGACGAAGATCCTTTTGTCGGATGCTCAGACGTCAGGTGGTCTTTTGATGTCAGTTCCCCAAGAGATACTCAAGGACGTTGAGGACGGCCTCGAAAAAACATCATGCACAGCTGCGGTTATTGGTCGTGTAGTCCAAGGTCAAGCCGGCACGATCGAAGTCATCTAGATCGGAAAACGCAGGTTCCACTGCGACGATTCCCAGCAATTCTCCGGAACCCCTCCCGCACACGGTCATAATCACCAGCTTTAAAGGCGAGCGACCCGCTATCTGGGGTGACCCTCGGCAACAGCGGGCTTTCTAGTGACTTTTCTTTTCTTGGCTGTCTTTTTTTCTGCACTCGCCTTTTTCTTCACGGGCTTCCGCGCTCCGGATGACTTTCTACTAGTCCGCTGGCTTTTCCCGTCCGACAGAGCTATTGCGATCACATCGTCTAGCGTCTCAGCGAGATGGAACGTCACGACCTCCCGAACATCAGGAGGTATATCATCGAGATCCGCCTCATTATCGATCGGAACAATGACCTCGCTAATCCCCGCCCGGACCGCCCCCAGTACCTTTTCCTTCACACCACCGATCGGAAGTACGCGGCCTGTCAGAGTTAACTCACCCGTCATCGCTACATCTCTGCGCACCTTACGTCCCGAGACGGCTGAGACGAGTGCGGTCGCCATCGTGATGCCAGCCGACGGTCCGTCTTTCGGGATAGCCCCCGCAGGAACGTGGATATGAACCTCACGACCGTTCAAGCTGTCCTCAGGAATCCCCAAATGTTTTGCGTTTGCCTTAGAGAACGAAAGTGCTGCTCGGCCAGACTCCTTCATCACGTCACCCAGTTGGCCCGTTAGTACAAAACCCGCTTCGCCGGGCATCACGCTGGCCTCAACGAACATGATATCGCCGCCCATAGGGGTGTAAAACATACCTGTTGCGACCCCGAGCGTGTCATGCTCTGCCATCCGTTCGGGATGGACCCGTGGACGACCCAGAATCTCGCGAACATCAGCAGCTGAAGCGTCAATCTTTTTGAGTTTACCCCCAGCAATCCGTCGAGCAACCTTACGTGCGAACTTCCCAACCTCACGCTCAAGCTGCCGAACCCCAGCTTCACGCGTGTAATTCTGCACTATCGTTAGAATAGCCTCGTCTCGCATGTGAAGTTCGTCTTCTGTGAGACTATTCTCCTCCCTCTGTCGGAGAAGCAGATAACGCTTCACGATTTCGAGCTTTTCTGCCTCTGTATATCCAGAAAAATCTACTCGCTCCATTCGATCCAGCAGCGGACCAGGTATGCGGTCCCGGTAATTTGCGGTCGCAACAAAAAGCACCTCTGAAAGGTCGAACGGGATCCCCAAGTAATTATCGACGAAAGTCGAGTTTTGTGCTGGGTCGAGGACTTCGAGTAGCGCCGAGCTAGGGTCTCCCTGAAAAGAAACACCAAGCTTATCAACCTCATCCAACAGGAAAACTGGGTTTTTGGACTTCGCTTGACGCATCCCTTGGATGATGCGACCTGGCATGGCCCCCACATAAGTGCGCCTATGGCCCCGAATATCTGCCTCATCCCGCGCACCACCAAGTGAGATTCGGACATACTCCCTGCCAAGTGATCTAGCTATAGACTGCGCAATCGACGTCTTTCCCACCCCTGGGGGGCCCACGAACAGCAAGATCGGTCCACGCCCAGCGGAGACTGCGCCGACCTCTGCCACATCATCTTCCGCTTCCTTGCCTTCCGCAGCAGCCCGATCCAGTGCCAGCTTCCGCACCGCAAGGAACTCGAGTACGCGATCCTTTACATCTTCGAGGCCGTAGTGATCATCATTTAAGATCTGCTCGGCCGCCTCGAGGTCGATCTCTTCCTCAGACCTCTCGTTCCATGGGAGTTCTGTGACCCACTCGAGGAACGTTCGGATCACTTGGTATTCGGCGGACTGAGGGCTCGTGCGCTCAAGTCGCCGCAACTCCCGATCTACCTCACTTCGCTGCTCCTCAGAAAGCTCGAGTTCCGAGATGCGATTTCTCATCTCCTCTACGTCGTCCCGTTCCTCCTCTTCTCCAAGCTCCTTTTGAATGGCCTTAAGTTGTTCACGAAGTAACATCTCTCGTTGGCGCTCTCCAAGCTCCGATTGCACCTTCGCTTGGATGTCCTCTTGAGCATCTAGCCGAGCTAGCTCTCGCTCAACTGCTAGTAGGCAGGCTCGCATCCTCTCTTCGTCGTCAAGCAACTCGAGAAGTTCCTGCTTGTCAGGCGTTTCGAGCTCGAGATAAAACGCAACGAGGTCCGCAAAAGGACCCGACTCGTCCACTCCTTGGATCAGTTGGTTCAGCGCCTCCGCCGGGACCCCTCTCCTGGTGCCTAGTTCCGCCGCCCGATCTCGTAACTCCTGATCTAATGCTTGGAAGCCAGGATCCTGATTGGCCCTCGGCTCCATTGTTTTCATTTCTAGGAGGACGGCTTGAAGCATCGCCTCTCCTTCCTCATCATACGATATCGCTTGGGCTCGGCCTTCCCCCTGAACTAGGAGCTGAACGCCACCCCGGACCCGGTGTGTCTGGATGATTCGGACCACAGTCCCAATCGTGTAAAGGTACTCCGGAGTCGGATCGTCAACATTTTCTGTTTGCGCGACCGCAAAAAGTCTGCGATCTCCATCCAAGGCCTCTTGAACAGCTTCTACCGTTCCAGGCCGACCTGCAGAAATTGGGACTGCGACCCCTGGATAAACAACAGTGTCGCGAAGGGGTAAAACCGGAAGCGTAAAACGCTCAGACATCAGTGCTTCGTTCTCCATTATCTCGGAGCCTTTGGTTCTGGGCAGAGGCTCGTGGTCAAGACGGGGGCAGAGCTTTGTATGGTAGTGGAACTCATTAGCGAGATGCGTGCCACGTTTTAGAGGGGATTTTGTGCCGTAAGTGCAGATCTTGCTGCCATTTTGGCACACAGGAAGGTTGCAGTGCCCGCCACTTTTTCGCCTACACAGTGGTAGTTAGGTTGGCAACTTCCAACTCCTCGCGCCAGCGGTATTGTTTTCTTCGATGAGCAACGCACTAGCCCAAATTACACGGTTTAAGGGTTCACCCGCGAATATCGGACGAACATGCGACGGAATACACACTCTGAATCTTTCTAGTAACGTAACGTGTGCAGGCAATCAGGCCCCAGAACCGCCCCAATCCGTGCACTCTTTTAGGCCATACCTCAACGGTCAACTCAACACTAGGCTCATCCATGTCACGCTCGGTCCTACTCTTGGCCCTGCTCGCGGCCACGACCCTCACTCCCTTTAGCATTGAAGCTCAAGCGACCTCTCGGATGACAGGCCCTGTGCACAGCCCAGCCACCTACTCAGGCAGATCCACGGTCTACGCACCCAATGACGCGGTAGCTACCAGCCAACCCCTTGCCACCACCACCGCTCTCGAAATTCTTGCAGCAGGTGGAAACGCTATAGATGCCGCGGTAGCGGCGGCTGCCGTTCTTAACGTGACAGAGCCACACATGACCGGAATAGGCGGCGACATGTTTGCGATACTCTGGGACGCGAACTCTAGACGACTTGTGGGTCTCGATGCAAGCGGGAAATCCGGATCTAACGTTGATGTCGAAGCCCTTCTCGCCGAAGAAGAGCCAAGCGTACCGGGATCAGGGCCACGTTCGGTCACAGTACCCGGTGCCTTGTCCGGTTGGAATGCGCTGATTGAGAAGTATGGCACCATGACACTTGCCGAGGTGCTAGCACCCGCGATTCGCATAGCGAATGAAGGTTTCCCAGTCACACCAATCATCGCTCAGGACTGGGCTGGGACCGTAAACGGCCTGCGTCGTGACATAGGCGCTGCAGCAACATTTTTGATTGACGACGAAGCTCCCGAAGCTGGAGACTGGTTTCAAAACCCTGACCTCGCCAGGTCATTCCAACGGATCTCCGATGGTGGCGCTCAGGCATTCTACGGGGGAGACCTCGGCCGTGAAATTGTTGAGGGGCTCAGCACGCTCGGCGGCTACCTAACCCTGGAGGACCTGCAAAGCCACGAGCCTAGATGGGTAGAGCCGCTATCAGTCGACTATAAGGACTACCGTCTTTGGGAACTCCCTCCGGCGGGTCAAGGGATAGCGGCCCTCCAGATGCTCAAGATGCTCGAAGGCTATGATTTTTCCACCATGGAGCACAACTCCGCCGAATACCTGCATACACTGATTGAGGCCAAAAAGCTCGCTCATGCTGACCTGAGCCGGTACATCGCAGACCCCGCTCATATGGACGTTAGACCATCGGCATTACTCGATTCTAACTATCTCGCCGAGCGAGCGACTCTGATCGATCCCTTCACGGCAGCAGACCGACCTGATCCCGGGCAGCTCGCCACTGACTCAGAAACTATCTACCTGACAGTGGCCGACCGGCACGGGAACATGATTTCGTTTATCAATTCTATATTCGGATACTTCGGATCGCGGGTTGTGGTGCCGGGAACAGGGATAGTCCTGCAAAACAGAGGTGCTGGCTTCACGCTTGAGGAGGGGCACCCAAACCAGATCGCCCCTAATAAGAGTCCACTCCACACGATCATCCCTGCATTCGTCACTAAAGATGGTGACCCGTGGCTCTCTTACGGTGTGATGGGCGGCTCAATGCAACCGCAGGGGCACGTGCAGGTGTTACTCAACATTGTCGAATTTGGAATGGATCCCCAGGAGGCCATCGATGCGGCCAGATTCCGTCACTTCTCCGGAACACGTGTAGCAATTGAGAACTTAGATCCTGAGGTGGGCTCAGCTCTCGAAGCCCTAGGACACCAGCTTCGTGATCCCCAAGGGGTAGCCTTCGGGGGAGGGCAAGCGATTCTGCGACTTACTAGAGGCTGGGCGGCCGCCTCAGACCCAAGGAAAGACGGGATGGCGGCCGGCCGTTGAGCGGGTCCGGAGAATTCGTCATTCCCTTTAAAAGCTTGCCGGCTGGGTTTGCTGAAACGATCGCCGACCCCCCGACCGTGCCCATCACCCCAGTGGCTGCAGCGACGATTGTTCTCCTGCGTGACGCAGAAGCTGGGCTAGAGTTACTCCTTATGCGCCGCAGCCCTAGGTCAGGCTTCGTACCTGGAGCTTACGTCTTCCCCGGCGGACGAGTGGACAAACCTGATTCGCTTCCTGCGCTGATAGCACTGCTGGAAAACCTAGACCGAGATTCTGCTGAAAAACGTCTTGGGCAAATCCAGGAGCCGCCAGCTATCGCATACTACATTGCTGCGCTTCGCGAAGCCTTCGAGGAAACAGGTATCCTTATCGGCGTGCAGACAGATGGTTCAGCTCCGGCCACCGCTGCTGAAGATTCCAGCGTGGACGAAATCCGCGATGCGCTGATGAGTGACCGGATCAATTTCCATGAAGCCCTGGAACAACTGGGATGCCGAATCACAGGAGACAAGGTCGAGTACATCGCGCACTGGATTACCCCAGAGCCGGAGCCACGACGCTACGACACGCGATTTTTTGCAGCCAAAGTTCATGCTGGTGCAACACCGATCGTAGATCGCCGCGAGATGACTGAGGCACTTTGGATCTCTCCGCAAGCCGCACTGACCCGGCTAGATCAGGGCGATCTACCGATGGTCTTCCCGACTATCAAAACGATTGAGTCTCTGTCTCTTTACGAGTCGGCCGACGCTGCATTAGAAGGATTCGGATCGCAACTAGTGCGCTCCATTATGCCAACGCTAGTGGTTACACCCACTGGGATCGGGCTCGAAATCAATGAGGATGATTAGGGCACCTTTGTTTTTGGTTCTTACGGATCCCTGCCCGCCTGAGATCGGAACCTTCTGGGTCGGTCATCGACCTACTCCCTCACCGGCCTAGGTTGAGCCACAAGTCGCAAAGCAATTGACTTTTGCTTTTGCGCTCCTACATCTGCCGATACGCAGGTCCACTACCACCTTCGCGTGGCGTCCAACGGGGGCCAAGCACGTCTGTGGCCTTGCAATCAATGCAGTTAGGCGCATTTACAGCGAGGCTCTCACCATCCCATTCATACACGCCGGCTGGACAAAGATGCACGTACATCTCCGCCTCCTCGGGACTAACGCTGTCTGCGACAATCAAGTGCGACGGGATATCATCTCGCGTCTGATTACCGGATTTGTAGACGGCGTCGACCTTAGAGAAAGTCAGCTTACCATCTGGAACAAGTGGCTCCCTTTCCGGGCCTAGGTGCTTTGGGGCCGCTGCGTCTTCTGAGATCGAAATCTTACGACCGGGGAACGCCCCTCTTGTCAGTGTCATGAGGCCCGCCTTAATAACACCGCTGACAAAGCCACCCTTGAACGCTAACCGCATGTTCCTGCGTTCTTTGAGATCTTTCATGATCACGCTGTCATCTACGGATGACGTATAACCAGCTAGGTGGTCAGCAGATGTACCTCCTTTCTTGAGGCCCTCGAAAATCGCCCGGGCAGCCATGATCCCGGAATGCATTGCATAGTGTATCCCCTTAAGGGAGGAGACCTCTACATATCCCGCGGAATCCCCTATCACTAGCAGACCGTCCCCATGCCGACGTTCCGGCACGGAATAAAAGCCCCCCTCCGGAATCGTCTTTGCACCCCATTCTAGCATCTCGCCACCTTCAAGAAGGCCGCGAAACAGTTGGTGCAACTTCATACGTTGGAGCAGTTCATGGACGTCGAGGCGCGCGTCTCCATAGTCTAGTCCGACCACTAGACCAAGTGCTACGGTGTTATCGGAGAGCGGGTACGCAAAGCTTCCACCAAACGCATCGCTTGGAAGAGGCCAACCCATAGTGTGGATAATCCGGTCAAGTGGCTTCTTCACCTCCCAGACCTCCTTCACTCCTAGCGCGTAGATCTGAGGATTCTCAGCGATCACACCCTGCCAGTCCAGCCACGCTTGGGACAACAAGCCACGGGAGCCTTCAGAGAGCACCGTGACCTGGGCGGAAAGGTCAACTGATGGCATATGATCCCCTCCGCCCGCAGGTTCACCATCGCGGCCCAGCCCTGAAGGCGTAGTTCTTACCCCGATTACCCTACTTCCTTCTACCAATAATGAGTCAACAGGAAACCCTGGGAACACATTCACACCAAGCCCCTCGGCCTTCTCCCCCAGCCAACGGACAATCTCAGAGATCGAAGCGATCCAATTACCGTGGTTCTTCATCGTAGGAGGGGTAGGAATCCGGTATGAATTCGACCCCGTCATTACGTATACCGCTTCTTTTTCTACTGGGCGTCGAAGAGGCAGGTCCTCCATGCTCAGTTCAGGAAAGAGCTCCCTGAAGGCGCTGGGGTTGACCACCGCCCCCGAGAGGTTGTGCTCACCCAGCTGTCCAGCCTTTTCAAGTACCGCTATCTCTAGCTCTCCGATGCCCCCGCCGCTTTCATTGTCCTCCCTCACGAGTCGCGCGAGTTCAATCGCTCCAGCGAGCCCACCGGGACCGGCTCCGACGAAGACAACGTCCATCGGAATCGCTTCCTCATCGGGCTGATCGGCGACAATGAAGCGGTCCCTTACGAGGGGAGGCTGAGCATCAAAGGGACTCACGATGCTACTGAGGACGGATGTGCCCTCTGACATGACTGCTCCAAAGCTTTTGTTACAAAGTGGGACCTGCATTGGTCGACACGTGTACCGTTTCGCCGTCAAATAGTGCCGCATCCTCCACACGCGACGACTGTCGAATCGGACCAACCCCATGAGCAAGTCTCTTCCCAACACACTCAGAGGACTTAAGGAAAGCGGCTACAAGCAGCGTCCCGTCAAAGAAGAGCTTCGCGACAATGTGATCCAGAAATTGAGGTCTGGAGAGGCTCTCTTTCCAGGCGTGCATGGATACTCTGACTCCGTCATTCCTCAGATCGTCAACGCGATCCTAGCCCGACACGACTTCATCTTGCTAGGGCTAAGAGGCCAAGCCAAAAGCCGGATACTCCGCGACCTAAGCCTGCTACTGGATGAGCAGATTCCAATCATAGGCGGGAGCGAGGTGAATGACGATCCCATTAATCCACTCTCGAAGTTCGGCCGAATGAAGATTCAAGAGCACGGGGACGCCACCCCAGTCGATTGGATCGCTAGAGATTCCCGTTACGTCGAAAAGCTCGCGACGCCAGACGTGACCATCGCCGACATGCTCGGCGACGTGGATCCGATCAAGGCGGCACGAGGCGGTCACGCTCTCGGGGACGAACTCACCATTCACTACGGTCTTCTCCCGCGTGCCAACCGTGGGATCCTAGCAATCAACGAGCTGCCCGATCTCGCTGGAAAGATCCAGGTAGGGCTGTTCAACATCCTCCAAGAAGGTGATGTACAGGTAAAGGGATACCCAATCCGTCTCTCCCTCGATGTGCTCATGGTCTTCACAGCAAACCCAGAGGACTACACTGCGCGGGGGAAGATCATCACACCGCTCAAAGACCGAATAGGCGCAGAGATTCGCACTCACTATCCGCAGGACCTCGATATTGGAATACAAATCACACGCCAAGAAGCGTGGATTAGTCGCAACGATCTATCTGTCGAAGTCCCTGACTTTCTCCAGGAGGTTGTTGAGCGAATCGCTTTTCTGGGGCGGCATGATAAACGGATTGATCAACGCTCAGGAGTGAGCCAACGCATGCCCATTACTGTGATCGAGACAGTCATTTCGAACGCAGAGAGGCGCGCCTTAGAAGACGGCGAAGACGTAGCCGTGCCTCGAGTGTCAGATCTCTACGCCGCAATGCCCGCCATTACCGGGAAAATGGAACTAGAGTATGAAGGTGAACTTCATGGTGCAGATCGGATCGCGCGCGAGCTGATTCAGCAAGCATGCTCGCAAGCCTTTGACGTCCGTGCCGCTGGCGCCGACGTAGACGGTATTATCGAGTATTTCGAGACCGGAGGTGCGCTGCAAGTAGGGGCGGATTCGTCTGGGAACGCCTGCGTTCTAGGCTTCTCGACAGTACCGGGACTGCTTCAGCTAGTGAGTGATGTCGGCCTAGCTTCGGACACTGCCAATGACGGACAGCGGGCAGCAGCCTGTGAACTCGTGCTCGAGGCTTTAGTGGCCCAGCGTAGGATCAGCCGCACAACTGCTGGCTATACTCGTGCTCCGCACGAAGGACCCACAGGCGGAGAAGGATACCAAGGGTTTGACACATTATCCTGACCTGTTACTCCGCACGCAGTCTTGTCCAGCTAGCCGCAACGTCTACTACTTGCCTCCGTCCACTGGCAATACGATCCCCGAGATCCAACCGGCTTGCTTAGAGGCTAGAAAAAGCACGGTGTGAGCGATGTCGGAGGGACTCCCAAGGTGCCCCAAAGCAATCTCGTCAAGCAACTTTTTTTGTCCGTCTGAGCCAAGCGCCTCCCACTGGCGTTCAGTCGACGAATTCGAAAGCACAAAGCCCGGCGCCACGCTGTTCACCGTGACTCCCCACGGCCCTAGCTCATGCGCTAGCTGACGAGTGAGTCCAATCTGCCCGGCCTTTGCAGATGCATAAGCCTGAATCCCAGTCTTGCTAATCCCCAGACCCGCTCCACTGGAGATGTTAATAATTCTTCCGCTCCGGGCCTCCTTCATCGCAGGAGAGACTGCCTGAGATGTCCAAAATACTGCGTTCTGATTAACAGCTACGATCGCTTCCCACTCCGAAACTGAAACCACTTCGACTGGCTTTCCTACCTGTCCCAGCACGCCACCTGCGTTGTTCACGAGCACATCGATACGCCCGGTGTCTGACCACGCTGCTTGAACCCATTTCTCTACTTCGTCGCGCCTAGTTACGTCTACGATCGAAGACTTACCGGCCCCACCTATCTGTTTTTGCGTTTCTTTCAGCTTCTCCTCTGCGAGATCGCACGCGTACACCGTCGCACCTCTCTCAGAGAAGGCAGCAGCGATCTCTAGTCCGAACCCACTTGCGGCACCGGTTACCAGAACCGTCTGACCACTAAACTCAATCTTCATAAACGGAGCACCTTGGAGGGATTCATGAGGTCCATCCCGACTCGAGTTTCGCCCGTGACTCATCTATAGCTATCGCCCAGATCGTCTTCATCTCTTCGTCAGGACGCTCGTACCAACCACCGAAAGAGCCATCGCCGACAACTTCTCGGAAACGCTTATACGATATCTCGTCTCGATCCGGGAACTCTACCGCCGCCTTATGCTCCTGTGGAACAGCCACGCCCGCCACGCGAGTCCATGGAAATGTCTCCATCCATGATGCGTGCGATGCGTGAGGATCGATCTTATCAATCGCCCCCCTCACCTCCCGAGACTTCCACCAGTTGTGCCAGAGAATCTCTACTCCGTTGTGCCGAGAAGACCACTCCTTCACGGCTGCACAAGCAGGGCTGTTGCCGCCGTGACCATTCAAGATAAAAATCCTGCGGAACCCATGTGTACGAATACTTTCTAGAATGTCCTTGAGAAGAGATTCATAGGTGTCGGGTGAAACAGTTACAGTACCCGGATATCCCATGAAGTACGGGGTCCTACCGTACGCTAAAACTGGAAATACTGGGATTCCAAGGGGCTCTGCGGCTTCGAGCGCCAGACGCTCCGACAAGATGGAATCGGTGGCTAGGCTTATATATGCGTGCTGCTCCGTGCTTCCAAGAGGAAGTACACATCGATTATCCGTCTTCAGGTACGCTTCGACCTGCATCCACGTCATCTCGGCAATATTCACTCTACGCTCACTTCAGATGCTTTAGGCAAGATTCAAACACTTTTCGCTGTGCGACGGGCAGCGCAAGGTCTTCCAAACCGTCCAGCCCTACCCAACGACCTCGCTCACCAACGCCCCCGACTCTTTCATCTCGGTCAACTTCCAACATCGTCGGCACGTAACGCACGTGCAGGTGCGTGAATCGATGTTCAACAGGAGGAAGGGCCGTGGGCTTCCCCATCGGGCTGAGCCCTAAGTGAACGGCATAGGATGACACAATCTCATGACCAGATTCAGGAAACGCCCACAAGCCCGCTAGCAACCCTGACTCCGGACGTCTCTGCAGAAACA
>Ga0114933_10000086_pt1 | contig 109348 bp, 109 predicted proteins | sample 4SBtaG_FD_89691 | JGI IMG/M metagenome (GOLD analysis project Ga0114933, IMG submission 89691) | Deep subsurface microbial communities from Kolumbo volcano to uncover new lineages of life (NeLLi) - 4SBTROV12_W25 metaG | ecosystem: Environmental > Aquatic > Marine > Volcanic | place: Kolumbo...
CGTCCAGTGCGGTAAATATCCTAAAGCGATGACCATCCGCCAGAGCATCTGACATGAAATCCATCGACCAAACATCATTCATCCCGGTGGGTTCAACCCTGATTTTCCTGGGAATAGCTGACTCTGGAATAAGCCAGATCCCGAAGACGTATCCTTAAATTATCCTGCCTGTCTTTCCGTGAGCGATAGTGGTAGGTTGACCTGGGTGCTGAGGCGACTTCACAGGACCGTCTTATACTGACTGAAAACATATCTACCAGGTAATCAACCGTTTCACGCAGCTGGGCAGGCTTCAGGGCTTTTTTCGCAAAACATCCTGTAACATGGCCTTATCAAGACTGAGATCAGCGACCAGGGATTTTAGCCGGCGGTTTTCCTGTTCCAACTGCTTTAACCTACGAACCTCGCTGATATCCATTCCACTGTACTTCTTTTTCCAGCGGTAAAATGTGGCTTCACTGATTCCCAGTTTACGGGTCAACTCACCCGTAGTTATGCCATTATTCCCACCATCTGTCTGTCGTAAAACGCCAGCCGGCGAATGCAGGCATGACGATAGTCATTTCATTCCTTTAGAATGATATAAATTGTAGTTAATTTGACGAGTGAAACACTTCGGCCTCAATCGACGAATTATGGAATGAAAAGAATATTACTCTTCATATCAACTCTGTTGGCGGTATCCTGCATGGACCAGGATAATTCTGTCACCTACAAGGTAACATTTAATAATAAATCATTCGAGCCGATCACAATTTCAGATGATACAGGTGGGGATGCGCCCTTATTCCCAAGCTATACAATTCCTCCGAATCAGGCGGCGACATTGGAGTATTCTTGCGAAGACTGCCCTATGTTTGCCTTTAATTATGAAGTCCAATCCACGAGCGGGATTAGTTATGTATTATGTCTCTGTGATGGTACAGAGTATCTACCTAATGGCGGTTTGGCCGATTATACCTTTGGCTATTGCCCAAGTTCTGATTTTACAAATGACCAGGAAAAGGCTAGTGGGAAATGCTCACGGTGCAGACCGTCTGACCCCTGCCAAAGTTTTGGTGGATAGATTAAGAAAAGAATACGGACTATTTTGTCAATATAAATTGTTACGTTGAACCCTACAGAATGCAGGGGAGACACTTACATCTGTTTGTCGGGGTAACTTGGCGAGTAATACAAACCATAATTTGGAAGTTTGCTCATGTAGATTCCTTCCCATTCTCGCCTGCCAGACGGATAGAGACAATCTCAGTATCGGAATACAAATATAATTCCAAATCATGTGAAGACTGGAAATTATTATAAGGATAACATAAAAATAGGGCTGAATCCCAGCACCACAAAAATTGTAAGGAAGACCAAGTCCAATTTTAGTGAATTTTGTAAGTATTTCATTTTTATCTCCATTATTTTGGTGAATTGTGTATATAGACCCGTCAAACAAAAAAAGGTTGTCAATTTGTAAGTCAATAGAATACTATAGGAAAATGAATGGATTGGAAAAATCTTCGTTCGGTAATCAAATAGTGTGAATTCAATCACTGGAGCTCATCTCACTCAATCAAATCAATATAATTACTCGTTATTTTTTAGCTGGAATTCAACTCTTAAGTGCAACTCAATGATTGTTTGTGAAAGAAGCGGAGCTGCTGTAGCATCTCTACTTTTCTCACCGACAAAAATGAGGAGCATAAATGAGATACTACACCCAGCTCACACTGGAACAAAGGTACGGAATATATTCGTTGCTTAAAACAGGTCATAAACAATTAGAGATCGCCAAAGTGATTGGCGTTCATAAATCGACTGTTAGTCGAGAGCTTAAGCGTAATCGTGGTGGACGTGGTTATAGACATAAGCAGGCGAACGCTTTGGCGATAGATCAACGCCAAGCTAAAGTTTGTAATCGTATTGATGGAAGCACTTGGGCTTTTATTGAGACCTTGATCAGGAAAGAGATTTCCCCCGAACAAATTCACGGTTTGCTTAAAGAGACTATGGCCCTGACCGTAAGTCATGAATGGATATATCAGTACATTCTTAAAGACAAACTGGCTGGTGGATCTTTGTATCTTCATCTACGCTGCAAAAAGAAAAGAAAGAAGCGATACGGATCCAATGATAGACGGGGAAGCCTTAAGAACAGGGTGAGCATTGAACAAAGGCCTCCAGTCGTTGATGCTCGTTCCCGTATCGGAGACTGGGAAGCGGATACGATTATTGGTAAAGCCCATAAACAGGCCATCGTATCCCTGACGGAAAGAAAATCCGGACTGGCGCTTTTCTGCAAGGTTGAACACCGAACGAAAGAAAAGACGGCAGAAGCAATGAAGCGAATGCTGCTGACCATAAAAGAGAACGTTCATACAATTACATCGGATAATGGGAAAGAGTTTGCCAATCACGAGTCTATTGCTGAAAAACTTAATTGTGACTTTTATTTTGCCCATCCGTATTCTTCCTGGGAAAGAGGGACCAATGAAAACACCAATGGCCTTATCCGCCAATACTTTCCCAAGAACAGGGACTTTAGAACCATAACGGATGAAGAACTTATCCATGCCATGAAAAGATTAAACAACCGTCCAAGAAAAAGACTTGGGTTCAAAACACCCAATCAGGTATTTTTTGGACGGAACATCCCGATTCTTTCGGGAGAAACATCAACTGTTGCACTTACTACTTGAATCCAGCTAGTCTATTAATATAAAAGTTTTAACTAATATCCCAGCCGTTTAACACATACTTAATCGAAAGGATAATATTAATGGCTAATTCAAAAGACCTACATCATCAAATGACAGGATTGTTTGAAACATTTGATGCTGAACATCAAAAATCCGCTAATGGCAACAAAGCTGCTGGCAGTCGCGCCCGCAAAGCAATTGGCGAATTGAAAAAATTGGTTACTGACTATAGAAAAGCATCTGTAGAAGAATCCAAATAAATTTAGCAATTTTTTGTAAAAAGCCCCGTTCCAATTCAATGGTAAGGGGCTTTTTTATTTATTAATTATAGCACCTTTTTCTTTACAATTATTCGTAATTTTATTTATGAAGCATCTCTGGATGATCATAAGTCCACTATTTTCTTTTCAAATTCCAAATTACGCCGGTTTTTCATATATCCATGAAATAGATTTTGATCGCGAACAAATGCCACTTCAAGTTCCTGAAGGTCAGAAGGATTAATTAATTTGAACAGCAGGTTAACACTAACGACTAAGAAACCTTCTGCCCGTGCTTTTTTGGTCATGAAATAATGGATTAAATTGAGGTTATGCGAGTCAATCGTTCACGAATGAAAATTAGACTGTTTATTCTAGTATATATATTTATTGTTTCACCGCTTCCTGCTGAATCTGATTCCTTTGAAAAGGATATTCAACAGTTGGCCATATTAAAGGCTGCTCTCCATGATATGTTTGAGGAAATGATGTCCCTTCATAGGAATACATCCCGTCTTGAAACCGAGTATATATCCAGTGTTGAAAGTGACCAGATTGAAAATCTTTTATTTCGTTTTTTAGTCCTACGGAATTCCCTTTGGGAAGTTATTGTAAAATATAGAGAGTACAATTCATTAACAAGTGATCCCCAATACAATATGAGTGCGTTTGTCATTGGATATTATTCTGCATTGACTCTTTATAAAGCAAGTGGCCATTTAATTACAATAAATATGAGGGATGATCAGCTTGTTGAAAAACTGAACGAATCCTATTATCGGAGCGGCATCCCCAAGAATACATTTGAAGATATATTTATCAGCCTTACTGATCCGGATAATTTGGAGGACCTGGATATTGCACGTGAGCTTTATACCCGCGAACTGAATTCTGTGGGTTCGCCATTAAATCAACTTTTGTCAGATTCTCTATACGTACCATTAATCAATGAATTAGAAGATCTTCAAAAATTTCATGAAAAACATCGGAAAGAAATTCTAAACCATTACGTTTTGCTCACACCTGATATCACAAATCGCCTGCGCCACAGCGACATTCAAAAACGCACAAAATATTTGATTGAAAAATATGGTGGCGAGTATGAAGCGATCAGAGCATACTTCATGGCATTGGTGGGTGGTATTAAATCCCCTGTATCTGACAATCTTTATTTTACGCAATTGGAAAAAAACAAGATTATACAAATGCTAGAACCGGGAGATATTATATTGACTTATTCCCAGGGATACATGAGCAATATCTTTTTACCTGGGACATTTAAACACGGGCTTGTGTATGTGGGTGACAGGCAGTCTTGGAACGAAAACGATTGGGCAGCATTGCAGATTTCAGAGGGAAAAAAAGCACTGATCCGACCGGGCGATGATATAATTGAATCTGTGTCCGAGGGTGTGATTTCAAATACTCTGGGTCACCTTCTGGATAATAAAGTGAATCGAATGGTAATCCTTCGACCGAAACTGAATCCGGTGCAGATCCAAAAAGCGATGGGGGTCGTTCACTCCTACCTGGGCAATGAATATGACTTTAGCTTCGATTTCAATGATGCCTCCACCCAGGTGTGCACGGAAATTATTTACCGTGCTTACAATGGGGTGGGGGGGATCACCTTCACGCTGACAAAACGGGTGGGAAACATGACATTAAGTGCAGATGATATATGTAAAATTGCTTTGGAGACAGAAAATATGGACTTGATTGTATTGATTGTAGAAGATGAATTTCGGCCGAATCGGGCCCGGTTTGTAACTGACAATACCGGAAGAGAAATCCTGAAAAAATTATTGGACTAAATATAAATGCAATTGAATTAGATTTTAATTTTACTGAATAAACATATACTATCATTTAAATACTTGTATCATCATTTATTGTCTGCAAGTGTAGATTCCTCGTCACGCTGCAAATTGCGTGGTTCTGTCCGAATGAAAGGCATAATTTTACACCATGAATTTCACTTTTGTACAAATCTTTTGGATGGTTCTCATCGCCATTGTCTTGATCAGCCTCAAGCGGATCATCCACCAAAAAGGGTGGAAGCTGAATAAATTTATCCGAATAGAAGATGTTGACGATAAAAAATAGCGTTTTTTTCATCGAAGAAGTGTATAAATAAATGACCCTTAGGAAATGTATCGGCCGCGCTCTGAGAGATCGGTGCCCGAGATGCGGAGATGGGGTGTTGAATGAGACACGTTTTCGCGTGAATGAAAAATGTTTGAATTGTGATTTAAAGTTAGTTGAAAATCCTGGAGATGGGTGGGCCTTTCTTGTGTTATTGGATCGGGCATTCTTTATTTTTCCCATTATAGCTTTTTATTATTTTGGTATTTCGCGAATGCCCGTTTATGCTGCCGTGTCAATCGGTGTTATTTTCTTGGTACTATTTCTATGGTTTACGCCTCAACGGGTGGGCGCGGCCTTAGCCATCGAATTTTGGATACGTGAAGGAAGAAAAAATGCTTAATGAACCAAAATCACTCCGGCACTTATTTCAACTTGATCCTGACATTACCTTTTTAAACCATGGATCGTTTGGGTCTTGTCCCATCCCTGTATTCGAAAACTACCAATATTGGCAACGAAAGTTAGAAACACGCCCAATCAAATTCTTGGCTGAAGAAGTGTATGATCACCTTGAAACATCGCGCCAGGCATTGGGAGGCTACATTAACTGTGACAAGGATGACCTGGTTTACGTCCCCAATCCTACTCATGCCGTCGCCAACATCATTCCTAATCTTGACTTAGGTCCCGGGGATGAAGTGCTTACCACCAATTTGGAATATGGTGCCTGCGACCGTGCCTGGACCTACGATTCACAACAGCGGGGATACATCTATGTGAAAAGTGAGGTCAATTTTCCTGTCGTGGATAAAACATTCTTTTGCCAGAAATTCTGGCATGATGCAACAGAACATACAAAATACGTTTTTATTAGCCATATTACTAGCCAATCGGGGTTAATCCTTCCTATCCCTGAAATTGTTGCGGAAGCAAAAAATCGTGGTATCGGTACGATCATTGATGGCGCCCATGCGCCGGCCCACATTTCATTGGATATTACTGATCTGGATCCTGATTATTATACCGGGGCATGCCACAAATGGCTCTGTGCGCCAAAAGGATCTTCATTTCTTTACGTCAAAAAAGAACACCAAGAAGGGATGCAGCCCCTGATCATTAGTTGGGGGTGGGGTGAGGAAAATGAAGCATTCAAAGCCACCACTCAGCACCACAGTGAAAGCCGGTTCATAAATATTTTTCAGTGGCAGGGTACCCAGGATATGAGTGCCTTTCTCACTGTGCCGTCAGCCATAGAATTCCAGGAAATATATGCTTGGAAATCGGTCAGATCTCGATGCCGAAAAATGGTTTTGGATGCGAGAAACCGAATTACAGACTTGACCGGACTACCTAAAATTTGTCCCGATGATTGGCTGGGGCAAATGACCACAGTACGCTTCCCTATGGAAGACCCTAAGGCATTTAAGAAGATCCTTTATGATGATTATAAAATCGAGATTCCTGTCAATTCAGATGGAAATAACACGGCAATTCGCGTGTCGATAAATGGGTATAATTCACAAGCCGATGTGGATCGACTGATTGATGTTTTAAAAAAATTGCTCTAATTTTTTTTCAATAACTTTTTATTACAACACACACGCCCGTCTTCTAGCTGAATTAGTCGGTGGTGGTAATTCATGAATTTGATCCGGAAATTTCTTCATTATAAAAACACCCTTTGCCTAAAAGGGCCAATGCGGGTGCCATGGCCAAATTAACCAGAGACAGGATTTGCCAATGCCAATATTCTCCGTATGACACACCCAAAGTTGCCGTAAGAAAAATGGTCGTTGCGTGCCAGGGGACGAGGCTTTCTAGCATGGTGCCATAATCCTCGATGGAGCGGGACAATACTTTTCTGCTTACACCCGATTCATCGTAGCGTTTGCCAAAGGCATCACCAATTATAAAACTGGTAGCGGACTGGTTGGAAGTAATGCCATTGGTAAAAGCTGTGGCAAATAGTGAAGAAATGATCAGGGATGCCTTAGATTTGATGAATCCGAAAGTACGGTCTACAATGGTGGGCATCGCCTCGATAATATCAATGGTGCCGATAAAAATGAATACCATAATTGAAAAAATGATCGCCCCATTCAATTCATAAAGTCCTCCTCGCGTAAACAACACATTGATGTTCTCCGGTACGACCGACACCCAGTAGGCCATATTTGAATCGAATCCCTTGTGAATGGTATTCATTATATCTGTCAAGGAATAAGGTTGATATATCCCGGCTAAAACTGCCGCGGATAAAGACGAGATCAGGAGTGTGGGCAGAGAAGCCATTTTTCGGATTGAACCGACGAGGACAATGACGGGCGGAATGAGGAGAAATCCGTTGAAATTGAACATGACCGCGATTGTATTTAAAGTCGGTGCAATTTGTTGTGCATTGATCTCGCTGCTTGCCGGTGGATGGGTGAATCCAAGGATGAAATAAATAACGGCGGCGATCAATGCAGAAGGCATTGTGGTAAACATCATGGACCGGATATGATCATAAAGATCCACCTCTGTGGCCATGGCTGCGAGGTTTGTGGTATCCGAAAGGGGAGAAAGTTTATCTCCGAAAAATGCACCCCCTACGATAGCACCTGCGGTAATCCCCATGTTCGCTTCAATGACCGCCGCAACGCCAATGATTACCACACCGATTGTGCCGATGGATCCCCAGGAAGTGCCGGTGAGAGTTGAAAATATGATGGGAATGAGAAAGGCCAACAGATAGATGTATGTCGGGTTGATGAGGCGAATTCCATAATAGATTAGCATGGGGATCGTACCGCTGATCATCCATGTTCCGATGATGACGCCGATGGCAAATAGGATCAAAATGGCCGGGAATCCCTTGGAAAGTTTTTGAATGAATGCTCTTTGGATATCCACCCATTTAAATCCCAGGAGCATCAGTTCCGCAATAGCAAACACAGCGGCGAGCATAAAGACGATTTCGAGGGGGAAGGAAGGCAGATCGTAGAATTTTGGACGAATGACCAATCCGAATATGATAAGACCTCCGAGGAAAAGAACCGGAAGTAGAATATGAACAAAACGGATATCAGGTTTTTGGTTCGATTCCATTAACAAAAGTTAATTGAATTGATTTACATGTGAAATAAGGATTATCAGAAAAAGCCCTTCCGCACAAGGCAGAAGGGCTTTGATTTGAATCAGCTAAGGTTGCTTAAGCGTTTTCCATTCCGGAATCCAGTCATTAGACACGTATCGGATCTTAATGGTTAAAAATGTTGTCAGTGCTATATCGTATTTGGTATTTCGAATCTCAAATTATTTTATTTTATAATTGTTAATATATCAGTAATATATTAACAATTATTCTAACAATATATTCAAAGGAAGCCCATGAAACCAGAATGGAAAGGCGTCTATCCTGCCTTAACAACGAAATTTACGAGTGACGATTCGCTGGACATTCCGGCTTTTCTAAAAAACATTGAAGCCCAGATAGATGCGGGCGTTCACGGCTGTGTAATTGGCGGCAGTTTGGGAGAGGCCAGTACCCTGACTCAGGCTGAGAAAGTTGCACTGCTAAAAGCCGCCGTCAGCCATGTGAATGATCGGATTCCAGTCATCATGAATATTGCTGAGCAGTCTACCGCTGATGCAGTTTCTGCTGCACAAAATGCCCAAACGAATGGTGCCGATGGGCTCATGATGCTGCCACCCATGCGCTATCCTTCCGACAGTCGTGAAACGGTTGAATTTTATAAAGCTGTAGCAACATCATGTGATCTGCCCATCATGACCTACAACAATCCGTATGACTATAAAATTGAGATCACTCTACCTATGTTTGAGGAACTTTTGAAACTCGATACGATTGAGGCCACCAAGGAATCCACCCGCGATGTGACGAATGTAACACGGATGCGAAATGCATTTGGGGACGATATAAAAATTTTATGTGGCGTTGACACCCTCGCTCTAGAAGAGCTAGCCCTTGGGGTTGACGGCTGGGTCGCTGGGTTGGTCGATGCTTTCCCGCGGGAAACGGTTGTGATTTATGAATTAGTTCAGCAAGGCCGTCTCGCTGAAGCACGAGATATTTACCGCTGGTTTATGCCATTGTTGGAACTGGATATCCATCCGAAATTGGTCCAATACATTAAATTGGCTGAAGTGGCGACAGGGATTGGAACCGAAAATGTCCGTCCGCCTCGATTACCTCTGATCGGTGAAGAACGAGCCCACGTCCAAAAAATCATTGATGGTGCCTTGGCCACCCGCCCCGAAATGCCGCAAATATAAGGTGAATGAAAATGATTGAAGCAAACCTGATCGGATTCTCCACTTCTGCCGAAGGTGATACTTTTACCGCAGGATACAACCCGGCTACTGCAGAAACCTTACATGGCCAATTTCCCGGCGCAACTGAGGGGGAGATCAAGAGGACTGTTCAATTGGCCTCGTCTGCTTTTCACGTATACGGTAAAATATCCGGTACAAAAAAAGCGAAATTTCTGAATGCCATTGCTGATGAAATTTTAGCCTTAGGCGATGGACTGATTGAACGCTGTTGCGATGAATCTGGCTTGCCTGAAGCACGAATTATTGGTGAAAGGGGGCGGACGATTGGTCAACTTCGCATGTTCGCCGACTTGGTTGCAAAAGGATCATGGATCGAAGCCAGTATTGATACAGCTCAGCCTGACAGAGCACCGGTTCCCAAACCCGATTTGAGACGGATGCTGGTACCATTGGGACCAGTGGTTGTCTTTGCTGCCAGTAATTTTCCATTAGCATTCTCTACAGCAGGTGGTGATACTGTCTCTGCCTTGGCCGGCGGGAATCCCGTTATCGTAAAAGCCCATGGTGCCCATCCCGGCACCAGTTCCCTGGTTGGCTCCGCCATTATTAAGGCTGCGCAAAAAACTGGTATGCCTGATGGTGTATTTTCCCTGTTGCATGGATCAGGATCAAAAGTGGGGCAGACTCTTATACTGCATTCAGGCGTGAAGGCTGCCGGGTTCACAGGCTCCCAAACTGCGGGAAGGATTCTTTATGATTTAGCGAACAAAAGAAAAGTCCCAATTCCTTTTTTTGCTGAAATGGGAAGCATCAACCCTGTTTTGGTTTTGCCAAACATAGTCAAAAATAGTGCCTCTCAAACAGCTGAAATGTTGGCAGGATCCATCACCATGGGAGTGGGGCAATTTTGCACCAACCCGGGTTTAATCGTTGGTCTTGAGTCAGAATCTCTTCGTTCATTTATCAACGAATTGGGGCAAGCATTAAGCGGAATTGGCGGTGGTGTTATGCTAAGTGATAAGATTAGTGGCAACTACAACTCGGAATTGGACGCAGCCTTAAATCAGCAGGGAATCACTGTGGAATCTCGCTCTGAAAACCAGGAGGGTCCCAACCGAGGCAGGACAACATTGGCATCTGTCTCAGGAGATACATTCTTGGAAAACCCCAGGTTAGCAAAAGAAATTTTTGGACCATTCAGCTTAGTAGTTAAGTGCAGAGAACAGCATCAATTGGATCAAGTTCTAAGGTCATTAGACGGGCAGCTTACGGGATCTGTTATCGGAGAAGAAAATGAACTGAATGAATTCCAAACATCCATCGATTTGCTGCAGGAAAAAGTTGGTCGTCTTATTTTCAATAGCGTACCAACCGGTGTGGAAGTTGGTCCATCAATGCAGCATGGCGGACCTTATCCTGCTTCTTCGGATTCACGGTTTACTTCAGTCGGGACTGGGGCAATTTATCGTTTTGTTCGGCCGCTTTCCGTTCAGAATTGGCCCAACAGTCAATTACCTGATGAGCTGAAAAACGAGAATCCTCTGAACATTTGGCGTATGATTGACCATCAATGGACAAAAGATTCAATTTGAATCCGTCCCAATCTCAACTGGCCTATGAGGCATTGGAAGAAAAATTGGTTAACCTATCCCTTGAACCCGGGGAAATATATTCGGAAGGGCAATTGGCCCGAAAAATTGATTTTGGCCGCACGCCGCTGAGAGAAGCCCTCCAAAAAATGGCCAGCCACGGTTTGGTAGAAATGATTCCCCGCTTGGGAGTCAAAATCACAGAGATCGATTTTAATCGTCAATTAGCAATCTTGGAGACCAGAAGAGCATTAGATAAGTTGATTGCATCCCGGGCTGCCCGGCGAGCTACAGAAACCCAGCGCACCGAATTTCGGAAGATGGCTGTCCAAATGGAAGCTGCAACCGAGGATGGAGAGATGGCTGCTTACCTTCGTTTAGATCATGCATTTGATGAACTTTTAGATAAAGCAAGCAGGAATGAATTTGCATCCCGCGCTTTGATACCTCTTCACATTCACTGCCGGCGGTTTTGGTCCTTCTATAAGATTAACGACGATTTGAAACGAACGGCAATTCTTCATGAAAAACTGATGTGCGCCGTGGCGGAAGGGGATGAAACATCGGCAGTTCAGGCTACGGATGAATTATTGGATTATCTGGTGGAATTCACTCGAAAAGCCTTAGAATTGATCTAATAAACAATGGTAAAAAAATAAGCATAAAAAATGCCAAAACACATATTTGAATGCATTGACGCCCACACCTGCGGGAATCCGGTTCGATTGGTAAAATCCGGCGGACCTAAACTGCGGGGTGCAACAATGTTGGATAAACGCCAGCATTTTCTCGAGGAATACGATTGGATTCGCACTGGTCTCATGTTTGAACCGCGGGGCCACGATATGATGTCCGGCTGTATTTTGTATGACCCCGTTTCAGACGAATATGACATGGGAGTTCTGTTTATCGAAACTAGTGGATGCCTGCCCATGTGTGGCCACGGCACCCTTGGAGCGGTCACGATCATGATCGAAGAGGGATTAGTCAGACCTAAAAAAGAAGGGGTAGTGGTTCTTGAAACACCGGCGGGCCGTATTGATGTTTTCTATACCATGTCCGGAGAAAAAGTAAATTCCGTAAGGCTAGTGAATGTGCCGGCATTTTTACACTCATCTAATTTGGCAGTATCATCGTCTAAATTAGGAACGATTAATGTTGATGTAGCTTACGGTGGAAATTTTTATGCCATCATTGATCCCCAGGAAAATTTCCGGGATATGGCAGTTTTCACCGCTGGGGAATTGGTGGAAATGAGCCGGGAAATCCGAGACAATATAAATAAGCAGTATGAATTTGTTCATCCTGAAGATGATCGAATTAACAGCTGCAGTCATGTGCTGTGGACCGGTAAACCAAAGCAAGATAATTCTACCGCTCGGAATGCTGTATTTTATGGAGATAAAGCCATTGACCGCTCTCCTTGTGGAACAGGGACATCCTCTCGAATGGCCCAGTGGGCAGCGAAAGGAAAGTTGGAGGAAGGAGATCAATTCACCCACGAAAGTGTCATCGGCAGTCAATTTGTCGGACGTATTGAAGGTCGAACGAAAGTTGGAGAATTCGAAGCCATCATCCCAAGTATTGAAGGGTGGGCCAAAATCACCGGGTACAACACGATCATGATTGATGACGAGGACGATCCCTATGCCCACGGTTTCCAAGTGATATAATCTTGCCCCATTCTGATATTATTATTATCGGTGGTGGCGCGGTGGGTTTATCCTGCGCTTATTATTTAAATCAATCCGGGTATGATGTTTCAATTTTAGACAGTGACGCTGCCGATAAAAAAGCATCATGTTCCTGGGGTAACGCTGGAATGATTGTCCCGAGCCACCTTGTTCCTATGGCTGCACCGGGCATAATTAAGCAAGGATTGAAGTGGCTCCTTGATCCTGAGAGCCCATTTTCGATCGAATTCAAACCGTCCCTGAATATGCTCTCATGGCTGTGGAAATTTCGCCAAGCCGCGAATCCTGAGCATGTAAAAGCGGGAGCGAACTTATTCAGGGAACTGGGACTTGACAGCCGGTCATTATATTTAGAACTTGGTCAAAAAATGGATTTTGGTTTAGAAACAAAAGGCATCCTGATGCTTTGTGGGAGTGAGCATGCTTTAACAGAAGAGTTCGCAGTTTCTGCCATGGCCCGAAACCTCGGGATGGAAGCGGTTGACCTGGATGCTGCCGGTGTTCAATCAATCGAAACGGGTATGACAACGAATGTTTTGGGTGGTGTGCATTATCCATCGGATTGTCATATTGACCCGGAACAGTTTCTCGATGTGATGCAAAATTATCTCGTTGAACAAGGGGTAAAGATTTATCATAACACGGCCGTTTCCCACTTGGTTGTTGGGGACGGAATTATCAAATCCGTCATGGTAAATGATCAATCATTTTCAGGGGAACATTTCATATTGGCAGCGGGAAGTTTTTCGTCTAAACTAGTGAAATCCATTGGACTAAAAATGCCTTTAATGGCAGGCAAAGGGTATAGTGTTACAATGGAATCACCAACGCAAAAACCAGCTTTGCCGGCGCTCTTGATTGAAGCGCGTATGGCCTCAACTCCCATGGGACCCAATTGGCGGGTTGGCGGCACAATGACAGTTACAGACTCGAACAGAAAAATCAATCATAGAAAATTGAGCGCCATGGTGAAGGCCGTGCAAAATTATTATCCTGATTACGATGTAACTTGGACCAATGGCTTGGAGCCTTGGGTCGGGATGAGGCCCCTATCTCCTGACGGGATACCTTATATTGGCGCTTTGAGTCAATATCCAAATTTAATTGCGGCTACGGGTCATGCTATGCTGGGTATAAGCCTGGCGCCTGTCACTGGTCAGCTTGTCAGCAGGATGGTAGTAGGAGAAGATCCCGGATTCGATGTAGCGATGTTGAGTCCCAATCGTTTCTGACCCATATTATTTCTGATACAATTATCCTAAATTCATCATGTTATGATATTAAAATCTTTGATATTTTTAATGCTTTTTACTCCGATTTGGGCCAATGCTCCCCAAAGTAATAATCTTGGTTCCGCGTCGAACAAATCATGGTCACTTCGTCTTTATGGCGGTTATGCAACCCACCGGCCGCTTTTGGCTATTCTCACTTACGGAGATATCCGGCCGGAATACCATCATACGGGAATTCGCGGGTTTGACCTGAGCCGGGTTATATCCCGGGATTGGAAAAAATACCCCATCGATTGGAGTATCCGTATGGGCTATATCCGCCATAATGAAAATGGGCTTCAATCCGACCATAATCAATTTAATTTATTTTTCATTGCCCATTATAAAACGCATTTCAGAAGATTTCCCATGCGCTGGTTTATTGGCGAAGGACTATCCTGGTCAGAACGAGTACCATACGCAGAGGGAAGGGAAACCCGGCGGCTCAGCGATGAGCGCGATTCGCAACTCATGAATTATATCAATGTGGGATTTGATTTTAATATCGGAGATGTTTTAAAGCGACCAGAATTGGGGCAGTTAATCATTGGATTTTCCGATTCACACCGTTCCGGGATTTACAAAAAAGTGAAATGGTTTAACCGCACCAAGGGTGGGGGCAATTTTATAACGGTTTTTTTTGAATATAATTTCTAACGATCTATCTACAGAAATGTGTTAAAAGGGTTGCGACGGTGAGGAAGCGAATTGTCGCGATGGGAATTCTAATAAACGATAGTATAAAAATGATTCACGATATTTATCATTTTATTCTTATAGGTTCTCTTTTTAAAACTAAATTCCATTCAAACTTTTCATCAGATACCCATGTTAAATCGATTCAATAAACTCACCTTATTAGTCCTATTCATTCTGGCTGGTTGTCAGCACAAGTATACTTCAGAAATTGCATATTCTGATTTGAAAATGGATAATGTCAAAGTGTCGGGCAAAATGCTTCAGGACAAATCTATGGGATTACACTGGGTACAAATAAATAATGCTAAAACTGACACGGTCTTCATTGCCGTCCATGGTTATGGATCCACGGGATATGAATGGGTATATGCTCTTAGGAAAATGGCAGAAACCGGCAACAAAACTTTTTATTATCGCTGGGATTGGAATGATTGTCCGAAACCTGCGAGCCGACAGTTAAAAACAGTCATAGATTCCTTAGCAACTGCAGAAAACGGCCTTCGACATATCAATTTATTTAGCCATAGTTACGGCGGTGTGATAGGTACTGATCTGGCGTATGATCAATTCAATGTATCCATGGATATCCATTCCATTGCCGCACCGCTGGCGGGGCATATGCGCCTAGAAAAAAATTGTCCCGATTATCCTCGATTTGATAATTTGAAACTAACCAATAACCTGTTCCAATGGCGGACGGTCCACGAACAGGATGGTGCTTTTAAAGAATTAGAAATTGACCCCCAGCTGATTAATATTGAGGGTAGTGATGTTATCCAACTCCCGGCTGTTTTTACCGATGGAAAAAGATTGGGACATAATTGGTCAATCACCTGGGTCATTAATCAATATTTTATGAGTGAGAATTAAGTGAATTGTTTTATTACTGGTGGAAACCGGGGGATTGGGTTGGAATTGGTAAAATAGCTTTCCGAAAAAGGTGAGGATGTTTTTGTTGGATGCCGGGATCCCCAAAGTGCGGATAAACTGAAGAAAATTATTCCGAATGAAAACATCTTTCATCTAAATGTCATTGATGAACAGACTATCATTGATACCGTGACTGACCTCAAGACCAGGGTCAAACATTTGGACCTGTTGATAAACAATGCCGGCAAATTTGGAATGCGGGTCGGCCTTAAGAAAATTAAGATGGATGACCAATTGATTACTTTTCAAACCAATACACTGGGCCCATTATTTGTCACTAAGCATTGTAGATCATTGCTGGGTAATGGGTCTACAGTTGTAAATATTTCATCCCTCATGGGTAGCATTGTTGACACCAGCGGCGGGTATTACAGTTACCGCATTTCAAAGGCCGCCTTAAATATGGTGACCAAAAATCTCCACGAAGAATTAAAGGGAAAGGGAATTTCTGTCGTGTCTTTTCATCCAGGATGGGTGCGGACACGAATGGGCTCGCCCATCGCCCCAGTATCCACTAAAAAATCTGTTTCAGGGATGTTAAAGGTATTGGAAAAGAACGAGGATATCAGTGGTAAGTTTATCAATTTTAAAGGAGAGGAACTTCCTTGGTAGGAAATAGAAGGACAATGAATTACGAAAAAAAATCATACAATTTTAATAACCTTCAACCGTGGTTAATGCCCCTACGGGATGAGTTGGGTTTAAAAGGGGTTGGGATGAGTTTCGCGCGGATACCAGCGGGAAAGGGATATACCTACATTCATCAACACGAACAGCAAGAAGAAGTTTATGTCGTCTTGGGCGGGAAAGGTCTCATTTATATTGATGGTGAAAATGTTGAATTGGCGCCGGGAGATATTGTAAAAGTCGATGCTGTTGCCAGACGCTGCCTGAAAGCAGACGACAATTCAGAATTGGTGTGTCTTATTATGGGCGCTCTGCCGGCAAAAGGATTCCCTCGAAAAGCAAGTAGTACTACGCTAATAGATGACGGTATTCCTGACTGGGACACATTACCGCCTTGGTGTGAGGGAAATAAAAAAATAATTGAGCTCAATAAGAAACTTAAAGCCCTAAGAGAAGCCGATTGATTATGGCGTTGACAATGTCAGATCGGTTTAAGTATAATCTTTTCCTATGGTATTTTAGTCTGACAAAAGTCAGGTTGATACACTATTGCCGTCCAAAAATCATTGACGTAACCGATGAGGGAGTCGAACTATTTATACCATTGGATCGCCGGACACAAAACCATGTGCAATCCATGTATATTGGGGCCATGGTTGTCGGCGTGGATATGGTAACCGGTTTTACGGCCATGTTAAGAATTCGTGAATCAAAGCGCAATGTGGTACTTATTTTTAAGGATTTTAAATGTGATTTTTATAAGCGGGCAGAAGGAGACGTACATTTCATTTGTAGGGTGGGAAAAGCAATCGCTAAAGCGGTGGAGCAAACCATTTCAACAGGAGAAAGAGTTAACCTCCCTGTATCTGTCATTGCCACCGTTCCGGATAAATCTGGGGCTGAACCAGTGGCTGAATTCACGATTACTCTTTCTATGAAAGAAAAGTAAAAACTTTTTTATTTCAATCCCCTTTTGAAATCTTCCACAGCCCATATCCTTTTGATCATCGCTGCTATCCTGTGGAGTTCTGGTGGCGTTTTTATCAAACTGGTGGACATGCATCCTGTAGCTATCACCGGCGTCCGCAGCCTGGTAGCGGCTCTCGTTTTCCTGGTCTATATTCGCCGTCCAAAATTTAACCGGAATAAAGAGACTATTATCGGTGCGGTTGCCTATTGTGGGATGGTGATGATGTACGTGGCATCCATGAAACTCACCACCGCTGCCAATGCGATATTTTTAGAATTTACTGCCCCCATATATGTGGTGATCTTTGGGCATTACATGTTGAATGAACGGGTGAGAAAAATTGATCTTTTTGCCCTGGCTGTCATGTTTTTCGGTATGGGGCTTTTCTTCATGGATGAATTGACCCTTTTCGGTTTTTGGGGAAATATCATGGCCTTAGGGGCGGGAGTATGTCTGGCGCTCGTTACGGTGATTGTCCGCAAACAAAAAGATTCTTCAGCATTGGAAATTGTACTTTTAGGAAACCTGCTCACAGCACTTGTTTGTACACCATTTATGGTAATGTCAATTGCCAATACTCAAGTATCCGATTGGTTAATTTTATTACTCTTGGGAATATTCCAACTGGGAATTCCCTATGTGCTCTATACCCTGGCTCTTAAATATTTACCGGCTATTGATGCTATATTAATCGGAATGATTGAGCCGGTATTAAACCCGGTTTGGGTTTTCATTTTTGTGGGAGAGACAATTGGGAATTGGTCCCTCATCGGCGGTATCATGGTTTTGGGAGGTTCCCTCGGTAGGAGCTATTTTAAATATAGGAAAAAATAAACCCTACCCGGATTTATCCGGGTAGGGTTTATCGATGAATTTATATGGAGTCCTTAAGGAATTTGATCTAACCACTCTGGTACAAAATTCTTTTTCATGGCCCTCGAAGCAATCCAGGGGCTTGCACTGGTCGCAGCCGATTTTTTAAACGCGAATTTCAGAATCAATTCCAGGGATGTGATACTGCTCGGTTGTAAACCGATTAATCCTCTCATGATATCTTCCATGCACTCTTCATCTGAATACTCTTCATCATCATGTTCGCATGGGTCTTCTCGAAGGACAATATTTAGATCATTGGCCGTAACCATATATTGAAGTTCAACCGTATCCAGGGATCCATCATCTTCTGTAACGACAACAATGATAGTGTCAGCGCCTTCGGTCCACCATTCTCCTCCGTAGTGCTCGGTCACATCACTACAATTTCCCATTTCATCACAATCATTGTAGATTTCTGTTATAGTTATTTTTCCGTCATCCTGGATGTCCAATTCTGTCGGTCCCTCAGCGAAGTCCTCATCAATGAAAGGTGTGGCAATAAGCGTTGGATCATTGGGTGAAATTGAAAAAGTAGCAGGCATAAGGTCACCACTGGCAACTACAACCCGCGAACTGTCCCAATCCAGGGAATCCTCCATGTCACTGATATAAATAAATTCAGCGAAATAAAGGGACATATTGTTCAGTACTAGTTTATTATTGGTTGTATCAAGCGTAAAATCAGTGGGATTAACTCTATCGGCTAAATACAGACTGTCAGGAGGGCGATCGCCGGTGAAAAAATCATTGGAGTCATTGATCACCCATTGAGAATATGCAGCACGAATGACAGTCGTATCTCTCTCCGTTCCGTCATCATTGTGAATATGATCATGATCTTCAAAGAGTAGGAACAATTTCATCGTTTGTCCAATAAGATCACTCGGATCTTGAAATAATGTTAAATCTAAATTCTGCGCGGCGTAAAAGAATTCAGGACGGTCATCTTCTCCATTTTGATTATTATTATCATCTGATTCGAAAAACATGAAGAAGGGGTTAAGATACTTTAAATTTTCATTTACATCATCTCCGGCTATGGACAAGCCGCTTCCGATACCCGGTTTGGAAAGGTCGATGAATTCCTGGTTGGAATTGGTGGTGATTTCCAGCCCGGCTTGGGCACTGTCTATCGCCCATTTTCCCACCAATTCTGCCGGATTATTTTTCTCATCTTCCTCTTCGACCAATTCACATCCCATGAATCCGACGATAAGGCCAAAAATTATTAGGAATCTCTTATTGTGTTTCATCACGAAATCCTTTCTTTCGATTTTTATAATCAGGGTGAACCTACCTAACTTTAACTGCTAAATCAAGTGACCCCAGTCACAAGGAAATACATGACAGGTACAGTAAAAGAATATGATAAAACAAAAGGATTTGGATTTATCACCGGGGATGATGGTGAGGATTATTTTGTCCATGTATATGGGTTAGGTCCGAAACTTAAAAATTTCGGCCTAAGACCCGGCCAGCCTGTGGCCTTTGATGTGGATTTTGATATGAAAGGGGAAAAGGCCGTAAACGTCCGGCCGGCGTGATTTCTATTTGAGGGATGTGATACGCTGAGTCAAAAAAGGCCCGCTCTTTCCTGCCTGTGTTTCCTCTTCGGCAGGCAAGAATTCTCCCCAATCCGATGAAATCTTCCCCATCTCGGGGAAGATTGAGATGGGGATTTTATAATGGGGGTTTATCAATACGACTAATTATAACCGATTTATTCAATAACAGCGTCTGGCGGTACCATTTTAAAAAAGTTAAGTGGTTCTGAAATAAAATCCCTGATCATCGGACTGGTTCGCAGTGGAATTTTGTGGGCTGCATCATAGCGCTCTAAGTGAACGAGGTGACCCCTTTGCTTAAGAAAATCATATGCCTTTTGGCTGGCTTTGATCGGAATGATTTCATCCTGATTTCCATGAAGTAGTAACACCGGTGTTCCTTTACTTTCTTCCGTTGCTTCATTTTTCAATAAATCCATGAATTTGATCAATCCGGCGATAGGAACTATCCCTCCCAGCTCATAAGGTAGTCGAAGGGCGATTTCAATTGATAGTCCTGCGCCCTGGGAGAATCCGACTAAAAATATATCCTTGGCTGAAAAGCCCTCGGCCTGAATATCCGTCAAAAGCTGAAGCATCCCGGACCATGTTTTTTCAATGTCCCAACCCTTTTCATCGCTGCCGCTGAACCAGGTATAACCTTTACCCGAATCAGATGGGTAGGGTGCGCGGGGAAAAAACCATTTTGCATCCTCAACTTTTATGCTTTTTGCCACCGGTTCAAATACATGCTCATTTCCGGTCCAACCATGAATACCGACAATGGCCCTTTTCGGTTGATCCGATGAACTATAGATGCGGGTGATCAGTCTAGAATTTGCAGCAGCAGTCATCGACAATCGTCACTGATTTTACATTCAATTCTTGATCCAGAATGTAGGCCCGAATGCAGACACCCACATCTACTCCTTCCAATTGTGCCAGTCCTTCATATTTGGCTAAATCGTTGGTTGTTACCTCCATAATAAGAAATCCGCCTAACAAATCACCGCAGTCGCTGCATTTAGAATCCTCATCGCATGACACTATTGCCAGCGAGAAAAGAATCATGAAAGCCCACTTTTTAAATATATGAATTTCCATGGATGACTACTGAAAATTGGCTTCGGCGGTTATCACCCATTTGGCATTTCCAGCTGTTCGGCTGGGTTCCAGGCGGTATAGTTCTCCCGTGGCCGTATCCAACATATAATGCCAGTGAGTTCGCTCGATTTGAAAGGACTGGAGTTGAAAACGGCCGGTGGACTTATCCTTGCCCAACTGATCCTGTACGTATGTGTCTAACTCTTCCATTATCGTAACCAGACTATCATCCTGTGCCTGTGTGGCACCCATGATCGTAAAAATCATGACAGAAAAAATAACGCCGGCGATAAAGCCTGGGATGGTTCGTTTCATATTTGCCTCCGTGGGTTAAGATCCAATGGTGCGCTCGGCTTCATAGTCCGCCATGCGCTGAACAAAATCGTCTTCATCCTCTGCCTGGAGCAGGGGACTTATAGAAATATTATCATCAATGGATATAGTCATCTTAGGTCCGTAATCATGTCCGGGATAAATTATGGTATGCTTGGGTAAATCTAGGATTTTATCATAGACCGAACGATAAAGTTGTCGTGTATCGCTGCCCCCGCTGATCGTCCTGCCCGTGCGACCGACAAAAAGGGTATCGCCCGTGAACAGGATACCCTCCAATAAATAACAAACTGAATCGGGATAATGCCCCGGTGTATGGAGAACTTCTAAACTGAGTTGTCCAACGGTGATGATATCGCCATGCTTCACCGGCCGTTTTAAGTTGGACTTTACTTTATTTTCCGAATCTTTGTATATCATAATTACCAGGTTTGGAAAGGCATCCACATACTCATCTATATAAGCCGTGTGGTCACCGTGTGTGTGGGTGATAAATAGGACAATCAATCCTTTTTTGCTCACAAAGGGTAGAATTTGTTTCAGAGGTACGGATGCATCCACCAGAAATTGGTTGCCGGTGCGCATACAGGTCACCAGGTAGGTTAGGTTATCATCATAACCACCCTTAATTGATCGAACCGAATAATCTGTTTCAGCCATAGTTACGTAGAATTTATACTTCTTTTTGGTGTCCTACGCCGATAAAATTCTTTCTCTTTTGGGATTCAAAATCCAGTGCTAATATCATTTCATCTTTAAATTCATTTCGGAGGAATTATGGAAACAAAACAAATCGGTATTTATCTCATTGTGGCGGGGGCAGTTATCCTCGCGCTCAAATTTATCAATGCCATTATCAGCTTCATCCTGAGTGATTTCTTCTTGGGGTTAGGAACCATTTTACTCTTGGCTGGCGGAGTTGTATTGGTACTCAAATTCGTTAAAGAGAACCGGGATGATGCTAAGGATGAACCGTTTCGGGGCATTGATAAATGATTATCGCCACCACAGAAACCGTCGCCGGATATACTGTTACTGAATCCTTAGGGACGGTTATTGGGAATACGATCCGGGCTCGTCACATAGGGCAAGATATCATGGCGGGATTACGTACAATTATTGGCGGTGAGATTAGGGAATACACAGGTATGCTGGCCGAATCCCGGGAGCAGTCGCTTATACGGATGAAGGATAAAGCTAAAGAATTGGGTGCCGACGCCGTGGTTGGCGTTCGTTTTCAGACTTCCATGATTTTGTCCGGGACGGCGGAATTACTGGTATACGGAACAGCCGTGAAACTGGCGAGCGTTTGAATTAACGAATAATTAGGATTGGAGTGATGGAGAATTGGAGTAATGGAGTGATGAATGGGGTTTGGGCTTCAGATTAATTATAAACTAATAGCATGGACGAATAAATATGAGCCAAGTTGAAATCAAACTCGATAAAGAGCTTGTGATAACGGCCAAGGCCAATATGGAACAGCGTTCTGCATCGGAGTAAGTGGAATATTAGGCCAAGATCGGGCAAATAGCTATAGAGAACCCGGATCTGCCTTTTTTCATGATCAAGGATATATTGCTGGAACTTAGCCAAGTAAGAATTAGGGAGACTGTGAATTATATATTTGGCGTAAGAGCATAATTAGAGTGCCATTCGGAAGACTGCTTATATGACAAAAAATGATCTATTCTCCCTGTCATTAAAAATCTTAGGTATTTATTCCGTTATTATCGCTATCTCATTTTTGAGATTCCCAATAAGCATGATTGTATCCTTATTTTTAGGACGCTCATCTGAAACTAACCTTGTTTCAATACCCAGTTTTGTTTCAATCGTTGGCGGGTCATTCGTACCAATTGTATTGCTCATACTCCTCAGTTACATTTTAATAGTTAAAAGCGATTCACTTAGTACGTTATTGGTTACCGACGGTAACCAAGACATTTTTTTATCATCACTGTCAGTTAAAGAAATTCGTTCGATTGTATTGTCAATAGTAGGATTGATCGTGATTGTCTTTGCTCTTCCGAAAATGTTTAATATTATCACTCAAATCTCTGTCTTGAAAATGCAACAAAATGATCGGATTTCAATTCATTTAAGTAGGAACCTTATTGTAGATATCATTGATGTTGGATTCCGATTCGTATTAGGCAGTTCTATACTCATGGGGAGAAAAGGACTTGCGAAGATTTGGATTAAAATCCATCCTATAAAAGATAAATGATAACCGTAGCACGTGTAAATAATATATTTTATTCCTCTCCAATATCTTCATTCCAAATATCAGGATTGTTCTGAATGAAAGTCGCCAGCATTGAAACACACTCATCAGAATGAAGATCAATGACTTCAATGCCATTTTCCTTTAACCACTCAACACCACCGGAAAAATTAACCGATTCACCCACAATGACAGTTTTAATCTTAAACTGTCGAATCAATCCGCTGCAGTACCAACACGGCGCCAAGGTTGTTACCATAATGATATTTGAGTAGGATCGCTGCCTGCCTGCATTCCTGAAAGCATCCGTTTCTCCATGGAGAGAGGGATCATCGTTCTGGATACGTCTGTTTCGTCCTTTTCCTAACAAAGTTCCGTCCGTATGGAAAAGGGCCGCACCAATTGGGATGCCGCCTTCAGATAGCCCTATTTTAGCTTCTTTAATTGCAGTATTTAGCAAGATCTCGTAATTATGAGTAATGGCTGATTTCCTTTCTATGGTATTATTAACTTCCGGCAAATTACGATCAAGTTAAAATGGTTAAGGTGGAATAAATAAAGGACATCCATGGCAGAACATAAAACATCATTATTATATAATATTGACGATAAACCACCCAGAGTAGAAACGATTATTTTGGGGTTGCAGCATTATTTAACCATGTTTGGCTCAACCGTTGCTATCCCCCTTTTACTGGCTCCGGCATTTGGCATAGTTGATCCGGTAGAAAAGGGCTGGTTGATTGCAACCATGTTTTTTGTGAGTGGTATTACAACATTCCTGCAAACAACTTGGGGAAATCGCCTGCCCATTGTCCAGGGTGGTACATTCTCATTTTTAGCACCCACTTTCGCGATCTGCGGAATGGCGGCCTTAGCCAATGCCGGTTGGGAAGTACGCATGCAGCATGTTCAAGGTGCCATCATTGCCGGCTCCTTAGTTGAGATAGTTGTTGGCGCCAGTGGAATGGTCGGACGCTTGCTTCGATTTGTGGGTCCGATAACAATTGCACCTACCATTGCTTTGATCGGTTTATCACTATTCAAATTTGGCGCACCGGAAGCAGGCCGACATTGGCCCATCGGCGGTTTGACCATTTTTCTGATTATCCTCTTTAGTCAATATCTCCGCCACAAGCACCGCACGTTTGAACTGTATCCAATTCTCCTGGCCATCATGACGGCCTGGAGTGTATCCGCAATTTTTACTGCCTTAGGATTTTTCCCGGAAGGACATCCTGCACACACAAGTTTGGATAATCTGAAAAACGCTCCCTGGTTTCGAATTCCATATCCTTTTCAGTGGGGATTACCACAGTTTGGTGCAGCTGCATTTGTTGGCATTCTGGCTGGTTATATTGCATCCATGGTGGAATCCATTGGTGATTATTATGCCTGTGCCCGACTGTCGGGAGCACCGACGCCGGATAAAAATACAATTAACCGGGGAATAACTTTTGAGGGCATTGGATGCTTTGTGGCGGGGATTTTTGGGACCGGAAACGGCACCACTTCCTACAGCGAAAATATCGGCGCAATTGGTTTGACCCGTGTTGGCTCTCGCAGGGTTGTGCAGGCGGGCGCAGTGATAATGATCTTGCTGGGTACGGTTTCAAAATTCGGTGCCCTGTTTACGACCATTCCTCAACCAATTGTAGGTGGAATGTATTGTGCCATGTTTGGGATGATTGCTGCGGTCGGTTTATCCAACCTGCAATTTATTGACCTCAATTCTGCTCGAAATTTATTTATCCTTGGATTTGCTTTTTTTATGGGGTTATCTGTTCCGGAATATTTCGCTCAGCATCCTGTGCAATTTGAACTCAGTTGGCTGGCAAATATTATTAATACAATGGGTAGTACGGGCATGGCCGTGGGTGCTTTCACTGCCTTGGCCTTGGATAATACTATTCCGGGAACCGATGAAGAAAGAGGGCTTAAAGCCTGGGCAAATAATTAATCCTACATAATTCACAATAGAGAGTCCTAACTTTGACTAGAACCGAAATAAGCGATAATGTAAATATGCAATTAATTATTTACAAATTTCGAATGGATTTGATGAATAAAAGAATTAATAAACATCATGGAAAAATATAAACCAATACCGAGTAAAAAATCATGTCTATACTGATTAAAAATGGTCGCGTAATCACCGCCGTAGACAACTATATGGGTGATGTTTTTATAGAAAATGAAACTGTAGCGCTTATTGGTAAAAACCTGGAAATGGAAGCAGATGAAGTTATCGATGCTTCCGGGAAATATCTTTTCCCCGGGGGATTGGACCCCCATACCCATTTAGATATGCCCTTTGGCGGAACTACCTCTGCGGATGATTTTGAAACAGGAACCTTGGCGGCAGCACACGGTGGGACAACTACGCTGATTGATTTCGCCATTCAGACCAAAGGGAAATCTACGCTGGAAGCATTGGATACCTGGCACGCAAAGGCTGAAGGAAAAACAGCCATCGATTATGGGTTTCACATGATTGTCACTGATTTGGATGATAACCGCGTCCATGAGATGAAAATGCTGGCTGACGATGGTGTTACATCCTATAAACTTTTCATGGCCTATCCGGGCGTCTTGTACGTGGATGATGGAACAATTTACCGTGCCATGCGCAAAGCAGGCGAAGACGGAACCGTTGTTTGTATGCACGCTGAAAATGGCATTGTTATCGATGAAATTGTGAAGCAAGCCTTGGCCGAAGGAAAAACAGCGCCGAAATATCATGCCTTGACCCGTCCAACGAGGATGGAAGCTGAAGGTGTTCATCGTGCCATTTCCATTGCTGAGGTTGCCCAAGTTCCTGTTTATATCGTTCACCTTTCCAGTTCGGATGCCTTGGAACAGGTGATGCTGGCGCGTAATCGCGGCGTTCATGCTTTTGCGGAAACTTGTCCTCAGTATCTCTTTTTGGATCATTCTTATTATGAGCAGGAAGGATTTGAAGGCGCCAAATATGTTATGACGCCTGCCTTGAGGGAAAAATGGAACCAGGATGAACTTTGGAAAGGATTGCGGTTTGGCGATCTTCAATCCATATCTACCGATCATTGCCCATTCTGTTTTAAAGATCAAAAAATGTTGGGCATTGATGATTTTTCAAAGATACCGAATGGCGGACCCGGTGTAGAAAATCGGATGAGTCTTGTCTTCAATGGTGGAGTGAATTCAGGCAGGATATCGCTGAATAAATTTGTTGAATTGACATCCACAGCAGCGGCGAAAACATTTGGACTATTTCCCAAAAAAGGGACTATCGCTGTGGACAGCGATGCGGACATTGTTATTTTTGATCCGAATCGAAAAGAAACGATCAGTGTAAACAACACCTGTACCCATCACATGAATGTGGATTACAATGCCTACGAGGGTTTTGAAGTGACTGGATTTACCGAAACAGTTCTTTCCCGTGGTAAGGTCATCATAAAAGACTGTGAATATGTTGGCAAAAAAGGTGATGGACAATTTTTAAAACGCGGCCTGTATGGCGGAATGAAATAACGATGATATTTTTTGCCTTTCCCCTGTCATTTGGGAAACACAAAAGGGTCGTAAACGATTATTTGAAGAACATTTGATATTTGATGCCAAACTCGATATTATATATAACAGGAAAAATTGATTAAAATAATTAATAGCTATAAAAAATCTCTAAACAAGGAGCACACCCATGCCAAGAAACATTAAATCAGGATTGATCCAGATGAGCCTCCCAATGACGGAAGGCGAAGGAACTATTGATGAAATAAAAGACGCCATGGTCAAAAAGCATATTCCTTTAATCGAAGATGCGGGAAAACAAGGTGTTCAGATCCTATGCCTTCAGGAAATATTTAATACACCATATTTTTGTACGGGGCAGGACAGTGCATGGTATGCATCCGCTGAAACCGTTCCGGGGCCGACCGTGGAGCAAATGCAGGAATATGCTAAAAAATATAAAATGGTTATGATTGTCCCTATCTACGAGAAAGAACAGGCCGGTATTTTATATAATACGGCCGCGGTGATTGACGCAGATGGATCTTACTTGGGGAAATACAGAAAAAACCATATTCCACACACTTCAGGCTTTTGGGAAAAGTTCTTCTTCCGACCCGGAAATTTAGGCTATCCCGTATTTGAAACTGCATACGCAAACATTGGCGTTTACATCTGTTACGATCGTCATTTTCCGGAAGGGGCTAGGGCCTTAGGGCTGAACGGCGCTGAAATTGTATACAATCCATCTGCAACCGTAGCTGGATTATCTCAATATTTATGGAAACTTGAACAACCATCTCATGCCGTTGCGAATGGATATTTTATGGGCTGCATAAATCGGGTTGGAGAGGAAAAACCCTGGGAATTGGGGAAATTTTATGGAAGCTCATATTTTGTAAATCCCCGTGGTGAAATTTTCTCCACTGCATCAGAAGACAAAGATGAATTATTGGTTGCCGACTTTGATCTGGATTTGATTGAAGAAGTTCGATCTACATGGCAATTTTTCCGTGATAGAAGACCTGAATCTTATGATGAACTCGTTATGTTATAACCATGATGACCCAAACGTATTTAAGGATAGGATAATTATAAATTTAGGTAAGTATTTAAAACGTAATTACGTAATGACTGTTGAATTACGTTTTAAATATTTACGTTTTATGGTCAGAAATCATTTAGGATAATTGGAGTAAAAATGAAAAGCCAGGACATACGCAATAAACACAAAAATTACCTATTCCCCGCCGTAAAGAATTTTTACCGGGAATCTATCGTAATATCTGAGGGAAAAGGGGCCCAGGTCACCGATATGGATGGGAAGATATATCTTGATTTTTTCGGTGGGATTTTAACCGTTTCTGTCGGTCATGCCAACGATGAAGTTAATGCAGCTATTATTGCCCAGGTAAATCGGTTGAGCCATATTTCGACCCTCTACCCGGTGGAATCTGTAGTCAATCTGGCAGAGCGCCTGGTTAATATTACGCCCGGAAATCTGGAAAAATGTTTTTTCACTGCTTCGGGAACTGAAGCCGACGAAACAGCTGTGATGCTGGCACAATTATCTACAGGAAATACAGAATTTCTCACCCTTCGTCATGCCTATGCCGGACGTTCAATGCTGGCTCAGTCGCTAACGGCTCATTCCACATGGAGAGCACTCCCTTCTCAGGTCGCAGCCGTCAAACATGCACTCTCTCCATACTGTTATCGCTGTCCATTAAAGCTAACCTATCCGGACTGTGGTGTGGCCTGCGCAGAAGATGTGGAAGAATTGATTCAAACGACAACCACGGGTGCGATTGCTGGTATGATGGTAGAGCCAATCCAAGGTGTTGGAGGATTTATTACACCTCCGAAAGAGTACTTTTCAATCGTCGCTGAAATTACTCGAAAATACGGTGGATTATTTATTTCTGACGAAGTACAAACCGGATTTGGCCGGACTGGGAAAATGTGGGGTATCGATCATTATGGTGTGGAGCCGGATATGATGACCATGGCAAAAGGCATTGCCAACGGGCTTCCACTGGCGGCGGTTGTCACAACAGGAGAAATTGCTGATTCGATCGTTAAAAATACCATATCTACGTTCGGAGGTAATCCCGTTAGTAGTGCCGCTGCAAATAAAACAATTGAAATAATTGAAAGGGATAACCTTGCAGAAAATTCAAAAAATATGGGTGAAATCCTCCGCAAAGGATTGGAAGAAATTCAGTTGAAAAACCCAAAAATCGTGGGGGATGTGCGCGGCATGGGATTGATGCAAGCCATTGAATTTGTTGTAGATGAAACTGTCAGTGACCGAACGCCCAATCCAAAGGCAGTCGATCAACTTATGGAAGAGACCAAACAGCGCGGATTACTTATTGGCCGAGGTGGTCTCGCAGGGAACGTTGTCCGAATTTCACCGCCCTTGAATATCAACCAGGATGATGTGGAAAATGCACTAGAGATTTTATCAGACTCAATTGTGGCGATGGCGGGGTAGGATTAATCATTAATTAAAACGTAAATATTAAATCGCACAGTAGTGTGTTTTAAACCCCGATTATCGGGGCATTTTATTCCCCCCATCGATCGCAAGATTTTATTAGGTTAATACATTTAATATTAAAGATGATGAATCAGACTAAAAGAGAATGTAATAAATGAGTAATGATTATAAACTGAGTAAAGATCGTCTTGAAACCAAATTTCAGGATGCGAAACCGTTATACTCAGAATCAGAGGCAATGATTGAAGCAAACCGCTGCTTGTATTGTTTTGACGCTCCTTGCATAAAAGCCTGCCCGACTGAAATTGATATTCCCGGTTTTATACGAAAAATAGCCTCCGGTAATAACCGAGGATCTGCCAAAACTATTTTTCGCTCAAATATGTTAGGCGCTTCAACAGCACGCGTTTGTCCGGTAGAAGAATTATGCGCAGGAGCATGTGTATATAATGACTTGGATAATAATCCGATTCAGATTGGACGGCTTCAGCGTTTTGCAACACAAAAAGCATTAGAATCGGAGAAAAAAAGCGGTCGTTCGTTATTTAAAACAGCAGCTCCTGTCGACAAAAAAGTCGCCTTAATCGGTGCTGGTCCTGCCTCTTTATCCTGCGCAGCCTATCTCGCTTTGGAAGGTGTTCAGACGGTGATCTACGAAAAAAGTGATCTACCCGGGGGATTGAACACGACCGGTATTGCACCGTACAAATTCATGGCAGTGGATGCAATTGATGAAATTAAATGGTTGGAAAAGCATGGAATTGATATTCGAACAGGTATAGAGATCGGGCAGGATATATCCCTGGAAAAACTTGTCAAAGACAATGATGCAGTATTTTTTGGAATAGGACTCGGTAAAGACACGTTTTCCGGTATACCGGGTGAAGAATTGGAGAATGTTTGGGGTGCCACGGAATTGATCCGAAACATAAAAAATGACCCTGAATTTGAACTTCCCCAAGACTTGAATAAAGCCGTCGTGATTGGCGCTGGAAATACAGCAATTGATATTGCGCGAGAGTTGGCCATGTTGGGTGTGCAGGAAGTGGACATTGTGTACCGCAGAACCGAAAATGATATGCCCGGCTATAAACATGAATTAGTGCATGCCCGTGAATACGGTGTAAGACTTTTAGAAAAACTCACACCTATAAAAATATCGGCCGGTACTGATGGTGGATTAAAGCTATTTACTGAACACACAGACTCTAAAGCATCGACGACCCATCATGCTGATTGGATTGTAATGGCGATCGGTACTTTAAAATTTGCCAAGGAACTCGCTCCAAATTTGGACATAAATGAAAAAGGCTGTGTAATTGTCGATGAGAAGATGCGTCGGACATCCATTCCGAATCTGTATGCAGGAGGCGATTGTATCAATGGCGGTAAAGAAGTGGTTAATGCTGTCGCGGATGGCCGGGATGCGGCTCATGCGATGCTAAATAGCTGGGGGATAGACCCGGTTAATTCAAATCAAAAAAAAATTGAGGGGAATGAGTATGGCTGATCTTTCAACAAATATATGCGGTATAAAAAGTCCTAACCCATTTTGGCTGGCCTCAGCACCCCCCACCAACAGCGGTGAACAGGTCATGCGGGCCTTTGATGCAGGCTGGGGTGGGGCCGTGTGGAAAACACTGGGTGAACCCATTATAAACGTTAATTCTCGATTTGGCGGCTTAGATTATTCTGGGACAAAAGTCATGGGATTTAACAACATAGAATTAATCACCGACCGCCCCCTTGAGGCGAATTTCAAGGAAATTACCGCAGTCAAAAAGCGCTTTCCGGACAATGTGGTCATTGTCTCTTTGATGGTGGAATCGAAGGAAGAATGGCGGGATATCATTAAACGGTCTGAGGATACAGGTGCCGATGGTTTGGAACTCAATTTTGGCTGTCCACACGGGATGTGCGAACGGGGCATGGGTAGCGCAGTGGGTCAAGAACCGAAAGTGCTCAAGGAGATCACGTCTTGGGTTAAAGAGTATGCTAATATCCCGGTTTTTGTCAAACTCTCCCCAAATGTGAGTGACATTATAGAGCCCGGTCTGGCGGCAATTGCCGGAGGCTGTGACGGGCTTTCCCTGATCAATACGGTTAAATCCATCATTGGTGTAGATTTGGAGCGACTGGTGCCTTTGCCAGCTGTGGGTGGTGAAAGTACCAATGGTGGCTATTGCGGTCCGGCGGTAAAACCGATTGCCCTCCACATGGTAGGGGCCCTGGCACGAGAGCGGGGAATCCCTGTGCCAATTTCCGGGATCGGTGGTATATCCAATTGGCAGGACGCAGCAGAATTCCTGGCCTTGGGTGCCTCCACGGTACAAGTATGTACCGCCGTCATGCATTATGGCTACCGCATTGTTGAGGATATGATTGACGGCTTGGATCAATATTTGGATGAGAAGGGTATGACGTCAGTAAACGAGTTAATTGGTAAAGCTTTGCCGGGATTCGTGGAATGGGGTGAGTTGGATCTTAATTATAATATCGTAGCAAAAATAGATGCGGATAAATGTATTGGCTGTGGTCTCTGTTACGTGGCTTGCCTGGACGGGGCTCACCAATGTATCCACACTCGAAAAGGACCTTGCAGTGCCTGGCATGGAGAGACAGATCATGGCTTTAATCCCCGAACAGAAGTATTACCCCCTCAATCTCATAACCACAATGATCCGGTTCCGGATCATGTGCCTTTTGTTGATGAAGCGGAATGCATCGGATGTAATCTCTGCATGCTGGTTTGCCCCGTAACCGATTGCATCACTATGGAGGAAGTACCGGGATCAAAAGGGAGAGAATCCTGGAACGAACGCGTTGCAAAGGGGTTGGGTTAAAAAATGTTGAAACCAATTTTATACGCGAGTTCATTGATAATTATTAACCAATGGTGGGTATTATGAAAAAAATTCAATTTCAAGATTTTGGAACACAACAAAACTGGGTTGGCGGTTCAAATCAACCTTCATCATCGGGAAAAACAATTTCTGTCATTTCTCCATATTTTGATAAAGAAATTGCCAACGTCCCCGAGTCCAATTACGGAGATTTGGATCAAGCCGTTAAAAAAGCCAATGAAGCATTCCCAGGATGGGCATCGAAAAATATTCGTGATCGCGCTGAGGTGATGTTTAACCTGAAGTCCATCATAGAAAGGGAAACGGATAACCTGGCCCACCTGATGGCATTAGATAACGGAAAAACTATTCCTGACGCAAAGGGAAGTATTCTGCGGGGAAAAGAAGTGGTGGAATTTGCTACATCTTTACCCAATTTGTTAAAAGGCGATTCTTCTGAAGTTAGTGCTGGAATTACGTGTACTATGACTCACGAACCATTAGGGGTAGTCGCAGGAATCACACCATTCAATTTCCCTGCAATGGTTCCTTTATGGATGATTCCACTGGCGATAACTACCGGAAACTGCTTCATCCTGAAACCATCTGAACAGACACCTATGGCCGCATTTAAACTTGCGGAATATTTAAAAGAAGCGGGATTACCGGAGGGTGTATTCAGTGTGATCAATGGCGCTCGGGAAGTGGTGGAAGGCATCTGTGACCATCCCGATATTAAAGCAGTGTCATTTGTAGGCTCCTCCAAAGTAGCAAAAATTGTTTATACCCGTTCAACATCTCAAGGGAAACGCGCCCTTTGTTTGGGAGGTGCAAAAAATCATATGATTGTTGTTCCAGATGCGGATCGGGATTCGACGGCAAAAGGCTTATTAGCCAGTTCAATGGGCAGTGCCGGTCAGCGGTGCATGGCCGCCAGTGTGGCGGTGGGTGTGGCCAATGTGGATCCCATCATAGATCAACTGGTTGAAGAAGCAAAATCGTTTCAATTGGGGGTGGATATGGGAACCATTGTAAGCCATATTGCTTTGGAACGGATCACGCATTACATAGATGAAGCAGAAAAAATGGGTGCCAAAGTATTGCTTGATGGACGAAACGCAACGCCACCGTCAGGATATGAAGATGGATACTGGCTTGGTGCCACGATCCTGGATGGCGTTAATCCCGAATGGCCCAGCGCGACAGAGGAGATTTTTGGCCCTGTTCTTACAATCATCCGGACGGATACGTTGGAAAGCGCCATGAAAATTGAAAATGGAAATCAATATGGAAACGCTGCGGCGGTGTTTACTACCTCGGGACAAGTGGCTCAAACCGTTTCTGATTCGGCTTCAGCCGGGATGATCGGGATCAACATCGGTGTTCCCGTTCCGCGGGAGCCTTATAGTTTTGGTGGTTGGAATGAATCCAAATATGGTCATGGGGATATTACCGGCAGAAGCGGTGTTGATTTTTGGACCAATCTGAAAAAAGTTACCGCTCGCTGGCCCGAATCAACCGAAGCCTGGAAGAAATATTTTTAAAAATTAAACGACCTGTCCATTTTCAGTTAGGTATTGTGTTATTATCTAGGCATTTACTTATCTATAATAGCGGTAGTGTAGAAGAAATGGTTTTCACTGTTCAGGCCCAGCCAATGTTTAGGTTATGGGAAATGAACAGTATTCCCTTTTGAATCCGTTTTAATTAACCACATATCTGACAAACCATTCCCAAAAGACCCTGTAAAACCTGTAATGATATATCCACCATCTTCGGTTGGTTGGACAGAAAATCCCACATCATTATTCAGTCCCCCGTAGGTTTGATTCCACTGTTCATTCCCATCGGAATCTGTCTTGATCAACCAGATATCAAATAGACCCTTCCCGAAAGAACCAGTAAGACCTATAATTATGTATCCACCGTCATTGGTCGGTTGAACGGAATGACCTATATCCAATCCTTCTCCACCAAAAGTTTTTACCCATTCTTTATTTCCCTCGGAATCCGTTTTGATCAACCAGACATCTCCGCCACCATTCCCAAAAGAACTTGTCCATCCTGTAATGATATATCCACCATCAGTTGTCTGTCGAACAGATTGACCTTCATCCCATTTACTTCCACCAAAAGTCTTATTCCATTTTTCATTTCCATTGGAATCTGTTTTAATTAACCAAACATCTCCTTCACCATTTCCAAAAGATTCTGTCCCTCCCGTAACAATATACCCACCATCGGCAGTCTGTTGAACGGAAGAAGCAAAATCATCATCCCTTTCCCCAAAGGTATGATCCCACTGTTCAACCCCCTTGGAGTCGGTTTTGATTAGCCATATATCTGAGAAACCATTTCCATTAGATTCTGTAGACCCCGTGATAATGTATCCGCCATCGGTTGTTTGTTGAACAGAACGACCAATATCATCTCTATTTCCCCCAAAAGTTTGATTCCATTCTTCATTTCCATCGAAGTCGGTTTTCATTAACAGGAGATTTATACCTTTATTTCCTGAAATGATATACCCGCCATCATTGGTTTGCAGGACAGAACGACCCCCATTATAACTACTTCCCCCATAGGTTTTATTCCATTCTTCATTCCCTTCAGAATCCGTTTTGAATAACCAGACATCATCATTGTCATTTCCAAAAGATCCTGTTGAACCAGTAATAATATATCCACCATCAGTCGTTTGTTGAACGGAGGACCCCTCATCCCATTTGCTGCCGCCATAAGTCCGGACAAAACTTAAAAATACATTTAAAATCAGCGGGTCACTATCAGCTATATTCCCACTTTCGTCATATGATCGAACCGTAATTGTATGACCGCCATCTTCGTAAATGGAGCTATTCCAATCCAATGAGTATGGTTCGGTATCATCAGTTACACCTGTAGAAACGCCATCAACCCAAAGTTCAACTTTTTCTACACTTTTATTATCAGTTGATACGCAGGTGATGGTAACAACCCCATATACGGTTGAATTGGTTGTTGGTGATATAATAACTACTATCGGAGAAGTTGTGTCCCTTTCAACCTTATCCTCACAATTAATAGTCATAAATAATAGCGGGGAGATTATGAGCAGGAAATTTTTATTCATAAATTCTTTTCATTTAAGGCAAAAGCAGATAAAAACTGCGGCTAATTTATACTTTGATCTTTTAAATCCCAAATTGGGGAAGAAGCTACTTTTATATGTGCGACAACCATACCTTGCCTGCTCGAGGGCTGGCTTGTTGGTTGTCAATGCTAATGATCGTCTCTTTGATCGTCAAGCAGGGATGCTTGACGCACATGGGTAGTAGTTAGATGATAAACAAGTTCCCTGCCTTTAACAAATTTTATTGGGCGAGAGGAGAACAATACAAGTGTGTACCCCGGACAGGATTCGAACCTGTAACCCTCGCCTTAGAAGGGCGATGCTCTATCCAGTTGAGCTACCGGGGCATTTATCTGCGCTTCGTTACGATAAGTTTTGTGATTTCAAAGCTTGGTCGTAAATCGCAGAATACAAATTTGTTTTTGCATTAATGGTGATAAACAACAATGCAAATTTTCTCAAAAATAGCGGCGGAAAATTAAGTTCATCGAGGGGGTCGGAATAAGTCAAAAATCAGCCAATTTTTCTCCTCGGTGGCTCGTCGAGAAAATCCTTGCATTTAACCGACGAAAACTCGTACACTTACCGACAAGAACTAAGGATTACTAAAAACAACAACATACTAAAGGAGGTCATTATTATGGCTGAAGTTGTAAAATCGACTGGAGTTTCAAAAGAATCCGGTTACCTGTATTACCTCGGAAAAGATGGTAATGTATGGCGTTCAAAGATGGCTCGCGCCGGTAAAGGCGGCGGCAATGCAGAAAAAGTAGCTAATGCTGGTGTCAGTCGCGAATCAGGCTATCTTTACTTCATTGATAAAAATGGGCACGTTGCTCGTTCTCCAATGGCTAGAGGACGGAAATAACCCTTAAAATCCTCGACAAATGAGCCTCCACATATTGTGGGGGCTTTTTTGTTTCCACTGGATATGAAAAAATTATTACTCATACTTTTTTTACTCTTAGCCGGTTGTAGCGATTTTGGCACCAATCCAAAAGATATTGAAATTACAGAAGACGTCAGTTATAAAGATGATATTCAGCCCATGTTTAATTCAAGCTGCTTCGTCTGCCATGGCGGTAATGGAGGACTAATACTTCGTACATATGAAGATTTAATGAAGGGCACCAGCAACAACGGTCCCGTCATCATTCCAAATGATGGCGCCGGGAGTTTAATCGTTAAAAAATTAATGGGTACTGCGCCTGGGGCCCGTATGCCTCGGGAACCAGCGACTAAATGGAGTGATTCCAAAATTGATTTGGTTAAAAAGTGGATCGACCAGGGCGCGTTAAATAATTGATTTTAAAAATAGGAAAATTTCGTCTCTACTTTCTATTCATTTTAATCACCACACCGCTATGGGCCATACCCCGTTATGCTTTGGAAAGTGGCACATCCTGTATTCTTTGTCACGTTGATCCGTCAGGTGGTGGTCTGCGGAATGATTATGGAATCAGTTACGGATTGGATGATCTCAGTGCCAAGGTACCTGATCGTCTGTCCGGTTATTCTGGCATCATCCTCAAACATTTGCAATTTGGTGGCGATTTTAGGATATTAAGTGTCTCCGATACAAAAAGGAATATTCCTGATAAACTTGCCATTTTTCCTATGCAGGCAACTTTTCAGGTCAAAAATGAGGGGAAATATCATACGGCCCGACTTGAATTAGCCGGCCGTAAGGATTCGACGACATTAGGTTTTCAAATCCGGATTAATAAACTGATTCCCAAGGGATACTTCAAATTTGGATTATCCAAACCGGCCTATGGGTTGAAATTGGATGATCATACCACTTTTATTCGCGGTGGGAATATTGGGTTGCTCCATGGGAACCATAGGGAGGGGATGCCCTTTGTTCCCACGTTAGACAATGTTGGGTTAGTGGAATTGGGTTTCTACCTGGGAGATACATATATTTCTGCTAGTCAGTCCAATGGCTATATAGGTGGAACATCGGGAACGTATGTGGGTCGCATCGAGCATTATCGTTCGCTCCAATCATTTCAAACGCTGGTAGGTAGTTCATTTTTATCAGAAGGTGATTTGCAAATGGTTAGTCTGTTCGGCGGTATTTCCTTTGGCAACCTCTATTGGATGGGAGAAGTGGATTTGGCTGAAAATTTAGTGGAAGGACGATCCATAGCCAGTTACAGTGAGTTAACATTACGCTTGAAAAAAGGATGGCATTTGCTAGGGCGAATTGACTTTTTCGATGAAAGTATAAAATATACAGAAGATGCAATTCGTCGTACCACTTTTGGACTGAATTACGTACCTTTGCCCTTTGTGGATATTAAATTTCAAATCAGGTCTTCCCATTTATCCAGTGGAAAACCCTCTAAAGGATTAGAAATATTATCCCAGTTACATCTGTGGTTTTAGGAGAATACACATGAAAAAGATGATCATAATTGCCGGAATTCTGACAGGATTAATGCTGGCGCAAAAATCCGAATTGAAGAACGTGAACGTACTGCCCTATAAAACAAAGCGGGAATTAGTCAAATATATGAAATCAGTTGTAGCGCCGGAATTGGGTGTTAAATGTAACTTCTGCCATAATTTAACGGACTATTCCAGCGATGAAAAAGATAATAAAAAAGTGGCCCGAAAAATGATGGCTATGGTGATGACCGCTAATAAAACGATGAATGATCTGAATTTCCATGACATATCCTGCTGGACTTGCCACCGAGGGAATGAACATCCGGAACATCCACCCAAGAAAAAATAGACTTTGTGATGAAATACACTAGAAATCTTTTATTATCAATTTTGTGTTTTGGCTTTGTGAGTTGTGTATTCCGCAAACCAGCGCCGAAAATAGAAATAGTAGAAATCCCCGTTGAAACGGAAGTAAGCCAAGAGAATCATTCTCCTCGTGCTCCGGTTCAGCCCACATTTCAACTTCAGACTCTACCGGAGGGTTGGACTGTTGACCGTCATCCTGTGGCCAAATGGGGTATGAGTCTGCCAACGGTGATGTCAAACGTCTTGGATTCTGCTCAAACAGTGGAATACTGGGAAGAAATTATTGACTTGCCAACGGGATATAAACTACCGCTGAAGCGGTCGAAGGTTTTATTCCAAATTATTACACGGCTGACCATTGAAACAGTGGAACTCCATTTTTTAAACGTGGACCATATCTACAGTTCCACGAACCATGAACCTTCCCATTTTATCTTGAATGGGGTGGTACGTACGATTGAAATGAAGCCCACCAGTTTTCCTCAACTCACTGCCGAGGATGTGATCAAATATAAATTCCTGTTGGAATATGGGACGCCGCGAGACTTTGCCGATGGATTTCATCATTATAAAAGTGATCAAACAATTTTGAAGGTTCGGGAATTGGATAAAAGCCATGTCCAGATTCAAATGAACAGCACCGCAGTTGACCAAAAACTTAGAACCGCTATTAATGATATGTATTCAGAAGAAGGGATTGAATACCAAAAGAAACTTCTCTTGAGAAGTATCGATATGTAACCGGACTTTTTATGAAATTGCGGGGACTTTTAATTCTATTGCCCCTTCTGGGTTTTGGTCAGGAACTGATTGTTTCTGAAATCATCCATAAGGGAAATACACTCACTAAGGATTATATTATCGCGCGGGAAATCCAGCACCCTGCAGGAGTACTTTTAGACAGTACGATTGCCCGGGAAGACCGAAATCGCCTCATCAACCTCGGCATTTTTGCGGATGTAAACTGGCGCGCAATTCCATTAGAGGATATGACTGTTCTGCTGGAGTACGAAATCCTGGAGAACACTAAATTTTACGGTGGTCGTTTTTTCGGTGGACCTGCACCCAGTTATGATGATGAAACCGGTTGGTCATTCGGCGGCGGCGGCATGTTTAAAAACTTTCGCGGGCGGGACGAACAAATCAATGGTGGATTCATGTTGGGTGGCCGAAATACATTTGGAATTTCCTATTTCAATCCATGGATCACCGGTGATCATGTATCCTTAAGTGCCGATGTGGCTAAAGTTTTGTTTAATCACCCTTACCTGCCATATGAAGTTCAATTAAATACGATGGAATTGAATGTGGGTCGTTATTTTGGATATAAGAGAAAAGTGGCCCTGGGGTTTGAAATCGAAAATTTGGAATTTGTGGGTGATTCAACTGTTACATATCAATATTTTGCACCTCAAGGGTCTTTTCATTATGACACACGGGATATTTATTCCCAACCAACGAAAGGTGTTTTATTTAAACAGGCATTTGTTGGGCGCATTGATCTAAAGGGTGAAGTTGAAAATAATTTTGTTTGGATTCAGTCTTACAGCTTTTATAAAAACCTGAGCAAACCAGAAAATCCAAAACCATTGGTTTTGGCGATTGGATTCAAGTCGTACATGAATTTTGGTGTGAAGGATCAACATTTTCTATTAGCTATGGGTGAGTCCGGTTCCGTACGTGGTTGGCAATATCCAAACAGCGAGAATTATAATGACCTGAAACAGGCTTACCGTTTTGGGTTTAACAATATGAAATCGGCTGTAGAGTTGCGAAAAGTGATTCTACCTCGTTACCCCTATGCCGGTTTATATGAATTGGGAATTACTGCGGGTGCTTTTTTTGATATCGGTGTTACCACTCAAAATAATTTTAATGATTTATTAAAGACAAAACCAATTTATGGAACAGGGTTTACAATCCAAATACAAATGCCCTTTATTCAAATATTGCGCCTGGATTATGGCTGGGGATTTTATGATGGCAAACAAGTAGATAAAGCTTTTCACTTGGCGGCCGAACATCAAATCTGACCCAGTGCAATGCTCGAAAATTTTAGTTTATTAGTTTAGTCTTTTTTGCGGAAGATCATCGCTTTCTCAAAGCGATTCTCTTCACCGTTCCGCAGTCGTTGAATATTACTACGGTGTGTATAAATAATGAAAAATGGAATCAAGAGGCTGAATACTATCAGTGATAAGGGTGCCGGCTCAACGTCAAAGAATGGCGGCAAAATCAATAAAAATATGGGTAATGACGATGAAGCTAACATGGAAGCCAAGGATACATATCCCGTAAATATAATGGTCAATACGGCCACAGCCAGGCAGAAGGGGAAAGCGGTGGGGAACAGGGCAATCAGCATTCCGCCCAATGTACCGACACCTTTACCTCCCTTAAAACCGGCAAATATAGTGTAGGTATGACCAAGGACAGCAGCAAAACCACATAGAATTTGAACCACACCCAAATCAGGAATTGGCAGACTGTTTAACATGACCGGTGCAAATATTGCAGCCGGGAGCCATCCTTTAGATACATCAACAATGAGCACGATCAAGGCCGGTTTCCAGCCCAAAACACGAAATACGTTTGTTCCACCAGCGTTGCGGCTGCCGTGGTCGCGGATGTCAATGCCTTTGGCCACTCTACCCATTATAATACTAGTGGGGAAAGACCCAACTACATAGCTAACAAAAATCAGTGCCAATAATTGGAAATATTCACTCATCATTTAAATCATCATCTAATGTTTGAATTGCGGACACCAAAGCACCCCGGCCGGCATGGACACCCAGTGCGGGACCAATTTCGGTTAAAATCACTTTATCAGCACCACTGTTTTTCACCAAATCTTCCCTCCAATCAATGGCTAAATTTTCCACTTTTGCGTGGGCAATGGCAATCCGAAAAGGTTGCTTTTTGGGAATATGTTTTTCCACCAATTTGATAAACTTTTTACCCTTATTCTTTTTCCCAAAAGTCTTGGCAAAAGGCTTCACGCCACTCCGGGTAAAAGTAAGAACAGGATTGAGTCCAAGAAAATTGGCGATTGTTCTCACTATCGGTGGGACACGCCCGCCTTTGACCACACTGTCTAATGATTCCAGTCCGATAAAAATCTGTGTATTATTAATGGCTTGCTCAATAATGGATTGGACTTGCTCGAATGTTTTACCAGCCTTAATTGCCTCTGCGGCCCGGATTGCTATAAGTCCGTTCCCCACAGAACCATTGCCGCTATCCACTACATGAAGGGGGAATTCTTTAATGTTTTTTGAAGCGGTTATTGCCGATTGATATGTACCGCTGACTGCTTCCGGCACGTGGATTGATACAGCCGATTCATAATGGCTGGATAAAAATTGGTATTGGCGTCTGAAATCACCGGGAGAAGGCTGGGATGTATGGGGGTGAATTGGGTTGGTTTCCATTTCTTTCCAGAATTCATCGGAATTAAGTGAAACTTTATCCACATAATGGGTATTACCAAAATTCAAGCGAGCCGGGATCATGTGAATATTATATTTTTCGAGCATTTCTTCCGGGAGGTCGCAAGCCGAATCCACAATTACAGCGATTGAATCATGTTCCTGGCGTGCATCTTGTTGCTGTTTGATCATATCATCTGTCTTTTGTCCTTTGACTTGACCGTATTCCGAACACAGGGAAAACACCTTTTGCGGTGCATCGGTGTGAATATGCACTTTTGCTTTAGATTTCATTCCGGCCAACACAACACTGTCACCAATATCAGAAAGGCGTTCCTGCAGGGTACGCCTTGGAATATCCTCACCAATGAGGATACATTCTGTGCAGTACCTGAAATTCTCAGTGGTGTTGACATCAATCGCCTCCTCAGGATCTAATATAGTGAAATCACCCTGAGGAATTATACCGGATTCAATAAAATCCTGGACACCTTCCAACATATCAACAAACCCCTGAGCACCTGCATCAACTACACCTGCTTTGGCTAATACACTCAGCTGTTCGGGGGTGTGGGACAAAGATATCTTGGCCTCCCGTAATGCTTCCCTTAAACCTTTGCGAAAATCACCCAGTGATTCGGAATATTTTTCTACGGAATGACTCCAGTCTCTCATTACAGACAGAATCGTACCTTCCTGAGGTTTGATCAATGCGGCGTAGGCATATTTCTGAGCCGCCTTTACTGCTTGAGCAAATTGTTTAAAATCCATATGATCTTTATTAGTAATTCCATCAGCGAACCCCACAAAGAACTGCGCTAATATAGCACCGGAATTTCCACGGGCACCGTCCAAAGCGCTGTCAGCAATAGCCATGCTCATTTGTTGAATATCAGAGTAAACTCTGTTTTGAATTCCTTCTTCAATCGAGGTGAGGGTAAAGGCCATATTCGTTCCGGTGTCTCCATCCGGGACGGGAAATACATTTATTTTATTGAGATACTCTTGGCGGGAGACGACACGTTTCAGGCCGGCAGTGAGGGTGCGATATAAGCGAATACCGTCTAAGTATTCGATGGCCATAATAATATCATTGTTTGCTTGGCAACCGATCGCTTAGGGATTTTCCGGGATCAAGGATGCCGCCGGAAATGATAGCTTTCAACCCATTTTCGACAGAAATGTCCGGATGAACCACGTCATTTTTGGGTACCACGATAAAAACACCGGATGTTGGGTTTGGTGTCGTGGGTACAAACACATGATAAAATTCTTCACCATCTTCATTTTGGGATTGATTGGTGACAAAGCACATCGTCCACAGTCCCTCTCGGGGATATTGAATAAAAATAACCTGTTGAAAGGATTTTACTGCAGAGCCGGAAAAGGCAGATGTAATCTGTTTAATAGTATTATAAATTGTATTTACAATTGGCAATTTGGCCAAGATGCGTTCGCCCCAATGGAATAATGTGCGGCCCAATACATTGGTGACCAATAAACCGAGAACAAAAATAAAGACGACGGTCAGGATGATGCCCAATCCGGGTATTTCAATTCCAATTCGTTTTAAGAAAGGCGCCGCCAATCCATCCGTAAATGAAAAAAGAAATTTAAGAATCCAAAAGGTGACGGCAATTGGAACAATTGCCAATAGGCCTGCGAAAATACGTCGTTTAATTGATTGCCACATATTGTATTAAAGCCCTTTTACTAAAAAAATAAGTATGAAAATTAAAGGGCGTTTTCCAGGTTCAGAAGGTAATTTTTCATCTTCAATCCACCACCATAACCGCCTAACCCGCCGCCGGTGGCTAATACACGATGACATGGAATAACAATTGGAAGTGGATTGTTAGCGTTCGCCGACCCGGCAGCGCGGATAGCTTTTGGGTTACCGGCACGTTCAGCCACTTCTTTATAAGAAAGTGTTTTGCCATAAGGGATCTTCTCAACAGCCTTTAATGCTTTATGATGAAAGGGCGGCATGATCAAATCTAAATCGAGATCAAATAACTGGCGATCTCCTGCAAAATATTCGTTCAATTGTTGAACGGCAACCGATAGTGTTTTGTCATCTCTAACTATTTTTTCTTTGGGAAATTTCTTTTTGATGATGGATTCGAATTGAGGTATTTGGTATTCAAATAGAATGTGCGTCAATCCTTTTTCTGAACGAGTAAGTAATAATTTTCCGATGGGTGAATCGGTGATAGTGTATTTAATCATGTTGGAATATACAGCAAAAAAGGGAATCAGTCTTATGGTACCAACTCCAATCACGCTTCTATATATGTAGTGCGTGTCACAGGACGATAATAAAAATGGACAAACCTATATTTTCTTCTTTTGTCGAATATGATTTTCTCTAATAACTTTCGGATGGATTAACTGTAAGGAGATATATGATTCAGGTACAAAACCTCACCAAAGATTTTTCACTCAATAAAAAACATCGAAAAGAGCTCGGAGATGAATATAAAGATTCTAAAACCCTGCGGGCCGTGGATGATATAAGTTTTGAATGCCAACCGGGACGGATATTCGGATTACTCGGTCCCAACGGTGCAGGGAAAACCACAACCCTGCGGATGGTAGCTACGATGTTAAAACCATCTTCTGGAAGCATATCCGTTTCAGGATTTGATTCGGCTTCAGAGGGCCAAAAAGTTCGGGAACAGATTGGCTTTATGACCGGCCAAACAGCGCTGTATGATCGCCTGACGCCTACGGAAATGGTAAAATATATCGCTGACCTCCATGGGATGGAGAAAAGCGTATTCCAAAAACGGAAAGACCATCTCTTTGATATATTGGATATGCACAGTTTTGCTAAACGGCGTATTTCCCGTTTAAGCACGGGAATGAAACAAAAAACTTCAATTGCACGGACCATCATTCACGATCCACCTGTTATGGTATTTGATGAACCCACTTCCGGGCTGGATGTGATGACATCCCGGGCGATCATGGATTTGATCCGTTCTTGCCGTGAAGAAGAGAAGACGGTCATTTTTTCGACCCATCGCATGGGAGAAGTGAACCAGGTTTGCGACGATATTGCGATCATCTATAAGGGACGATTTTTCTACAATGATACTCTGGATCAATTCAAAGCTGAAATGACACAACCAACTTTTGAAGATGAATTTATTTATAGAGTGGGGGAGGCCTAAGATGAAATTCTTGACGATTGCGCGCAAAGAAATAATCGATGTTACACGGGACCGGCGCACACTTATAATGATGATTGTGATACCCTTATTTCTCATCCCCATTCTATTAGGAACCGTCTTTAAAATTACCCAGTCCATGGCGGAAAAGGCCAGTGAGAAACAATTGAAAGTGCGTTTTTCCGGACAGGAATATGCACCGAATTTATATCAAGCATTTGTGGATATGGATAAGGTGATCATGCTGAATCAAATTCCTGTAGACAGCGTCGAGAATTACATTCAGCAGGAATTTTTGGATGCTGCAGTAACCATTGATTCGGATTATCGGTCTAAGATAGATCAGAATGGTCAGGCCAAAATTAGTATTCAGTTCAAGGGTACTGACTCATTTGGGGTAACCAAAGATCGAATTAATGGTGTTCTTAAAAAATTTGAAAACCAAATTGTGGCTGAACGAATGGACCGCCTTAACCTAAAACCTGAAGTCGTCAAGGCATACGATATTGCCTATAAAGATGTTGCTTCCAAACAGGAAAAATTTGGAAAGTTAGCTGGTGGATGGTTCCCCTACGTTTTTATTATCTTTGGATTTATGGGCGCCATGTATCCGGCGCTGGATTTAGGCGCAGGAGAGAAGGAGCGAGGTACCCTGGAAACCATTCTTTCCTCTCCCGCCAGCCGCTTAGATGTCGTCTTGGGAAAATTTATTGTTGTGTTGTTAGCGGCATTTTTGACAGCCTTTATCGCCTTAGGTGGGTTGGCAGTTGGAATACAAAGGATTCCCGATATTCCACCCCAATTATTAGTTATAATTAATGAAGTACTCAGTCCAAAAAACATCGGATTGATCATGACATTGGTATTGCCGGTGACTGCCTTTTTTAGTGCTTTACTGCTGGGATTATCCATCTATGCAAAATCATTCAAGGAAGCACAAAGTATCGTAGCACCATTGAATATTGTTATCATTTTTCCTGCGATAATCGGTACCTTACCGGGGATGGAGTTAAACAGTATCACGGCACTTATTCCTATTTTAAATGTCTCCTTAGCATCGAAAGATATTATCGCCGGTGTGATCAATCCAGTCTATATGGCAGAAGTTTACCTATCGTTATTTGGGTTCGCGGGACTGGCGATTTTCTGGTGCGTCAAATGGTTCAACCGCGAGAGCACTATTTTTAGGAATTAATGAAAAGTTAGAGGATGGAATGCAACGGTGAGTTTTCGAATTGTTGCAGGGCTATTACTTTGAAATGATTCACATTGCTCATCATTTCAATCCATTGAAGAGAAATAAAAAAGCCTCCCGCATTTTGCGGTGGGCTTTTTTATTTAATCAATTTAAATTTATTTTGCTGCATTTTCGTGCAGTTGAACTACGATTGGACTGGCAATATAAATTGAAGAATAGGTTCCAACGATTACGCCAATCATCATGGCTAGGGCAAAATTGTGAATCACTACACCACCGAATAACCAAAGTACAGACACTACAAAAAATGTAGTCAGTGAAGTGACAAAGGTACGGGAAAGTGAATCATTGATGCTGCGATTCACAACCATATGATAGGTCTCCCGTTTGGATGCTTTCACATTTTCGCGGATGCGGTCGAAAATAACAATTGTATCATTCAGCGAATAACCAACAATAGTAAGAAATGCCGCAATAATGGGCAGACTGATCTCATATCCCAATAATGAAAATATACCGAGCGTAATCAAAACATCATGGGCCAAGGCCGCAATGGCACCTAAAGCAAATTTAAACTCGAAGCGAATGGAAATGTACAGCAGGATTAATCCTAAGGCAGAAAAGATGGCCATCACAGCTTTTCCACTTAATTCTGAACCGATTTTTGGACTGACTGTGCCCTTTCCTAAAATAAAATTATTTTTATTTTCAGGCACTTTATCTGGGAATGAATCGTAAAGATGATCCACAATTTTTTGGGCAAAATTTTGTGGTGCATCCTCAATATGTGGTACACGAATTAATACTGCATCAGGACCGCCAAAATGTTTGATCTCCTCCTGGCTGAAATCAAATGATTGTCCATCAATATTGATATTTCCCATGGAAGACCGGATTTCAGTCACATCCATAGCCTCAGTGTATTGAACGGACACCAGGAAACCACCTTTGAAATCAATACTGAGTTTAGGTCCACCATTGACCACCAGGGAGATTACGCCGGCCAAAATAATAAAAGCAGACAGGATTGCGCTCATCTTGCGCTGCTTCATAAAATCGATATTGGTTTCTTTAATAATTCTCATATGCTCAACTTTGTAAAACCTTTGCGGTTGGTAAAAGAGTTAAAAATAGTGCGTGTTACAAATATCGCTGTAAACATGGATACCAGAATACCCCAGAAAAGCACTGTGGCAAATCCTTTGATAGGTCCCGTTCCAAACTGCCACAGAACTAATGCCGCGATCACGGTTGTCACATTAGCGTCAATGATGGTGGTCAGGGCTCGATCATAACCGCCGTCAACGGCTGCCCGAGGAGTTTTGCCTTTCTGCAATTCTTCCCGAATTCGTTCGAAAATGATCACATTCGCATCGATGGACATACCCACGGTTAAAATCAATCCTGCAATACCGGGAAGGGTCAAGGTCGCCTGAAGGGATGCCAGCACCGCTAAGACGAGGACGATATTCCAGATGAGTGCAAAATCAGCGATTGTCCCTGAAGTGCGATAATAAATAAGCATGAACACCAGGACAAGTGCCAGACCTATCAGTACCGACTGTGTACCGCGGCGAACAGAATCTGCTCCCAATGATGGACCGACGACTCGTCCCTCAATAATATCTACGGGTGCTGGTAATGAACCCGCACGCAAGACAATTGCGATATCTTTCGCTTCGTTGATATCGGCAAATCCTTCGATTAAGGTTCCGCCGCCGGAAATTTTCTCTCTGATATTGGGTGCCATATGCACTTTTTTGTCCAAGACAAGAGCTACTTGGCGGCCCACATTTGAACCTGTGACAATGGACCATTTTCGAGCACCGTCAGAATTCATCGTCAAGTTTACGATGGGTTGCCCGGCAGAACTGCCCCCCTGGGACCCTATATTAGCTTTCGCTTCTTCCACGACACCGCCTGTGAGCTCAGGTTCATCTTCAACCAAATACAGGTTGTACATTTTCTCAACTGTGCCATCTACCATGGGATATTCTTCTGCTTTATGACTGAACAGGAAAATTCCGCCGACAGCAGCCAGTTTTTCTTGAACTTCAGGTCGTTCCAAAATCTTTTTAATTGCATATGCATTCTGTTCAGGAACGCCGATAGATTGTCCTAAATTTCTGAGCATAGAAGAAAATGGTCGATCAGCAAACATATTTTCATCAACGACGGCTGAGTCGGATGAGGCCTCAGAATCAACTGTCTCGCCAAACAAATCGCTTACTGATACGGTTTGATCTTCACTTGTTTGGATTTCTTCTGGTGCTTTTGCCGGTGCCGTTTCAGGAACAGCAGTAATTGATTCATCACCTTTCAAAACCTGGTCAATCTTGACCATAATATCATTGGTCGTATTTACATCTTTAACGATAAAAAATTCCAGTAGGGCAGTACTTTCCAAGAGAGCGCGGGCCCTTTCGGAATCCTGAACGCCGGCCAATTCAACAATGATGCGCTGGTTGCCTTGTTTCTGAATAGTTGGTTCAGCCACGCCAAATTGATCGACGCGGTTTTGAAGAATTTCTAAAACACGATTGATCGCATCTTCTGCTTCTTCTGCAAGGGAGGAAAGGATATCATTATTACTGGAACCGTAGTCATAATAATAACGAGACAGCTTCAGATTGTCGTCACTTGAAGCTGTCTTAAATAAAGTAAAGAAATCTGCTTCAGGTCTGAGTTTCAGTTGGTCCCGAACAGAAGCGATGGACCGGTTGAATTTATTATCCTTATTCTCCGCGAGGTTTTCCATCAGCGTTGGAAGGTCAACTTCCAGGACAATATACATCCCGCCCTTGAGATCCAAGCCTTGCTTAATCGTACGTGATTCAAGCTGCTTGAGTTTTCCTTCCTCTCGCAGGATTTCCTTTTCAGTGTCAGATAAACCCTGATACTGGACGGTGGGCCAAATGGCCCAAATGGCCCATATGAGTACAAGGCCGATGATTAAAAATCTAGGTGTTAGTTTACTTTTCATGGAGTTTTAAAATTATATGGTTAAAAAAGCCGGTGAATATACCTTTCTCCCTTTTAGGATGGCAATGTATATCCTGATTATAAAATATAAATTTGATTAATCTTTGGGAGGGAATGATAATTTGTCCATCATCACCACCGATTGCGATAGCCTCACCGGTCAAAAACCATTCCGTCGTTATTGCGCAGGCGATACTATCCAACTCATCCTGGGTGTAATCGTCTTTATCCAAAGTGACGTATTTTTGAAATAAAGATCGAATGGCCTTGTGATCTTTTCTAGGCACACCTACCCGATCAAATGTAGCCCCGGGATATACTTCAATTACCTGAATATCCATTTTTTCAATTCTGTTCTTAAGGTGAATCCCCCGTTCAGTCAGCATGCGCATGGGACCGAGTGTAATGGGAAAAAAGCGGATACCGCGATTACGAAGTTCTAAATCACATGATCTAAAATGGACATCATTTTGATCGTCAATCGATTTACGGCCGGGCGGCAAAGAAAGAGGTGCGTCGATTCCAATGATTTTGGGGTAATTTTTTTTAATCGCGTTCAATATATCATCATCCGAGTGAAGGATGGTCGTGGTGGTTTTCCCATCATTTATTATGCAATAGCCTGAATCTCTTTTGGGACTTCCGGCCAAATCAAGTCCACCAATTATTTGGTTTTGGCCGAAATTATTCAGGAAATAATACCCATGTCTTTCCCCACTTCGGTGAAGGCTGTAGTAGCGCGATCGAGATGTTCTTTTTCCATCCCGGCAGATATTTGAACGCGAATTCGTGCTTCACCCTTGGGGACTACCGGGAAAAAGAACCCAATTACATAGATGCCTTTTTTCAACAGAGCCGCCGCCATTTTTTGCGCCAGTACAGCATCATAAAGCATAATCGGCACTATGGGATGAACACCTTCTTTGATGTCAAAACCGGCTGCCATAATTTTTTCTCGGAAGTATCGTGTATTATCTTCCAGTTTATCCCGCAGTTTGGTGGAGGAAGAAAGTATTTTGAAAACTTTGATACTGGCTGCCACAATAGCCGGGGCCACCGAATTTGAAAATAAATAGGGTCTGGATCTTTGGCGAAGCAGATCGATGATTTCTTGTCGTCCCGTCGTAAATCCACCGGAAGCACCGCCTAATGCTTTGCCCATCGTAGAAGTCCACACATCGACCTTATCCATCACACCGCAGAATTCAGCAGAACCACGGCCGGTTTTACCAACAAACCCCGTAGCGTGTGAATCATCCACCATTACCATGGCATCATATTTTTCTGCCAGTGCGGTAATTTTATCCAGTTTCGCTATAAAGCCGTCCATGGAAAATACACCATCCGTAGCGATAAGTCTTAATCTGGCACCTTGGGCCTCTTTCAATTTCACTTCAAGGTCGCCCATATCTCTGTTGGCGTATCGAAAGCGTTGTGCTTTGCAAAGGCGTACACCGTCAATGATGGAGGCATGATTCAAAGAGTCGGAAATTATCGCATCTTCTGGACCCAATAATGTTTCAAATAGTCCACCGTTCGCGTCAAAGCAGGAGGTATAGAGGATTGTGTCGTCCGTACCGAAAAATCCTGAAATTATGGATTCAAGTTCTGTATGAATATCTTGTGTGCCGCAAATAAAGCGAACTGAAGCCATACCAAATCCGTGGTCATCCAATGCATTTTTAGCGGCAGTGATAACATCCGGATTGTCTGCCAATCCCAGATAATTGTTGGCACAAAAATTGAGAACCTCACCGCCTTCGATGGTTGTAATTCCAACACTTTGGGGTGTGGTGATTGTCCGTTCTTTTTTAAAGAGGCCTTCAGCTTCAATTTGAGCGAGGGTGCCTTGGTATATTCGTGTTGAATCATTCATATTGTTTTAACCTAAAGACGTAAAGATTATGAAAAACACCTAATTCCTTTCCCCCATTTTGGGGGAAAATATAAAGGGGATTTTAAAGTGCTGTTTTTTCATAATCAATAGTCTTATCTCAATCTAAATCTTCCCCATAATTGGGAAGCCTTGAAGGGACTTATGAAAAAACTCTGGTAATCTCACCGGCGTCTTTTCGATTCAATTATTTTTACCATTCTAATACTACTTTGCCGCAATTACCCGATTCCATGATATCGAATCCTGTTTGAAATTCATCCACTGGAATCTGATGAGTTAACACACCAGAAATATCCAATCCGCTGCGGAGCATCTGCGTCATCTTGTACCAGGTTTCATACATTTCCCGACCATAAACGCCTTTAACGTGAAGGCCTTTAAAAATGATATCATCCCAACTAATCTGGGTGGAATCTGGCAGGAGCCCCAAAAGGGCTACGTGGCCGCCATGGTACATATTTCCCAGCATATCCTTGAAAGCAGAAGGATTCCCTGATACTTCAAGGCCGACATCGAATCCGTTAACAATATTCAACTCCTTATAAGAATCGCGGATATTTTCTTTTGTCACGTTGATTGCTTTTGTGGCGCCGAGTTTCCGTGCCAAATCCAGGCGGTACTCATTCACATCGGTAATGACCACATTCCGCGCGCCAACAAAATTACAAATGGCTACGGCCATGATACCGATAGGACCGGCGCCGGTAATGAGAACATCCTCACCCACCATTTCGTAGGATAGAGCTGTATGGACTGCATTGCCAAAGGGATCAAAAAAGGCGGCTATTTCTGAGGGAATATCATCGTGAATTGGCCAAACATTGGATTCGGGAATGATTAAATATTCTGCGAATGCGCCGTTGCGCTGGATGCCAACTCCGACTGTTTTATGACATAAGTGCCGTTTCCCGGCGCGGCAGTTACGGCAGTATCCACAAGTAATATGACCTTCACCGGATACTCGGTCCCCTGGTTTATAATGAGTGACCCCAGGGCCGATCTCTTTAACTATACCGCAGAATTCATGACCGGTGACTATAGGAAGTTCAAGCGTTCGCTGGGCCCAATCATCCCATTTGTAGATGTGAAGGTCCGTGCCGCAAATGGCGGTATGGGTAACTTTTATTTTAACATCATTGGTGCCACACTCAGGGATTGGCACATCTTCCATCCAGATGCCTTGCTCAGGGGATTTTTTAACCAGTGCTTTCATAAATATTTCGTTTGGTGAAAAAAATGTAATTATTGAATCGAAAAATTTAATGGGTTATACTTTCCATCCGCAAAGGAATAAACCAAGCCGAAAAGGAGGCCTAATTCGTATTCAATCTCAATTTCTGTTGATCAACATCATCGGCGGCATCGCAGTGCTAAGCGGCTATGCTTATGCACTGATTAACCATCCCGATACTCGGAATGATCTCTGGGGCGGTATTTCGGAAAGCTGGCAACCCTGGTATGTTGTTTCCATGATTGTTGCTGCGGTGGGTTATTTAACAGCAATGTATTACCTCATTTTCAAAGGTGGTCTCGAGAATAAATTTTTCTGGGGTAAGGTCGATTCCTCCGTAATGACTATTTTACTCGTATTATTCCTCGTATCTGCTTCCATGTGGATTCATTCAACATTTGCATATCTTGAATCGCCAAGTTCAGGTACATGGACCCTGATCCAAATTGAGTTGCGGACGACTGCTCTAACCATCATATTATTTACGATCGGTTTGGGGACAATCGAAAAAATATCCCGATCAATCATTCACAAATGGGCAGTCATGGGAATATCTTTCACATCCTTTCATTGTCTTGCATTAGATGCTATTTTATGGATGATGAAATTCCCCAAAGGTGAGTTTGAATTATAATGTATTAAATTTGTAGGTGACGCGAATTTGCGTCCCTACCATTTAACATAGGAAAAAATGACAAAACTTAAACGAACACTCGGCCTTACTGACGGCATTGCCCTTTTAGTAGGTATTACAATTGGTTCAGGTATTTTTGCCACACCGCAAATTATTGCAGGATATCTCGATTCATTTTCATCCATCATAGTTTTATGGGTTGGTGTGGCCGCCTTCGTCTATGTGGGGTCTCTCATCTATGCGGAATTGGGGTGCCGTTTCCCCAAAACAGGCGGAGAGTATGTTTATATTGAAAAAGCATTTGGCCCCTTTTGGGGCTTTTTGTTTGGCTGGGCACAATTGTTTATTATCCGCACTAGTCCCGCGGCAGGACTTTCATTAATCACAGCCAATTATATCGGCTATTTCTTTCCCATGGATCAAACAGCCAAAATTATTGTCGCAAGCGGCGTAATTATTCTATTTGGGTTCATCAATTATATTGGCGTGACGAGAGCAAGTTTCTACAATAAACTTTCTTCATCGATTAAAATCACAGGATTATTTTTGTTTGCGATTATTGGTTTGGTATTAATTAATGGTGACTTTAGCAAATTGTCTGAAACCGCATCGGCGACAGCACCTTTGGGACCAACCGGAAATATAGTGGCGGCCCTGATGTTGGTTCTGTTTTCATTCATAGGTTGGGATCGGGTTGGCTATGTGGCAGGAGAAATGAAAAATCCACAAAAGGTAATTCCTCAATCCATGCTGGTGGGAATTCTAGTTATCGCGGCACTTTATTTTGGAGCCAACTTGCTTTATCATTCCGTAATCGGATTAGAAGGAATGCGAAGCAGCACAATTGTAGCCTCAGAAACAGCCGTAAATTTATTTGGACCTTTAGGTGCGGGATTGATCTCACTCATGGTCATTATTTCAGCCACCGGTAGTATAAATGGGACGATAATGTCAGCCAGCCGAGTCTATTATGCTATGGCTAAAGATGGTTTAATGTTGAAATGGCTGGACCATGTGCATCCCAAATTCCAAACGCCCACCCATGCCATTATTGCCCATTGTGTTTGGGGGATCCTTCTAATTTTGGTGCGTCAAAATTTTGAGACTATCGTTGCCGGGATGGTGTTTGCAATCCTGATTTTCTATGGATTTACTACGGTGGCCTTTTTCAAATTTCGACTGGAAAAAGCAGGGGAAACCGGTGGATACCGTCTGCCCTTTTTCCCGGTTGTACCGGGGATATATCTGGCCGGGATTATAGCTTTAGTCCTTATGCGCGCTTGGTTTGAGTGGGATAAATCAATCCAGGACCTAGCCTTTATCCTGACCGGAATTCCGGTCTATTTTCTATGGTTTAAATCTCGACAATAATCCTGAATAATAAAGTAAGTACCCATTGACATGAAAAGACAATTCACCGAAATAATTTTGTTAGCATCCTCTATTCTTTTTAGTCAGGATCGGCCTGAAGTAGTTGCACATCGGACGGATGAAATAATTAAGATTGATGGTATACTTAACGAGGTGGTTTGGGAAAAAATTAATCCCATTACTGAATTTGTCCAAAGATTGCCCATGGATGGCGGTGCCCCTACAGAAAAGTCTGAAATGCGATTGGCATATAACGATGATTATCTTTATTTCGGTTTCACTTTTTTTGATAACGAACCTGAAAAGGTACGCGCAACCATCCTCAATCGGGGTGGGTGGATCCATCGGGATGATAAATTGGAAATTGCTCTGGATACATACTTGGACCGACGGAATGCCTATCTATTTGAAATGAATCCACTGGGCACCCAGGATGATGCGCTTATCTCCGATGAAAATCGCCCCAGTCTGGATGAATGGGCTTGGGATGGCGTATACATAAGTAAAGGAAATGTTACTGATTTTGGATGGGTCTTGGAGGTTGCAATTCCCTGGAACACATTACGATTTCCCAATAAAGAAGAACTCTCTATGGGATTGGCTGTGAAACGGTATATCAATCGGAAAAATGAAAGCGTCATGTGGCCCCACATCGGATTGGAATACAGTTCCGATGTGTATCAAGTGTCCCAATATGCCAATTTGGTCGGATTAAAAAATATCAAACGTGGCAAGGATATTAAGGTCAAACCATTTGCTATCGGCGGTACACAAAGGCAGGGAACCGGATTTGAAACTCTGGGGAATGGAGGATTCGATATTTACTATGGATTGAAATCGAACCTGACTATAAATTTGACCTATAATACAGATTTTGCCCAAGTCGAGGCAGACAATGCCCAGATTAACCTGACGAGATTCAATTTATTCTACCCGGAAAAACGTGAATTTTTTCTTACACGGTCCAAGTTGTTTGCATTTGGGAACTCTCGTGAGACAGAGATCTTTTTCACCCGCCGTATTGGATTGAACCAGGATGTGGTAGGTGGTACGCGCATATTCGGGCAGATCGGGAAAACATCTATCGGTGCGCTTAATATTCACACCAAAGCAAAAAATGGGTTACCCGCTACGATGTATAGTGCATTGAGGTTGCGATCAGATATTCGCGATAGAACCACGATAGGCGCAATCGTTACAGACGTATCAAGTATGGGGATTCGGAACTCTGTTTTTGGCGTGGATGGTCAAATGCGATTTTGGGGCAGCAGTAGTATATCCGGGTGGTATAGTTACACCAAGGATCCTGATTACAAAATAAATCCAACAGCGTCTATGGTCAATATTGATCTGAAAAACGATCGCTATTTTCTTGCTGCGAGTCAGCATCGAGTCGGGGAGGATTTTCGACCTGGATTGGGATTTGTGCAGCGCCGAAATATGATAAGTACCAATGCTATGGCTGGTTTTACACCCAGGGTCGGTAATGGAGATAAATTGGTTCGTCAATTGAGATTTTCGTTATATGGAAATGACATCCGAAATTATGATGGTGTTCAGCAAACGGAAATATTTAGTGCAGGAATCGATGCCATTTTAGAATCCAGGGATAGGCTTGGTTTGCGCGTGAGCCAAAATAAAGAACAATTGGCTTACGGATTTCAACTGGGAAATGGTGTGCAAATCGAAGAAGGGAATTACACCGATCGCAAGGTTCAACTTGTGGCCAGATCCAATCAAAGCAGGGGATTGTGGGGAAATGTACGATTAGGAAAAGGGGATTATTTTGGTGGGGATAAATCCAGTGTAGCAGGATCTGTGGGGAAAAAAGTCTCAAACCACTTGACCCTATATTTTTCTGCAAATCGAAATATCGTCAATATGCCAGATCAGGACGAATTCACGGCGGATGTCTATGGCATCACAGCCGAAATGGCATTGAATAGGAAATGGTTTGGGAAAGCCCTTATTCAATATGATAATTTTTCTGATCAACTCCAATTATATTGGAGGATTAATTGGATTCACACTCCGGGTAGTGATTTGTTTATTGTAATAAATCAGCGATATGATATGCACGGATCAGGACGGGAATTGATCGAAGGAACGCAAGTGATCAAACTGACCTATTTATTCCAAATATAAATTACCGCCTTATTGATTCGAGGAATTATAAGCTACTAAATTCCGCGACTCTTTTTTAGGAATTAAAAGCAATATCATGGCACGCATCATATCATTAACCAATCAAAAAGGTGGTGTGGGTAAAACCACAACCTCGGTCAATTTATCCGTGAGCTTGGCAGTATCCGAAGAGAAAACGCTGTTGGTTGATTTGGATCCCCAATCCAATGCCACCACCGGTATTGAAACATTACTAATCGAACCTAAGGGCAATATATATGACGCGCTCATCCGCGGTGCAGCCACGAAGGATGTGATTACGAAAACACAATTGGATCATTTAGATATCATAACATCCACCAGTGACCTAGTGGGAGCAGAAGTTGAATTGGTCAGCATCATGGCTCGAGAGCACCAATTGGAAAAAGTGCTGAAGCCGATTCTTAAAAAATATGATTATATCCTGATTGATTGCCCGCCATCCTTGGGGCTTCTCACCTTAAATGCGCTAACCTGTTCCGATTCGGTGATCATCCCAATCCAATGCGAATATTATGCTTTGGAAGGGCTGGGACAGCTTTTGAATACCATTCGTCTGGTGCAAAAAAATTTAAATCCACATCTGGAAATAGAAGGTGTACTTTTAACCATGTATGATGGAAGATTAAACCTGTCCAAACAGGTGGCCGATGAAGTGCGCAGTTATTTTGAAGATAAAATATTCAAAACCATTATTCAGCGCAATGTGCGCTTGAGTGAGGCGCCCAGTTTTGGAAAACCAGCCTTGCTGTATGATGCCAATTCCACCGGTGCGCAAAACTATATGTCATTGGTAGAGGAGTTATTGAACCATGGCAATTAAGCGCTTAGGTAAAGGGTTGGACGCCCTGATTCGTCCGCCGGAGCAACAAGACTTTTCACCGGCCGGAGTCACCACTATTCCTATTTCAAAAATCAAAGCGAACCCGCTTCAACCGCGGAAATATTTTGATGATAAAGCACTGAATGAACTTACCGCGTCTATCAGGGAAAAAGGTGTGATCACACCCGTGACCGTTCGGGCCAGTGAAAAGGGTTATATCCTGATTGCCGGGGAACGTCGACTGCGGGCTTCTAAATTAGCCAAAAGAAAAGAAATCCCCGCTTATATCATTGAGGTCACAGATGAAGCTGAAATGATGGAAGTGGCTCTGATAGAAAATATTCAGCGTGAAAATCTCAACCCCATTGAAGAAGCGGAAGCCTATGCAGTTTTGCAGGGCAAATTCAGTTTAGCCCAAACAGCGATTGCGACATCCGTCGGGAAAAATCGATCCACGATTACCAACGCTTTGCGGTTATTACAACTGCCTTCAGAGATTAAAAAAAGCATTCGAGAAAATCAAATTTCTGCAGGTCACGGTCGAGCTATATTGGCTATGAAAACACAAGTTGGCATGCTCAAGCTTTGGCATTTGATTCTAAATAATGATTTGTCTGTCCGTGGTGCCGAAGCTATTGTCAAAGGAAAAGCGGATTCAAAATCCAATGCTAAAAAATCTAAATCTAAACAAAAAAATGCCGGTATTCGTCAGCTTGAGGATGAAATAATTACCATATTGGGGACAAAAGTACGCTTGAACCACAAGGGGAAGAAGGGTGGGTCAATTGTTGTAGACTATTTTTCTGACGATGATTTGGAACGTATCTTAGACTTGTTGCGTTCAATCGAGTAATTCGTATGAAACCCAGCCGATATACTTTCCTGATCGTTCCCGACCATGATGGAAAGAACAGGAACTTTACTATGTCTCGCACGGGTACCATTCTTATTTTAACCACTGTAGTTAGCCTTGTATTAGGGATGGTATTCTTGTTATCATATTTTACACCCAAAGCACTTGATCACCAGCGAATGAAAAAACGGTATGATGAAGTTATTGGTGAGCGAACCAAAGTGTTGGAATTATACCGGGATTTAGAACGTCTAAAACAAATGGAATTAGTTGTACAAAAAGCGTTGGGGACCGACTTAGGTGTCAGTGAATCCGGTGAGGGAAGCCTCATTGATATGATGGATGATGAACCGATTCACATGGGTTATTTGGAAAACATTCCGTCATTGGTACCGGTGAAAGGATATCTTACGCAGGAAATGATTGAGAATCAGGAAGCGGATATCCGTCGTCATTACGGTGTTGATATTGCTGTTCCCGTCGGCGAACCGGTAATGGCTTCAGCAGGAGGTCAGATAGTCTTTTCAGGATGGACCCCGGAATTGGGTAATTTGGTAGTGATCTTTCATGGAAATGAGTATTTTACCTATTACGGACATAACGAATTATTATTGGTGGATCAACATCAGGAGGTCAGCCGGGGTGATATTATTGCCACGTCAGGAAATTCTGGCTTGAGTTCCGGCCCCCATTTGCATTTTGAAATATGGAAAGAGGGGCAAGCAGTAGACCCATTATCGTATTTTCCGGAGTTGAATAAAATGAATATGAGTGTGGATTAACATGGCTAAGAGTGAATATAAAGATGTACATACAATGATTGGCGCTGATGCCACCATTCAGGGCAACATTTCCTGCCAGGGAGGTGTGGCCGTCTATGGGAAAGTGTATGGTGACGTAACTTCCGAAGGACCGGTGCGGGTTGCCCGTGGCGGGGAAGTCCATGGTAATGTACAGGCAAATGATTCCCATATTGGCGGTACGGTGGATGGCAATGTACGTGTGGAGAATCGCGCTGTACTTGGGGCAGAATCCCAACTCAAAGGTGATCTGACTTACCGTACGCTTGTGATTGAAGAAGGGGCCCAGTTTCAAGGGCATTGTGTGTTGGCCGGCAGCGAACCATCCGTAGATCCGGATTACCATCCCGAAACGCCACCCACAGAAGATCATTCCGATCAACATGATTGATGATCCCGATAATCCTCTAGGTAAATCTCTCAACCAATTTCAACGATTCGTCCGTCAGTCCGGGCCGTCAGCCGCCGCTGCCTATACATTACTGGGTGCCATATTATTTTTAGGTGGTCTAGGTTATTTCATAGATAAGTATTTCAATACATCACCATTATATTTACTGATTGGGCTTGGCTTGGGAATTGTGATTGGGTTTTATGAACTAGCCAAATCGGTATTTAAAAAATGAGACCCATAATTTATTTAACCGCCATTGCTTTAGGAATTTTTGGATTGGGCGCCGGAATTCAACCTGATTATAAAATAGAAATATTTTGGGGCATTTTTATGCCATGGGCTGTGGCAGCGACAGAATTATATTTAATGTTTCGGACCAAGGGAAAAGATCCACAATTGACGACAAAAATTCTCATGTCTGGCTTTGTGGGGAAGATGATTGTCTTTGGCATTTATTTAACAATAGTAATTTACTTTTATTCTTTTGAACCATACCCGTTTGTGATTAGCTTTGCGGGCTCTTTTATAGCGTTTCACACGTTAGAAACGTTAGTGTTGAAGTCCATTATTTAATCGTAAAAACTTTTTAGATACAAAAGATGACAGCAGGCGGTGAACAAGCTCACGGTTCCAGTGTAATGGACCAAGTGGGCGACAACATTATCCACCACGTTTCGAATTCCGATATTCATCATCCCATTGTGCATTTGCCACATCTTTTCGGGATTGATATGTCTGTCACCAAACACGTACTTATGCTCTGGATTGTTGCAGTATTGGTATCCGTTGCGGTGATTATCCCCATTCGCAGATTTCTTCGCAAAGGTGACCGCGTTCCATCCGGAATGGCCAATGCGATTGAATCGGTTGTTAAATTTATCCGGGACTCAATTGTCGCACCCAACGTTGGGCCCAAATGGGTGAACACCTGGACACCGCTTATTCTCACATTTTTCTTTTTCATCTTATTCTCCAATGCCATTGGCATGTTGCCGATCTTTGATGTGCTAGGTGTTTTCAACCGGTTTGTATTGGGTGTGCCTGGCAGCGACAGCCATAATTTCATTAACGGAATTCTTCATGGTGGCGTCACGGCCACTGGAAATTTCAATGTAACTGCTGCTTTAGCGACGATTACATTTTTTACAATCATAATTGCCGGTTCCAAAGCGCACGGTTTTATCCAGCACTGGAAAAATTTGGTCCCCAGTGGATTGGCTTGGCCCGTTTATATCATTTTACTTCCTATAGAAATTATGGGATTATTTGTTAAACCATTCGCCTTGACCATGCGTTTGGCGGCAAACATGACCGGTGGCCACATTGCGCTGCTGGCCCTTTTATCACTCATGGCGATTTTCGCCGAAATGTTTCATTCAGCAGTAGCCGGGATCGGAGTAGCCTTTGTGGCTGTGCCGATGGCTGCGGCTATTTCAGGATTGGAAATCATTGTTGTCATGGTGCAGGCGTATGTGTTTACCCTGCTTACCGCAGTTTTTGTGGGCATGTCAATTAATGTCCATCATTAAATAATAAAGAGGTAATACTACAATGGAAGCTACTGCATTAATGCCAATCGGATTTGGCTTGATTACAATTGGTGCTGCACTAGGTATAGGAAAATTCGCTTCTGCTGCTGCAGAAAGCATCGCCCGTCAGCCTGAAGCTGCAGATAAGATCACAGGTGCTGTTAACCTGCCTCTATTCCTTTTAGAAGGGGTAGCAATTTTGGCTGAGGTTTTCACATTCCTGATGTTGATCCTTAAGTAAATAAAAATTCAAACAAGACACAAGTTTGAGAGTGAATAGATGAACCCTTTAGTTCAACTTGATCCAGGCCTGTTTATCTGGACGATCATCACCTTTTTGGTGTTGTTCTACATCCTGGCCAAATTCGCCTGGAAACCATTGCTAAAAATGCTGAAGGACCGGGAAGATATGATTCGCAATTCTATCGAAGATGCCGAAAAAGCCAAAATTGAATTGGAACGGCTCAACGAAGAATCTGAAGCAATCATGACCAAAGCCCGATCAGAAGCACAAACTATTTTAGCCGATGGTAAAGCTGCCGCAGAAAAAGTCAAAGATGACACCATTGCGAAAGCAAAAGAACAGGCGAATAAAATCCGTGAGGATGCTGGGAAGCAAATTCAGGTGGAAAAAGATAAAGCGATTTCTGATATCAGACAGGAGGTGGTAAACCTTTCACTGTCGATGGCAGAAAAGCTAATCAATAAAAACCTAAGCGATGCGGATAATAAAAGCTTGATCGAAGAATCACTGAAAAAAGTGAAACCATATGAAGCTTGAGTCCAAGGCCAAAAATTACGCCGAAGCGCTCTTAAATGTGGCGGCAAAATCCGGGTCAGAAAAAGCGGTAAAGGATTCCCTGGAACTGGTGATCAGTTCTATGAGAATTTCTCCTGAATTCCGTGCCTTTCTGTTATCCAAACGGATTAACGAAGCCCAGAAGGCAGACGCAGTAAAGTCAGCCCTTGGTGATCAGTGCCATCCGATTGTATCCGAATTTTTAGGATTAGTCCGCGGTGAAAATCTGGTCAAACTGCTTACGGCTATAGGAAAAGCCTATGATGTGAAATTCGCTGAAGCAATGAATTTTGTTTCGGTCACGGCTCATGTTACAGGCAAAATGTCCGATAGTGAAGTAACAGATCTCAAGTCATCTTTGGAATCTGCCTTGGGTAAATCAACTGAACTAAATGTGAATGTTGATCCCGCACTTCTCGGCGGAATCAAACTACGTGTTGGAAACAAATTCCTGGACGCATCCATCCAAAATCAATTGGAAAATATGCGTCTTGCATTATTAGAAGCATAACGCTTCAAAAAAGGAAACCATGGATATCAAAACGGATAATATCACTGCCCTGTTGAAGGAACAAATCGCCAAGTTTGATCTGGCCGTTGACGTTTCAGAAGTGGGTGAAGTTATCGAAGTTGGTGACGGTGTGGCCCGTATAAGCGGACTGGAAAACGTCATGAGCTCCGAACTTGTTGAATTGCCAAACGGTGTTTACGGAATGGCGCTTAACCTGGAAGACGACAATGTTGGTCTTGTATTGTTTGGTGAATCCCGCCTTGTTAAAGAAGGTGATCTCGCTAAACGAACCAGCCGCGTGGTTGAGGTTCCCGTAGGGAACGCCATGCTTGGTCGGGTAGTGAACCCATTGGGTCAGCCCATTGATGGAAAAGGTCCCATCGATACAAACGATCACTTGCCCATCGAACGAAAAGCATTGGGTGTTATGGCCCGTTCACCTGTGAACCAACCCCTTCAAACCGGGATTAAAGCTGTGGACAGTATGATCCCCATTGGGCGTGGCCAGCGTGAATTGATTATTGGTGACCGTCAGACCGGTAAAACGGCTGTGGCCATCGATACCATTATTAATCAGAAAAATACCCATGATGGGGATGAACCGGTTTACTGTATTTATGTGGCCGTCGGTCAGAAAGCATCTACAGTGGCAACAATTGTAGCCGAGCTGGAAGCCAATGGCGCCATGGAATACACAACCGTTGTTGCGGCCAATGCATCTGATGCTGCGCCGCTCCAATACATCGCGCCCTATTCAGGATGTGCCATGGGTGAGTATTTCCGGGACAATGGGAAACATGCCCTCATTATTTATGATGATCTTTCGAAACAGGCTGTGGCTTACCGCCAGATGTCCTTGGTTCTTCGCCGTCCACCTGGACGTGAAGCATTCCCGGGGGATGTATTCTATCTTCACAGTCGTTTATTGGAGCGTGCGTCCAAACTTTCTGCTGATCTGGGTGGCGGTTCCTTAACTGCCTTGCCCATCATTGAAACGCAGGAAGGCGACGTTTCTGCATACATTCCGACCAACGTGATTTCCATTACTGATGGGCAGATTTACCTGGAGAAGAACCTGTTCAACTCTGGTGTACGTCCGGCGATTGACGTGGGTATTTCCGTGTCTCGTGTGGGGGGTAATGCCCAGATTAAAGCGATGAAAAAAGTGGCTGGTACATTGCGTCTGGATTTGGCTCAGTATCGTGAATTGGAAGCATTTGCAAAATTCGGTTCTGACCTGGATAAAAATACTCAGGCTCAGTTGACCCGTGGTGAACGGATGGTTGAAATCCTGAAGCAGGGCCAATATGTTCCTGTGAGTGTGGAAAATCAGGTTGCCGTAATTTTTGCAGCCTCCAAAGGATATATCGACGGGGTAGCCGTTGACAAAGTTGCTGAATATGAATCCGGGCTTTTTGATTACCTCGAAGCCAACAATTCAGATGACTTGAAAGCACTGGCGGCTAAAGGTGTTATTACTGATGAAATAGGTGACAGCCTGGAAAAATCAATTTCTGATTTCACTAAAGGGTTCACTGCCTAGTACATGGCCAACCTGAAAGATATTCGCGACCGGATCAAATCCGTCAAAAGCATCCAGAAGGTGACCAAAGCTATGAAAATGGTTGCGGCTGCCAAGATGCGTCGTGCCCAAGAAAACATGGAACAGGCCCGTCCCTATTCCAGCCGTTTGACTGAAATTATCCAGAACCTGCTTCCTGATGTGGACCGTGATCTACTGCCATTACTCAATGTGCGTGATGTGAAGCGGGTCGCCTTCGTGGTGGTTACATCGGATAAGGGCTTAGCCGGTTCTTTCAACAGCTCCGTACTCCGCAAAGCTCAAAATGAAATTGATGAGTTGGGTAAGGATAATGTGGATGTTTTTTGCATCGGTAAAAAGTCTCGGGATTATTTCAAAGTTCGTGGATATAATATAGTGGAATCTCACATAGATTTTTGGAGTGGCCTCAATTTCAACCACGCCATTAAAATCGGTAATGGTATTGTTAGTCATTTTTTAAATGGTGATGTGGATGAGATTCGCGTGGTTTATAATGAATTTGTCAATGTGGCCAAACAAATAGTACTAACTGAAAAACTCCTTCCCTTGGAATATGAAACAGGTGAAGGTGCGGTTGCTGACAGACTGTATGAACCATCCAAGGACGAGATTGTCAAGTCACTGGTACCGAGACATTTAAATGTCCAAATGTGGAAATATTTACTGGAATCCTACGCCAGTGAACAAGCAGCCCGAATGGTCGCTATGGAAAATGCCACCAGCAATTCGGAAGATATGATCAAAGATTTAACATTAGAATTCAACAAAGCACGGCAAGCAACGATTACCACAGAAATGCTGGAAATCGTTAGTGGTGCTGAAGCGCTTAAAGGATAAGGGAAAACCAATATGTCCAACATAACAGGTAAAATTTCTCAAATAATGGGTGCGGTGGTTGACGTCGTTTTTGAAGACGGTCGCCTCCCGGAAATTTTAAATGCCCTCGAGGTGGATCGCGGTGACGAAGGTACTTTGGTACTGGAAGTTGCCCAGCATTTGGGAGATGGTATTGTTCGTACCGTTGCCATGGATTCCACCGATGGCTTAACCCGTGGTGTAAAAGCGGTCGATTCCGGTATTCCAATTTCAGTTCCGGTTGGTCAGGAAACATTGGGACGTCTTTTCGATGTTCTCGGAAATACCATCGATGGCAAGGGTAAATTGAAAACAAAACAGACCAACCCGATTCACCGCCCGGCGCCAAGGCATGAAGATTTAACCACTTCCACCGAAATGCTGGTGACCGGTATCAAGGTGGTTGATCTGATGGAACCTTACACCAAAGGTGGTAAAACCGGTTTGTTCGGTGGTGCCGGTGTGGGTAAAACAGTTTTGATCCAGGAATTGATCCGTAATATTGCCACAGAGCACGGTGGCTATTCTGTATTCGCCGGTGTGGGTGAACGTACCCGTGAAGGGAATGACCTTTATAATGAAATGACTGAATCCGGCGTAATCGACAAGACCACCATGGTATTCGGCCAAATGAATGAACCTCCCGGAGCCCGTCTGCGTGTGGCCTTGAGCGGATTGGCCATGGCAGAATATTTCCGTGATGATGAAGGCAAGGATGTCCTTCTTTTTATCGACAATATTTTCCGCTTTACCCAGGCAGGATCTGAGGTATCGGCGCTGTTGGGCCGTATGCCATCCGCTGTGGGTTACCAACCAACTTTATCAACTGAAATGGGTGATTTGCAGGAGCGAATCACATCGACCAAAAAAGGGTCGATCACTTCTGTTCAGGCCGTTTATGTCCCTGCGGATGACTTGACAGACCCGGCCCCTGCAACAGCATTTGCTCATTTGGATGCAACATCCGTTCTAGAACGTAAAATTGCTGAATTGGGTATTTATCCGGCGGTGGATCCATTGGCCTCCACATCCAGAATTATGGACCCCCGCGTGATTGGTGACCGTCATTATGATGTAGCCAGGAACGTCCAGGGTGTGTTGCAGAAATACAAAGATTTACAGGATATTATTGCGATTCTCGGGATGGACGAATTGTCTGATGAAGATAAACAAGTTGTATCCCGTGCCCGTAAAATCCAGAAATTTTTCTCACAACCATTCTTTGTGGCTGAACAGTTTACCGGTACCCCCGGACGTTATGTTGAACTAGAAGATACGATCTCCGGTTTTGAAGCAATCCTGAATGGTGACGTGGATGAAATCCATGAAAATGCATTTGCTTATGTAGGCACCCTTGATGAAGCCATAGATAAAGCGAAGAAGCAGGCTGCCTAATTAGACCATGAGCACTTTTAACTTGGAAATTGTTACACCGACCCGGATCCTTGAAGAAGGTGATGTGTCCTACGTGCGCTGCCCCGGAATCGATGGTTCCTTTGGTGTCATGGCCGGCCATCGTGAAGCGGTGATTGGATTGGATATAGGTGAGATCAAAGTGACCCAAGGGGGCCAAGATTTTTTCTATGCCACCAGTGGCGGTTTTGCTGAGATTACCAACGAAAAAGTGCAATTGCTCGTTGAAACAGTTGAGAAGTCCAGTGAGATTGATTCGAATAGAGCAAAAGAATCCATGCAGCGTACTAAAGATCGGATTACCGCTAATCCAGATGTGGATATGGATCGGGCTGAAATAGCGTTATTAAGGGCGGTTAACAGGCTCAGAGTCTCGAACCGATAGAATTTTGTAAAATAGAAATTTGAAATAAGAAACTCCGCTTAAGCGGAGTTTTTTGTTTATAAATTAACTACTAAATTTTTTGAACTCCTCCCCTAAATCCTTAGGGCTGAGGAAGGTTAATGAGGTGGTGAAAGATTTGATGAAAAATAGAACACATAATTGCGGTGAGTTGAAAACTAAAAATGCTGGTGAATCAGTTGTATTAAACGGCTGGGTGAATACGGTCCGCCTCCATGGCCAAGTGGTCTTTGTGGACCTGCGGGACCGCTACGGCAAAACCCAGATCGTATTCAATTCGGAGGACTATCCCAGTGATTTCGACGCGGTGAAAAAATTGTCTATGGAAGATGTCTTATCCATCTCAGGCACAGTTCAAAGTCGTGAAGAAGGGGCAGTTAATCCCGAAATGGCTACGGGAAAAATTGAAGTCATCGTTTCAGAAATGGACATGCTCAACGAAGCGGCGCCGTTGCCGTTTATTTTAAGTGACAGAAACAGCGCCGAAGAAAATCTACGCTTAAAATATCGCTATTTAGAATTGCGGATGGACGAACTTCAGCAAAATCTAATGACACGCCATAAAGCATATCAAGCCGTGCGATCCTATTTATCGGGGCAAGACTTTATAGAGGTGGAAACACCTGTTCTGATGAAATCCACGCCGGAAGGAGCAAGAGACTATCTCGTTCCCAGTCGAATCCACCACAGCAAATTTTATGCCCTGCCCCAATCACCCCAGATCTATAAGCAGATTCTCATGATCTCCGGATATGACCGCTATTTCCAGATTGTGAAATGCTTCCGGGACGAGGACCTTCGCGCAGATCGCCAACCGGAATTCACCCAGATCGATATTGAAATGTCCTTCGTGGATGAAGAAATGATTTATACCCAGATGGAAGGCTTGACCTGTCATGTATTTAAAGAAGTGATCGGCGTCGATTTACCCAAATCATTCCCCCGGTTAACCTGGGATGAGGCTGTGGATAAATATGGTTCCGATAAGCCTGATACTCGCTTTGACTTATTTCTTCAGGATGTAAAACCCTTCACAGATAAATCCGATTTCAACGCATTCAAATCGGCCGAGATTGTCAAAGGATTGGTGGTTCCCGGTGGTGCAAAATATTCCCGGAAGACTATTGATGGATTTACGGACTTTGTAAAAAAATACAAGGCCAAAGGATTGGCCTGGATGAAAGCTGAGGACGGATTACTTACGGGCGGTATATCCAAATTTTTCAATGAAGAACTTCAAAAAGAATTGACCACCGATACAGGTATGAATGACGGGGACATTATCTTTGTCATTGGTAATGACAAAGAATTAACACAAACAGCATTAGGGGCACTTCGTGTTGAGATCGGCAAAACGGAAGGCTTGTTGGATACGGGTGAATTCAAGCCCGTTTGGGTGACGGATTTCCCCATGTTTGAATTCGATGAGGAAGCCAACCGTTATATCGCTCGGCACCATCCATTCACAGCCCCATCCACCGATAAAATAGAAGACTTGGATATGGACCCCGGTTCACTCAAATCCCGCGGGTACGACTTGACTTTAAACGGCTACGAGATTGCCGGCGGTTCTATTCGTAACCACAAACCGGAATTTCAGGCCAAGATCTTTGAATTATTGGGTATGGATGAAGCAGAAGCAACAGCCCGTTTCGGATTCTTAGTGGAAGCGTTGAAATACGGTACACCGCCCCACGGCGGTATCGCCTTTGGCTTTGACCGGCTTGTCATGCTGTTAGCCGGGACCAACAATATTCGTGACGTGATTGCCTTCCCCAAAACAACTTCCGCCGCTTCTCTTATGGATGAAGCCCCCAGTTCAGTCTCTGACGACCAGTTGGCAGAACTGAACATTCGAATCGTTGATAAAAATGAATAGCCGTTTTACATAATATTTTGGTATAACCATGCTTCCGAAATGTGTACGTCTGGCCCGCAGAATTGATGAAATCCTATCGCGATCTTACAAAGGAAATTTTGATTTCCATTAGGGAGACGGTGAAAAGTTAATCCGTGTTCCCTGGGAATGTTAAACCCGTTATTCTCCCTCAGGTGTTTCATCTTTTGCCGCCGTTCGATCCAAAAAAGGTTGAAACAAATCAATTGGGACCGGAAATACGAGAGTTGAGTTTTTTTCCGTCGCCACCTCAGTCAAAGTTTGCAGAAACCGCAACTGGATAGCAGCCTTGTCTTTAGATAGCTTTTGGGCGGCCTCCGCCAGACGGTCAGCTGCTTGAAACTCTCCCTCCGAATGGATCACCTTCGCCCGTCGTTCTCGTTCCGCCTCTGCTTGTTTGGCAATGGCGCGCTGCATCTCCAAGGGCAGGTCCACATGTTTTATTTCAACGTTCGAAACTTTGATTCCCCATGGGTCTGTCTGGTCATCGATAACGGTTTGTAATTTCTGGTTAATTGTTTCCCTTTCAGCCAGCAGGTCGTCTAATTCTACTTGCCCCAGTATACTGCGCAGGGTGGTCTGGGCAACCTGGGTAATGGCAAATTGATAATCCTGTACGGCCAAGATAGCCTTGGCTGCGTCAATCACACGAAAAAAGATGACAGCATTGACTTTGAGTGACACATTATCGCGTGTGATGATATCCTGTGGTTGAACATCCAGCACTACTGTACGCAAACTGACGCGTACCATGCGATCAATAATCGGGATGATAAATATTAGCCCCGGCCCAGAGGATAGACCATCCCTGGAGCCAAATCCATGGGCCAGTCTTCCCAGTCGAAAAACCACCGCACGTTGATATTCCCGCAGTACTCGAACGGCGGAAGAAAGAATCATAATAACCAAAACGGTTATCACAGTGATTATGATTGTATTATCCACAACAGACTCCATTTCTTTTTAAGATCGAATTATGGTAATTGATAATATTTTTGTCAAGGAGCATTTAGTCCTCTAATCAGACATATCAGGTTCCACAGTCAAAGTCATTCCGGACATGGAAGTAATTATCACCGGTGTCTTTGACGAAATGGGAATCTTACTGTAGCCATTCCAAATTTCTCCCTGAACAGCGACTTTCCCGTGGGGGTTAAGTTCTGTTTGTGTGATACCGATCTGTCCTACCATGCCACTCCGTCCGGTGAGCGGACCGCGACGTTGGGCTTTGATGCCAAAACCAATCGCCATCAGGAAAAACATGGCTGTAAACAAAACGGCCGGTATAAGTACTTTTAAAGAAATGCGCATGATAGGGTCTACACTCTCTACCAGCATGAGTGATCCCAAAAAGAGCGATATTATCCCACCCAGCGATAATAAACCGTAACTCGTAATATTTATCTCCATGATAAATAGGACAATACTGAGGATAATTAAGGCCAATCCGACATAATTGATGGGGAGCATCTGCAAAGCGAGAAAAGCAAGTATCAGGCAAATAGCACCGACGACTGCGGGAAAAATCATGCCCGGGTTAGATAATTCAAAAAAAATACCATAAATTCCCAACATTAATAAGATATAAGCAATATTCGGGTCAGCGATTTTGTACAAAATCCGGTAGCGAAAATTCATCGGGATTTCTACAATATCACAATCTTTGGTCTGCATTTTTCTGTCACCATCGGTGAGGGTTACCGTTTTGCCATCAAGATATTCTAACAAGGCAGGGAGTGAATCGGCAATCGTATCAATGACTGCTATGTCTAATGCCTCTGTGGCGGTTATGGATGCACTTTCCAATACGGAAGAACGGGCCCAATCCACATTACGTCCGCGTTTTTCAGCAATAGTCTGCATGTAGGCAACTGCATCGTTGGTTACTTTGTCCATCATAGTGTTGGAGGTATCGCCTGATTGCGCTGGGTTACCTCCCATTATTACGGGATGGGCGGCGCCCATATTCGTCCCCGGGGCCATGACAGCAAAGTGCGCCGCTAATGTGATAAAGACACCGGCGGAAGCAGACCGTGCCCCACTGGGAGCTACATACACAATTACGGGCAGTTTGCCCTCCATTTCAAGTTTTACGATATCGCGCATGGATTCCATGAGTCCACCGGGCGTGTCTAATTCAATAATCAGTCCCTGAGATCTAGTTTCCAACGCGCTTTCCATGGCGTTCTTAATAAAATCAACGGTAACCGGATTTATTGAACCATTAATCTTTATCAAGTGGATTTTGGGAAGGGATTGTTGTTCTAGTTGGATTTCAGGAAACGTGTCCTGAACAATGGTTAAGGCGGGCCATGTTGTATTTAGTTGATGGGGGCCTCGTGAAGCGAAAGCAATGACCAATGCAAAAACCCAAAACATGGAGCGAGGAGATAACTTCTTATTTTTCATCCCTATACCTATGTGGTATTTATCGGTTTATATAAGATTATTCAAGGAGCAACTGTAATTTTTTTTTGCCATTTGAATCCCTTCATTTTCATGGGAATAGTATTAACGAAGTGTCTATTTTGTATTTTTTACGTACTTGATCCAGAATGTGTTTCATTTCAATCTGCTGGATATTTCGTGAAACATCTAATTTAGGTAGAGCAGATCGGTCCACAAAATAGAACGGACCCAAACCCTCCAGGGGGAAATTTTAAGATTATTATCGCTGAAAATTTGAAAAACATACGTCACATCGGGTAAATTAGCGGAAAAATAGGAGTCTAAGATGCCAGCTATGAATATTAAAGATTACTTGGATAACAACCATATCCATTACACGACAATCTCACATCCCCCCGCTTATACTGCCCAAACTATTGCCGCCACCGCCCATGTTTCCGGCAAAGACTTTGCCAAAACAGTCGTTGTGAAACTTGATGGTAAATTAACCATGGCCGTACTGCCGGCAAATTACAGGATAGATTTTGACCGATTGAAAAAAGTAACCGGAGCCAAAAAAGTAGAATTAGCAACGGAGCAGGAATGGAAGGAATACTTTCCTGAATGTGAAGTTGGAGCGATGCCACCGCTCGGCAATCTCTACGATATGGACGTTTTCGTAACAGAAAGTCTCAGCGAGGATAATGTGATTTCCTTTAATGCGGGAACATATACCGAATTAATTCAAATGAAATACCAAGACTTTGAAAATTTGGTTAACCCGCACATAGAACATTTTTCTGATCGAACAATCGCCAGTACTTGATATGAAATAAAACCCACTAAAGGTGAACTGGGTTGTATTGATCCGCTCAGCCCGCCTTGAGTGAAATAAATCCAAAATAAGGGGCAATAGATATGGTTATCCGGTTATTAATGTTACTTTCCTTTGTATTTTCTCAGCAATCAAACTGGGAATCAAAGGCAGTTAAAATGGTGAATGAACAAATCATCGTCCGTGGTGTGACGGATCAAAATGTGTTAAAGGTGTTGAAAAAAACGCCCCGCCATCAGTTTGTTCCTCCGGAAGTTGCCAAATATGCCTATGATGATAGTCCCCTGCCGATTGGTGAGGGGCAAACCATTTCGCAACCCTATATTGTGGCATTCATGACGGAAATTCTGGAATTCGATTCGAGTCATAAGGTACTGGAAATTGGTACAGGATCGGGATACCAGGCAGCGGTCATAAGCCAATTGGTGAAACAAATATATTCAATTGAAATTGTAAAAACGTTGGCGATTCGCGCCGACAGTACCATTAAAAAATTAGGTTATAAGAATATAACTATCCGCTGGGGTGATGGGTATGCAGGCTGGCCCGAAGAAGCACCCTTTGACCGCATCATTGGTACGGCAGCCCCGCCGGAAATTCCGCTGGCATTGATCGAACAGCTTAAGCCAGGAGGTAAGATGGTGTTACCGGTAGGAACCAAATGGCAGGAATTGGTGGTGGTGAAGAAAAGTCATTCAGGGAAGATCACCAAGAAGACTGTACTGCCGGTTCGATTTGTGCCTATGGTGCATCCGGAATAATTTATAATTTTCTTTAAATTCATTTAATCAATTGTATATTTTCTTAAACCTATATGAAAAAAATCACTATCATTTGTAACCCCGCCGCCGGGACAGGCAAAGCACAGAAGTGCTGGGAAAAATTTCAAGCGGAGCTCGATACAGCATCGATAAATTATTCGGTTCAATTTACCGAAGCACCCAACCATGCCACAGAACTCGCTCAAACGGCCATCCAAAATGGAGCGACCCGAATTGGTTCTTTTGGTGGTGATGGGACCCTCAACGAAATCATCCAGGGGATTGTTTCTACCACGCCAGGATTTCGCGATGATTTGGAATTGGTTGTTCTGGGAGCCGGGAGCAGCAATGATTTTGAAAAAGCATTTGAGAAAAAAACATGGATTGAAAAAGTTCGTGGCAATGAAACTATTCTCATTGATTTGGTTCGTGCGGACTATTTCGATTTTGACGGAAATCCTGCTATACGGTTCTTTGTAAATAATTCCAGCATCGGTGTCATCAGCCAGGCGGGAGATCGATTTAACAAAGTGACCGGTCTCAACCGGGCCATCAAAAAATTGAACGTAGATGCGGCGGCCCTCATCGCCGGGGTTCAGACCATTACCAACTGGGATCCCATGAACGTGAACCTGGTTATTGAAGGAGAGACGGAAGCTAACATCAGTATGTGCAATATCACTGTGTATAAAAATCCTTTTGTGGCCGGGGATATGTATTACAATCGTTGCGTTAAACAAGATGATGGAAAACTGAGCGTTGCCCTGGTTGAAGTAGAATCCAGAATGAAATTGCTGGGATTGATTCCTGCCCTGTATAATGGTACTGCATTGGATAAGGATGGGACGCGCTATCTCGAGTGTGAATGGCTTGAACTGCAGACGGATCATGATGTAGTGATTGAAGCAGATGGTGAAATCATTGGTCGACCGCCGGCTCGGTACACAATTTTAAAACGTGCTATCAAAACTGTCATCGGCTGATGACTGATTATTCAAAATTCTGTGCTGAAGGAAGTTCATACAAAACGGCTTACGTTTCCGGTTTTGATGGGGTGGAACTGTTCGAAGTACATTTTACACCATCAAGACCATCACCATTTCCACCAGTGATATTTCTCGCCGGGTGGGGTTCCCTCATATATAGCTGGGAAATTGTTTTAAAAGAAATGACGAAGAATTTTGAGGTCTATTATGTGGAAACGCGGGAAAAGGGATCGGCGATCCATAATTCAGAACGAGTACTCAGTATTGAATCATTAGGAAGTGACTTGGTCTATGTGCTAAAGCACCATGGTTTAGAAGAACAAGCGTACATCATGTTCGGTAGTTCCCTTGGTGCCACCGTAATTCTTGATTCCATGAGCCGGAATGAAATTGATCCATCATTGGCTGTTTTAATAGGACCGAACGCAGAATTCAATGCACCAAAAATTTGGCTATGGATCGCTCGTATAACGCCGCCATTTTTGTATCATCTGGTTAAACCAGCGGCGAAATGGTATATGAAAAAGAAATACCTGGATATGGATGCGGATCCAAAGCAATACGATAAATACGCTCGCTCCCTGGATGAAGCGAATCCAGCTAGGCTGCGTCGTTCAGCTCTTCAATTTTCAAAATATAAAATTTGGGATCGACTAAGTAAAATTCACCAAAATGTGTTAATATTTACCGGTTCGAAAGACATTATGCATGAATATAATAGTACGCTGAAAATGGCCGAATCGCTCTCCAACTGTGATTTGGTTGATATGGAGACAAATGCCCGTACCCACAGTGTCGAAATGGTGAACCAAATGCGCAGCCATTTGAAGGAGGTTAACCATGTCTGAAATTATCGTTAAGCAGCTTTCAGAAAAAGAGATTCAGGATAAAGGTATTCGCAGTTGGTCCACATGGTCCTGTGATAAATCTGAATTTATCTGGGAATACAGCGAACAAGAATCCTGTTATATTGTAGAAGGCCAGGTGGATGTGACCGACGAAAGCGGTGAAACAGTATCCATCGGCGCCGGTGATTTTGTTGTTTTTCCTCAAGGATTGAAATGCACCTGGAATGTTCACCAGGGGATTTTTAAGCATTTTTCCTTTGGGTGAGCAAACCAGACGAATTGCCCTTAATTTATTAAATTGAATTTCATTTTTCTCACAGCCTTAAAGTCTGAAGCAGACCCGCTCATCGATGGGTTTAAACTACAAAAAGAACCCAATTCCCATATTTATAGACACAATAATATTTCTCTTTTCATCACCGGTATGGGGAAAGAAAAAACCCGCGAGCGACTCCAATCATTAACCGACAATACGTTTCAATGGGGAAATACTACGGTGATCAACATAGGGATTGCCGGTGGTAATCCAAACTACACTGCTATTGGAAATTTATACCGGGTGAATGCAATTATCGATGAGACGTCAGGACGAGCTTTTTTCCCGGATATATTATTAAGACATGAATTAAATGAGATCAGTTTGACGACAGTCTCCAAAGGCGTGACGACCCAGAATGATAGGTACAAGGGGTTGGTGGATATGGAAGCCGGTGCTATCTTTGAGGTCATGTCAAAATTTGTCCCGCCCCATCGTTTGGTATTCTTGAAAGTCGTATCGGACCATATGGATACATCGGATTGGAAAAGCATTAATGTAACAGGATTGATTGAGAACTATGTCAGTTACATGAAATCGTTGGTGAATCAATTCAATGATGAATCAATTACCGATCGACAGGTACTTACGGATTATGAGATAGGGTTGTTGCATCGAGGCGCAGCAGGATTAAAACTAACAGTCACCCAAATTCACCAATTGACAGAATGGTCGGAGAATTATAAAAAAACTGGGAGTGATGAATTAGAAAAATTGGACGATTTCTTTGCTATGCAAGCCAATTCAAAAAAAGAGAGGAACGAAATATTTAATGCGATCCGACGATTCCTTTCTGCCTGACTTTTCTCATATTTATGTGGAGTCTGCCGCCCGTGGTTCTGAATTAACGGATCAATGTTTGGCGCGATTCCCCAATGCCGAAGTAGTGGAAGTGCCCGATTATAAAATGGTTTTCAACCGCCCTGGGCAGGATTTTCAAACACAAAAGAAATCCATGAAACTAATTTTGGCCGTGAAAAAACCACCCTTCATTTATAAAGGAACGGATATACTCCAGGACGGTGGTTTCAAAAACTTTTATTATAATACCCCGATACTAAACTGCCTGTACAACTGTGATTATTGTTTTCTTCAAGGGATGTATCATTCTGCTAATTTGGTCGTATTTGTAAATCAGGACGATCTGCAATTGGCGGTGGAAAATGAATTGCAAAATAGACCATATCCCAATGATCCCCTTATGCTGTCCATTTCTTACAACACAGATTTAATGGCGTTTGAGAACATTCTTCCCATGACCAGAATGTGGATCAATTATGCCAAAAAACAATCGGATTTAAATTTGGAAGTCCGCACCAAAAGCGCATTATTTGACGCTATTAATGATTTAGATCCAACGGATAAAGTACTGTTAGCATGGACGCTATCCCCGGGAAAAGTTGTAAACACAAATGAGTGGGATACGCCACCGCTGATGCGAAGAATTAGCGCCGCCAAGGCAGCGATTGAACGGGGGTGGAAGGTGAGGCTTTGTTTTGATCCCGTGTTGGTGTACCCCGGTTGGAAAGATGATTATGGCGAATTGTTAAACCAGGTGAAATCTGAAATTGACAGCGATAAAATTTTTGATATTACTGTTGGTGTGTTCCGTGTGGGAAAGGATTATTTTCAGCACATCCGAAAATCAAAGCCAGAATCAAATACATATTATCAGAATTATGAAAATGAGGGAGGCGTGGTCACTATTCTCCAAACAGACAGAAAATTTGTTGAGAAATTTATGCGCGAAAATCTAGCTGATTTTATTCAAGAAGATCGAATTCACTTTTGGGTATAGAGGGAGGGCTTCAATTTTGAGCATGCCTTTCTTTAATCCAATTTAAATAATTCCCGTCATACCCAATTTTCGTCTGCCACTGTTTCACCTTGTTTTGGATTAAATCGACATCAACGCTTCCATTTGGCGGCAGTTCATTTTCAATAATATGTTTGGTAATATCCCGGGCACTGGTGCGCGAGACATGAATATTTCCTTTCCCTGTTAAAGCATTGCCGATGCTAAAAACACGTTCCAATCCTTCCAAATGACCGGTTTTTTTACTTTCAATATCATAAGTTCTATGATTCATTGGGATGTCACTGATCGGTTCAGGAATACTACCGATCGAACTGACTATTAAGGATGAACGAATTTCATGCTCTGACCCCTTAATCGGAATTGCTTTTCCGTCGATGACTTTTGTTTTTATCACTTTTAGTCCAACCAGTTTTTCATTTTCAACAATGATATCAACTGGCTGCGTGTGATCCTTAAAATGAAATAAATATTTTTTCTGGGCATTCTTGAGAATCTTTTGGCGAGTCTGGTGGATTTTTTCTTCACGTTCCGGTGTAACATCAGGCGGCATAGCCACCAAGGGCATATTGGTTACATCCCGGCGATAAATAAACAGACAGCCGTCAAGACCAAGATCACCCCATGTGAGGTCGTGTTCCGCTAATGTTGCCGGAATACCCCTATGCTCCATTTCAATGATATCCACAGGTGTACCACGCTTTTTCATCGCATGAGCCACTTCTTCTAATTGAAGAATTTTAACAACATCAATGGATGCAAGCCCGCCCCCCACCACTAATGGACTATCAACAATGGGGACATCCTCGCCGTGGTAGCGGGCTTCGCGATAATGGTTAAACCAATGCACAAAAGGATTCTGATAGTAAAACCCATTCCATTCATATTGTTCTATAGCAGGAATGGGAAAAGGCCGGTCTTTCCAAGCGCCGTTGGCTAAAATGATGGCGCTCCAGTTCAGATCATAAAGTTCATTAAATAAAATATCTTCTCCGAATTTTGTACAGGGAATATATGAAACCATGGTATCCCCAATACGGGAATCAATGAGATCCATTTCTTTGCGGCGCTGTTTTACATGCCAGATAGGGAGACCATCTTCAATCTTCCCATAGGGCAAGGGGTTTTGTTCAATAACAACCGAGTGGATGCCGGCCTGGGCAAAGTCAAAAGCTGCCTCTGAACCAGCTACGGCGCCACCGACGATGGCGACTATCTGCTTTTCACTCGATGATCCGTCGGGCATAATTATTAATGGTTCAAATTAAGTGAGGTGGTGGATTTAAGTAGGCTACTAATTTGGTTTATTCGGCCATTTTTTGAATGGCACGCAAGACATCCCGCCGACTGACCTGTCCGACCAATTTCCCGTGATCAATCACTGGTAGCCGCCGGTAATGTTTTTTCACAAAAAATTCAGCCAGATCTACAATGCCCATTTCAGCATTTATAGTTGTAACATTCTCTGACATAAAATCACTCACTGACCCTCGTATATCATGGTAATACGAATCCTGGATCAGTGTTTCCATGCAATCAATTTCTGACAGAATTCCAACAATCATTCCTTCTTCATCAATCACCGGTGCGCCGGAAATTTTATGTTTCAGTAATGTATTAATGGCTTCGAGTACGTGGGTATCTGGTCTAAAAGTAACCAGTTTTTTGGTCATAATATCTTGAACTGATCGATGCATTATTTTTTCCCCTCCTCCTCCGAATCCTCCTTCTTGCTTTGGCCCACAAACTCCTTAACGGAATCAATAACGGAAGGCGCTAAATCCATCAATTTTCCTGAAATGCTTTCTTTATCTCCGATGGTCATAAGTTTCGCGCCGTCGTCGCCAATGACCACAAAAGCAACCGGTTCAATCGACCATCCGCCGCCAACGCCCTGCCCATTACCCTCCTTGCCTTTTTCTGTGCCTTCGCCGCCGCCGCCGCCGAATCCAAACATGACCTTTGATACGGGAATCACCGTATGGGAATCGGTTTTTATGGGTTCACCCACCACCGTTTTTGAGGTCATTAATTCCTGTGTTTCTTTTAACGTATTTTTAATTAACTCTGAAATATTCATAACATTCCTTTCACTTTCTGAATTTAAAATAAGTTTTTCCCGCCTGCCACACAACTTTTCCGGGCATAAATTTCAGTCTGAATTGGCCCCGGATGTCTGTTTCAAAACGGTTATTGAATTGTGGATTAATATCAATATCAATTTTTTTACTGCTCAATATATTTCCCAAGGATTGACTCCAGCCATAGATCATTCCAGTATGCATGGGGTTGGATAAGCCGAAGTCTCCGTTCAGGTATAATTGGTCAAAATGGATTTCACTTAAAACGGCTTTTCCAATTCGCAAATAAGGAATGGTTGTTTTAAACTTCTTCTTATGTTTTTTGCTTTTTAGTTTTTTAGCTTTTGATTCTTTTCGCTGAGGAAGGGTAAATGAAAAAAACGGTTGATCAAATTTGCCAATACCTATTCGTCTTGCTGGGAAAGGCGAAATGGTGATACCGTGCCACTGTCCGCCTAAATGGATTAATGCACTCCCCGTCTTTTTATGGGCAAGCCATTCGACATTTCCTGCGACTGCCAAGCGATATGGAATGAAGAGAATCAGCAGGATGAGGCTGGCTAGGGTAAATAAACTCCATAAGACCACATTCAGAATCATGGTCTAATTTGAGTCAGGTGGAGGGATATCTGCCAGAGAAAATCGCAATAATTACTCGAAGAGGGTAGATTCTTTTTCCAGGAGTTTACGTGCCTTTTCCTGCTCAAATAAATTTTCGGGCGACACCTCAGGTAAAAGGGTTGGGTCAGCCTGGAGGACGAATTGTAAATCTTTCACAAATAATTCGCGATTTCCACTTTTGGTGTGGAGGTATTGAGCACGAATCACATAGGTGCCCAAATAATTTGGACTGCCGACAGTGGATTTTTCAAAATTATTTTCCGAATGGCTTAATTCAACGCCGGGCAAACGAGCATAAATACCACCGAAAATCCGGGTAGCGCCATGATAAAAAAAACTTGGATTGAGAGCCAAAATACGATGAAGTGTCGTTTCAATTATATCGCGCTGAGCGAGGCGTTCCATCACTGATTTTGTCACCAGAAAGCGGGAATAGTTCGCCACCCACCAATACAATACAGGTATCATTTCTTGGGGTGTATTTTCAATACCTCCTATCATTTTAGCAGTGGAATCACCTTCGGTTAGAGCATATCCTTCTTGGTAAGCATCTGTTGCCAAGATAAAATCCCAGGCAGTTTCCATACCTTCTAAAAATAATGAATCTGATATGGCCGCATTTTCTTCCACATAATATCCCATGAAATGACACGACCGGGAATAAAGGGCCGCCACTTTACCATTATTCGGATCAAGGGTATAGGCCTTGGACAAAAACAAGCGGGCCATTTTTGCATCTTTCGAATTGACGCGCTTTTCCCAATGGGATTGACCTTTGTCTATCAGGAATTGAATATTTTTCTCAGTAGAAAAGTATTGACTGAAAACGGCAGGTTTTGTTGAACAACCTAATCCTAATAGTCCAATGACTACCAGAAGAATGAAATGTTTAATTTTCATGTGATACTGCAGCCCGGATCAAGGCTGATAAATTCCTTATGAAATTGACTAAATTCTTTCTTAAAGTTAAACAAACTATTTGGGCTTATGGAAAAGACTATTGAAATGAAAGGTGTTGATTTGGGCATGCTCTTCGGCCCGGCTGATTCCAACTTAAAATTGGTTGAGGACGCATTCGCCAGCAACATCCTCGTGCGGGGAAATATTATAAAAATTGATGGTGAGGAAGATGAGGTCACTATCATTCATGAAGTATTTCATGAAATGGGATCGACACTGAATCGAAAAGGGTCCCTCACCCAAAGTGATGTGAAAACGCTCATAAACGTGACCGCGTCGCAAAATAGTCATAATAGCGAACATTTAGATACGGTTGTCCATTATGGCCGCAAGGGCGCTATCTCAGGTCGGACGGAGGGCCAGGAAGCCTACATACAAACAGTCCGAAAAAATGATATTGTCTTTTCTGTGGGACCCGCCGGGACGGGGAAAACTTATTTGGCGGTGGCTTTCGCTGTCGCCGCTTTGGATAATCGTGAAGTGGATCGTATCATTCTTTGCCGTCCAGCCGTAGAAGCGGGTGAAAATCTGGGCTTCCTGCCGGGGGATCTTAAGGAAAAAGTGGATCCTTATTTAACACCCCTTTACGACGCACTTGGGGATATGATGCCATCCACACGCTTAAAACCATTATTGGCCAACAATACGATTGAAATTATCCCCTTGGCCTATATGCGCGGCCGCACCCTCAACAATGCCTTCATGATCTTGGATGAAGCCCAGAATGCTACCACCATGCAGATGAAAATGTTCCTCACAAGATTGGGCGTGAATTCCAAAACGATCATTACCGGGGACATCACTCAGATCGATTTGCCGAAGAAATCTAAGTCCGGATTGCTCCAGGTTATTGACTTATTGAAAGGAATCGACGGGATCGGGTTCTGTAAATTGGATGCATCAGATGTGGTGCGTCATAAATTGGTACGGGATATCATAAAGGCTTATGATCAGAAGGATGAGTAAATTTGATTATTAATTGATTTAATGACTTTTATATTTTTGAATATATACATTTCTTTCTTTATTCTTCACCCAACTCATAAGCGATGCTCTGAATTGACATTTATTTCCTTTTTAGCTTTAATTCCAGCTTCCCCGCCATACACTTTGCTGTCATATCCGATTGTTCCCGACTAACTGGGAGGGCTGTCATGCCGGACATTTCGGAGAAATTATCCGGTATTCAAAACAAACGAATGTTAGAAGTACCGAACTGGATCCCGGGTCTAGTGCCTCGCCCGGGATGACAATATTTGGGGGTGTCGTGGAGTGTTGACCCTTATACTATGCTGGTTCGCTACAAATTGGAATCTTCCAGAAGGCGGACAAGTTGTCTATGATACTTATTAACCCTTAAAATCAACTCATAAGTACAACTCAAAGACAGGCTGTAGAAAAAGCGCAACCACTGTAATGCCCGCTCGCTCCCGACCTATGTGAGGGCTGTCATGCCGGACATTTCGGAGAAATTATCCGGTATCCAAAACCAACGAATGTTAGAAGCACCGAACTGGATCCCGGTTCTCGTGCCTCGCCCGGGATGACAATATTTGGGTGTATCGTGGAGTGTTGACCCTTATACTATTCTGGTTCGCTACAGATTGGAATCCGCCAGAGGACGTACAAGTTGTCTGTGATACTTATTAAGCTATTATACCAGACAATTTAGGTATTTATTATTCATACTTTTTTTCTCTAAAAATTCTCATTAAGAAGTTTGTCAATAAATGAAATTCTTTTGGTGCCAAATTCTTTAAAAATCTCAGACGAATTGTATTAACTTTCCGACACTTTTAAAGACTGATTTCCGGTGTGTGCCCACCGAAAATATTTGAATTAAAAATAATAGACATTGTTCATTGATTAAGCACATCCAATTTATCGGCTCGCCCGTCCACTCAGCATTCGCTGATTATTTCATCATACCCAAAACACGAAAGCCTTATTATGTCTGAATTAAGAGACGTCGTTATTGTATCGGCCAAACGTACACCGGTGGGTGCATTTCAAGGCACCCTGTCAACCATCGCCGCCCATAAATTAGGCGCCACCGCCATCAAAGCTGTCTTGGAAGAAACAAAAGTTGATCCTGTATCCATCGATGAAGTGATCATGGGGAATGTTCTTTCTGCAGGACAAGGTCAAGCACCGGCGCGTCAAGCTGCGTTAGGTGCAGGTTTGCCCGATTCAGTTGAATGCCTCACTATCAATAAAATATGCGGGTCCGGATTAAAGGCCGTTATGCTGGCGACCCAAGCGATTCAAACAGGTGATGCGGAAATTATTATCGCCGGGGGAATGGAGAATATGACACAGGCGCCTTACCTGCTTCCCAAGGGACGGGAAGGCTATCGTCTGGGTCACGGGCAGGTGGTTGACTCCATGATCAAAGACGGTTTATGGGATGCGTACAACGATAAGCATATGGGCAGTTGCGCTGAAATGTGTGCCAGTGATAAAAATTACAGTCGGGGAGATCAAGATTCATTCGCTAAATCCTCTTACACCCGTGCCCAAACCGCTCAGGAGAATGGATCATTTTCTGATGAAATTGTTCCTGTATCCGTGCCTCAGCGTAAAGGCGATCCCCTGGTAGTGGATGCTGATGAAGAACCGGGCAGAGCCAATTTTGATAAGATGGTCAAACTCCGACCGGCCTTCGAAAAGGAAGGTACTATCACTGCGGCTAATGCGTCGAAAATTAATGATGGTGGCGCAGCGGTCATGATAATGTCTAGAGGAAAAGCCAAAGAACTGGGACTTACACCACTGGCGACGATCGTGGCGCAGGCCTCCGCCGCCCACGAACCGGAATGGTTTACCACCGCGCCTCTCAAGGCAATCGCGAAAGTATTGAAAAAAGCCGGACTGACTGCTGAAGAAATTGACCTGTGGGAAATCAATGAAGCTTTCGCCCCGGTTGCCATGGCAGCCATTGATGATTTTAATTTGGATCATAACAAAGTGAATGTGAATGGCGGTGCCATTGCCCTTGGTCATCCCATTGGGGGCAGCGGTGCGCGGATATTTACCACACTCATCCACGCCATGAAAAACCGGAATGTACACACCGGTTTAGCCACGTTATGTATTGGCGGCGGTGAAGCTTCTGCACTGGTTATTAAGAGATAAAAAATGGATTTTAAATTAACTGAAGAACAACAGTTGATTCAAAAAACTGCCCAGGATTTTGCCAATGATCATTTGCGCCCTGGCGTAATTGAGCGGGATGAAAAAGCAGAATTTCCGAAAGAACAAATCAAAATGATGGGCGAGTTGGGCTTTATGGGAATGATGATCCCGGAAGAATACGGTGGTGCCGGTATGGATACCATATCTTATTGTCTCGCCATGGAAGAGATCGCCAAAGCGGATGCCTCAACCGCCGTGGTCATGTCCGTCAATAATTCTTTGGTTTGCCAGCTTTTGTATAAATTTGGGAGAGAGGACCAGAAGCAAAAATATTTAACCAAACTGGCCAGCGGCGAATGGTTGGGTGCTTTTTCATTATCTGAGCCTCAGTCCGGTTCCGATGCGAGTAATATAAGCACTTATGCTAAACGGGATGGGGACAATTATGTAATCAATGGTACCAAAAATTGGGTGACCAATGGCATCACATCTGATGTGGTGTTGGTCATGTGCCTTACTGAAAAGGGTATCGGTCATAAAGGCATTTCTACTTTTATTGTTGAAAAAAGTTTTGAAGGAATTTCCACCGGGAAAAAAGAAGATAAATTGGGCATCCGCGGATCCGATACTTGTGAGCTATATTTTGAGGACTGCAAAGTGCCGGTAGAAAATCGCCTGGGGGAAGAAGGGGGCGGTTTTAAAATTGCATTAGGCACTCTGGATGGGGGACGGGTTGGCATTGCTACCCAGGCATTGGGAATTGCAGCCGAATCATTGGCACGGTCTTTGGAATATGCCAATGAAAGAAAACAGTTCGGTCAGAAAATTGGGAGTTTTGGTTCCATTCAATCTATATTGGCTCAGATGGCCATCCATGTGGATGCGGCGCGATTATTGATTTACCGTGCGGCTCGATTGAAAGACGAAGGCAAACCCTTCGCAAAAGAAGCGGCTATGGCAAAAAACTTTGCCTCCAAAGTGGCCATGGATGCCTCCACCCATTGCGTTCAAATATTCGGTGGTTATGGGTATATCCGCGAGACAGGTGTAGAACGCTTGATGCGTGACGCCAAAATCACTCAGATATACGAAGGTACCTCAGAGATACAAGAATTAGTTATTGCTCGGGAATTGTTAGCAGGAAAATAATGGAATTGAAAAAACAAAATATCGATTGGGATAACCTGGGATTTAACGTTCATCCCACCCGCAGCATGTGGCAGGGTTCTTGCAAGTTTGATGCTGAGTGGAAAAATGGCGAATTAATTTCTTACGGGAATATTGAAATATCACCTGCGGCGGGGGTATTGAATTATGGTCAGGGTGTTTTTGAAGGCATGAAAGCTTATCATTCTGCCAAAAATCGCATCGTTTTATTTCGTCCTGAAATGAATGCGCGCCGAATTGCCGAATCATCAAAGCGTCTGTGTATGCCTGAAATTCCATCGGATTATTTTATAAACGCTGTTAAACAGGTGGTTCATGATAATATAGACTTTGTACCACCCTTCAGAAAAGGTGGATTGTACATCCGCCCGGTCCTATGGGGAACAGCCCCAATATTGGGTGTAGGACCGGCCAGCGAATATACATTTATAATATATACTGCGCCGGTTGGGTCCTATTTTAAAGGAAAAATTAAACCGCTCAATTTAATTGCATCAGAATCTTACCACCGTGCAGCGCCAAAAGGTATCGGCAACGTGAAAGCCGTCGGAAATTATTCCGCCTCCCTCCAACCCGTGATGGAAGCAAAAGCGGGTGGGTTTGATGAAGTCCTCTATCTCAAGGCCGACAATGAACAACTCGTTGAAGAGGTGGGCTCGGCTAATGTATTTATGCGCAAAGGAAATAAACTGGTTACACCAAAATTAGCCGGCTCGATCCTGCCGGGAATTACGCGAAATTCAATCCTAAAATTAGCTGAAGATAAATTGGGCCTAGAGGTGGATGAAGGAGATTTACGCCTGGAAGAAATTTTCTCAGCGGATGAAGTCTTTTGCACCGGTACTGCCGTCGTGGTTACCCCAGTGGGACAAGTAACATACAGAGGCGAAACCCATTTGATCCATGATGGGAATATGGGTGAAGCGGCTACAGAATTAAGAAGAACATTATTGGGAATTCAGCGGGAAGAAACTGAAGATCCATATGGCTGGGTTTACCCGGTATCAACCTAATTTAAAAGGGAGTCAATATTGATGTCTGTATTTGAAGCTATGGATTCTAAAGACCATGAACAGGTGGTATTCTGCAACGATCCCGGTACCGGTTTGAAGGCCATCATTGCGATTCATGATACAACCATTGGCCCGGCTTTGGGCGGATGTCGAATGTGGAATTACGGCAGTGAAGATGAGGCCTTGACGGATGTACTACGTCTCTCCAGGGGCATGAGTTATAAAGCAGCCATTGCCAGCCTGAATTTAGGTGGTGGTAAAGCCGTTATTATCGGTGATGCGAAAAAACAAAAAACAGAAATTTTATTCCGTTCTTTCGGACGATTTGTTGAAGGATTGAACGGTCGTTATATCACAGCTGAAGATGTGGGTACATCTGTGGCTGATATGGAATGGGTACGGATGGAAACCCAGTACGTAACCGGTATCTCCCGCGCTTTAGGCGGCAGTGGTGATCCGTCTCCGGTCACGGCTTTTGGCGCCTTCGTTGGATTAAAAGCTACCGTAAAACAACAGTTGGGTAAAGACAATGTATCCGGGCTAAAAGTAGCAGTACAGGGCGTAGGTCATGTGGGATATCACTTGGTAAAACATCTCACTGAAGAAGGAGCCAAAGTATTCGTCACTGACATTTTTGATGAAAGTATAAAACGTGTTGTTGATGAATTTGGCGTCGAAGCCGTCGGACCCGATGCCATTTATGATTTGGATGTGGACATCTATGCACCCTGTGCATTGGGCGCCACGTTGAATGATGAAACCATTCCTAAATTAAAATGCAGTATTGTGGCTGGTGCTGCCAATAATCAGTTGAAAGTAGAAACGGAACACGGTCAAATGCTTAAAGATCGTGGTATCCTCTACGCTCCGGATTATGCCATCAATGCCGGTGGGCTGATCAATGTTGCGAATGAAATTGACGGCTATAATCGCGAGCGTGCATTCAGCCAGGCAGAGGGGATTTATGATATTCTTTTGACTGTTTTTAATCTGGCGGATGAAAAAAATATTCCCACTTATAAAGCAGCCAATATTGTGGCAGAAAAACGGATAGAAGATATATCTAAATTGAAAAATTTCTATTTACCTAAAAAGAACTTCATGGGAAAACGTGACAACGCGTAAAAACCATCCACGAAGGAAGGGTCGCGAAGCTGTTTTGCAAGCCCTTTATGCTTATGAAATTACCGGTGAGGATCGAACTAAGGTTTTGCAGGATACGTTGGATCGAAATCAACTTGACGAGAAAACGCAAAATTTTATCACCAATTTGTTTGATTCAACCATGGATCACAAGGATTGGTGTGAAGTACAGATCAAAAAACGCCTCAACAATTGGGAGTTCAATAGGGTTGCACTTTTAGATCGTCTCCTTCTGATTGTGGCTATCAGTGAAATTTATTTCATGGATGATGTACCGCCGAAAGTATCCATTAGTGAGGCGATAGAAATGGCGAAACTATATAGTACAGAAGACAGTTCCAGTTTTGTGAATGGTGTATTGGATAATGTATATAAATCAATGGCAAAGGAAGCCAAAGGTAAAAATTCATGATACAAAATATGATTAAGAAAGTTTTTGGTACACGCTCGGATCGGGAAATGAAGCAAATAATGCCACTGGTCGATCAAGTGAACCAATTTGCAGAAAGTCTTGGTTCTTTGTCAGACGATGAAATGAGAGTGCGTACTGAGGAATTGAAGGCTTCTGTCACTGCGGTCAGAGAAGCAGCGGAAGCTAAAGCCAGCGAAGAAATTAGCGATAAAGACGAAGCTAAAAAATTTATCCTGTTGGCTGAACATGATAAGTTAGAAGAAATCCTCCCTGAAGCTTTTGCCATGGTGAAAGAGACCTGCCGCCGGATGTGTGGAACAAGTTGGAAGGTAGTTGGCCGTGAACTGAATTGGGAAATGATTCCTTATGATGTCCAAATTTTAGGCGGTGTCATTCTTCATCGCGGCAATGTAGCGGAGATGAAAACAGGGGAGGGAAAAACTCTTGTAGCTGCTTTTCCAATCTACCTCAATGCACTTACCGGCCGCGGCGTTCACCTGATTACTGTGAATGATTACCTGGCCCAGCGCGATGCAGAATGGATGGGCGAAGTGTATCGTCGTTTGGGGATGACTGTTGGTTTTATTTTAAATAATATGACACCGGATCAACGCCGTGAAAATTATAATTGTGATATTACCTACGGCACCAACAATGAGTTTGGGTTCGATTATCTCAGGGATAATATGTCCCTGCAACAAGAGGATCAAGTCCAGCGAGATCATGCATACGCTATCGTGGATGAGGTGGATTCCGTATTGATCGATGAAGCCCGCACACCGCTGATTATTTCCGGTGCTGTGGATGCGCCGGTGGATACATCCTTCTCAGATTTAAGTCCACTTATTCAAAACCTGGTTAGACAACAAAATTCTTTGGTGTCCCAAATAGTTTCTGAAGGTGAAGCCTTCATGAAGGAAGGGAAAGATCGAGACGCAGGATATAAATTACTCCAGGCATTGCGGGGACAGCCTAAACATCCAAAAGTGATGAAAATTTTCCAGGAGAGTGGGACAAAAAAACTGGCCCACCAGATTGAATCTGAATTTATGCGTGATAAAAAGCTCCATGAAGTAGATGATGATCTTTTCTTTAGCATTGACGAGAAAACACACGTAATTGATATTACCGAAAAAGGCCGAAATATGTTAGCACCGGACAATCCGGATGCCTTCGTGATTCCAGACCTTGGTGAAATGCTCCATGATATTGATAATAATGAAGCTCTTTCAAAAATAGAGAAAAGTCAGGAAAAAGAAAAAGCGCACCAAGTTCATGCCGATCGTTCCGGGCGGATTCACAACATGACCCAATTACTCAGGGCTTACACACTTTATGAAAAGGATGTGGAATATGTAGTCCAGGATAGCCGTGTTCAGATTGTGGATGAATTTACAGGCCGCATTCTTTCCGGACGCCGGTACAGCGATGGGTTACATCAAGCGTTGGAAGCCAAGGAAAAGGTAACAGTAGAACGGGAAACCCAGACTTTAGCTACAATTACCATTCAGAATTATTTCAGGATGTATGATAAACTGGCGGGAATGACCGGTACAGCCGAAACTGAAGCAGAAGAATTTGGATCAATTTATAATCTGGAAGTGGTCGTAATTCCGACCCATCGTCCTGTCGTTCGTGAGGACAATAATGATTTAATTTATAAAACGACACGTGAAAAATACAATGCCGTGATTGATGAAATTGATGCCTGTCATCATCGGGGCCAGCCATCACTGGTTGGGACTATTTCGGTGGAAGCATCGGAATTGCTGGCCCGCATGTTGAAACGTCGCGGAATTCCTCATAATGTTTTGAATGCAAAGCAGCACGCCAGTGAAGCGGATATTGTCGCCCGTGCCGGACAAAAAGGTGCCGTGACGATTGCTACTAATATGGCCGGTCGCGGTACGGACATTAAGTTGGGAGACGGTATAAAAGAATTAGGCGGTCTCCATATAATTGGTACCGAACGGCATGAGTCCCGTCGGATTGATCTTCAATTGCGGGGTCGTTCCGGTCGCCAGGGAGACCCAGGGTCAAGTGTATTTTATTTATCCCTTGAAGATGATTTAATGCGCTTGTTCAATAGCGAACGGATTGCCAGTATTATGGACCGTCTCGGTGCGGAAGAGGGGGAAGTCATCACCGCTAAAATGGTGACGCGCGCGATTGAAAATGCCCAGAAAAAAGTGGAACAGCGCAATTTTGGTATCCGTAAACATTTGCTGGAATATGACGATGTGATGAACCAACAACGACAAGTCGTCTATGACATTCGGAAGCAAGCACTGAATGATGAAGATATTTCGGACACTTTATTTGATTTGGTGGATGAGTATGTAGATGATGAATTGAATAATATGGAAGACACCAACACAGAAAGTTGGGATTGGGATAATTTAAAACAAAATCTTTCCTCCCACCTTCTGGTTGATGCCAGTTTTGAAGCTGTCCAGGAATCCACTGGGAATAATGAAATTACGTTGGAAGAAGTACGGAAATTTATTTTGGACCAAGCGAAAGAAGTGTATCAAACACGGGAATCTTTACTCCCAACAGATGTGATGCGCGGTTTCGAAAAATTTGTCGTATTGCGTACAATTGATGAAAAATGGAAAGATCATCTTTATGCCATGGATCAACTGCGGGAAGGGATAAACCTGCGGGCCTATGGGCAGAAAAATCCCCTCCTGGAATACAAGTCGGAAGGATTTCAGATGTTCCAGCAGATGATGAGTGATACGACCGAAGAGACTGTCCAACGCTTGTACAGAACCCAGATCCAGGGAATGGAATCTGCCCCTCAAATGCCTGTCAGCCGTGCCCGAAATGTTCAAGCTCAGCACGACGAATCGACGGGAATGGGATTCAGTGGTCCATCCATGCAGGAACAAGCGGCCGCATCTTCCGGGGTACCCAAACAACCCGTTCATGTGGATGAAAAAATCGGACGGAATGATAAAATAAAAATGGTCAGTCCCAGCGGTAAACAGGTTGAAATAAAATTCAAAAAAGTTCAACATTATTTAAGCCAGGGTTATACACAGGTTTAATGAGTTAACCTTTCTGGAGGTGGAAGGAATTGGAGGAGTTCAGCAATGGCAAATAAGACGGAATGGAAATTTTCAACTAAGGCGATCCATGTAGGGAATGAAGCCGATGAGGAGACGGGATCTGTATCACCGCCAATGCATCTTACCTCCACCTTTAAACAGGATGCGGTTGGAGTAACCCGCGGATTTGATTATTCTCGCGTCAATAACCCCACACGACAAAGACTGGAAGAAAATTTAGCCGCTTTAGAAGGAGCTTCTTATGCGATGGCTTTTACAACCGGGATGGCCGCAACCACCGCCCTGTTTCAAATTTTTAGCAAGGGAGATCATATTCTGATTTCTCGCAATACCTATGGCGGCACCTATCGGATGTCTATGAATGTTCTCAAACGCCAAGGAATGGAATTCGAATGGATCGATACCCGCGATCCTGCCAATGTAGAAAAACATATTCGACCCCATACCAAATTGGTTCATGTGGAGACGCCCACAAATCCGCTGTTAGAATTATGTGACTTGGAGGAGACAGCTAAAGTGTGCAAGAAGCATAAGGTCCTCATGAGTGTGGACAACACATTTATGAGTCCTTATGGTCAGCGTCCCTTGGAAATGGGTGTAGATGTGGTGATGCACAGCTCAACAAAATCTTTGGCAGGACATTCCGATGTTCTTGGGGGTGCATTAATCACAAATAATGATGATTTAGCCGAACAGTTTCAATTTATGCAAAAAGCCACCGGTGGCGTTCCCAGTCCATTCGATTGTTGGTTGATCCTTCGCTCGACAAAAACATTGGGACTCCGATATCAAAAAGCATCGGACAATGCCAATCTGTTAGCCTGGTGGTTGGCTAAACAGAATAAACTGGAACGGGTCATTTATCCTGGACTGAAAAGTCATCCCCAGTATAATCTTGCTGTGAATCAGCAGCGGACACCAAGTGGAGAAGTTATTTTTGGCAATATGATTTCCATTGATGTGGGGTCAATCGATGCTCGTGACCGGTTTTTTGAAAAACTTGAATTGTTCACGCTGGCAGAAAGTTTAGGCGGTGTCGAAAGTTTGGCGAGCGTGCCATACAGTATGACCCATGCGGCTGTGCCGGTAGAATCCAAGCTGGAAATGGGAATTACAGAAACGTTAATTCGATTATCTGTCGGAATAGAAGATGTGGCTGATTTGAAGGCCGACTTGCGAAATGCATTGGCGAATTAATTTGCAATAATTATTTCAAGAACTGTATTGAAATAGTAATCTTATGCGCCTTTTGTTATGGGAAACATATCAATATAACGAGCCCGCTACAATTTTTGTATAAATATTAATTATTAAGTCAAGAGCAAGCAGTTTAACGAATTGTCATATACACTTTGGAAGTCACATCGGTAGAAGCTTCATAACAACCATATTTCCACGATGGCTAGTCTAAAAGATGACCTTAGATGTTGTGCATTTTTGAATTTTTATATTGTAGATTAAAGGAGTGCAACTTTTTACCGCTATCCGTGATTTGAGTCATCAGACTTTTTATAATACATTAAAGGAATACTAATTGGATAATAAACTATTTCATCATATAAAAATTGTTTCACAGGCGCTTTTGGTAACATTTCTTTGGTCTACTTCATTTATTATTATCAAGTTGGGATTATCGGAAATCCCACCGATTACCTTTGCAGGCTTACGTTACATACTTGCATTTCTATGTTTTATCCCTTTTATTTTGAAAGATAAATATATGGAAGAGATTAGTAATCTCACTGCAAATCAATGGAAAAAACTAATTTTCCTTGGATTTATTTTTTATACTTTTACTCAAGGAACTCAATTCCTAGGTTTATCCTTATTACCTGCTGTAAGTGTAAGTTTAATACTTAATTTTACACCTTTACTCGTAGCAATAATGGGTTACACGTTATTGAACGAAAAACCGAGTCGATTACAATGGTCTGGTGCAATCATTTTTATATTGGGGATTATTTATTTTTTCTATCCTGTTTCAATTGCAGGAAATCAGGGTGTTGGTCTTATTGTGATGTCAGTTGGTGTAATGGCTAATGCAGGTTCTTCTATTCTTGGAAGAAATATTAATCGAAGTAAAAAGATCAGCCCACTTGTCGTGACGTTTGTCAGTATGGGTATTGGTGCCTTCATGCTGCTGATTATCGGATTCGTAAAAAATGGGATTCCTTCAATTAGTCAAGAGAACTGGCTGTACTTATTATGGTTGGCGATAATAAATACAGCTTTTGCATTCACATTATGGAATCATACACTTCGTTCACTTACAGCTATGGAATCGAGTATTATTAATGGTACTATGTTGATTCAAATAGCAATATTAGCGTGGTTTTTCATTGATGAAAGGATTACGCTTACGGAAGGAATTGGAATGGTGATTGCCGTAATTGGTGCTATTCTGGTACAATTAAAGAGAAATGATAAAATGAATCGAACAGCTTAACTCTCACTTTACCACGCATTCTGCGGAGTGTGTGTCCGTTAACTTAAATCATTTCAGTAGAATTATGCAGATTATATTGAATATTTGTCTGAATCGTTGTCTTTTCATTTTGGCAATAGTTACTCTTTCTATAATAATTTACCGGGCATACTACAGAGCCTGGCAAAGGGCAATGGTAAGCATCTCAACACTAAAATCATCACTCGAAATGGAGCGAGCCTCCAGGAGCACTGGAAGGAAAACACAGCTATCAACGCACTAAAGAACAAGCATTGGGACTTTGTCGTACTTCAGGAAAGAAGTTCTCTTATCCGGGAAAAGCGATATCAAACACAAAAATATGCCCATCTCTTTCAGACGAAAATACGGTTGCACGCAAGTGACAATGTACATCCAAATCCGAAAGACACCTTATTGTCTGCCTACGTATTCTATATGACGATATTTGGAAATATAAATGTGCAGGTGAAGAAAGTGGACTTAAGATTAGAGTTGGATCCAAACGAAGACATCGTCTTTCGCAAGGCGGCCGCGGACGTTACTCGGCAAATTCATAGCGGCACAAAAAAAGCTGACTAGCGAATTCAGCTGACACAACTGATCTGAAGACTGACCTGCGAAACGCATTCGTAAATAAATTCGCATTAATTATTTCAAGAACTGAATAGGAATAGTAATTTTCCGAACTTTATCAACGGTGAAAAAACATCTTTGCCGCGCCCGACTAAGCCGGGCAAGGTGGTGAAATAAAATTAAGCCGCGGTGGTGGAATTGGTAGACACGCTGGTCTTAGGAACCAGTATCGCAAGATGTGAAGGTTCGAGTCCTTTCCGCGGCACGGAATAATTGAAAGTTTAATGGAAAATCAAGTAACAACAGAACAGCAGCCGGAGAAAAAATCAGCCCTTAGGGTCGTCATTCACAGCTTTTTTGTTGTCCCATTTATTATTGCCATTTTTGCTGTGTTGATCTTTTTAGTTGTTCGCATCATGACCGCCGAACCCAACACAGCCCAAGATTACCTGGAAGATGTAAAAATCGGCGGCACCACCAAACGCTGGCAGGGTGCCTTCGAATTGTCTAAAATTTTATCCAATCCTGAAATGGTTCCGGACGATGACCGTTTTGTTTCAGAAATGATATCTGCCTTTGAATACTCTGCCAATGATCGGGATATTCGCGTACGTCAATATTTGGCCCTGGCGATGGGCGCAACCGCCGATGCCAAATATGTTTCTCCTCTGATTGCAGCTCTAGCCCATCCTGAACCTGATATGATTATGACCGTGGCCCATGCTTTAGGAAATATCGGGGATAATTCAGCCGTAGATCCATTGATTGGCATGTTGGATCATGGTGAGCCTAAAGTTCGGTTACAGGTCGTGATCAGTTTAGGTAAAATTGGTGATGCTTCATCCATCGCTGCATTGAGAGAAATGATGGCCGATCCGGAGGCAAATGTAAGGTGGGATGCAGCCATAGCCTTAGCCAAGCAAAAAGATGCAAGTGGGCGAAGAATTTTGTTAGACCTGTTGGATAGAAATTATTTAGATTCATTTCCTAATATTGATGAAACCGAGCAAGTTCAGGCCCTGATGGTGGCCATCAAGGTTTCTCCCTTCATACAAAATGTAGAATTGAAAATGTCTTTGGAGAAACTGCGGGAGGGTGATTCGAATTTGAAAATTCGTGAAGCTGCCCGGTTAGCGTTAACACAATTCGAATAAGGTTTTTAATATGTCTGAGGTAAACGAGAAAAAAACGGCCACCATTATTCCGGCCACTCCACCACCGGCAGCATTGGGGCAGGCCGACGACGGTTCACAAGTAACCCGTCGTTCGTTCTTTTCCTGGTTGTCCATTGGTTGGATTGCATTCGTCGCTGCCACCGGTGGATTCTTTACTATGATGCTGCGTTTCTTTTTTCCTAATGTATTGTTTGAACCCGTCCAGACCTTTCGCGCCGGATTCCCAGAAGATTACCAAGTTGGTGAAGTTGACCTGCGCTGGAAAATGAAATATGGTACTTGGATTGTACGCAATGATGAGGGGATTTACGCTCTTTCTACCACATGTACCCATTTAGGATGTACACCCAACTGGCTAGCCGCCGAACAAAAATTTAAATGTCCATGTCATGGAAGTGGATTTCGGAAAACAGGCATCAACTTTGAAGGCCCTGCGCCTCGCCCATTGGAACGGTATCGAATCGTATTAGCCGATGATGGGCAAATCATTGTAGATAAGACGCAAAAATATCAACAAGAAAAAGGGCAGTGGGGTGATCCTGAAGCCTTCCTGAAAGTGTAAGAGAGATTTATGGCTGAGAAAAAGGGATTATTGAAACGGTTAGCCGAAGGACAAGTATGGACATCGATCTTTCGAGGAGGCGGTGTACCGAAATCACGTCGTCAACGAATGATGGTGGTATTGAATTCTGTCTTTTTGCACCTTCACCCGGTAAGGCTGCCCAAACATGCGGTTAAATTAAAATTCACATGGTGCATGGGCGGACTTTCATTCTTTATATTTCTAATTTTAACGATTTCCGGTATTTTACTGATGTTCTACTATCGGCCAACAATCGAATATGCTTATACCGACATCATCGATTTGGCCGAACAAGTTCCATTCGGAATCATGCGGGAAATTCATCGTTGGGGCGCCCACGCCATGGTCATTACCGTCTGGCTGCATATGTTCCGTGTCTTCATGACCGGCTCCTACAAACCACCAAGAGAATTCAACTGGGCCATTGGCGTTATTCTTTTACTTTTAACACTGTTGTTAAGCTTTACAGGATATTTACTTCCTTGGGATCAGTTGGCAATTTGGGCCATTACAGTCGGATCGAATATGGCTCGTGCAACACCATTTTTAGGGAGTGAAGGACCGGGGGCTGCAATGTTGGCCATTGGAGATATAAATTTTGTAACAGTAGCCAGCGATATCAGGTTTGCTTTAATTGGGGGCCGGTTTTTAGGAGAAGCAACTCTGCTTCGCTTTTATGTCCTACACTGTATCGGACTCCCATTTATCATTATGATTTTCATGGCAGTTCATTTTTGGCGTATTCGTAAAGATGGTGGAATTTCCACTCCGGTGTAATGATGGAAGCATTTAAACATTTAATCGATACATTGTCGAAACCGACAATCCTTGTGACCTTCACTTTCCTGATCTTTTTCTTTATTTTTCCACCCACCGATTGGTTTGAAAAATGGCATCGCCGTCTGAAATTCGATGGTCTATGGAGTAAAAAATCGCTATTGATCGTCAGCACTCTTCTCTTCGGATTTTTTGTGATTGGATTGGGCGACCCTGATTTTAAATCCATCATGCTTAAACCGGATAATGTTCCTATCGCCGGGTTAATCTTCTTGGTTTACTTTTTTACTTGGCTCTCAATGAATCAGGCCTATAAAAATGATGAATTGGTTGAAGCGGGCAAACCGGTTGATGAACAATACGATGCACCGAATGATAAGGTGTTGGTCTGGCCTGATCTTGTTTATGTTGAATTGATATCCATAATTTTATTATCGGCTTTTATGCTGATATGGTCCATAGGATTGCCGGCCCCTTTAGAAGAACCTGCTAATCCATCTGAATCACCCAATCCTGCAAAGGCTCCGTGGTACTTTTTGGGCCTTCAGGAAATGCTTGTTTACTTTGACCCATGGATGGCCGGTGTGGTTCTCCCCAGTTTAATTATCGTCGGTTTAATGGCGATACCTTATCTTGATAATAATAAGGAAGGGTCAGGGTACTATAGCTTTAAGAACAGGAAACTTTCCATTTCAATCTTTATGTTTGGCTGGCTTGTTTTATGGGATTTGCTCATCGTAATCGGTACGGTTCTTCGGGGTCCTAACTGGAACTTTTTTGGCCCCTTTGAATATTGGGACAGCCATAAGATTGAAGCACTGACCAATGTGAATTTTTCAGAGTTCATTTATGTGAAAGGGATGAGCACAGGGTTGCCGGGAAATATTTTGTTCAGGGAAATTTGGGGTATTATTTTTGTCCTTGGATATTTTTTGATCTTACCGCCTTTACTGGCCAAAACATGGCTCAAAGATATATTCGAGCGATTGGGAGCTGCACGATACTCACTGTTCATCGTCTTGATATTGGCGGCATTGACATTGCCCATAAAAATGTACTTAAGATGGATGTTTAACCTGAAATACATCATTTCAATCCCTGAATATTTTTTCAACTTCTAAGCTGAGAATCAGTCTGACGCATGATTAATCAACAAGAACGATATTATAACATCCTAAAGCTCAATAAATGGTTTGCCATTTCAAGTTTGTTATTCGCCTTGATTTGGCTTCTGGCCTTTGCCAATGATTTCAATCGTCCTTGGAAAAAATACCAAATTGAATTCAGAGAATTAGAAATTGAGAAAACTCGATCAGATGTAGCGGCAGCAAGTACGGATTTAGAAAGTAATGAAGATTTTACGGCTCTGAAGGTTCAGCTCGAAACAGCACAAAATGAAGTTGAATCGCGTCAAGAAGAAATTGATACACTCCAAGATGGCATTAAAAAATTAGATGCCCAATTGTATGCTAAAAATCAAATATACCAGTTTGCAAAGGCAGATATGGATGTGGCTAAATACAATTTTGAGCAGGCACAGCATGGCCACGGCAATTTAAATGAATCAAAAAAATTATTAGACGGTTTATCGTCCCTTACCTATTCCAGCAAAATAGAAGCGGAAGTTATGGAAGGGAAAATTGAGATTGCCAATAATGAATTAAAGGCAATTCGCCAATCTTTAAAAGAAGCCAATGATGCCATTACAGCCATATCCCGTGCTAAAGATTTATTGTCCAGAAAATTGACCAAAATAGATCCTGAAGAAATGTCATTTTCTAATAAAGTCGCCAATATTGTCCGTGATGTTCCGGTTTTAGATTTCATCGATCCTTATTATGACGTAAAACAGGTTGTCATAAATGACATTGAAGATGATATGATTTTTATGGGAGTCCCCAAAGTTGATCGGTGTATGACATGTCATATGGGGATTGATAAAAAAGGATTTGAAGAGGCACCTCAACCTTATACGACCCACCCTAATTTGGAACTTTATCTCGGGTCCAATTCACCTCACCCTATGAATGAATATGGTTGTACCAGTTGTCACGCCGGTCGCGGTCGCGGTACAAATTTTATATCGTCTGCTCATAGTCCCGATGACGATGAAATGGTCAGGCGGTGGAAAGAAGAATTAGAATGGCATCCGCTGCACCATTGGGATACACCGATGCTGCCCATGAAATATGTTGAAGCTTCATGCTTGAAATGTCATGCCGAGTCAATTCCCGTGAAAGAGTCACCCAAATTGGCTTTGGGAATGACCATCGTTGAAAAGGGCGGTTGTTTTGGCTGTCATCAAATTGAGGGTTTTGAAAACACGCCCAAACCCGGTCCTGGCCTGAGAAAAATTTCAGCCAAGACTACCAAGGATTTTGCTTATAAGTGGATATATGAACCACGAGAATTTAGAGAAAACACTTGGATGCCTCACTTCTTTAATCAAGTGAATTCTGATGATCCTGAATCGGTTAAACGTACGGATCAGGAGATACACGCCATTGTGTCTTACTTATTTAATCGCAGTGGAAAATTTAAAATGGATCGTTTGCCAAACAAGGGTAATACCGAGAATGGTCGCATGTTGGTTAATTCACTGGGGTGTCTGGGCTGTCATGCCACAGAAGGGGAAGAACTGGTTGAAATGAAATCTGTTAATTCCATGCGTCGTGAGCACGGTCCCAACTTGATCAAACTCGGTTCCAAAACAACGCAAAAATGGATATATAACTGGATTCGTGATCCCCAGAGTTATCATCCAGCAACGAAGATGCCCAACCTCCGTCTATCGAAACAGGAAGCGGCTGATATTTCCGCCTTTTTGGTATCTCAAAAGGATAAGGGATTTGAAAAACAATCCATCCCAACTGTTGATGAAGGTGAACTCAATAAAATTGTCAGCGAATTTTTGGGATCAACTTTGCGAAAAAATGAGGTGGAAACCCGAATTTCCGGTATGGATGTTGATCAAAAATTAAATTATGCCGGTGGAAAATTGATTCGCCAATATGGTTGTTTCAGTTGCCATGATATTGATGGATTTGAAGATGCCAAACCGATTGGGACACCCCTATCCACCGAAGCAAGTAAACTGATAACAAAATTAGATTTTGGTTACTTTCACGATGAATTGCCCCATACCAAATGGGATTGGTTTAAGCAAAAGGTTGATAATCCTCGCATTTTTGATATGATTCCCCAGGAAAATCATACTTATAAAATGAAGGTGAAAAGTCCATTGGACAAATTGCGGATGCCTCATTTTGGATTGAATGACCAGGAGCTCGATGCAATTGTTACTGTAATCATGGGGTGGGTCAAAGATGAAATTCCTGTGACAAAACTACCCGCTAAAAATGAACGCAATATGGCCATTGCTGCAGGTGAAAAAATCATTCGCCAATATAACTGCCAGGGATGTCACTTGATTGATGGTGATGGGGGCGCGATTCAGCCAACCGTCGCATCTTGGTTGGGTGAAATTGCCGATGAGGCCACTTCTGAAGATCGGGGAATTGTATTATCTTTTGCACCCCCGATGCTGGATACAGAGGGACGCAAAGTCCAACCAGATTGGCTTTTAAAGTTTTTTAAAAACCCTACCATGATCCGACCGAATTTGGCAGTTCGAATGCCGACTTTTGATATGATGTCTGACGATGACTGGAATGCGATCATTAAATATTTTCAGTTGAAAGATGGTCAGACTTTACCCTATGAAAATCCACATTCTGTCAATAAACGGTCAGTTGGTTATAAAGCCGGTGATGTTATTGCCGAAATGGGTGGGTGTCAAAATTGTCACTTCTATGGTAATCAAAAACCAAAACAAGCCGCTGTTACTTGGGGACCGAACCTGGCCCTTTCAAAAGAACGCCTCCGCCCAGAATGGCTGATTGAATGGTTTAGAGATCCGCAGGAACTCATGCCAGGAACTAAAATGCCGGCGCCATACATTCCGACGGAAGAACCGCTGGAATCTGTTCGCGATGTCTGGGGTAAAGATGTGGCCAAGCTGCATGCTGATCCGGAAAAATTATTAGAAGCCATTCGTGACTTTACCTGGGGAGTTTCAGGTCCGGTGGATATATCGAAAATCGTAAAAACTCACCTGGCCAAGGAAGGCTACGGTTTTGTCATTGAAGAAGACGATTGGGGTGACGAGGACTTTTAAAAAAGATTGTTAAAAATAGATTTGATCAAGCCCCCGCAGAATGCGGGGGGCTTTTTATTTCTACAATAATTGTTTATTGACTATAAAAACACAACATGTTATTCATCCCAGTTTGTTTTTGGAATTAATTTGGGAGTGCAACAATGAGTGAAGCGAATTGTTGTAAAATAATTACGAGTGTCTCAAAATGATTCGCTCAACTCGTCATTTTATTCCGAGAACAAAAAAACCCCTCCCAATGAATCGGGAAGGGCTTTCAAAAAGACTAATCTCTGATTTAAACTATTTCTTTTTCTTCTTCGGACGTTCGAAGTTAAAGTTTACTAAAGCTGATCCGCCTTTAACGGTAACGCTTTGTGTCAGAACTTTTTTCTTAAATTTTTCCTGCCAAGCTACGATTTCGTAGGTCCCATCGGGAACATCTGCAATATTGAATGTGCCATCAGCGCCGGTTACGGCGAAGTAGGGGTGATCAAATACTTGTGTGTAACTTTTCATCCAGGGGTGTACATCACATTTGATAACGAAAACGTCTTCAGCTTTATCAAATACGGTTGAAATTTCTTTAAGTGATTTCGGCATACCTTTGTTGAATTCTCTATTCACTTTCGGCAGTGCATGAATATTGTGCATCGTGGCATCATTGTTAAGGATTTTAACCGGTTGACCAGTCATGACACCCATGACATGGGGTGAATAAACACAACCTTTTTGATCGATAGTTGCTGCAACAGTTGGTGCTTTGCCATTAAAACTCACACCCTTTAAGTAAACAATAACATTTGCCAAGTTCCCATCAGCATCTACAATAAATGATTCCGCTTTGACCGCTTCCTTATGGGATGCTGCGCAAACAGGGTCCGCATCCATACGGAGGCGTTTTGATTTTGGTGCTTTTCCTACATATTTCACACGGCCGGTAACTTCTCCAGCGAATATAGTGCTTATCGCTAGGCTGGCAATTACGACCAAATTCATCATTTTACGCATTTTAATTCTCCTGATTAAATTATTTTGCTGTCCAAAACAACCCCCAAATTTAGACCAAATAATGTTCCCTAAACAAGAAACTAAGTGTATTAAGCAAACGAATTTAATTTCGCATTTCACATAAACAAGATAAAAATATCCTAATAGCTTGTATTAATAATTTTATATGAGTAATTTTAGTATGCACAAAAACTGATGTTATGAATGGGTTATTAACCATTATTTAACCTGCTTTTATACACCAGACTTTTGCGGAATTATTAACATGAAAAATTTGGAAAAATTTTGCTTAACCCAAGTATTAGGAATTGGCTTTGACACTCCATACGAGAAGGTGCTTCAAAAGCAACCTTACCTCACTTTTGTTTGCGACCCTCCTATTGGTTGCCTATAATGAGTCAAAGCGCAAACACAATGAGAACAAAGACACTGTTAAGGTCTCCACAGTGTTTAAAAGTTGTATTGAGTGTCATAAAGCCAATGAAGTTAAATATTATGCCATGAATCATAATTTCTTTGATTTATAATGTACTGGCCAGAAAAATCGTTTGATGAATTAAAATCCATTATATTAAATGCATTGGATCAGAATTCCAGTTTCTACGATAATAATATCATGGGATTACCAGCAACTTATCTGGATCCAAAGATATTTCCATCCGATGCAGAATTCCTTGAAAATGCACCATATATTAGATCTTTCATTGAAAATCCAAATCATATCGGTCTGCATACTTACGATATATCATTACCAACGTTTAAAGGATCACAACATATCGAGTTAGAATTACTTCGAATTTGTGGTGAAGAAATATTTAAAGCAAAGCCCAATTCTTTTGATGGTTATATTGCACCGGGGGGGACTGAATGCAATATTCAGGCAATTTGGATTTATCGCGAATATTATAAAAATATTCTGAATGCAAAAAATGAAGAAATTGTCGTATTGTTCTCAGAGGATACGCATTATTCTCTGTATAAAGCCTGTAATATTTTACAATTGAATTATAAGGTTTTGGATGTTGATTTTCATTGCAGGAAAATTGATCTGAATAAACTGGAAAATCAATTGACGCGGATGAAGAAGGATGGTGTTAAATATTTCATTACAGTATTGAATCTGGGCACCACCATGTTTGGTTCAATTGACAATATAGCTGTGATTGCTAATCTTTATAGATCCCATGATCTTCAATTTAAAATTCATGTTGATGCTGCATTTGGGGGATTTATTTATCCATTCACCAACCCAAACAATCCCTACAATTTTGAAAATACCAATATGGATTCTATATCGGTAGATGGCCATAAAATGCTGCAAGCACCTTATGGCACGGGAATATTTCTTATAAGAAAAGGATTGATAGATAATGTCCTAACTGAGGAAGCCAGTTATATTGAAGGATTGGATCATACACTTTGCGGTTCCCGTTCCGGAGCCAATGCAATTGCCACTTGGATGATTCTCAATATTCATGGATCAGAGGGCCTCACAGATCATATGCACAAATTCGTGGAAAAAACATCTTACTTGTGCACCTCCCTGGACACACTTGATATACGATATTTCAGAAATAATAAAATGAATATTGTCGCCATTCGATCAGATGATATTCCTCGAAGCATCTGTGAGAAATATACATTGGTACCTGACACTCATTCGGGAGATCCGCTGTGGTGGAAGATTGTTGTTATGGAACACGTAAACTGGAACTTGATTGATAAATTTGTCGGTGAACTTGCCGAATGTAAAAGTAAAAAGATGGATTTGACTTTTGTTTAAGTACTAAAAATATCTTTTAGGTTTTACTGACTTTTCCCTCCTTTAGCACCGGTTTCATAATATAATAAAACACACCAAGTCCGATTAAAAATAGAAGACCGGATAATCCAAACATACGGGTTGCGATGATTCCCCCATTTGGAAAAATATTAAGAATTTGTTCGGGCAGTACCAAAGAAAAAGTTCTGAATAAAACGGAGATATTGATAATCATCGCAAGGTAAAGCACGCGGTTTGGGCGCATCCGTTTCATCGCGCCGGTCATTCCCGGAATCATTCTCACCGCCATTCCCATGATGAGCAGCGAAGTAAATCCTGCCAACCACATATGACGTATCCCATCTATATTAATGCCGATCTGGATTCTTGTGATAAGCCCGATATGTAAAATAATATCAAGGACAAGTCCGATGAATAACCAGACAAATGCAGAACGAATGAGCCATTCAAAACGACCGAATTCGCCGTAATCAGGTAATGTTGCGCGTGGTTCCTTTCTGTGGGGAAGGCGAACTTCGTTCTGTTCTGCAGTCCAGGGTGGATGGCTTCTAAACAGTATATCCAATTTGAAGATAAACCAAATCAGAAGGGTATCCTTACCTATACTGAAAATATAAATTAAGTTTGGTAACCAGGGAATGTAGATAAAATGGTATAAAATTTTAAATCCAAAAATTGATAAAATTGAGAAGAGATAAAGTATACTGAACCTTTTTACATTCCACTTGATGGAGGGGAGTCTTAAGAAAAGCGGCAGTGCACGTAATCCAACGGCAATACAAATGGAGAAAATAGTAAAATGAATAAATACATCAGCGAGGAAGAGATGCCAATTGTGCAGAAGGGATGTATCATGGTTGATCACCATAATCGTTAACAGTACAACTGTTCCGACTCCATAGACAATCCAACCAATAACATTCATTATCAGGAAATTTCGGATATCCCGGTTAGGGGAAGCCAAAGATGGTTTAATATTTCGGATGACTTTATAGAGAAATGATAAATACAGTCCGATCCCAATTAAAACAAGGATTCCTGAAAAAACAGTACTCCATCCAAAAAATGAATACCAAGATGGGTCTTTCAAATATGGCAATAAAGAATGCGCTATAAATCGAATTGATAAACCTGATATCATTGATATAAATATGGCTGAAATGTGAAATTTATTTACGCTTTTTAAATGGGCTAACCGGGATAAAAAGTGGATGGATACGCTCATAACAAAAAGTCCAACCCAGCCCATTAACTGAAGATAACCATGGGTTTGAATGTAAGCATGGAATCCTTTTCCAAGTGGAAAATCAAATCCAACTGTAAAGGCAACGTGGGCACCCATATTAATTCCCGCCCAGAAGGAAATAAGAATGGCACCACTTATGAATTTAGTTGGGAATTTTGGCATCTAATTATCAGAAATATTTTATAGCCAAATATAATAAGTGTATGTAGTCCTATTATAACGGATAATTAATGAATTAACCACTAAGTTTCAACGCCCTCAATCAGTTATATTATGGAGAGGAACAATTTCAAATGAAGACCACAAATTGTGCCCAATCTTCATTGGTTTCAAATCAAGAGATTGGGAATTCTTGGCCATGCTTAATGTATATTTTTCTTGTTACCAAATTGTCCCTACTGCATTAGAGCATTTAAAAAATTCAGATGTGTTTTTCCGCACTGCGAAATTGACTGGTATGAATGGATTCAATAAAGCATTTGGCACGGAAGTAGAATCAATCGAAAGAGCAGATCATATTTCAACTCAAACTGAATTTCTTTCATTTTTATCGTTAATGGAACTGTTAGCAATAAAAATTGAGTTAGTCAAAGAAAAAGAGGTTTGTGAAAAAGCATTCGCTGATTTTAACCAAGATCATTTTTTAGTTTGGGCCAAGATGTTTAGTAAAAATCTGATGGATAAAGTGGATGGGGACTTTTACAGTTTAGCCGGTAAATTTTTCATCACATTTATTGGCAATGAATAGAATATTTTCGATTCAAAAAATTCCTCGGTTCCCGTTATGTAAAATTAAATAAGATAAAACAATCTTATAATATAGTTTGACTTTTATAGCCTCATTGTCTTAATATTATAACAAGATAATATTATCCTGTTAAATGTTTTACTCAAAATCCTCCAAATATGCTATTCAAGCCATGATTTACCTTGCGGTAAAGGAAGGGCAGGGGCTCGTCATGGTTTCAGAAATTGCAGACGCTTATCATATTCCTCAATCGTTTCTTTCGAAGATAACACGAACCTTACGAAAATATAACTTAATTGAATCTACGCGCGGGCGGAATGGAGGCATTCGCCTGGCGCTGCCCAAAGAAAAAATTTATATCAATGATATTCTCCTGGCCATTGATGGCCCGGATTCCATTGTGCCCAAGTGTGAGTTCGGCTATGAATCTTGTACCGACAAATATCCATGTCCATTTCACCATCGTTGGAACGATGTGATTGCTCAAGTACACATACTGATGGAAACGGAAACGTTGGGTAATCTTGCGAATGATGTCTTAGAACGCAATTATCTCCCTGGACTAAAAACATCTACCCCAGGCATTCTATCTTAAATAAATAAGTTTGAATTAATGAAAAGTAAGTACCCAAAATTCATAATCACTCTATTCCTGATATCTGGAGCAATTAGTCAAGATGTAGAGCAGTATTATAAACAGAATTGTTCCAGTTGCCACACCATTGGCGGAGGTCGGTTAACCGGTCCGGATTTGAAGAATGTGCATCAAAGAAAGAATGATGATTGGATTAAGAAGTTTATTAATGACCCCATAACTGTCATTAATTCCGGAGATGCATATGCCCGCCAACTTGTTGATGATTCCCGCGGTGTTATTATGCCAAAAGTTGGTGGATTAACGCCATTCATCATTCAGTCTCTTTTAGATTTTATTAAAGACGAATCAGCAAAAGAAAAATCCAAGTTTAGCGGTTCAAGTTTAGCTGACCGCGCCTTAACCCCCAGTGATATTATTAAAGGGCGAGCTTTATTCCTCGGAGAATCGTCATTAAAAAATAATGGGCCATCCTGTATCGGATGTCACTCAATATCCGGTGAAGGTGCGTTGGGCGGAGGGTTGTTGGGTCCCAATCTTACAGACGTATATGGGCGATTGGGTGGCAAAGTAGCCTTGGCGGCTTGGCTCTCAAGTCCGGCCAGCGAAACTATGGGACCAATCTATGGCAAGCATCCTATAGACGAGAAAGAAGTATTGCCATTGGTGGCCTTCTTCAAGGATAAAGGACATGCTAAGGTGAATGAAGCAGGGATGCATGATTTCATTTTTTTGATAATTGGATTTATTGGATTAGCAATTGCATTGATTTTATTTGATTTACTCTGGGGAAATCGCCTCCGTTCAGTCAGAAGAAAAATGATAAAAGGAAAAGTATAATGAGTGATAAAAACGGAAATCTTTCTTGGATCCGGGATGAAGTGGTGCCCCAAAATAGAAAGTGGGAAGAATTTTACCGAAACCGTTGGCAATATGATAAAGTTGTTCGAAGTACACACGGTGTAAACTGTACCGGTAGTTGTACATGGCAAATCCATGTAAAAGATGGTATTGTTACGTGGGAAATGCAGGGCTTGGATTATCCAAAATTGGAAAGTGGAATTCCACCCTACGAACCCCGCGGTTGTCAGCGCGGCATTTCATTTTCATGGTATTTATACAGTCCGCTTCGGGTGAAGTATCCATATATCCGTGGTGTATTACTCGATCTATGGAAAGAAGCACGAGCAGAATTCTCCGATCCGGCTGAAGCTTGGCAATCAATGGTAAATGATCCTGAAAAACGGAAGCGCTGGCACAATGCCCGTGGGAAGGGCGGATTCCGCCGTGTGGATTGGGAATCTGTAAAAGAACTTATTGCTGCGTCCATGGTGCATACGATTAAGCAGCATGGCCCTGATAGAATTGCTGGATTTTCGCCCATCCCGGCCATGTCCATGGTGAGTTATGCCGCTGGTGCCCGCCTCATGCAATTGGTAGGTGGTGTTTCACTTTCATTTTATGATTGGTATTGTGATCTGCCAAGTGCATCTCCGGAAACTTGGGGTGAACAAACCGATGTCCAGGAATCGGCGGACTGGTACAATGCAAAAATGTTGGCCGTCATGGGCGCTAACTTGAATATGACTCGGACGCCCGATGTCCACTTCGCTGCTGAAGCGCGACATAATGGGACAAAAATGGTCGTATTCTCACCAGACTTTTCCCAGGTTTCAAAATTTTCTGATGAATGGATTCCTGTGAATGCAGGGCAGGATGGTGCCTTCTGGATGGCAGTAAATCATGTTATTCTTAAAGAATTCCATCATGAAAATCCTACTGAAGATTTTCTTAAATACACAAAGCAGTATACTGATTCGCCTTTTTTAGTCGAAATAAAAAATATAGGTGACGCAAATCGTCCTGACCAAATGCTGAGGGCCAATCGTTTGAGCCAATACAAAGATATTGAAAATGGCGATTGGCAGTTTCTCATGTGGGACGAAGATGAGCATCGAACAAAAGTACCTCAAGGATCTGTAGGAAATCGTTGGGCAGAAGAGAATAAGGGAAAATGGAATCTTAAATTAGAAGACAATGTGGATGGGACAAAAATCAATCCGCAACTCTCATTTTTAAATGATGCTGATGACCTATTAGAAATTGAATTAGACAATTTTTCTGAAGGAGATGTGAATCGCCGAAAAATCCCTGTAAAATATGTAGAAACTGAGGATGGTAAAGTTCCGGTGGCTACAGTATATGATTTACTTATGGCGCAATATGGCGTGGGTCGTGGCTTGGACGGTTATCCCGATTCCTACGAAACGGATGAATTATATACGCCAGTTTGGTCGGAAAAATATACAGGCATTTCACCCGACACTTTGATTCGGTTTGCGAGAGAATGGGCGAGCACCGCCAAGCATACAGGAGGAAAATGCACCGTTATAATTGGTGCAGGAATCAACCACTGGTACCACGCAAATTTGACATATCGGGCCGCCATCCACGCCCTCATGTTTACAGGATGTATCGGAAAAAATGGTGGTGGACTGGCACATTATGTTGGACAAGAAAAACTGGCACCGGGCGAGTCATGGGGTTCAATTGCTTTGGCGAAAGATTGGTATGGACCGTCTCGTCTTCAAAACGCCCCTAGTTGGCATTATGTCCATTCGGATCAGTGGCGGTACGAAAAAGGATTTACAGACTACCATACAGTTCCAAAACATCAGTCGGAAAATAGTCTTGCAAAAGGGCATACTATTGATGTGAATGTGAAAGCAGTCCGTAATGGCTGGCTACCTTTTTATCCACAATTTGAAGCGAACCCCATCGACATTGTGAATGAAGCAAGAGAGAATGGTGCTGTAGATGAAAAGCAAATTGTGGATTATGTTGTTAAAAAATTGAAAAAACGGGATTTGAAATTTTCAATTGAAGATCCCGACAATGCAGCCAACTTTCCACGCGTATGGTTTGTGTGGCGGGGAAATGCCATCGGTGGTAGTGCCAAAGGGCATGAATTCTTTTTAGACCATTATCTTGGAACGCATACCAACCAAGTTTCCGATAGCAATTTTGCAAAAGGTTCCACTGAAGAAGTGGTTTGGCACGATAAAGTGCCCCAAGGTAAAATGGACTTGGTTGTGGATTTGAACTTCCGCATGGACACTTCTGCACTCTATTCTGACATTGTACTTCCTGCAGCAACTTGGTATGAAAAAGACGATTTGAATTCTACGGATATGCATAGTTTTATCCACCCGTTGCAAGAAGCGGTGCCACCAGCGTGGGAATCCAAAAGCGATTGGGATATTTTTAAAGATATTTCCGAAGCCTTCTCAAATGTAGCAAAAAATCATTTCCCTGAGTCGGTGGAAGATTTGGTCACCATTCCGCTTTTGCATGATACACCGGCAGAAATGGCTCAAAAAGAAATAAAAGATTGGATATCTGGCGAAACAGAAGCCATTCCCGGGAAAACAATGCCGGGGATGAAAATCGTCAACCGTGATTATAAAAATGTGCACAATCAATTTGTCTCTTATGGGCCCAATATACCGAAAAATGGGTTGGGAGCTCACGGAACGGGTTATCAAGTAAAAGATGAATATGAACGCCTCATGGATGAATGTCCCACAGAAAGTTGGGATGAAAAAACATATCCGTCATTACGAGAAGCGAAGCAAGTCGCCAATACCATTTTAACTTTAGCCACCGTGACCAATGGTGAGTTGGCTTACCGCTCCTATAAAAATATGGAAGAAAAAACGGGATTGGTTTTGGCCGATTTGGCGGAAAAGAACCGTGGAGCGCATGTGGATTTTGATGCTTTATGCGCCCAACCAAAACGATTGTTGAATAGTCCAATGTGGTCAGGTCTAACGGAAAACGGCCGGGCATATTCGCCCTTCACTTATAATGTAGAACGATTGGTTCCATGGCGGACATTAACCGGACGTCAGCAATTTTATTTAGATCATCCGGGCTATATTCAATTTGGCGAACATCTACCCACCTACAAACCGAAACCAACGCCAACCCAATACGCAGAACTCGGTGTGAGTGAAAGTGAGCATCCTGCAAAAGTCTTTAATTATCTCACACCGCATGGAAAATGGCATATCCATTCCACCTATGGAGACAATCACCGTATGTCCACTTTGAGTCGGGGTGTTGAGCCGTTTTGGATTAACGACAAAGATGCGGAAGATTTGGACATCGTGGATAATGATTGGGTAGAAGTATATAACGACAATGGTGTAGTGGTCACCCGGGCCAATGTAAGTGCACGAATTCCACGGGGAATTGTGATTATTTATCACGCAACGGAACGAACCTTGTCTGTACCGAAATCCCCTTTACGAGGAAATAGACGAGCTGGGATGAATAACAGTTTAACCCGTGCCAGATTGAAGCCAAACCTGATGGTCGGTGGCTATGGCCAATTTACTTATCATTTCAATTACTGGGGACCAACCGGATCGAATAGAGACACATTTATTATGGTGCGAAAACTACCCATTTTGAATTGGTAAATCAAAATGGCTGCAAAAAGTGCAAAATGAAAAAACAAAATCAAAAAGACGCTAGAGGGAAAATCACATTGGTAAAACACGCGAGCATTAAGACCGAAAGTTTTGTGTCTTTTGTGCATTTTGAGGTCATGAACTGGATAAAATAATTATGGATATCAGAAGTCAAATTTCAATGGTTTTTCACCTGGATAAATGTATCGGGTGCCACACATGCAGTGTAGCATGTAAGAATATCTGGACCGACCGAAAAGGAACGGAATACATGTGGTGGAATAATGTGGAAACGAAACCAGGCACCGGTTTCCCAACACGATGGGAAGATCAGGATAAATATAAAGGTGGTTGGGAAATGGTGAATGGCGAACTGAAGCTTAAATCCACATCCAAAAGTAAAACTATTACCAATA